>ERZ836829.131-NODE-131-length-121691-cov-8.093887_pt1 | contig 121691 bp, 129 predicted proteins | sample MGYA00519574_ERZ836829 | MGnify/ENA primary metagenome ERZ836829 (study PRJEB31850, sample SAMEA3708808) | human gut metagenome | biome: human gut; feature: human-associated habitat; material: faeces | place: China | collected 2014 ...
CAAAGACTAAGTGAGTTATCGCAGGATATTGGCTCAGATACAGCTTCATTAAATCGGCTCTTTGCTCTTCGGGCCAAGCGTCTTCCTGAAACAGAATATTTATCATTCGACAGCACACGAATCGCGTCTGAAAGCCGATCTCTGACAGATGTACGAAAAGGAATTAGTAAACGCGGAGGCTACGAAAACCAGATTGGTTTGGCGCTCCTCTACGGTCATAATTCTGGTGTTCCCCTGATGTTCAGGCGATTCGCCGGAAACGTGCCAGATATAGTCACTATGCATGACCTTCTGACTCGATGGGAAAACATCGGAGTCAGTAAAAAAATTATCTCAATTTTTGATCGGGGCTATTGCAGCCGTGAGAATCTTCGGCTGCTCTGCAAGAACAAGCATCACTTCATCATGGCTGCCAAAACTGATCACTCCTTCATCAGGGACGCCATCGAAGATAATCTTCCCGCTTTCTGGGATATGACGAACAACGTTCGCGGTCACAACCTGACCGCTGTTCAAACCCAGGTCACAATACCAGGCACGAAAGAGGACCCAAAATCATGTAGTGTTTGGGTGTACATCTATTACAGTCTTGCAGTTGCAAATAATGAGCAGGATAAATTTTTATCTGATTTGGTAACCTTTGAAGAAGACTGGATTAACGGGTTAGCCAGCCCTGATTCCAAACTTTTGAGATTCTATGAAACACCTGATAGTGAACCCGGTAAAAAGCCTCTGATCAGAAACAATGATGCTGTCAATGAAAAGGTCAGATACATGGGATTCTTTTCAATGATCAGCGATCGAAAACTTGAGTCGAAAGAAATCCTGGAGATCTACAGAACGCGCGACTGCATCGAGAAATGCTTTGGGGTTATCAAGACTGATGTTGGTTTTACAACTACAAGGGGACACTCCGACGTTTCTGTTAATGGACGTCTCTTGTTAGCCTTCATCGCTGCCACAATTGTTTCCTGGCTCATCAAAGCCATGAGTGTTGAAGTGAAAATAGGGAAGAAATCCTATGCACCTCTGCTTGACGAATATTCTCTCATGGAGCTGCTGGAAGATGTGGGGCAGATCCGTTTCTATAGCTCATCAACAGGAAAAGTTTGGCTCGGGGAAATTTTAGGTCGCCACAGACTCGTTTTTGAGCGACTCGGACTGGAAAACTGCCTCCTGAATCCCGCTATGTATAAGTAAATCGGGAATTCAGGTATTTATATAAAGACGTTTCTTTGTACGTTCTCGATCTTCTCGGATTGCGGTTGCGTTGTTGGGAATAGTATGTCTGTTTCTTTTCAGGCTGCAAAGCGTCATACCGAAAAAATTGATGGCAATCTTTTGGTTTCCTTTGAAGACTATTCCTATAACAGGAATAACACCAATGTATAAAGCCCTGCAACATCCACTTTTTTTAACTTGCAGTGGGCCCAACGAATAAGTTGTTTTAAAAATTGGAGTTTTCTCTTTTTTTTCTTTTTTTAAATTTGTTATTTTAATCTTTAAGGTTTTCCAAAATATCAATCTATCACTGTTGTAGTAGGAAATGTTATTCAATTTTCTCTCCTAAACTTCCTGCATTTTACAGAGCTTGGCATAAATCCCATCTTCTGCTAAAAGAGACTGATGAGTTCCTTCTTCCTTTATTTCTCCATCTGATATTACATATATCCTATTGCAATCTTCAATAGTCGAAAGACGATGAGCAACTGTAATTGATATTTTCCCTTTGGCCAGATTCTTCAATGCATTCTTGATTTCGTTTTCGCTTCTGCTATCTAACGCGCTAGTCGCTTCATCAAGAATAATAATTGGGGCATTCTTTAGGATGGCCCGGGCTATCGATATTCTTTGCCTTTGTCCTCCGGAAAGCAGTTTTCCTCCTTCTCCAACGGAGGTGTCGACGCCTTTAGGAAGGCTTTGAACTAGTTCCCTCAAATCTGCTGCATCTATTGCGGCATTGATTTCTCCTTCAGTTACTGAACTCTTCACACCATATGTGATGTTGTTTTTTATCGTATCTTCAAAGAGGAATACATCCTGTGATACCAGAGACATCTGAGATCTCAGGCTTTCAAGTGTGTAATCCCTGATATCAATTCCGTCGATTGTTATCTTGCCCTCAGTTACTTCGAGAAATCTGGGAAGCAGGTTTACGATCGAGGTCTTTCCTGAGCCAGATTGACCGACCAAGGCGATCGATTCACCATTTCTAACGTTAAAAGAAATTCCCTTAAGAGCGTCTGCGTCCTGCCCAGGGTATCTGAGATGCACGTTTTCAAAAGCAATTCCTTGCTGAATTTCTTTGAGTTCTTTATTTCCAGTATCCAGTTCAGGGTTTGCATCAATGACATCAAAGATGCTTTTAGCAGCGACAGAGATACTGGCAAAAGTTGAGTTAAGCCCGGCCAAATGCTGAACGGGGGCCTTGATCAGGAGGAGGGCGGACAGGAAGGTTACGAATTGACCGAATGTCAGCGCTCCCCCCTGAGCTTCAATCAGTGCTACCGCCACGACGAACGCAACCGCGACCATTGTCAGAATCTGCGTCAGAGGCGTAGGAAGTCCCTGCAGAATATTGGTTTTCAGAGCCAAACGGCGGATCCTCATGTTAACTTTTGAGAACCGTTCATCTTCAAAATCATATGAATCGTTGATTTTGACTATTCGTTCCGCTTCATATGATTCCTGGATTCTGGAGATCATATTTCCCAGTGTTTCCTGGCTTTGTTTGACAACGATTTTTACTTTTTTGGATAGCAGACGAAGTACGATAAACAACGCCGGACCAATGACAAACGTGACCAAAGTCAGAATCCAGTCGTGCCAGAACAGGACACACAGCAGACCAATGATCTGGACGGTATCGCGGATCATGACTGTAACTGAATCCGCCGCACCGGAAAGGGCGATGGTAGATTCATTCACAAACTTTGAGCTGATGAGACCAGTAGATACTTTCTGGTATTGCGATTCCGGCCAATGCAGTACGCTGTAGAAGAGTTCTTTTCGAAGTGTCACCAATACTGACTGACTGATCTGAGACATGATATAGGCGCTCAGGACTGTCGAAATGGCAAACACTAGAGTGACCGCAATCAATGCGGCAGGCAAAGCAAAGACCAGCCAGCTTCCGCCTTGGTAAAAACTCACGTCGGTCAGCTTACCTAAAAGAGTGGCTGTGGCGGATGAGGTTAACGCGGTGGCAATCAGAAAAATACTGGCAACAGCTATCTTTCCCTTATAAGGAAGAAAGTACTTATAAAGCCTCACCAGGTTTTCGTCTCTATGCTTTAGTATGTTGATCATTCTGTTTCCAAAACATGAAGAGATTGCATATGGCAGAGATTCGCGAAGAGACCGCCTTTCTTCAGCAGCTCATCCCGCGTCCCAATCTCTTTCACCTCCCCTTCAGCCATCGCAACAATAGTTGTGGCTCCGGATACTGTTGAAAGTCTGTGAGCGACAATAAACACTGTTCTGCCCTTCATCAGTTTTGCCAAAGCGTTTTTGATATGGGTTTCGCTGATGCTGTCAAGAGCGCTGGTTGCCTCATCCAAAATCAGGATAGGAGTGTCTTTCAGAATGGCGCGTGCAATAGAAATGCGCTGTTTCTGCCCCCCTGATAGGAAGTTTCCCGCTTCACCAACCGGAGTCTCCAAGCCTTTTGGCAGTGCATCGATGAACTCTCTCAGGGCAGCGTCATCTATTGCCTTATTAATTTGAGCTTCTGTCGCATCAGGAACACCGTAGGCAATGTTGTTCCGAATCGTATCGTCAAAGAGAATGACATCCTGAGAAACAATGGCAATTTGTTTTCTCAGACTCTTTAATGTGATATCACGGGTGTCATAGCCATCAATGAGAATACGTCCTGACGTTGGATTCCAGAACCGCGGGATCATGTTTACCAGGGATGTTTTTCCTGACCCCGAGAAGCCTACAAGAGCAACCGAATCGCCGGGATTGACTGTTAGGTTGAAGTCGTGAACGGCGTCTCTTTCAGAGTTGGGGTAACGAAGCGAAACATGATCAAAGACTACCTGTCCGCTGCAGTAATCCAGTTCTGTTTTGCCATTATCTTCCTCTTCCTTTTCATCCAAGGTGGCAAAAATACTGTCCGCCGCCATTTTGATCATGATGAAGCCCGTATTCATTCCCGCCAGGTTCTTGACCGGAGGAATCAGGAGCAGGAGAGCCGCAAGAAACGTAACAAACTGCCCCCGGTCCAGAGTTCCGTTCTGCATCTGAAATACCGCAAAAGTCAAAACAACCGCGATCCCGATCATGCATAGGACCTGAGACGCCGGAGTCCCAAGAGTTGTGACTTTCGTCATCCTCACCATCATTTTGTATATTTCATTATTGATGTGAGCAAAACGGTCGTATTCAGCCTTATACGTATTGGAAATCTTGATCAGGCGGTGTGCTTCGTATACTTCTTTAACGCGCGACAGAATACCTGCGAAGGATTCCTGACAGGAAGCCATCACAGACTTCATTTTTCTCGATACATATCGGAGAAGCAGAAAGATCAGAGGCCCGATAATCAGAGCTACGAGCGACAGCTTCCAGTCCTGCCAGAAGAGCGTCGCAACAAGGCCGACCACCTGACTTGAATCACGAACCAGAATGATGCAGGACTTTGTTGCGTTTGAGAGCATGACATTTGCTTCAAACACAAATTTGGACGTGATGGCACCGGTGGAGTTGTTCTGATAGGCAGCAGAAGGCCACCGCAGCAACCGATGAAACATCTGCTGACGCAGTGTGGCGGATACGGACTGGCTGACTTTCCCGAGCAGATAGTTGCTCATAAACATGCTGCCGCCGTGAAGAAAAGACACGCCAATCAATCCAAGCGGTGCCGCGACGATAATCCAGGCTGCCTGGTTATAGAACCCCACATCTGTCAGCTTTCCCAGCAGCCAGGCGATCAAAGAAGACGCGGCACCAGCCGAAACCATGAAAAAAATGGAAAGCGCGATGATGCCTTTATAGGGAGGCAAATAGCCTAAGAGTCTTTTCAGGCTTGAACCAGAAAAAAGATTCCTCAGTATCATGAAAGGCCTTAAAAACTAGATAAGCGGCAAGTTCAGAGGCATACGGAGAGGGCATCAAACAGATAAGGCTGAATTTCTGACTCTGGATGATGAAAAACAGCGCTTTGACACCGATTTTGCCTAGATTACGATTAAGTACTATTTTTGGTAACTTAATTCTCTTGCCGTGACCGTTTCATGTTGCATATAGAAAGCGGTCATAAACGGGTGGGCATTTGCTGATTCTTTCAGCGAAGTACCCTGAATCCTGACAATATTAACCTGTTTCACCTGCTTATATTGCATCGATTTGTCATTGGATAAGAGCAACAGGCTTTGAGAGGAATACCGTCAAGGCAATACATGGACAATGAAAACAAAATCCCCTCTGACTTCCCATAGGATGTCAAAGGGGATTGAAAGAGCTTAAAAGGCTTTTTAGTGCTTGGCAATCAGAGCGAGCAAAGCGGATTTCAGCTCTTCAATAGAAAGACCACTGTGGCGGCTCATGTCACCAGCCGTGGCCTTGGGGATCATGATTCTTGCGAGCGGCGTCTTAAGGGCCTTGAAGACCGGCGAAATAGTAGACAGCTCATTCTTCAGCCAGGGGAAGGCTTTCAGGATATCCTCAAGACGGGTGGATTCCGTCAGGGTCTCAATGATGGAGGGCGTATCGGCTGCGTCAGACGCTTTGCCAGTCAGATTGCCATCCTTCGTTACAGGGGCGTCGTCGCTCGTACCGGGTTCCGAGATGCCATAGACCCGTTCCGGGGCATGGGTTTCGTTGCTCCAGGTGAGCAGTGTGCGGGATCCCGTCAGTTCGCGGATACGGGTGCAGTCCTGCATCGTCTCGAGAACGCCGCGGAACTTGCCATCCGCATCACGCACGGCGACATATCGAATGTAAATGAAAGCGTCCTTCTTATTGATCCAGAAGTCAGCGACATCCTCTTCTCCGGCCTTGAATTTCGCGAGGATTTCTTCCACATACTTCACGCTCGTCTTCGGGTGGCAGTTACGGACCTGGCGGCCGATCACGTTCTTGCTTCGCGGGAAGATACGATGCTCCGTATCGGAGTAGAACGCGACGAGATCATTTTCATCCACGAAGGAGATATCAAGAGGCAGGTTCTGCAGTACGAGGTTCACCTGATCAAGCGTGAGTTTTCCGTTCCGCATTTCAAGCTTCTCATCAGAGCCGGCTCCAGACGCGAGACCGTACTTAGCGAGAAGCTTCTGAAGATCGCCGACAAAGCCCGTGGCTTCAGCCGTGGCGGCCTGGGTTGAAGCAACCGGGGCAGCCGCAGGGGCAGCGCCGGTATTTTCAAGCCAGGCGTAGCCGATCTCGGCGTCACCCGAGCGCATATCATCGAATTCTTTATTGCTGATCAGCATGAGAGATGTCGGGAGAAGGATCTGCTCTTCCTTATTCATGAGATCGGTCAGATCGTCAATCAGAGCCTGCTGACGGGAGAGGAATTCGTCATCGGCCCCAGCTTCGAGAAGCGCGCGGTTATCGCGGATTTCATCCCGGATCGTATCGTCGAAGAGCCACATATGAGTGGACGGGCGGTCAAAGCCCTTCTTTTCAAGCACCGAGTAAAGCTGATTCTGTTTCCTGGAAAAATGCTTCTTGATCTCGGCGAGGCGATCATAAATTTCGAGCCACTGATTGCGGATCACGGGATACTGCGCGAGATCCTCAATCTCTTTGACAATGCCGCGTTCCTTATCGTTTTCCTGGAAGTAGCGGGCAATCGGATGATCCTCGGGAAGCTCAGGACGGCTGCGATCCATGATGGGACCGTAGATCTTGAAAATATCGGAAATCCGATTCAGACGGCAGGCTTCATCGCCTTCTTCAGGGCTGATGTTCTGTTCAATCTGGGCGATCTCCCAGGGTTTCAGAGACTGGATTTCGCTCTTCAGCTGACGCTGCGCTTCTTCAAGTGAAATCTGGTTCTCGTCATAAGCCTTGCGGATAGCAACCGCCTTTTCTAGCTTAGCGTTATCAAGTCCGGGAATTTCTTTCAAGCTGGTCATGGCAACCCTGTGTTTTATGTTGGGGGTGGTAGAAAACGGGAATCATTTTAAAGGGAGACTCAGAAAAGCGAGAGGCTTATTTCTGTCGGAAAACTCTATGCACCGGGAGTCTTCTTAGACCGGGAAACTGACTGAATTTGCGTCAGATATCTTCACTGTAGGTAGCGACATTGATGCCCTTATAAGAAAAAGATTCGGACGCTATACTGCTGATATTGAAAATGGTTATTAATCCCGAAGGGAGGAAGAGACGATGCTGAGACGGACTTTGGCCTTGGGAGCGGCTTCGTTTTCTCTTCTGATTGCCTGCAGCAGGGGAGGAGCCCAATCCATGGAAAAAGATACAAGAATGCTTCCCGCGGAAAAGCCCCGGGCGGGAGAGAAGGAGATTTATCTCGCCGGCGGCTGCTTCTGGGGAACTGAACACTTCATGTCGAAGGTTGCTGGTGTCAGGGTGTCTGAGTCGGGATACGCCAATGGCACCGTTGCCAATCCAACTTATGAAGACGTGTGTACCGGCCGAACCGGAGCCGCGGAAACAGTGCATGTCATTTACGACCCTGAAAAAGCTGATCTGCCATTCCTTCTCGGTCTCTTCTTTGAAACCATTGATCCGACAAGCCTTAACCGCCAGGGGAATGACATCGGAACCCAGTACCGGACCGGCATTTTTTATACCGATCCAGGCGATAAACCCATCATTGAGGATGAGGTAAAGAAGCTCTCAGCCAAATATTCAAAGCCTCTGGCGCTTGAAGTGAAGCCGCTGACCTCCTTCTACCGGGCTGAGGAATACCATCAGGATTTTCTCGTGAAGCATCCGGACGGCTACTGCCATATTCCGCGGCGCCTGATGGAAGAGGCTGAGAAAGCCAAGTATCAGCCGACCCATAAGGGATTTCGAAAGGCCGGATCGCAGAGTCTCAAGGATCGCCTGACACCAGAACAGTATGACGTCACGCAGAACTGCGGCACCGAGCCGCCTTTCCATAACGCCTATTGGAATGAGCACCGGGCAGGGATCTATGTGGATATTGTGAGCGGAGAGCCGCTTTTCTCCTCTTCAGACAAATTTGATTCCGGCACCGGGTGGCCGAGCTTCACGAAGCCGATTTCAGAGTCCGCTCTGAAAAATACGACGGATACGTCGTACGGTATGGTGCGGACTGAGGTGAAATCAGCCGCGAGCGGATCTCACCTCGGGCACGTGTTTCCGGATGGGCCGTCTGATAAGGGCGGACTTCGCTACTGTATGAACAGCGCGTCTCTCCGGTTTATCCCGAAAGAGGAAATGGAGAAGGAAGGCTATGGGGCGTACCTGAAGTATGTGAAGTAAAAACAGTTCAGGCGTTCAGAACGAAACCGGAGATAGGGCAGCCTCTCTCCGGTTTTTCTTACGGCAGTTGATATCAGCTGCGCCAGGTATCCCGGAGGACATTCACCATCTCCCTGATGACAGAAAGCCCTCCGGCAGGAATAATAGTCACGCTCACTTATACACAGTAAAAGGGTTCCGGCATGGCATCTGCAGAAATATTGAAAATCGGGGCTTCGAAGGAAGTCCTTGAATCCCGGCTGAAAACCGTTCTTCCAAAGATTCATGAAACGTTTGATGGTCAGGTTCAGGTCATTGAAGAATCGGATACAGATGTGCTCGACGCGGTTATGTCGGGAGAGCTCGACGCCTGCTTCACTGTCAGGGGAGAGGAAGATGATGCGTTTAATCGCTGGCCCCTTTTCTTTGAGGACATCATGCTGATTTATCCGGATTCTCATATTCCGGTGGAGTCTCAGATGGATCTCGACGATGTGCCGTTCCTCGTGATTCCTGAAAAATCAGTCTGCAAAGACCGGATGCTTTCATGGCTGTCAGACGCCGGTCAGGCTCCGATCGGTATTGAGGAGGCGGGGGACTTTTTAACGATTATCCGTCTCGTTTCCGAAGGCGCGGGCTTCAGCGCGGTGCCGGGATCGCTTTTTGCCGGATCTCCTTATAAGACAGAGATTCAGGCGGATCCGATGGAAGAACCTTACCGTACGATGCGTATCGATCTTGTGGCACGAAAGGGAGTCCGCGAGGATGAGATTCGCAGACTTCTCGGGCTCTTTGGAAAATAAAGCGTCTTCTGTCTCACCGGAAAAAATAAAAGCGGGTAGAATAGACCTTCCTTGGGGCTGCCTTGGTTTCGACGTGGATTACGAAGGAGCACGGGGCATGTCGAGGTCCGAGATCCTCGTTAAACAGTTCGGAAAAGTAATAAACGCCAATAACAAGCGTTACGCTCTCGCTGCTTAATACCAGCGGGACGCTGCACCGGTTCGCCTGAGGGCCGGGTCAGCCTAAAAACTGACAGCAGCGCCATATACTCGGGCTGGATCCTGTTGGAGCCGTGACGGCAGGATTAAGATCAAGCGGCTGGTCTTCATATGGCCTGCTGGTGGGCATGGATGAAGATGAGATTTAAAGTTCATCAGATACGCATGTAGAACCGTCTTTGGACAATTTGCGGACGCGGGTTCGACTCCCGCCAGCTCCACCAAGATCCAGAATCCCAGCCGATACCGGCTGGGATTTTTTTGTGGGTGCAATGCGAGGAACTTAACTGTCAGGATGGACTCTGGCAATTGAAGACCGCCCGATCCAGCATCTTGGTTTGTGTCAGAGGGGGAAAGGGGGGGAGAAAATTACGCTCCCGTCTGATGAGACACGATCTGATAAAGCGCTGAGATCGCGAGAAGAACAAAGATAACGGCGGATCCCTTGTTCAGAACACGCTGCCACATGGGTTTCTTCAGCCGAAGAGACAAAGCCCCGGCAAAAAACGCGATCAGGGTGAAGACAAGCAGTGTCGCCGCGATGAATGTGATTCCCATGATGAGCATCTGTACCCAAACCGGCGCGGCGCCGGCCCCCTCGAACAGAAACTGAGGAAAGAACGCTAGAAAAAAGATCTGTACCTTGGGGTTCGTGATGTTCATCAGTGTGCCGCGCCGCCAGGCAGCCTGCGGAGCGAGGGATGAAACCCGGGCTGAGGGTTCAGCCACGATCGGAGCGTGCCAGGCTCCCCAGGCGATATAAAGAAGATAGAGTGCTCCGAGCACGCAGATAGCTCCTAAGAGCCACGTGCTCGCCGCGACTACAGCCGCAAGCCCCAGCGTGGCGCAGAGTGTCTGGAATACGAGTCCCGTGCAGAGCCCCAGAATCACGAAGAAACCGGATCTGAAGCCGTTTGTCGCGGACTGCAGGAGAACAAAAATGTTATCCGGTCCGGGGACAAAAGCGAGAAAGATGCTGGCTGAAAGAAAGCCAAGCCATCCAGAAAATTCCATTGACAGCTCCTGATGCGGGGAAAGAGAAAATAGACGAAGAGTGACGGGGAATGGAACCGGGTCGTCTGCCTGATGAGAGATTGTAATTTTTATGCCATAGCCCTGCCGATGACGATATGCAGGGAACCCAATATTCAGGATGCCGCGTTCCAAAACTAAAAAGAGGGATCCATAGACGCTTCCAAACCGCCTAAGATAAGGCATTACGTCTGAGTAATGTCTTTGGAGACTGAGTCACTATGGAATTTGTTCTCAAAAGAATTTACGATCCCGCGTCACCTGAAGATGGTTACCGTGTCCTGGTTGACCGGCTGTGGCCCCGGGGGGTGAAGAAGGCGGATGCCGATATCAGCTGCTGGGCTAAAGAGATCACGCCATCCCCGGATCTCCGGAAGTGGTTTCACGAGGATAGAGAAGGGCGTTTTAAGACTTTTTCCGAGCGCTACGCGAAGGAGCTCGAGGATTCCCCAGCGGTTGGGGAATTTATTCGCTCTATTCCGGAAGGCACTGATCGGGTAACGCTCCTCTATGCGGCAAAGGCCGGAGCGCCGAGTCACGTTGGAACACTGAAGGCAGCGCTTGAAAAAGCGGCCGCTGCCATTTCCCTGAAAAAGTAATCCCTGAGATTGGAGACGCGATGCCTCAGGCCGTAGTGCTTCTGTTATTCAGCGCGCTTCTGGTTTTCTGCGTCGCGTCCGGGCTTTCCATTCTGTATGCGCTTGCGGGAGGATATCTCCTCTTCGCGGGCTTCGCGGTCTTCCGGGGGTATGGCCTCAAGGAAGTCTGGGAGATGTCGATTGAGGGTGTCCGTACGGTAAGCGGCATCCTCATCACGTTTCTCTTTATCGGCATGCTGACCGCGAGCTGGCGGGCAGCGGGCACGATTCCGGATATCGTGATTTTTGTATCCGACCTCATCCGTCCGGAATTTTTCCTCGTTCTCATTTTCTTCGCGAATACACTGCTCTCGGTTCTCACGGGAACGTCTTTCGGCACCGTCGCGACCATGGGCGTGATCTCAATGACGATCGGGGCGTCACTTGGCGTTTCGCCGCTTTTCACAGCGGGTGCTGTGATGTCAGGAATCTTTGTTGGGGATCGGTGGTCTCCGATGTCGACCAGCGCCATGCTGGTTTCAGCGATCACGCATACGGACCTGAGATGTAACCTGAAGAGAATGCTGGTGACCGGAGCGCCGGCTTTTATTCTGGCGTCTCTCCTTTACCTTCTGATGGGGTTTCTTTATCCCGGGAGCGGCCAGGTTCCAGAGATCCGCGGAATTTTCGCTTCCGTTTTCGTTTCTTCCTGGATTACGGTGATTCCGGCTCTGATTGTGGTGGGGCTCGTACTTTTTCGCGTCAACGTCAGGCTCACCATGGGGATCAGCGTCGCGGCGGCCTCTCTCATCTGCTTTTTCATTCAGCATATGGGAATTTCTGACATTCTCAGAATGCTTGTACTGGGCTACCAGTCAGAAAATGCCACTGTTGCTCATCTGATGAATGGCGGCGGCATGGTGTCCTTCGCGAAGGGGATCGCGATTGTCTGTATTTCAGCAACGTACGCCGGGATTTTCATTCGTACCCGGCTGCTTCAGGGGATCCGGGGGCTGATTGAACGAGTCGCGGCCCGGGTAACAATTGTCAGTGCGGTGACGCTGGCCGCGATTCTTGCCTGCGGGGTCTCCTGCAATCAGTCGTTCGCCGTCATGCTGACTCATGATCTCTGCACTGGCGTGAGACCGGATCAGGAGAAGCTCGCGCTGGATATTGAGGACAGCGCGATTGTGATCGCGCCTCTGATTCCCTGGTCAATCGCGGGCGCTATTCCGCTCTCCGTTCTCGGCGCGGCCCCCGCGTCGCTCGCTTTCGCGTTTTTCCTTTATCTGCTCCCCGCAAGCCGCCTTGTACTGGATCGGGAAAAGCTTGCGGGAACATAGAACCAAACGCGGAGAAACGCCCTCAGTCAGGCGTTTTCAATCTGGGTCTGCTCAAGCGCCCGGTCAAGCGACTCACGGATCGCACCGGCTTCTTCCTCTGAGAAGAGACCTTCTGCGGGGCTTGAAACATAGTTATTCATGAAGTCGTTCCAGTCGACATTTTCAAAGTAGTCAGAGGCCCAGCTGAAAATATCGAAGGCATCCGGAACTTCAGACTCGTGGAAGAGCAGAACCAACGCCTCAGCCACAACGCCCTGATCCTCTCCTGCGTCAATCATCTCGTAGCCGCGCTTGAGAGCAATCATCGCGAATCCTCTCAGCACCTCATCGGTCTCGAGGTAATGGGAGAAATCATTCGGATCGATACCACCTTCGTCTACTTCAACGTCATCCCATTCCTGATCTAATTGCATATTATGCCTTTTCTGTAACACTTTATAAAAAAGCCGGTCTTTTCAATTCCGGGAAGCTCCCTAATAATAGTGGGAAAGAAAAGCTTTTTGAGGCTTTTCCTTCTGATCTCTCGGATTGAAGGAGTTGCGTGATGGAAAAAAATTCCGGATGGACCACTGGCGGTCTGATTGGTGCCGGCGTAGCGGTTGGTCTGATCTTTCTTGGCTGCATGTTTTATACCGGCGTTTCCCAGTATCTGGGACAGACCCGGGTTGTCACGGTGAAGGGCCTTGCTGAGCGGGAAGTCCCGGCAGATCAGGTGATCTGGCCGATTACCTTCAAGGAAACCGGCGACAACCTTCTCACCACGCATACGAAGGTTGAGGCGGACAGCCAGAAAGTGGTGGCGTTCCTGAAGAAGAGCGGGCTTGAAGACTCCGAGTTCAGCTTTGGGGCCCCGGAAATTCAGGACCGGAACGCTGAGGGGATGGATATGCGCGGTCCGCGCTATACGCTCACCGGCTCCATTACGGTGAATTCCACAAAAGTGGATCAGGTTCGCCGTCTGATGGCGGCCCAAAAGGAGCTGATCGGCGAAGGCGTTCCGGTGACCACGGATAAGTGGAATACGGTGTTCCTCTATACCAAACTGAACACAGTGAAGCCTGCGATGGTTGAGGAAGCGACGAAGAACGCGCGCGAGGTGGCGCAGAAGTTCGCGGCGGACTCGGGTTCCCATATCGGAAAGATCAAGTCCGCGAACCAGGGACAGTTCTCCATTACGGATGCCAATCAGAGCACGCCGTATGAGAAGAAGGTTCGTGTCGTGACGACCGTGACTTACTTCCTGAAAGACTGATCACCTGATCGGTGTACCGGTAAAGAAAAAGCACCGAGGCGAAGTCTGCTTCGCGTCGGTGCCTGAAGAAGAGGGATCGCCAGACGGAGATCCCTTCTTTTTCTTTGGAATCAGGCTGCTTTCGTCAGCTCGTCGATACGGTAGGTGAGCTCGTCGCTGGGAACAGCGCCGACCACGTGATCCGCCACTTCGCCATCCTTCATGAAGACAAAGCACGGAATCGAACGGATGCCGAACTGCGCCGCGATTTCCTGCTCTTCGTCGACATTGATCTTGCCGACCTTCACTTTGCCCTCGTAATCCTTGGCAATTTGGTCAACAACTGGACCCATCGTACGGCAGGGACCGCACCAGTCGGCGTAGAAGTCGATCAGCACAAGCTTATCGCTCTTCAGCACTTCGGTTTCGAAATTGTCTTTCGTGAACTTGTATTCCATGGTGTTACTCCATCAATCTGTATGTCGGTTTTCAGGCTTGAGGTTTTCTTTAGGTATCGGGGATTTCTGCAGTTGTAGAAGCAACCTGATGCCCCATTCCTCAATCACGTTGAACATCAATCTAGCATGAAAGAAAACAACGAATGAGCCTTTTTGAGCCGCATTCAGATGGGAAGGTAAGCATCCGTTTCAGTGTCTTCTCTCTTGGAGAGGGCGGCCTGAAAACAATACAGAAGTGATAGGAACGGCTGAAAAAACGTGCGGCTTCCCAGAGGGAGCAAAGGATCCCGTATCCGATTTAAGCGTGAGAGGAGATAACCGCCTGTTGGCCAGCGAAGCTGCGGACATCAATGGAGAGTCAGAGGATGCGCAGAAATCCGAATCGTCGGATCCGGATCCCTGCCATGTATCTTTCTCTCGATCAATCCTTCTTCTTTGCTTTCTGGATGAGTTCGTAGAGAGACGCGAGCGCTTCCCGCGGAGTGAGGGTATCCGGGTCGATTGCGAGGAGATCATCCCGGATGGAGAGGGCCTTCTCCACTTCAGGACTCTCACATTCCTCCTCCAGTTCGATTTCGGGTTCCGGAAGTGAAGCCGCCGGAGAGGAGAAAAGATCCGGTTCGGGGCCATTCTCTTCCGCTCGTTTCTCCAGTTCCCGAAGCATCGCTTTCGCTTCGCGGATCACATGCTGCGGCACCCCGGCGAGCTGCGCCACCGCGATACCGTAGCTCTGGCTTGCCGGCCCCTCAGTGACTTCGTGCAGGAAAACCACTTTTCCGCCGCTCTGCACCGCTTTGACGTGTACATTTGCGACTTCCGCGCAGGTCTGCGCGAGCATCGTGAGTTCAAAGTAATGCGTCGCGAAAAGCGTGTAGCAGCGGATCCGGTCCGCGAGTTCCCGCGCGATGGCACCCGCGAGCGACAGACCGTCAAAGGTTGATGTGCCCCGGCCGATTTCATCCATGAGAACGAGTGACCGGTCAGTGGCCTGATGAAGAATCGCGGCCGCCTCCACCATCTCAACCATGAAGGTGGAGAGACCGCGCGCGAGATCGTCACTCGCGCCGATGCGGGTGAGAATCCGGTCGATCGAACCGATACGGGCGTGCTTCGCCGGAACCCAGGAGCCGGCAAGCGCGAGAATCACGATCAGCGCGACGCTGCGCATATAGGTTGACTTGCCGCCCATATTCGGTCCGGTGATCACGAGAAGCCGCCGCCCGGGTTCAAGCGAGCAGTCGTTTGCCACATAGTGCTCCAGCGCCTTTTCAACCACAGGGTGCCGGGCCCCTTCGATCGTGAGCCCAGGGGCGTCCGAGAGCTCGGGGCACGTCCACTCCATATCAGCCGCGTGCTTCGCGAAGGAGAGGAGGGCGTCAAGTGTTGCCGCGGCTTCAGAGGCCCGCGTCAGCGCGTCAACATACGCGCTGCAGGACTCGATCAGCCCCTGGTAGAGGCTTCGCTCGAGCGCAAGCGCCCGGTCTTTGGCGGCGAGCGCCTTGTCTTCAAGCGACTTGAGCTCCGGCGTAATAAAGCGCTCGGTGTTTTTCAGCGTCTGACGTCTGCGGTAATCATCCGGCACCTTATCGGCCTGAGCCCGGGAGACCTCGATGTAGTAGCCGGAGACACGGTTATATTCCACCCGGAGTGTCGGGATGCCGGTCCGCTCTTTTTCCCGCGCCTCGATCTGCGCGAGCACATTGCCGGCGTTGTCCCGGAGCTCCCGGAGTTCTTTCAGCTCGTCACTGAAGCTATCCGCGATCACGCGTCCATCCCGGAGCGTAACGGCGGGAAGTTCAAGAAGCGCTCTCCCGAGGAGATCGGTAAGCGCGGGATCGGGTTTCAGGATTGCCGCGGTGTCGGAGATAAGCGGAACCCGTGAGAGCGCGGCGGCTTCAGAGAGCCTCTGCAGAGCCGGGAGCGCGTCCCGTAACCCGGAAAGCTCTCTTGGCCGTACGGAACCCAGCGCGATACGGGACGCCACGCGTTCCAGATCGGGAAGGTTTTTAAGCGGCTCGGAAAGTGCGTCGCGGAGTGATTCGTTTTCAATCATCTCCCGAACGGCTTCGTGCCGCGCGCGGGGAACCGTTGGATCCCGCAGCGGCTGCGTGATCCAGCTTCGCAGCATCCGGGATCCCATCGAGGTGTGGCAGTGATCGATCGTGGAGAAAAGGGTCGGTCCGTTTTCGCTCCGGAGCGGTTCTGTGAGTTCAAGATTCCGTCGGCTTGAGGGATCAAGGCCGACAAAGCGGCTCGACTCCTCAAAGACGAGAGGACGGATATGCGGCACCGCGTCCACCTGAGTCTGTTCCACGTACCCCAGAATGGCGCCGGCGGCCGCGAGAACCCCTGGCTTTTCACTCACCGCCCAGGCGTCGAGATTCTCCATATTGAAGTGATGGAGCAGCTCATCGGTTCCGTGCTTCGGGTCAAAATGCCAGTCGGGAAGCGGGGTGAGCTGCGCGGCTCCTGAGAAAGACTTCGCGGTTTCCCGGCAGGAATCCGGTATCAGGATTTCCTGAGGCGAGATACGGGCGATTTCGCCCGGAAGCTCGTCCTCTGTGCAGCAGAAACCCTTGAACGCGCCGCTGGAAAGTACAAGGGACACCACGGACCACTGCGGGGATTTTTTTCCGGATGGCGGGCAGACCGCGATTAGCGCGGCGTCCGCCTTCGCGGGAAGCAGCTCATCCTCTGTGATGGTGCCGGGGGTCACAATCCGCACGAGTTTCCGCGGCATCGTGCCTTTGACCGCTGCCGGGTCCCCAATCTGCTCCACAATTCCCACGGATTTCCCGAGTTTCACGAGACGCGCGAGATATGAGTCCAGCGTCATAAAGGGGACGCCCGCCATCGGAATGGCATCCGGCTTACCCTTTCCGCGGCTCGTGAGAGTGATGCCGAGAAGCCTGTTGATTTCCACCGCGTCTTCAAAAAACGTTTCGTAGAAGTCTCCCATCCGGTAGAGGAGCAGGATATTCGGATGCTGCTTCGCGACCTCTGTGCGGATTTCAATAAACTGCCGCATGGCAGGGGTGAGCGTGGAGAGATCAGCGTTCTCTGTGGATTGGTTAAGGCTGGGCTTGGTCACTTTGTAAAGCGTCTCCCGGGGATTGAAGAAAAGCGGGCAGGGTGAAATTTTATCCTGTATGCCAAGAGAGAATAGAAAAAGGGCGGCTCATTCAGAAATGAACCGCCCCGATTCAGAGAGTGTCTGAAGTTTCAGACCGCTGCCGTACTCAGGCGACCTTGTTGGTAACGATCGGGAAGAGCGTTCCGAAGATCTTCGGCGTACCGGCGACGATGGAGCCGGTGTCGAGATAGTGGTCTTCTCCCTCAAAGTCAGTCACGAGACCGCGGGCTTCAAGAACGAGGAGAGAGCCGGCGGCAATGTCCCAGGGCTTCAGACCGCTTTCCCAGAAGCCGTCGAGACGGCCGCAGGCGACATAAGCGAGGTCGAGCGAGGCAGCGCCGGCGCGGCGGATACCGGACGTCTGCTTCGCGACAGAAGTGAAGACACGGGCATAGCCCTCAAAGTCATCACCGCCGCGGAAGGGGAAGCCCGTGCCGATCAGCGAAGCGCCGAAGCTCGTACGGCCGGAAACGCGGATACGGCGGTTATTGAGGCGAGCACCTTCGCCGCGGGTCGCGGTGAACATCTCATCCTTCAGCGGATCGTAGACCACAGCTTCGAGAATGTCGTTCCCGCGCTTCAGCGCGATCGACACGGCGTACTGCGGGAAGCCATGAATGAAGTTCGTCGTGCCGTCGATCGGATCCACGACCCAGACAAACTCGGAATTCGTCTGACCGACAAGCCCGGCCTCTTCGGAAAGAATGGCGTGATCCGGGCAGTAGTGAGACAGAATATCGATGACAGCGCGCTCGGCAGCCTTGTCCGCGTCGGTGACGTAGTCATGAAGAGCTTTCGTCTGGACGTTGACGTTTTCGATGTTGCGGGAAGCCTGGTTGATGATGTCGGCTGCTTCGCGGGCCGCACGGATGGCGATGTCTATGTTGGCCATATGTTCAGATGCACCTGGTTGTTAATGGGATAAGTGGATCGGGGAAAAGAGAACGAGGGGGGACGATAGAGTGCCCAGGCGTGATTTTTCCCTGCAATAAAGAGACCGTTATTTTAACGAGTAAAAATAATTCCGGCGACAGAAGGATACAGCGGAAAAGCGGGGATGGGAGGCGGCACCCTCGCCTAAAGCTGTTACCATCTTCAGGTTTCAATTCAGCTTTATGCGTGAGTATCAGGAAATGCACACTCCTAACAAGGCTTCCCGGGTGAGGTTTGTCCTCTGCGACCCCAGTCTCCCCGCGAACATCGGTGCCGCCGCCCGGGCAATCAAAACGATGGGCTTCAGAGACCTTTGGGTGGTGAATCCGAAGCACCCGGATTATCGGGAGCATCCGGACGCGATCGCGCTTTCGACAAGCTCGGTCGACGTCCTGCGGGAGAGCCATTCAGTCGCGACGCTGACTGAGGCGCTGAATGGAGTTACCTTTGCCTGGGCGCTTTCGGGGTATGACCGTGAGTACGGTCCCCCGATCGAGGAACTCCGGTCCGCGGCTTCCCGCGCCTGCGATTTCCTCGCGTCTGAACCCGGTGACATCGCGTTTGTGTTCGGTACGGAACGCAGCGGTCTCACGAACGCGGAGATCGAGGTCTGTCAGGGGATCGCAGCCATCCCCGCGGATCCTGAGAGCCCGAGCCTTAATCTTGCGCAGTCCGTGCAGGTGACCGCGTATGAACTTCATATGACGGAGCGCAGCCGGGCTGGGGAAGAGGGCAAGCTCTACGACTGGGAAACCCGTTTCGACCGGGATCCCCCGGCAGAAGTGCCCGCGATTGAAGGCTTCCTTGAGCACTGGGCCCGCGCGATGACAGCCTGCGGGGCTCTCAATTCGGCAGAACCCAAGTTTCTGATGCCGATGACCCGCCGGATTATTGCCCGCGCAGGTCTTACGCAGCCGGAAGTCGACATGCTGCGGGGCGTGTGCGCGGCCATCATCTGCCCGAAAACCGAACGGAAGGGGCAGAAGAAAGCCGGGAAGAAATCCGAGCTGAAATAAATTTCGACGCCCGCTTAAACCCGAGTGAAAAAGTCGGGTAATATAGGCGAATCCTGCCAGAACCTTAAGGACTGATTTCCATGTTTGAGCGAGTGAGAGAAGATATCCAGATCATCCGGGAGCGAGACCCGGCGTGCCACAGCACGCTTGAAGTGCTACTCGCCTATCCCGGGTTTCACGCGGTGCAGTTCTGGCGGCTGAGTCACTGGTGCTGGATCCAGGGCTGGTATACCTTCGCCCGCTGGGTGAGTCATGTTGCCCGGTTTCTCACCGGGATCGAGATTCATCCGGGGGCAAAAATCGGACGCCGTGTCTTTATTGACCACGGTATGGGCACAGTGATCGGTGAAACCGCCGAGGTGGGAGATGACTGCACGATTTACCAGGGTGTGACGCTCGGCGGCACGAGTCTCGGGCGAGGTGAAAAGCGTCATCCGACGCTTGAACCCGGTGTCATTGTCGGTGCCGGCGCGAAGGTGCTCGGCGGATGGACTGTCGGGCGGAACGCCAGAATCGGCTCGAACGCGGTCTGCCTGAAGCCGATCGCGGCGAACGCGACGATTGTCGGCGTTCCGGGACATGTGGCCGGTGAAAAGAAAGCCGCAAAACAGGCGGATCACGAACACTTCAGCGCATACGGTGTTGTTGAAGGCGCTGAGGATCCGGTGACGCGGGCCTTTAATCAGGTGCGTAAGGAACTGGATGTCCAGCGCGATACGATTAATCGCTTGGAGCGCGAAATCGCGAAACTGAAGGGGCTTGATGAAGCGGATGCTCCGGCGATTGAGGACCCCGCGGAACGGTCATTCCTTGACTCGGCGCTCTGAAGTCCATTCGGCGGACTGATCTGCTTCATAAAAAAGAACCGGCATTTTTCGGGGAGACTCCTTGAAAATGCCGGTTTTCTTTTGGAAGCGGATTCTCTTACTTTTCCGCGAATCCCTTCTTCTGCAGGAATCCGAGGACGAACGGACGCCGTTCGCGAAGCAGAATTCTTTCGAGCTCATCAGACCAGGCGGTGTCTTTAGCGTTGGATGAGCGATGCTGGTAATAGTTCCTCATCTCCTCATCGTAGGCTTTCAGTTCGGCCGGATCCGGTTCCTGATAGGCGTTTTCGCAGAGCGTGATGGAGGCGGGGAGCCGGGGTTTCAGTTCATTCTTATGCGCGGGGTGCCCGAACGCCAGACCGACTACCGGGAAGGCGTTCTGCGGAAGCTTAAGGAGGCGGTCCACTTCCTCAATGTGATTCCGGATGCCGCCCGCGTAAACTCCTCCGAGTCCCAGAGCTTCAAGCGCGGCAAAGGCGTTCTGAGCCTGAATCGCGGCATCCACGCAGCCCACAATCAGCTGCTCGGTCCAGCCGAGATCCGCCTTCGGCACGAGGACCTGATCGCGGTGATAATCCGCGCAGAACACCCAGAACTCAGGGGCCGCAATGATGTGCTTCTGATTGCCGGCGAGTTCCGCGAGCTTCGCCTTCAGTTTCTTATCCGTGATCCGGATAGCCGTGGTGACCTGCAGAAAGCAGGTGGAGCTTGCCGCGCGGGCGGATTCATAAATCGCTTCGAGATCTTCCTGGCTCACCGGTTCATCAGTAAAGGCCCGGACTGAGGTGTGGGCGCGAAGCGTATCGGTCATGGGGTTAGGTGTCGCAGACATAGAATCTCCTTCTGGAGTAAGAGCGGATTCCGGCTGAATCTAAGAATAACGCGGACACAAAAAAAAGGAGGAGATCCGGCCGTGAGGCGCGGAATCTTCCCCTTCAATAGCGCGGGCAGCGCGCGGCTTACATGATGATCTGCAGGCGCTGACCGTTCACCGTGCGGATATAGCCCCAGTGATCTTTTCCTTCGCCGGAATCGAGATCCCAGTCGGGAATCACCCAGCGCTCGATATCCGCGAGTTCGTGGCTCGCCGGCTTATGCGTGTGACCGTGAATCACGATATCCGCGTTATGCGCCTTGGCGGCCTTGTAGACATCCACATCCACCACATCCATGATGGCGGCGGATTTGCTGCCCTTCGTGGTTTCGGACTGAGCGCGCGCCTGGCGGGCAAGCTCAATACGCTTCTCAACCGGAAGGCTGAGCGCGGAGAGCTGCCACTGCGGGTCGCGGGTCATCGCTCGGAACTTCTGATACTCCTCGTCCTTCGTGCACCACTCATCGCCGTGTGAGAGAAGGATGGTTTTCCCAATGCACTTCACCGCGACTTCAGGCGCGAGAAGCGTGGCGCCGCAGGCCGCGGCAAAATCACGGCCGAGCATCACGTCACGGTTCCCCTGAGCAATCAGAACGCGCTTCCCGATGGAGGAAGCGTAGGCGAGCGCCTTGACTACGGACTCCGCGGACGAAATGGTGTCGTCACCGAGCCAGAAATCGAAAAGGTCGCCGAGAATCACGAGCTCGCTGTAGTAAGGCACCTGCGTCTTCATGAAGCGGAAGAACTGCATCAGCGTCTTATCGTGCTCCGGAGCGAGATGCAGGTCCGAGATGAAAACCGGATTTTCAAGCGGAGCTATTTCTTTGGTGCCGGCAAGAGCCGGCGCAATCATTTCAGCCATTTCTCAAGCGATTCCTTTTCCTTTGCAGGTCCGTTCCCCGGGCGCAGGCTGCGCCCGGAGGCCTTGTTACAGCGCTTCGGCCTTGAGGATGACGATGTCTTCAAGCGGCACATCGTCGTACCAGCCGCGGCGTCCGGTGCGGACCTTGGCGATGGCGTCCACCACCTCGGTGCCCTTCGTCACACGGCCGAAAACAGCATACCCCGGATTGCCCGGGTTGTAGTTGAGGAAATCGTTATTGGCAACATTGATGAAGAACTGGGCGGTAGCGGAGTCCGGGTCACTCGTGCGGGCCATCGCGATCGTGTACTTGTCGTTCTTCAGGCCGTTCTTCGCCTCGTTCACGATCGGATCGTGAGTCTGCTTCTCGCTCATGCCGGCCGTGAAGCCGCCGCCCTGGATCATGAAGCCCTTGATGACGCGGTGGAAGATGGTGCCGTCGTAGAACCCTTCGGTGACATAGCGTTCGAAGTTCTTCGCGGTGATCGGAGCTTTTTCGCTGTCGAGCTCAAGTTCAATCGTGCCCTGGTTGGTCGTAAGACGAATCATGCTGTCAGTCCTCTTGCTGGTAACTGGTAATTAAGTGGCTCAGCGGGGGAAGAAACCGGAAAAAAGAGCCGGTTCGGACTCCCGCCTGAGAGGCATCCCATTGTAGCGGTTCATGCCCGGTGTGTTGAGTCTCAGTTCAGTTCGGGAAGCGGCTTGAAGAGCGTGCTCTTCGTGGTGCTCCCGGTACCGTTTTCCTTCGCGCTGTAGCTGCCAGGCTGCGGTGCTGAAGCCTGTGCCGGGGAGGCAGCCGCGGGAGCCGCGATTTTCTGAACCGTTTCCGTGATGCCGCCAGTGGTCGTGGTCACCGCGTTGGAGGCCGCTTTGGCCGGAGCGGTTCTCTGTGCCGCGCGGTTCTTCAGCACGGCAGCCGCGGCGGCGCTCCGCTTCGCTTCAATTGGGTCCGCTTTCGCCGCGGGCTTTTCCTGAAGCGCCGGAATCTTTTCCGCCCCCGGCTGCTTCAGCAGATCCGGGTCCGGGTCGTTCCCGGTCGCTATCTGCAGCATCGCGATTTTTTCACTTACGCGGCGGCGGGCGTCGCGGTTTGCGGGAGTGTTCGCCGGCATCCCAAGACGGTAATTCTGCAGAGCCTTCAGCGCGTAAAGGTCTCCCAGATTTTCGTGTGCCGTCGCGAAGTTCGGGTTCGCGGTGATCGCCCGGTCAAGGAGCTCAATCGCGTGATCGATATCGCCCTTGCCGCCGTCAGCTGTCAAGATGGCGAGGTTGTTATAAGGCTCCGGAATCTCGGGGTAGGCGTTGATCAGCTGCTGATAGGCTGCCATCGCTTCATCCCGCCGTCCCAGGTGCTCGAGAATCGTCGCGCGCTTAAACATCAGGGCGACATTCCGCTTATTTTTGGCGAGGCCCTCATCCGCGTACTGGAGCGCCTTCGTGTAGTTTCCGTCCGCGATCATCCGGTTCACGAAGATCGGATAGTCCTGCTCAGTCTCCGGAGCCTTCTGCTGCTCGGGAATCGGGTAAAGGACCGTCTGTGAAAAAGCCGGAACGGCCGCGAGGCTAATGAAGAGGGCAAGCGCCGCGCTTCTGAAAGTGTGCTTCAGCATGAGGTATCAGACCTAGAAAAAATGAGAAAAGCCGCAAAGCGGCCGGGCAAAACCGGGACCGCTGTCCGCTGAGGGCGATTCTGAACGGCTATACTTTTCCCACGATTTTAACCGCTCGAAAGGGAAAGCACCGGAACCGCGGGAAGAGAGGTCCCGCGGTCCGCGTCCGCGGCTTTCCGATCCGAGAGCCAATTCTGTCCTGGAGGGGCACTGCCCATATGACTATCACGAAACCTCTGACGCTTTACTCCACAATGAGCCGCAAAAAGGAAACCTTCAAACCCATCAAAGAGGGAAAGGTGGGGATGTATGTCTGCGGGGTGACGGTCTATGACTACTGCCACATCGGGCACGGCCGCACCTTTGTGGCGTTTGACGTGATCCGCCGCTGGCTGATGGAGCGGGGAAACGAGGTCACCTTTGTCCGGAATGTCACGGATGTGGATGACAAGATCATCCGCCGCGCGGCCGAGAAAGGCATTTCGACAAAAGAACTGACGGATTTCTATACGAAGGCGATGCAGGAAGATATGGAGTCTCTCGGCTGCCTTCCCCCGACCTATGAGCCTCACGCGACGGATTTCATTCCGCAGATGCTTGGCATCATCGGAAAACTCGTCGATAAGGGCTACGCCTATGTCGGCGGCGACGGAGACGTGGATTACGCGGTCCGTAAGTTCCCGGCCTACGGGAAGCTTTCCGGAAAGAGCATCGATGATCTGCAGTCCGGCGCGCGTATTGATGTCGCGGAAGGGAAGCGTGATCCTCTCGACTTTGTGCTCTGGAAGAAAGCGAAGCCGGGTGAGCCGCAGTGGGAAAGCCGCTGGGGTGCCGGCCGTCCGGGCTGGCATATCGAGTGCTCAGCCATGAGCTGCCACTATCTCGGGGAAAATTTCGATATTCATGGCGGCGGTCCTGACCTCATCTTCCCGCATCACGAGAACGAAGTGGCGCAGAGCGAAGCGGCGAACGGAAAGAAGTTCGCGAACTACTGGATGCACTCTGGTCCGCTTCGCGTCCGTTCCGCGGACGGCACAGAAGAAAAGATGAGCAAGTCGCTCCACAATTTCTGGACGATCCGCGACGCGCTGAAGGAAACCGATGAGCAGTTCGGGGCTGGAAACGGCGCTGAGGTGCTTCGCTTCTTCCTTCTCCGGACGCAGTACCGGAGCCCGATCTCCTTTAACCCGGACCTGATCGTCGACGCCCATAAGGGACTCACGAGGCTTTATGAGGCACTCCAGGGGCGCGAGGGTGATGGGAAGCCGCTCGACTGGAATGAGCCGAATGCCGCGGCGTTCGCGGACGCGATGGATGATGACTTCAATACGCCGGTCGCGGTGGCGCAGCTCTTCAGTCTCGCGACCGAAGTGAACCGTACCGGGGATCCGGCTCTCGTGCGGCAGCTGAAGGGGCTCGGCGCTGTGCTGAATATCCTGCAGAAGGATCCGGCGGTGTTCCTGAAGGGAGCGACCGAAGGGCTTGATGAGGCGGAGATCCGCCGCCTCATCGATGAGCGCGCGGCCGCGAAGAAAGCGAGGAACTTTGCCCGCGCGGATGAGATCCGGGACGAGCTGCTCGCGAAGGGCATTACGCTGCTCGACAAGGCGGAAGGCACTGTCTGGCGCAGAGCGTAAAAAGAGTCCCGGCTGAGTCTCAGTAAGACGCCGGGTAACGCGGGGCTTCGTCCGTACGGATGAGGTCCCGCTTTTTTCTTTTCAGCCCATAGCCGCTAAACTACAGGGAATATCGGAAAGACAAGGCCCGCGTCCCGGGAGCCTCAGCGCTTCCGGCCGCCGGCTATCTATTGGATGAAATCGTGAAAAAAACTTTCCTTGACTTTGAAAAGGACATTGAGGCTCTTGACGAAAAGATTGACGAACTGCGCTCCATGCAGGAGTCGGATCCGTCAATGGATATCGGTGAAGAGGTCGACCGTCTCGAGCAGAAGTCTGCCGAGCTTCTGAAGCAGACCTACGCGGAACTGACCCCGTGGCAGATTTCCCAGGTGGCCCGCCACCCGAACCGCCCGTATACGCTCGACTACATCCGGATGATGTTCTCCGATTTCTATGAGCTGCACGGCGACCGCCGCTACAGTGATGATCCGGCGATTGTCGGCGGTCTCGCGCGTCTTGGCGGTGACCCCGTGATGGTGATCGGGCATCAGAAGGGCCGTGACATCAAGAGCCGTACGTACCGCAACTTCGGCATGGCAAACCCCGAAGGGTACCGGAAGGCGCTTCGCCTGATGAAGCTTGCCGAGAAGTTCGGTCTCCCGATCATCACGTTTGTTGATACCCCGGGCGCTTACCCTGGCATTGACGCTGAGAAGCACGGGCAGTCCGAGGCGATCGGCCGGAATCTCGTAGAGCTCACGCATATCTCGGTTCCGGTTATCACGACGATCATCGGTGAAGGCGGTTCCGGCGGCGCGCTCGCGATCGCCGTGGCGGACTCCGTTCTGATGCTGCAGTATTCGACGTACTCCGTGATCAGCCCTGAGGGCTGCGCCTCCATTCTCTGGAAGGACGCGGGCCGCGCCTCTGAAGCCGCGAACGCTCTCGCGCTGACCGCTGACCGCCTGAAGGAACTGAAGCTGATCGATGAGATCGTGCTGGAGCCGATGGGCGGCGCTCACCGCGATCCGGAACTGATGGCGAAGACGCTCCGCAAGAATCTGACGGACCGGATGAAATATCTGCGCCGCTTTACGCCTGAGAAGCTGATCGCCCGCCGTCTGAACCGCATCATGCGTTACGGCGAGTACGAGACGGTGACAGCTGCCGAAGCGGAGAAGATCCGCGCCGAGGCGATCGCGGCCCGCGATGCCGCGAAGACCGCGAAGATCGCTGAGGCGAAGGCGGAACGCGAAGCCGCGGCAAAGACCGCGGCTCCGGCGGCTCCTGAAGCGAAGGAAGCCGCGGACACCAAGGAAACGAAGCCTGCGAAGTCCCGCGCGGCGAAAGCGACCGGCGCGGCATCGGCTGAAGCAGCGGAGAAGAAAGAGGCCAATTAAGCACGTCCCCCGGTGAGGGGCGGAAGGAGCGAGGATGGAGCGAAAAGCACAGAACGCGGTTCCCGGCGTACGGACGCTTGAGGAAAAGCTTCTTGAAGCGCTGGCGGAAAGCCTGAAACAGGTCTGCGCCACGATCCGGGGCCGTTCTGACGATATCCTTCAGCCTCTTGAGCGGCCGCTTCAAGTCGGAATCGCTTTTTCAGGCGGCCGCGACTCCATGGCGCTACTTGAAGCCGCGCACCGGCTGACACGGTCCCGCCGCTGGGGCGGCCTGATCGAAGGCCTTTATGCCCTTCACGTGAATCACGGCATTTCAGAAAATGCCGACTCCTGGGAATCCACCTGCCGGGCGTTCTGCGACGCCCGCCGCATTCCGTTCTCGGCGTACCAGGTCCGCGTGGACCGGAAGGGAAAGGGGCTTGAGGCGGCGGCCCGAGAAGAACGCTACCGGGCTCTCGCGTCTGCCGCGCGTGAGCTGAAACTTGATGTCATCCTCACCGCGCATCACCAGGATGACAGGCTTGAAACTTTCCTCCTTCAGTGGATGCGTGGGGCCGGGGTCGATGGACTCTCCGGCATGCCCGCTGTGCGGGAGTTCGGCGAAAACGGATTGCTTCTTGCCCGGCCCTGGCTCGATATTCCGAGAGCCTGGATTGAAGCCTGGGCGAAGGCCCGGGAGCTCGCCTGGGTGGATGATGAGAGTAACGACGATACGGCGTTTCTCAGGAATCTGATCCGGCATGAAGTGCTGCCGGTGCTGGATAAGGCCCGGCCCGGATTCAGAAAGGCCGCGAGCCGCTCGGTGGAACTTGTGACGGAAGCGGGCACCGTGCTTCATTCGGTGGCGGCGGAAGACGTTGCCCGCTGCACGGATAAAACCCGCCCCCGGGCGCTGAAGATCGCCTCTCTCCTCAACCTCTCGGTGCCCCGTCAGGCGCTCTGCCTCAGGGCCTGGATTTCCTCCTACGGGATTGAGCCGCCCCCTCGCGCGACGCTGATCGAGGCGCTCCGTCAGGCGAAGCAGACACACTCAGACACCGCGCTCACGATCCGGCTCGGCGCCTGGGATATCCGCCGCTGGGGTGCGGATATTGTTCTTCATCCTTACGCGAAACCGGTGCGTGATACGTCGAAAACCGTTTCTTTTGTCTGGAACGGCGAACGCGAGGTGGAACTGGCCCCCTGGGGCGGTGTTCTCGCCTTCAGACCCGCGGAAGCGGACGAGGATGGGTTTCCCGGGGAACTGCTGCGGACGGGCCCTCTTGAAGTCCGGGCCAGACGGGGCGGCGAGAAGATCAAGCTTTACCGGCTTCGCCCGAGCCGCAATCTGAAGCATCTCTATCAGGCGGCCGGTATTCCGTCCTTTGAGCGGGGGGATCTCCCGCTTCTCTGGTGCGGCGAGGATCTGATTTATGCGGCGGGGCTCGGCCCTGAAGTCCGGAAGCTTGAGCATCCGGACGGCTCCGGACGCACATCTCCGGACCGCTGGGTCGTCTCCTGGGAGCCGGATAAACCGCTCTTTGGCATATAGTCCAGGAAAAGTAAATAACTTTCCCTACTGCATTCAGGGGATCAGTGAAAGTTTTATACCCGGCAGAGGGTTCTCTGGGCTATCTTTCTTAATACGCTTCCCGAAACCGGAGGCGGGTGAATGTTCCCGCTTTCCTCTTTCGGGACCTTAATTTATGTCCCACTGAGAAACAAACCATGTCTCTGATTGTTCACAAGTACGGCGGCACTTCGATGGGCTCTCCCGAGCGCATTCGCAATGTCGCCCGCCGTGTCGCTAAGTGGCGCCAGGCAGGCCACCAGGTGGTGGTCATTGTCTCCGCGATGAGCGGCGAGACCAACCGCCTTCTGGCCCTAGCTAAGGAAGTGTCGCCCCGCCCGGATCCCCGCGAACTTGATGTCATCGCGACAACCGGTGAGCAGGTGTCTATCGGCCTCCTCGCGATGGCGCTGAAAGATATCGGGGTCGACGCGGTGAGCCTGACCGGATGGCAGGTTGCTGTTCACACCGATAACTCCTATATGAAGGCCCGCATCGATACGATCGATGATTTCAGAATCCGTGAGGAGCTGAAGCGCGGCCGCGTGGTTGTGGTGGCAGGTTTCCAGGGTGTGGACCCCGAAGGCAACATTACGACGCTTGGCCGCGGCGGTTCGGACACGTCCGCTGTCGCGATCGCGGCAGCGCTTCACGCTGACGAGTGCCTGATCTTTACGGATGTGGATGGCGTTTATACGACCGACCCCCGCATTGTGCCGGAAGCAAAGCGTCTGAACAGTATTTCTTTTGAGGAGATGCTTGAACTCGCGAGCGCCGGTTCCAAGGTGCTGCAGATCCGCTCCGTTGAATTCGCGGGCAAGTTCAAGGTTCCCTGCCGAGTCCTTTCCAGCCTCACAGATCCGGATCTGCCGGTCGAAGTCGAGGCCGTCTCCGGCACCCTGATTACCTATGAGGATGATCCCAAAATGATGGAAAAAGCTCTCGTGTCCGGCATTGCCGCTTCCCGCAGCGATGCCAAGGTTACGCTGCATAACGTTCCGGACATGCCCGGCGTCGCGTCGAACATTCTGGGACCGATCGCTGAAGCGAATATCGAAGTGGACATGATTGTCCAGAACGTGAGCGTTGAAGGAAAGACGGACTTTACTTTCACGGTTCCGCGCGGTGACCTGGAGAACACGCTTGAAGTGCTGAATAAGAAGGTGATCCCGGTTGTCGGCGGCGGCCCCGTCGAGACGAACGATCACATCGCCAAGATTTCGGTGGTCGGCATCGGCATGCGCTCCCACTCCGGTGTGGCTTCCCGCATGTTCAAGGCGCTGTCGGAAGAGGGCATCAACATCATGATGATCAGCACCTCCGAAATCAAGGTGAGCCTCGTGGTGGATGAAAAGTACACGGAACTCGCGGTCCGCGTGCTGCATCACGCCTTTAATCTTGAGAACGGCCCGAGCGAGGTCTGATTCTTCGCAAAGGGGGAGCAGGGCATTTGCCTTTATCCCCCTCTGACGGTAGAATTCGAAATCCATCGTCAATGGAAGGGTGGCAGAGCGGTTTAATGCATCGGTCTTGAAAACCGACGAAGCTTCAAAACTTCCGTGAGTTCGAATCTCACCCCTTCCGCCACCTGAGATTTTTAACCCCGGTCGCTAACCCACTGTAGCACCGGGGTTTTCTCTTTTCTTCCTTTGTTTTTCAATAACTTTTTCTGCATCCTTCTAAAGCCCTCTGATGAAAAATGAGGAAAACCGATGTTGTTTTGATGTAATCTGATGAAGTTCCGACTGGGGACAAAAAAGGGGACATCAGGGGACAACGGGGGACACCATGCTTAATCCGAAAACGCTGGGTGATGGGATCTACACTTTCGGCGACGGGCTGCGGCTGAAGGTCAGGGGCAACAGCAAGCTGTGGATCTTGCGCGTGCAGGTCTGTGGGAAAACAAAGGAGCGGAGCCTCGGGAGCTGGCCCGCGCTCTCGACAGCCGGAGCCCGGGAGAAGGCTGCGGCCGTCCGCGCGAAGCTCAAGACTGGGGACACTGGGGACACGGAGAAGCCGAAAGATGCCGCCCCCATGCTCTCCGAAGTGTGGGCCGAGGCAGTTGAGAATCGCCGTCAGGTCAAGGCGTGGACGAACGAGAAGGCGACCGAGCAGTGGGCGAACACGATCAAGACCTACATCCTTCCCGGTCTCGGAGACTTCCCTGTTGACCAGATCGCCCGGGACGATGTCCTTGAGGTCCTTCGCCCTCTGTGGGGCGAGAAGCCCGCAACGGCGAATAAGGTGCGGGGGCGGCTTGAAGCTGTTCTCAGCTACTGCAAGGCGAAGGGATGGAGGGACGGAGAGAACCCCGCCGCATGGAAGGGCAACCTCGGGCTCTTCCTTCCGCCCTTGTCGGCGGCCGGGGTGAAGCACTTCGGGGCCATCGACTTCGAGACGTTGCGGGACAAGGTTCTGCCTGCGCTCTGGGAGCGTCGGACGAGCGCGAGCTGCGCCGTGATCTTCGGATGCCTCACCGCGCTCAGGGCCGGGGAGTTCCTGCGGGCGCGGTGGCTGGAGATCAACGGTAACATTTTTACTGTTCCGTGGGAGCGGATGAAGACGGCGAAGCACAGCCGCGAGGACTTCCGGGTGCCGCTCTCCCGCCAGGCTCTTGAGGTTCTCGATGCTGTGCGGGGGATGGACGAGACCGTGGTTTTTCCCGGGCGAATCGCGAAGTTCAATGCGATCGACACGCCGCGAATCACGATCCAGCGGCTCACGAACACGACCGCCACAATGCACGGGATGCGCTCGGTCTTCCGGGACTGGTGCGCCCGCGAGGGCGTGAATTTCGATGTTGCCGAGAAGTGCCTCAGCCACACCATCGGCGACCGGACCGTCCGCGCCTACTTCCGTGACGATCTTCTCGAACAAAGGGCGGCCGTCATGCAGGCGTGGGCGGACGCGATCTTCCCTAAAACGAATTCAACAAATTAAGTTTCAGTTCTGAAGTAAGCTATCTACCGTTGCAATCGCAAAGCCCCCGCAGGATCGTCTCTGCGGGGGCTTCGTTTCAAGCGGCCTTCACGGCCTTGATAGCTCTTTGCGTTCCGCGCCTCAGGTAGTCTCTGACCGCGCCGACCAAGAAGACGTGCTTGCCGGCTAACGGGTCCACCGGGGGCGGGATGCGTCCCTTCGCTATATAAGAAGAGAGCGTGCGGGTCGTGATGTGCAGGCTCTCCGCTAGTTGCTTGCGGGTGATCACATCGTCGTCGCCCGCAGTTTCAAGCCATGTCATTTTTCCCCTCCCTCCTTCAGAATCCTCAGCACCGCGATCCTCCACTCGACCTCGCGGGCCTTCTTGTTTATCTCGTCCGGCGCGACAATTCGCCCTTCGGCAGCGGCTTTCGTCTCTGCGATAAGCAGGCGGTTGAGTGCCTCCGCCAGTTCCCGCTCGGCGACCGCGACCGGATCGGTCATCTCACTCATCGGCGAAGTCCTCGCGCCTCGTCCGCTTGCGCTTGATTGAGACGGCGACATCGAGCCACCCGGCCTTGTGCTGAGCAGACGTGTCGGGGATGTACCACTTCTCCATACCGTCGCTTACGACTTGATGGTCATCTCTGTAGGCCACGTGGTTGAGAGCATCAAAGACAGCCTTCTTCACGTTGTCGTTGTCCGGCTTGCAGGTCGGCCGGATCTCTCCCTGCCTCGCCTTCTCCTGCATCCACTTGGGCCACGACTTGGGCACTGGGAAGTAGGCGTTGATGTACACGCCGACTTCGGTGTCGGTAGAGTTCAGCCACTCACGCACCCCGTCCGCGCGCATTGCGCTTCTGGCGCAGGCGGCGATCAGACGCTCGTAGTCCCGGGTGGTGCGGGGCGTGTAGACGCAGCCGCCGGAGAACCTGGGTCGCTCCTTGCCCTTCGGGCGGCCGGGCACGGTGAACTCGAAGTAGTCTTTGCTCTTCATGCCATCCTCCCCGCCTGCTTGCGGATCCATCTGTCGAGACGGGGCCACCAGTGCTCGTGCGCCTTCTGCTCGACAGCCCGGAGCCTGAGGCTGAGGGCGATCAGGCGGCGGTCGAAGTCCTCCATCTCTGCGTCCGCCTTGTCGATGCGGTCGATGAGGGGCCGCGCCACGGCGCGGGCGGCATTCCTCGCCGTGAAGCGGGAGAGGTTCGCCACGCGCTGCTCGTCCACCTGCGCGAGCGGGAGGTGCTTGAACTGGGATTTCGTCATGCCCGCCTCCTCTTCAGAACGGAATCTCATCATTCATGCCCTGCCCCTGCGGGGCGGTCGAACGTTCGGGAGACTCGAAGCCTGCGGGGGCGCCGGAGCCCTGAGCTCCGTCCGTCGGCTTTGCGCCGAGCTGCATGGACTCGCCGATGATTTCGGTGCTGTAGCGCTTAACGCCGTCCTTTTCGTAACTGCGGGTGCGGAGACGGCCTTCGATATAGACTTCGCTGCCCTTCAGGAGGTACTGCTGCGCGATTTCAGCCGCCCGGCCGAAGAGGACAACGATGTGCCACTCTGTTTCCTCCTGACGCTCTCCGTTTCGGTCCTTGTAGCGCCGAGATGTGGCGACGGACAGATGACAGACGGGCGTCCCGTTCGCGTCTCGAGTCTCAGGATCCCGGCCAAGTCGGCCAAGCAGAATCACTTTGTTGACGCTTGCCATTTCGTGATCCTCCTAGGCGGTCAGTTGCCGGCGGCCGGGGCCGGGTTCTCGGCTACGGCTTCAGGGGCGGGGGCTTCGACCGGGGCCTGCTCAATCACGGGCGCGGCCTCCTCTCCTGTCTCTACGAAGTTGCTGTCGATCCAGTCCTGCTCGGTGACGGCTTCGCCTCGGTCGGCCTTCTCGTCGATCTCGGTCGCGCGGGCGGCTTCGATGCTCACGGGCAGATACTTGAACAGGCGGCGGATCACGGTCTTCTTAGCCATCTCCTCCCAGTGATCGACCCAGGGGCCGCGCGTGCCGGCGCGGCTGCTCTTCCTCACGGCCTCGATCTCGGCGCGGCTGAGCACTTCGAACTGAACGCCACCGTCCTTGAGGGCGGCGACGGCATAGACATAGGTCACGGGGCCGCGGACCGCGGTGGCGGCCGGGATGTGCCGCACGTCCGGGTGCAGCCCAAGCTCATAGTGAAACTCGTCAGCCTCGTGGACGCAGTACGCGCACAGGCTCAGGATTTGGCCGGATCGACGCGCCAGGTCGATCATGCCGCGATAGCCGATGATGAGCTGGCAGGTCTTTCCGTACGGCAGCAGGTAGCAGTGACCAAGAGCGGAGCCGGGTTCGAGGCCCAGCGCGGCGCACTGGAGAACTGCGCCGAAAAGGCTCTCTCGGTCGCAGCTCAGCAGGGCCGGGGTCTTCCGGAACTCGGTCAGGACAATGCGGGTGAGGCGGTCAGCCGTGAGCGACTTCGGCAGGGCGAGCGCCATCTGCTTCTTGAAGCGGTCGCTTACGAGCATGTTGATGATCGGGTTCTTGCTGGCGACGCGGGCGGGGGCCTTGACGGGGGCCGGGGCCTGCCCGAGGGCGGTTGCGAGTTTGTCCGTTGTGTTCATGTTTTGCTCCTAGATTCGTTGAGGTTGTTCGTTCACGCAGCGAGGCGCAGGACGCGCGTCTTCTTCTCTGCGAGATAGTCCTGATAAAGCTCGGGCTCGTTGGCCTTGAGCCGCGATGAGTCGAGCCTTCGTGAGGTCTGGGTCTTGTAGGTGGCGGCCTTCTTCCCGGCAATGGTCAGGCCGGCGCGGGGGCCGATTGCCACGATGAGCTTTGAGGCAAGCGCCTTCTCCTGGCTCTCGAGCTCCGCGATCCTGCCGCGCAGCGTCTGGAGCTCGCCGATGAGTGCGGCCTCGTCGTTGGTAGCCTCTTCGAGTTCCCCGCTGTCGTCGGCGTAGAGGGCGCGAACATCGCTCGGGGTCGCGGCCTCGGGCGGCACCTTCCCGATGACGTGGACTTTCCAGAACTCCTCCATGCGCTCGCGCAGGGTTGCGATCACTTCGTCGTTGCGGGGAACCGAGTAGACCCGGAAATCCTGACCCGCGATGAGCACTGCCACATACGCGATTGGCAGGCCGGTAATGCCGAGATACCACTGCACCTGCGTCTCGTAGTAGACGGGGATCTCGTGGCCTTCGGGATCGCCACCGGCGACGATCTCCTCTTCCTGGCTCGGGCCCCAGCCGTCAGCGGTGCGGGCTGTCTTGCACTCGAGCAGAGCGGCCGGGGGCAGGTCGGGCAGCGTGTCGCCCTGGTTGTAGATAAGACGGTCAACGTTGGCGCACTCCCACGGGCGGTCGTCGGTTTGGAGCATCCCGGGCGCAGTCTTGATGCGGTAGCCGGTGCGGCTGGCGAATTCCTGAGCAACCGTCTCCTCGAGCACGGTGCCGAAGTGCGCAGCCTGTGAAGGCTCGCGGTCTTCGACCGGGGCCGTGGCGGTCTTGTCCTGCCATACCTCAAGGGGAGTGCGCCACTTGCTCAGCCCCAGGATCGCGGCGACATCGCTGCCGCCTATGCCTTGACGGCGAAGCTCGAGCCACTGGGCGCGGGTAAGGTTTTGTGTAGGGATGATTTTCATTTTCTTGTCACTCTCTGTTTATCAGAACGGAAGTGAGGAGACGTAGAAGTGGGGGTGAGCCACTGGGAGAAGCTCGCCGTGCTTTTCCATCCACTCACGGTTACAGCGGAGGTTGAGTTTGTCGACCGCGACCAGCGCCTCTTCCTCCGTGTCGTAGTAGTCATGCCAGGTGAGGAAGTCGACCCCAACCCAGAGACTCGCCTCGGCGGCAGAGAACGGGAATTGGCAGAGCGCGGCGTAGAAGTGTTTCCCGGCTCCTCGCATCACGGCACCTCCGCAATTGCGCAGATTGCCCAGTACATCCAGCCGAGCACCGTTGCCGCGCCGATGAGTGCGAGGAACAGGGCTGTACCCAAGATGACGTTGTCTTTCATGTCTGTCTCCTGTTAATCGATCAGCTCGCACTCGGCGGTTGCTACGCCGCCTGAACGAGTCTTTACCTTGCGGTAGATGTGGAACCAATCCCCCTTGTCCGTAGCTTCGTGTGCTGATTCATCAATCTCGTCGCCTGATGGCATGAAATCACTTGTGAGGCGGATAAAGTCCTCAAAGGTCAAGGGCTTCTCCTGAGAGAAGGTTCCTTCGATATCCGCGAAGTTGGATTTGACGCTGATTCGGTAGGTGTACATGCGGGCTCCTTTGTAAACTTTTAGTTTCTTTCAGCAACTCAAAATATACGCTTACCGTTAACGATAATCAAACGATACGTTTATAGTGATAACCCCTATATGTAAACGAAGCATAAAAAAGCCTCGCAAGTGCGAGGCTAGTGTTTTAACTGTTGTTTTTAGATTTTTCTAACAAGACAGGTCGTGACGACCCTCCCTAAAATTTTGAATCCACTTTCGATGTCTGGCGGCGAAAGCGTGTATGTCTGGTAAAGATGATTGTCACTGATGATGTTTAGGCTTTTGCCAACTCGCTGTATCCGTTTTATAAAAAGCTCGTCACTGAAAATAAAAGCAAAAATCGAATCCGTATAGACGGAGTTAACGCTTGTGTCAAGGATCACAAAGTCCCCGTCTTCAAGAGTGGGGCTCATGGAGTCTCCGCTTACACCGATGATGTTTAGTGCCCTAGGGTTTGCATCTCCGCAATGTCGGGACACCCACGGTCGATTTACTTGAATCATCTGGACAACGGCTGTATTTGATAGCTCTCTCCCGTTGCCGCAGGAGGCTTTTACGTCCATTAAAGGGATACTTACCCAGTCCGCTGATACCAATGATTGATGAGCCGGGTCGTCCACTCTCCCCGTTATTAACCAAGAAGGGGAAACCTGAAGAGCCGCGCACATTCGCTCTACTTCATCAACCCCGGGGCGGTTCCTGCCAGACAACCAAGCCGAAAGTGCTTGAGGGCTGACATCTATTTTTCTGGCGAAAGACGCTTGCGATAAGCCCTTTTCATCAAGCAGCGCTCGAACGCGATTCATAAGAGATGAGGCGGTCATTTAAATTCTCCCGTTTTGGCGGATAAAGATTAACGCAAAGTTCACATTAAACAAAATAAAGCGTATACTTTTGGTGTACATTAAAAATGGAGAATTTAATGGATACGTTTACGCGAGCAATTGAAGGGGCGGGGTCTCTCGCCGAACTCTGCCGTCGCATGAGCAGAGTACCTGATAGCGCCCCCGTGACCCCTCAGGTTTTTTCTGGATGGAGACGTAGGGGACAAGTCCCTGAGAACCGAGTCTGGCAGTTTGCTGAGGCTTCGGGGATCGCCCCGTGGGAAATCCGCCCCGATATTTTCGACCGCCCTGAGATTTACCTTTCGAAAGTCGCAAAGATTGCGGCTAAGTGAGGGCTCTCATGAGCTTTGAGTGCGTCTCCCAAATTCTTAATAGCGACCTCACTAACGGTACTGAAGTAGCCGTGTTGGTCGCGCTTGCCCACTGCTTGAACGAGCAGACGGGGGATTGCTTCCCGTCTACGGAGACGATTTCTCGTCTTGCTAGGCGCTCTCCTCTCGTAGTGCGAAAAGCGCTTAAGAGGCTTACCGATCTTGGATACATCTCTCAGAGCCAGTCCCCCGGGGCTAAACGCTTCTTCTCTATACACCTCGACAAAATAACCGCCTTTGAAGGGGGTAAAGAACTTGAAGGGGGTAAAGAACTTGAAGGGGAGGGGGTAAAGAACTTTAGGGGGACCCCGTATAAAAGTTTAGGGGGAGGGGGTAAAGAACTTTACCCCGAACAAGGAAGTAATAAGGGAATTAATAAGGAAGTTAATCAGGAAGAGTTTCCTCCCCCCTCGCCTGCGGCGAAGCGGGAGGCACAGGCACACCTCTTCTCGCTCTCCGAGATACCGGATGCGTCGAAAGAGAAAACCAGAACTCATCAGGCATTCAAACCTCCGGAGCTCGGTGTCGAGCTCACCGAGTCCGCTTTCAGAGACTGGATGACGGTACGCAAGGCAAAGCACTCACCGCTCACTGAAACCGCGTGGAAGCACTTTAAAGCGCAGGTCCTCAGATCCGAGCTGAGCATCCAGCAGGCGGTAGAGCTTTGTGCGACCAAGGGATGGATTTCTATCAACGCCGAGTGGCAGGCGGTTAAGGACTATCAGGCTGAATTCGATTCTCGCTCCAGCAATGACAGGAAGGTCGATTTTGTCATCAAAGCTCTGGGGCTGACTGACAACAGGAAGGAAACTGAAAAATGACAGGCTTCAAGTACGAAGGCTCCGACGTCAAAAAAATCAGTGAGCAGCTTTTGGGGCTGGCCGATCTTCTGGACGGAAGACCCCCATCAGAAAAGGCACTGCTTCTTTGGCTTTCTTGCCTTGAAGACGAAGTCCCCGCATGGGCGGCTATCTCTGCGCTTACCGACTGGCCAAAGAGGCACAGCAAAATGCCGGCACCGGCCGACATCGTGAAGACTGCCCGGGAAATCCGAGAACGCGCTCTGGAGAAAAAGACCCAAGAGGAAAGTGCCAGTGAAATTTCTGTCGCTGAAGTGCGCCCTTCGGATCCTGCCATTGCCCGGGCTGTCGACCGCAGCCTTAAGGCCATCAGGGATCTGGGGGCGCGCCCGAAAGACTTTTGGGAGTGGGAGGGGATCACCGCGATTGCCGCGGGTCGTCCGCTTTCTGGGATAAAGCGGCGCTACCTCGAGACTCAGTACGGGGAGAAGCTCGGGGATCCTGCCTTCCTCAGATCCATCACGGGCAAAGTCCGGTCGAGGCTTTACCTTGAGGCTCACCTGCCGAAGCCAAGCGATGCCCTGCCCGATGAAATGTGGGAGGCGCAGGCATGACGGAAAACAACGAAAGGAGAAATGAAATGATCTTAGTAAACGTGGATTCTCAGGAAAAGGCCCTCTTAGACGTATTCAAAGAAGTCGACGAAATCTTTCTTTTTGCAAAGTCTGGGCGCGCCTGCCTTGCTGACGCGGCAAGGCTGCAGGTTCTGTCAGAAAAAATAAAGGAGCAGATTGGCACGGCCGCAGAGCTTATTGCCAAAGAGTCACGCTTACTAACCCCAGCCCAAGTTAAGCCGGGGGATAAGGTTGTCGTCTTTAGTGATGACGGATCAGCAGTTTTGGGGCGCTTCAGTCATGCAGAGTTCTCTTAACGGCTTTGTCAAGTTTTTTGAGGTTGGTGCAGAAATTCCCAGCGTCATTGTCATTTTTTGTATCGGCTCCTTGTTTAAGGGCGTCGATCAGCGTGCTCAGATACTCGGCGTCAAGTCTTGCCGCCTGACCGGCAAGCTTTTTTCGGGGCTCATCAAGCTCCCACGTATACCTCCCGTCTTCCTCACCCAAGAAAAATTGAAGTTCTTTTTTTCTGGAAGATTCAAATTTATCGAGGCATGGAAGATGGACTTCTCCCCTACGAATAAGTTCGCAGACAAGGGCTACAGCGGATTGTTCAGACATCGTCATTTGATTTCCTCTATGGGATGGTTAGTGAGTGCAGGTTGGGTCCCCGCATTTCTAATTATCCCACTGGGGGATCTGGAGGGGAAGGAGTGGAATGATGAGTGAAGACCAAAGGGCCCGAGACGAGGCCTGGCGGGCGGCAGTGCGGCAGATTGCAAAGGCGTACGGGGTTTCAGAGGAAGGTTTTGAGGAGTTGGGCAGTATGGACAGAGGGTTGATGAAAAGAGTGAGGGAATTATCTGAGCGCCGGGCAGAGGCGGCCAGTATCAAAGGCGCCGTGGGTCCCCAGATGGATAGGTGGGGGATGGCGGCCGCCGCCATGGGGAATTCTGAGGCTGTTGCCTATCGGGAGGGCGTTTGGATCCACCACTCACTCGCTTATCCGGTTTATTTCGCGAACGTCCCGTCCGTTGGGGTGGTTGGGGCCTCGAACGTCGAGGCGCTGGTACGGCGGATCCGGTATCTCCGCTGGAAACTCAATTTGCCGGCGCCCGGGGGCGATTCAAACGCGCCAGGAGCTTCGAAATGAGATTTTCAGTACAGAAGGGGGCGGTGGATGGGATGGTGAAGAGTTCTGACTCTGGATATGAGGTGGCGCGCGTGGTCGAAAGGCGGGGACGATTGTGGGCGATCAGATCGACGTCGGGGACGGTCTTTTTCCAAGGCAGGGAGGACGCACAGCAGTTTGAGAAAGACTTTCGGGCGCATTGCGCTCTGTGCGAGAACTGTGACCTCCTTTTGGATAGAGCCGAGGAGAAAAGCTTAAGCGAAGGGACGGGGTATTGCGGGATACTCAATGTCTCTGTCCCTGTAACGGGCTGCGTGACATGCGTTAGTTTCGCAAGGATAAGCCGAGGGCTGCGGAAAATGCGCAGGCGCGAAGTACGACAATATTTCCAGGACCAAAAAGGGAAAGGAGAGGCGCTATGCCATCAGGAGAAGTAAAAAACCTGCTGTTCAATCTCCCGGAATCCTGGAGATTTGTCTCTCGCAACCCAGGCGCTGAGGCTCTGCCGGAGCATTGGGGGAAGCTTCGCCGGGCGCGGGTCAAAGCAATTGAGGAGGCAAAGAGATCAGGGCGCGTCAAAAGCCTCGACGTTGAGCCGCCAATTTACGAGATAGTTTATGCGGGGAAACCCATTTATTTCTTCCCGTTTGGCGGCTCGTACTGCGTTTCCTGCAATCTGGACCAGATTAAGCGCTATCGCAGACGCCCTGGGTCAATACGGTGGTGAGGATAGGCATACGGACAAAGATTAACCGGAGCCCCATCCAGTTTCGCCAGTGCTCCTTAGGGGTGGTAGATCTTTTTGATCAAGGATTTACGTCTCCCGTTCAATTCGCGCTGGACCATCCCGGGAATACGGAACAGATCGAGAAACAGAAGAAGCCATGCGAGGGCCCCGATAAAAGCCAGGACCTGCGTGGCTATAGACGGGTCATGAGGGAGAGCAATAAAGCAGAAAGTGCCCACACAGCAGCCAACGAGTCGGATAACCCCGCCCAAATAGTTGCGCAGATAAAAACAGTGCACCCCTAAAAAGCCAAAAAAGAACCACAGTAAGTAGGCTGTGAGTTTCGATTTTTTGCTGTTTGTGAGAGTGGACTCGATTAGAGACAGTTGGGCGAGTTTGTCGATACGTTCATTAGAGCCAATATCGGTAGAGTTGATGGCTTTGTTTTGTTCAGTGGTCATAGGAAGTCTTTTGAAGAATTGGAACTAATACGTCCCTAAATGTAATTAAACGGAGAGAAAAATGCCAAACGGTCCGCGCGAGAAAAGAAAAGACTCGGTGGAAATCCCAAAGCGAGTTAAATACAACGAGAAACTTGCTAACGAAATCGTGGAGCTGATCCGCACAGGGAAATCTGAGGCGAAAATCTGCAAATTGCCGGGGATGCCTCACCCATCGACGCTCTGCGAGTGGAAGCACAAACACCCAGAATTCCTGGTGGCAACGATTGAGGCGCGCCGCTTCAGCGCTGAGCTGTTCAACGACTTGCGGATTGGTTTAGCCAGTGAATTGGCAAAAAAGGCGCAGGATCATGAGCGCACTGGGGTAGGGTTCCCCCGCGGGACGGTTGAGGCATACAGGGCGGCGATGCAGGAGTTCGCCCGCGAGGCTGCAATTAGAGATGATTCGCGGTTCAGCGATCGCCAGAAGGTAATCGCGGAGGTGGAAGGAGAGAGCGCTGGGGAGGGCATGGACGCGGTATACGCAAAGATGCGCGAGGTCGTCGAGGCTCAAAAAAATGCCGGGAAGTAACCCCTTTGCGGAGCTCTGGGCTCCGCACCGTTATAAGGTGTTCTATGGCGGCCGAGGATCTGGCAAAAGCTGGGCTGTAGCCGAGGCGTTGGTCACAATGGCGGACATGGCTTGCCTTCGCGTGCTTGGCTGCAGGGAAAGCCAGACCTCGATCCGCGACTCGTCATATCAGGTTCTCAAAGATACGGCACTTCGGCTTGGGATTGGGGGACATTTTGATTTCCTCGAGGCCGAAATTCGTAACCGGATAACTGGCAGCCGGTTCATTTTTAAAGGGCTTTTTCACAATCAGTCGCTGAAGTCGACCGAAGGCGTTGATATCTGCTGGGTGGAAGAAGCTCAAACAGTTTCAGAGGAGTCGTGGAGCGTTCTAATCCCAACAATTCGTAAATCTGGCTCGGAAATTTGGGTCACATTCAATCCACTGGAAGCTGACGACCCTGTCTATAAAAGGTTTGTGGTGAACACGCCTCCTGGGTGCTTCAGCAGGATGGTGAATTATGACGAAAACCTCTATTTCCCGGAGGAATTGCGTCGTGAGATGGAGTACATGAAGCGGGTTGACTATGAAGCCTACCTGCATATTTGGGAAGGACAGCCGAGGACGAATTCCGACGCACAGATTTTCCGCGGGAAGTACCGGGTCGAGTCTTTCCCGGATGACCTTTGGAAGAGGGCGGATCGTCTTTTTTTCGGCGCCGACTTTGGCTTTTCGAAGGACCCGTCAACGCTTCTGCGGTGTTTCATGCTTGACCGGAATCTGTACATCGATTACGAAGCCTATGGGCACGGGGTAGAGATTGACGAATTGGGGAGCCTATACAGGAATTCAGTCCCCGAATGTGATCAGTGGCCAATTATCTGTGACTCGGCGAGACCCGAGACAATCAGCTATCTGCGTAATCGGCTGGGGTTCAATGCACGGGCGGCCAAGAAATGGCAGGGATCAATTGAAGACGGGATCGCTTATCTGCGGTCTTTTGAGGCGATCGTTATACACCCGCGCTGCAGGCATACAGCTGAGGAGTTTTCTCTCTACAGCTACAAGGTGGATAAGCGGACAGGTGACGTCCTTAACATTGTTGAGGATAAGTGGAATCACTGCATCGACAGCGTGCGCTACGCACTGGACGGCTATATCACTCATCAATCCATTGCTCTATGGGAAAGAATTGGGAAGAAGAATGACTTCTAAGCGCAGGGCAAAACGGGGTGTCCCCCACTTGGCCGTCGGTGGTCGGCGGGAGTTTTTTTCAGACGGCATCCAGAACTATATCCAGCGGGTGGGGAATCTTCAGCCGCAGACTTCGGCGGTGTCTCGCTATTCCTACGGATTCAAGTCTTTTGACCGCACGGATCTCGAGGCCTTGTATCAAACTTCATGGCTGGGCGGGCTTGCGGTTGACGTTGTCGCGGAAGACATGACGCGCGAAGGCGTGGCGCTTGAATCTCCGGAGCGCCCGGATGCTATCGACGCGATTGAATCTGCCATGGATCGCTATCGTATTTGGGATGGCATCACATCGGCTATCAAGTGGAGCAGGCTCTATGGCGGGGCTATGGCGGCAATTCTGATTGATGGTGCTGACATGTCAACTCCCCTGGACCCTAAACAGGTGGAGCAGAAGAGCTTTCGCGGATTGATGGTGCTTGACAGGTGGCAGTGCCAGCCGTCAGCCTCTCGTGTGAAAAAGCTCGGTCCCGACTTTGGGGAGCCAGAGTTCTATACACTGGATTCCGGAAGCTCGGATTACAGCATCCCGAGCCAACAAATTCATCACTCAAGATGTTTGGTCTTCAAAGGGCGGGAACTCCCGTGGAACGTTCGCCAGTCGTACCAGGGCTGGGGGGCTTCCGTGTTTGAAAATGTCTATGACAGGATTAAGTCATACGACCTGTCTTCTGAATATGCGCTTCAGCTTCTTTCTAAGTGCTATCTGCGTTTCTACAAGATCAAGGGACTGAGAGAGATTATGGCAACAGGCGGTCCTGCTGAGCGAGGGCTTCAGCGCCAGATGGAAATGATGCGTCTGTATCAGGGGATTGAGGGTATGACTATCGGGGATACAGAGGATGATTTTCAGACAAACAATTACCAGTTTTCAGGGCTGCCGGATGTTCTGCTGCAGTTTGGGGAGCAGGTTTCAGGCGCTCTGGGGGTTCCCTTGGTCCGGCTCTTTGGGCAGTCTCCGGCGGGGTTATCTGCCACGGGCGAGAGCGATCTGAGAATCTATTATGACCAAATCAAGCACCTTCAGGATTCAAAGCTGAGAGCCAATCTCACGCGTCTTTTCCGCGTGATGTACCAAAGCGCGATGGGAGAGGCAGCACCGTCTTCGTTCGACTTTGAGTTCCGCACGCTCTGGCAATTGTCTGATGAGCAGCGCAGCCAGGCAGCAGGGAGCTTTTCGCAGGCAATTATCTCCGCGATGGATGCTGGGATTCTGTCAAAGGCCGCGGCCATGAAAGAATCGCGCAAACTCGCGTCGACAATTGGCCTTTTCTCATCGATTACGGACGAGGACATTGGTAAGGCTGAAAAGGAAGACGCCGAACTGAGCGCGCCGATTCCCCCTGAGGTTGAGGCCTTGGCGAAAGAACAAGAGTACGAGACTCCGGCAGGAGGGAAGCCGCCTAAGGTATGAACCGCGAAGCGAGGAAGACGCGGGAGTTGGAGGGATGGTACAACCGACGCCTGCAAGAGGTGGCGAAGCGGGTAGAAGAGCTCTGTCGCCTGTATGCTGACAGACCGAAGGAGTTGGAAGAGGCACTGCGCCGCTATGCCGAAGAGCTCAAAGATTGGAGCAGGGAGGTGTCCGCCAGGATGCTTCTCCGCGCCTCCAGGATCGATTACAACGAGTGGATCAAGGAATCAGGGAAGATCAGCCGCGAGACTCGCAAGAAACTCCGTGAAGCGGGCACGGGGAACTTCTTCAGGTCTCTTCAGGATGCTCAGGTCGATCTGATTACATCGCTGCCACTTGAAGCCGCAGAAAAAGTCCACAAGATCGTGGAGCAGGCAAATCTCTCGGGGCAGCGCTTCACGGCCTTCGTTGATGACATCGACCACCTGGGGCAGCTATCCCGCTCCCGGGCGATCCTGATCGCAAGAACGGAAACCAGCAGGGCGCGCGCGAATTTTACACAGGCAAGAGCAGAAGCCACTGGTTCGCAGTTTTACAGATGGCATACATCGCATGATTCGCGGGTTCGGGAAATGCATGCTGACCTGGACGGCAAAATCTTTTCATGGAATTCCCCGCCAGTAGCTGGTATCGGTAAGGGCGGGGAGGAGCTGCGGGCACACCCCGGGTGCATATTCAACTGCAGGTGTACTGCGGAAAGACTTTTTGTCGGATTAAATTTTGATGTTTCTGATCTCGAATCGTCTAAGTGAGCACAGGGCGGAGACGCCGGAAGGTTATCTGCTTTGCACTGGCTGCGTCATTGCCGCCACAGGAGCCTTCCCCTATAAGCCGTCCGAGGTTGCGGGCGTCGCTCCGGGACCCGATGGGCTGATTCATATCCGAAGGGAACCGGAGGATCTTTTCAGCCCGGAAGCCATGGCTTCGTTTGAAGGAAAGCCCGTGGTCTTTGGCCATGGGCATTTTGCCGACCCGGAGAACTGGGGGAAAATCGCCAAAGGTATTGTTCAGAACGTACGGCGCGGTTCCGGGGAAGATTTTGACAAATTGATAGCGGATCTTCTTATCACCGATTCAGAGGCTATTGCGGCTGTGAAAAGCGGGGATCTTGAAGAGTTATCTTGCGGATATGACGCGACTGTCGAGGACCTTGGCGGCGGGAATGCCCGTCACTCTGGGTTTGTGGGAAACCACGTTGCGCTTGTCAAACGCGCCCGTCTCGGCAGGGCGTGCCGCATTGGAGATTCTCAACCCATGTTGAGCTTTAAAAATACTATCAGGAAGTTATTCAAGGATGGCGATGAAGACGGATTGAATGACTATCTCGATCAGGTCAACGCCTCCAGCACTGAGGCGCCGCAGAAAGCGGCCGACGAGACGCCGGCACAGCCTGCCGCGGGGGAATCCGCCGCAGCCACCCCGGATCCAAATGCCGCACTTCTGACTCGGATTGACGCGCTTGAAAAGGCCGTCGCCCGGCTCGCTTCTCTTGTGGCTCCCAAGGCCACGGAGGACAGCCAGGAGGATACCGACGAGGCCCCGGAGGGCGGTGATCTTATCGAACCGGAGCAGGCTAAACAGGTTCTGCAGGACGCGGAGACGGTTGCCCCGGATCTTGAGAAACCGGCTTGTGACTCTCAGGATGGCAGGCTTTCCCGCTCTGTGCTTGAGAGGCTTGCCCGTGCCGCCCTGAAGCGCGACAGCCGTTTCGGTGATTCCGATTCGATGGCATCCGCCGCACTGTTCTCTACGCTGCACGCTGCCGCGGTTCTCAGAAAGGAAGAAAACAATCCTAAGCCGCTGAATCGCAGCCGCGACAGTATGAATCCCGAAGCCGAAGTGAATTCCGTTGATTACGTGAACGGGATCAACTCGGGTTATTGGGCTACCAAGTAAGGAGGCAATACCAAATGTCCCAGTATGTCAACGTAACTCTGCCTCTTGGCCTGGCAGGAACCGTTACTCGTGGTTTTTTCGACCACACCGTTGAATCTTATGCCAACAACTCTTCCAGCCCGGTAAAAGAGTTCGGTGTCGCCGTTGCCCAAGGCTCAGACGGCACTGTTTCCGCTTCTGGTACCGGTGTTATCGGCTTTGCCGTTCGCAACTATACACAGGTCGACTCTGCCGGGTCGTTTACGGCTGATGTGGTCGGCGTTCTTCGCCGCGGTTACCTGCTTGTGAAAGTCACGGCTGGGACGGCCAAGGCGGGCGGGAAGGTTTACGCGACGGCAGCGGGCGCTATCTCGGCCACGGCTGAATCCAATACCGAGATCGCAGGCGCGGTCTTTATGGGCGCGGCTGATGCCAATGGCATTGCCGAGGTCTCTTTCAATATTTAAGGAGCCAAGATAAATGACAATCCTGCGTTTCTCTGATGCCGAGACGATTCAGTCTGCTGGCGCCTTCATGCAGGGGGAGCTCGAACGCCTCGACAAGAAGCTGTATGAGCCCAAGAGCAAATTTACCTGGGGTCGCGATATCGATCTCCGTAATGACGTTTCTATCAGCGACGAAGCAACCTCCTTTATCGCTTCCAGCTATGGCGCCGTTCCCGGGCTCTCTACCGGCAATATCTCTTGGGCCAAGGACCCGACGACCACAGCTCCCGCGGTGTCTGTGAACTTTGAGAAGGTGGTGCACCCCCTGAACCTCGTCGCATATAACGTTGCGTACACGGTCATCGAATTGGCCAAGTCTCAGTCCGTTAATCGCCCGATTGACGTACAGAAGTACAACGCGATGAAGACCAAGCACCAGTCTGATGTGGACCGCATGGTCTATGTTGGCGATTCGACCGTCAACGCCACGGGACTGCTTAACGATAAGGGAGTTGCGTCTGAGAATGTTGGTGAGCTGGCATCGGGCGCTACTCCCAACGATTTCATTGAGATGTTTAACGGCGTTCTGGAGAAGACCTGGAAGGCCACAAACTTCATCGATGTCGCGAATCGTCTGTTGGTCTCTCCTGAGCTCTTCGCTCGCCTGATGACTCCTCTGCAGAATACGTCGACGAATCTGCTGGAGTGGATTCTTCAGAATAATCTCGCGAAGTCTCAGGGCGAAACGCTCTCTATTGAACCGGTACGCTGGCTTTCGACGAAGAACGGTGTGGTGTCTAAGGAAACTGTCGTTGCCTATAGAAAGGATTCGGACTATGTCCGCTTCCCGATGGTTCCTCTGCAGCACACCCCGGTTCAGTATCGTGATCTCTCCCAGTCCACGACTTACTACGGTCTTCTTGGCCAGGTTGAAATCGTGCGCCCGGAGGTGATGCTTTACGCGGTTCTTGCTTCCTGATTTTCAGGCGGATAGCCGCTTACAGAGGGGGTCAAGGGTTCAGATATCCCTTGGCCCCTTTTTTTAGATGAGGAAAAGAGCATGGCAGTAGCAGAAACAACGCTTTCTGATTTCCGTAAGGCATTCCCGGAACTATCCGACGTGTCTGACGCGACAGTCTCTTATCGCCTTGGCGTCGCGAACCAATTGTTTAGTGAAGAGGTGTGGGGAGAGGAAATGGCGAAACATGCTGCGGGTCTTTATGCCGCGCATTTCGCTTATCTGTCAGAGAAAAGCAATGCTTCCGCAGGCTCGAGCGGGATCATTTCTTCAAAGAGTGTAGACGGTGTGTCTGTTTCCTTTGATACCGCGACCGGGTCCGAGGCGGGGGCAGGGCTTTGGAACCTGTCCCCTTATGGGAAGGAGCTTTGGATGCTTATGCGGGTTTTTGGGGCAGGGGCTTATCAGATATGACCAGGAAGGCAGGGTGCACTGTCAATAGGGTTAACAACGCGCGGGTTGCTAAGGGAATTCAAGGGGTGGGTTCGGTGGACATCCTCATAGGCATCGCAAAGGGCGCGGGAAGTCACAAGGCGAAAGGGCGGGTAATAGATAACGCCGACCTTGCTTACATTCATGAGAAGGGCACGGATTCGATCCCGCCCAGACCTTTCCTGTCTGAAGGTGTGGCGGCACAAAGAGACCTGATAAAAGAAGGGTTCCACAAGTCAGCTATGGCCGCGCTTAAGGGGGATTTATATCAGTCAGGGCTTGTTCTCGATCAGATGGCTCAGTCGGTTTCCGATGGCGTCAGAACCTATGTACAGTCAGACGCGAATTTTGAACCCATCAAGCCTGAAAGCCTGGTCGCTCGTGCCGCTCAGCGAGGAACCAAGCTGGCATCCGTAGAGGCGCAGGTAAAGAAGCTTATGAAGCAAGGTAAAAGAGAGCGGGCGGCGGAAGTGGCTTCAGGTGAACGCCCGCTGATCAACACAGGTGATCTTATTAAAAGTGTCCGAGGGTTTGTTGTTAAGAGGTAGACCATGGCGCTGCTAGAAGTCCCAGAAGTATTTGATGATCTTTTTACGTCCGAAATCACTATCCAGCATGTGTCTGGGCAGGTCGGTGATGATGGTGAGCTGGAAGAGTCCGCGGGGGAGGCGAAGACCGTGAAGGCAATCGTTACGTCCGATCAGAAGGCTTTAGAGCGTCTTCCCGAGGCAACCCGTAGAGGTGGCGCTATTTCTGTACGGATAAAGAAATCTGACGCTCCTGAAGGCTTTGAGGGGACAGCGAGCGACAGGATTGTGTGGCGCGGGAAGCGCTTCACTATTCAATCGACCGCGGATCTCTCCCAGTTTGGGGCAGGGATGCTTCATATGGCGTGTCTGCCTGAAGAGATTGGTGGTGGGAATTACGAGGGAGACTACTAAGCCATGGCAACTGAAGGATATAAGCAGCCAAGTCCTGACCCAATTGAGGCGCTTATGCCGGTTCGATCCGCGATCTCGGAGATCACCGGCATTGAGAGCAGCCTGGTCAGGCGGCGCTACCAGCCTAATCCACCTACCCAACCCGGAGCAGGGGCGAATTGGTGCTCTCTGAGTATTGATGGCGTCCGAACAATTGGGACGCCTGAAATTAAAGAAACGCTGAGCAAGTCTGATACGGCCGAGGCAAGGATTCTGCAGAAACTCAGCTTCATTGCGTCGTTTTACGGACCGGAGGCCATGGCTTTAGCGGAAACCTTTCGTGCCGGAATTACGATGCCTTTTAACGCCTGTGAAATGCGCCAGTACGGGTTGGGCATTATGTACGTTGATCCCGACACTATCCGCGCCCCGGATTTTGTGAATGGGAGATGGGTCGATCGCTGGGATGTAAGGTTCAAAGTAGGTCGAATGGCATATCGGAGCTTCAGTGTTCGCACTCTGGAGGCTGCGGGCTTCGTTATCATCTCTGATACCAGAGGGGTAGTTGCAAATGGCTAATTCACTGCCAGTATCTCGCGCAGTCAGTGTTTCTCTCAGCATGTCGCCTATTGCGGCGGCAGGCAGAGATTTTGGTGCGGTCCTTGTTATCGGGACTTCAAGCGTAATTCCTGTTTCTGAGAGAATTCGGGAATACGGGACCTATGAGGAAATTCTCGAGGATTTTGGAGCGTCAGCCCCGGAAACTCTCGCGGCCAACGCGTTCTTCTCTCAGGAGCCCAAGCCGTCTCAGCTGTTCATTGGGCGCTGGGTCAAAGCAGGGGCTGCCGCAGCGGCCTTGGGAGCAATTATCCCGGAGGCTAATCAGGATGTCAGCAAATTTACGGGGATTTCTTCTGGCTCGCTTTCTCTGAAAATCGATGGAGTCTCTCGGTCGGCTGCCGGGCTGGATTTTTCAAAAGCAACAAACTACAACGCGGTTGCCAGCGTTATCGGAACGGCTATTGGGTCTTATGGCGCCTGCGCCTGGGATGGCTCACGTTTCAGAATAACGAGCGCGACGTCAGGGAAAGCGTCCAGTGTCTCGGAGATTATGTCATCTAACTCTGACCTTTTGACCGCTCTGGGCTTTAACTCCGTTACCTATTCCGCGGGCTTTGACGCGGAGAGTGTCGACGATGCCTTCACGGCCTTCCTTGATACGGACAACTGGTATGCCTGTTTTATCGCGGACGAGGACCTGACGACTGATTCTGCTCTCTCGGCAGCGAGTCAGGTGCTCGCGGCGTCTCTGCCGCGAATCATCGCGTTTACGTCCAGAGATTCGGGAGAACTGGACTCTCAGAACGAATCAACGCTTGGCGCCAGGCTAAAGGCTCTTGGCAATAATCGCGCGCTTGTGGTCTACAGCTCAGACAGTTCCTATGCCGCGATGTCATTCCTTGCCCGGATGTCTGTAGTGAACTATGAGGGGTCTGATACCACTCTGACAATGAAATTCAAGCAGCTTCCAGGGTTTGAGGCTGAACACCTGACAACTTCCCAGGCAAACGCGCTTCAGGCGAAGAACGTGAACGCCTTTGTCGCTTACCAGAATGGGACGAGCATCGTGCAGGAAGGCGTCATGTCCGGAGGATGGTTCGCGGATGAGCGCAAAGATCTTGACTGGCTTTCAGACTATGTCCAGACCGCGGTATGGAATCTTCTTTACACCTCTGGCACAAAGATTCTTCAGACAGACGCGGGTGTTAACCGGCTAGTCTCCGCGATCAATAAGGCTGTCAATCAGGGCGTGGTTAATGGGCTGATCGGACCTGGGGTTTGGAATGGCGATGAGTTCGGAGCCCTCAAAACCGGTGACACTCTGACGTCAGGTTATTACATCTATGCGCAGCCTGTATCTCAACAGAGCCAGAGCGATCGTGAGGCCAGAAAAGCGCCCGCGATACAGGTCGCGGTAAAGCTTGCGGGCGCGGTTCATCTCGCCGAGGTCGCTATTTCGGTTAACCGCTAACAGAGAGAACAAAAAATGTCAGCAACTTTTTCCTTTCTTGACGTAACAGCCACGCTCACCAGCGCATTGGGAGTGGTTGATTTCGGATATGGCGCCGGGGTTGCCGATGAGGGCATCTCTATCAGCATGAATGCGGCAAAGAATGTCCAGACCGCAGGGGCTGATGGGTCTGTGATGAATTCTCTGCGTTGCGAAAAAACGGGAACGGTCAGCGTTCGTCTTCTCGCGGCCTCTACTGCCAACGCGGCACTTAGGCGTCTCTATAACGCTGAACAGCTTTCCAGTTCCGCGTGGGGCGCTGATGTGATCACGGTGACTAATAAGGGGAACGATGAAACAACAGTCTGCAGGTCCTGTGCTTTTAAGCAGGCTCCGGAGCTGTCTTACAGTTCTTCCGGTCAGATCGTCACCTGGACATTCGATGCGGGGCAGGTCGATACCGTTACGGGTACATACGCTCAGAACTCTTAATGGGAGGGTGCCTTGAATTTCACCAGTGAAGGCCGTGACTACTCTGCCCGGAAGCTTGACGCGTTCGGGCAGTTTGCCATCGCTCGAAAAATCCTGCCTCTTCTCCCTGCGGCAGCTCCTGTTGTTGCCGCTCTTCTTGAAGAACGGGATGCGCCTTTTACGCCGGCAGACGCGGCGAACCTTTTGGCCAAGTCGGAACCTATTGCGATGGCGTTGGCAAGGATGCCTGACGATGACTTTAATTCCATGCTGAGGTCCTGTCTCTCTGTAGTCGAATTTAAAGGCACAGACCGGCAATTTCATCCGCTGATGTCCGACGGAGTACTGATGCTCCCTCTGAGTATTTTTGAGCTCATCCCCATTGTGGCAAGGGTAGTGACAGAGAATCTGTTCCCTACATCCGCCGCTGTGGAAAAGCTCCGCACAGCGGCTCGTATTTTCCAGGAGTGAACTCGCCCGAAGCGAAACTCGCGAAAGAATGGGCGCGGCTTGAGGGAGGAGAGGATTATCTTCTCGCTCCCGTGGCGGCGGGATATTGCCGGTATGAAAGCCTGAAAGACGGGACGCTGGATCTCGCGGATATAGAGCTGATGAATCAGTATCTTGACTGCCAGGCAAGGAATCGGGCACTCGTGACGAGAATGGAACAGGAGTTAGCTCATGGCAACGCTGCTTGACGGCCTCTTTGTGAAACTGGCTTTTGAAGTCGATAAGGAAAGCCAGGCAAAATTCAACGAGTCGGTCCGGGCGACTGAAAAGGGCGTCTCACTTGCCGCAGGTAAGATGGGCGCTGCGGTTGTGGCTGCGGAAGCCATGATTGCGGTTGTTCGCCGCCTCGCTAATAACCTGAAAGGTCTCGAGCAGGGATATAACACCGTATCGAAGTTCGGCGGGGATGCGGGGAATCTGAAGGCGCTCGAGCGTACGTTTGAGAAATTCGGCGGAAGCGCTCAGGAGGCCAGGTCTGCCGTCGACAGTTTCTATCACCAGCTCCAGAACGCCCCCGGGCTTGCTGAGAATATTGAGCAGCAGCTCGGTGTAGAGGTTATTGACAAGGCCACAGGGCAGTTCCGGGATCTCTCTCTTGTGATCCCCGAGATTGGGGAACGCCTGAGCCACATGGATCGGGCAACCGCGAATTCTTACGCCTCGATGCTTGGCCTTGGCGGGGCGATGGATGAGATTACCCGCGGGGGCTTCTCCAGTGAAATGAAGGCTCAGTCCGATGCGATGCGAGCCTTGGGAGCTGACTATCAGTCAGCGGGCAAGGATGCCCACACGTTCCTGACCCAGACGAGGGATATGCTTACGACCCTTGCCGACGTGACTTTTGGCGGGTTCTATAACCTGATTAAAGGGTACTTCGGCGAGAACTGGGTAAGGGATATGACGGACTGGCTTGCCTCACGGATCCGCGGCGTATTTGCGGGGCTTAAAGCCGGCATTGATGCATCGAAGGGGATCTCGTGGAGAAACCCGCTCGCTAAAGGAAGAGCGTTCTATAACGCCGCGGTCTCCAGCTACAAAGAGGAAAGAGATCGCACCGCCAGCACCCTCGAGAATGTCCGCCGGATCCAGGACGGGAATACCACAAACAGCGACCAGCTGACAGAGGCGCAGCAGCCGTCAATCAGCACGATTAACGGGGTTGTGGCTCCCGCTGCCCGCCTGACCGAAGCTCAGGGCACGCGAGTGGATGCTGGTATGGAGTACCTCATGTCGCGTGGCATGACCCGAGAGCAGGCGGCAGGCGTTCTCGGCGTTTTTCTGGCAGAAAGTGGTCTGGATCCGGCGGCCAAAGCGAAGATGAAGGGCGACAACGGCGTCGGTATCGCTCAGTGGACCAGAAACCGCCAGGGAGACCGCCAGAAGACTTTCTGGAACATCTATGGGAAGCTTTTTGGTGACGCGTCGCAGTATGGCAGTGATATCACTAAGGTCCCGTTTAAGCGACAGCTGGATGTGTTCCTTGCTGAGCGTCCAACGATTACCCAGGCGATTATGAACGCGTCTGGCACACGCGAGGCAACGGAGATCATGGAGAGAGGCTATGAGAATGGTGGGGGAACCTACGGCAATATGGCCTCTGACGCCCAAATCAACAGGATCTATGGCGACAGATGGGGGAACGGATATGAGCGCCAGATGCGTACGCGGCTTGGCTATGCCCAGGCTGTGCTTAATCGCTGGGGTGCTGATCGAATGGCGGCAAGAGGGTTCGGCGGTATGGCTTCGGCAGGCGATGCCGGCAAGGTGAATAGCGACAACCGCGTGACTGTGACTCAAAACTTTAACTTCGGGCACCAGGCGGGCACACCGGAAGCCATAGCGTCAGCCGCGAGTTCCGCTGCTATGCAAACGAACCAGATGATATTTTCTCCTGTAGGAGGCTAGTTCCATGAGCGTTATAAGCAATGTTCTGCCAGGAGAAACGGGAACAATAGAGGCGCTGCTTTTCAGCCGGGCACGCCATATCCAAAGCGCTGATGGGGCTATAGCCATCATTCCGGATGTCGTGATTTCAGAGGAGCATGTAGACGAAATCACGGTGACCCGTCACCCGGTAGATACCGGGTCGGATATCGCGGATCATGCTTTTCGGGAGCCCTCAGTCCTTACCTGTTCCTTTGGCTGGTCAGATAATTCCGCCCTCGTTAACTCGGTTCTTTCTGGGAGTTTTTTAAAGGGAGTGACCACAACCCAGGCGGTCTATGAAACCTTCCTGAAGCTTTTGCAGGGCTTTGAGCTTCTTGATATCAAAACCGGGAAGAGGGAGTACAGGAACATGATCTGTACGTCCCTGCGGACGAGCTCAACAGTGGATACCGAGAACGCGCTCATCATTGACGCCAGGTTTGAAGAGGTGATTACGGCGCAGGCTCTGAATGTGACCGTTTCGAGCGTCAATATGCGAAACGCGAGCCAGACAAGCGGGAAGACATCAATGGGGGTGAAAACAGCGGGATACGCGGGGACGAGCCCTCTGAGTACGTGGATAGGTGGCTGACGATGGCGGATTTTTACAACATCCCTCTGGGAGATGGGAACCAGGAGTTTGAAATAAAACTCGGATCCGATTCTTATTGGGTGGCGCTTGTCTATAGGGAAAGCGGGTGGTTTTTGGACATGATCCGGCTTGAAGACGGGGAAGCTGTGCGCGGGGTTCCTTTATGGCTTAATACCGATGTTTTCGTGCAGTTCCACTATAAGGGATTCGGCCATTTGGTGTTAAAGCGAACGGATGGCAGCAATGACGAGGTCGGCTTCGACGAAATCGGCGAGGACTTTGTTGCTCTTCAGTGGAGTGGTGATGATGTCTGACAACTCGATGTGGATCCGATATTTCCGTTTGACAGTACAGAAACAGAGGGACCGGATTGCTGAATTTTTGAATGGCAGCTATCTGGGCAATGACGCGGCTCTTGATCTGTCATCCTTTCACGTGCAGTTTGAAATCAGCCAGGCTCTTCTTAATCGCCCATGCACCGCAACGGTGACGATTTTTAATATCAGCGCACAGACTGCGGCTCAGATTAACGTGAAAGATAACCCGCTTCTTATTATCGAGGCGGGATATCAGGGGAATCACGCGGAAATTTTTCGCGGGGATTTGTTTTGGACTGCGTTCGGGAGGTCTTCGCAGACTGAAACGTACTTGAAACTTGTGGCCGCGACTGGATCAATAGCGAGCCGGTATGCCTTTCTTAACTCGGCAATGCCTAAGGGAGGCGGGGCAGTGCAGCAGGTGAGCGCCGTGAAGGCGTCGCTGTCTGGGTTTGGCGCGGGGGCAGAAATCCGCGATGAAGGGCTTGATACGACGGCCCTGCCCAGAGGGAAGGCGTTGTGGGGTCCCACAAAATATGCCATCCAGAACTTGGCCAAAACAAACAATCTTGAATACGGGTGGGGCGGGAAGGGGCTTACGGCGATACCCGCGGCGGATCCGGGGAGCACCGAAGTTACGGTGCTTGATCCGTCGTCCGGGCTTCTTGATCGCCCTACCGTCAGCGTGGATGGTGTAAGAGCGGTATCACTTCTTAACCCATCCCTTGAAATGGGCCATGTTGTGAATATTCGCGGGACGGTAAACGGTCCCGATTATGACACATCGACCACTCAACAGGCGATCTCAGCTAACGCCGTCGCGAACGGTGATTTTATCGATCCTTACGGGTACTACAAGATTTATGCCCGATCGCATAGAGGGGATACGCGCGGCGGCACCTGGGAAACCGAAATACAGTGCGCGGGGCTTGGGTCTAAATACAAACCGGGCACCTTCAGCTCGACGCCTTTCCAATACGCGAAGAATCACAGCTCTGACGAAATGGGGGTTTCTTATAAATGATTACGCGCCGAAATTATCTTACTGAGCCCGCGGAGCAGATAGACGCGGCTATTCTTGCGCGGCTGTCCATGCTCCAGACGGCCATGCCCGGAATTGTAACTGGCGTAGACCTTGAGGCTCTTACGGCCAGTGTTCAGCCGGCGATCAAAGAAAGAATTGAGCACGAAGATGGGTCGACAGAATGGGTCCAGCTACCTGTTTTGCTTGACTGCCCGATTGTTTTCCCTCACGCCGGTGGGGCTTCCCTGTCTTTCCCCGTGAAGGCAGGCGATGAGGTTCTGCTTATATTCGCGTCCAGATGCATTGATGGCTGGTGGGCAAATGGTGGTGTGAATCCTCCGCTTGAGTACAGGATGCACGATCTTTCTGACGGCTTCTGTGTCCCCGGGGTGTGGAGCCAGCCGAGGCGGATCAAAGGGGTTGCCTCTGACTGCGCAGAGCTTCGCAGTGATGACGGAGAAGCGCGGGTGTCACTCAACCCGGGAAGCCATTTGATTTCTTTGGTGACATCGGGGAATCTGCAGGCCAAGGTGACCGGCGAGCAGATGACGGCTGAGGTATCGGGGAACGCGTCAATCAAGGCTTCACGCATCGTACTGGATGCTCCGGACGTCCTATGCACGGGGAATTTCACGGCTAAAGGCAATGTGACTGATATGAATGGAAAGGCAACCATGGCTGGCATGCGTGCGACCTATAACGGTCACACCCATAACGGCGGCTCGTCCCCCGACCAGCAGATGTGAGAAAAAGAAGATGAAAGTCAGAAAAATGGATGCGGATGGTGATTTCATCTTCGGCCGTTCCAACGAGTACTTTAAAGACTCCCCGGAAGGCGTCGCCCAGTGTGTCAGTACAAGACTTCAGCTCTGGACGGGGCAGTGGTTCCTTGACGTAACTGAAGGCACTCAATGGCTCCCAAAAGGCGTGCTGGGAAAGCAAAGCGTCGCGGACACCATAATTCAAAGCAGGATCCGCGGTACGCCGGGCGTAAGGGACATTACAGAGTATGAGGCCGTCCTTGATACGAACATCCGGAAACTGAAAATCACCGCGAAAATTGACACGACCTATGGCGCTTCCAGCGTCTCAGAGGCTCTTTGATGACGACTTCGAACCCGGTAGCAGAGATCACGGCAGATGGGGTATCCGCACCGACCTATGATGAAGTGCTTGATTATCTGCAGGAAGGCGCGCGGGCTATCTTCGGGTCCGACATTAACCTTGACGCGGATACTCAGGACGGGCAGTTGCTTGCGATTTTCGCAAAAGCTATCAGTGACACAAACAGCGCGATCGTTAGCGCATACAACAGCTATAACCCAACAACAGCGACAGGCATTGCGCTTGATGGGGCGGTGAAGGTGAACGGGCTTGAACGGCATGCCGCGGCTCGTTCAACCGTTGACCTGACGCTTGTTGGGCAGGCAGGTACCGTGATTACCGGAGCCCAGGCGTCCGACCCTTCAGGGAACCTATGGGACATTCCGGATTGCTCTATTCCTTCGTCCGGAGATGTAACGGTTACCGCTACAGCAAACAAAGCAGGAGCAATTAACGCGGCAGTGGGGGCTGTCTCAACGATTGCTACCCCGATTATCGGGTGGCAAACCGTGACAAATCGGAATATAGCTGTCCCCGGGAATGCGGCGGAAACTGACGCTGCTCTCAGATCCCGGCAGACAATATCGACCATGTCTCCCGGGAGCTCGCTCTGGGACGCCTTGGCGGGAGCTATAGCCAATCTGGACGGGGTAACAGGTGTTGGTGGCAAGAGCAATGATTCGGGGGAAGAAAGCGAAGACGGTATCCCAGCGCACTCTATCGCGTTTGTTGTTGAAGGCGGCAGCGTGGCCGACATTGCACAGACCATCTACAAAGGGAAATCCCAGGGCGTTTCTACATATGGGGATGTATCAGCGACGTTCGATGATGATTTTGGCAATGATTTCAAAATAAGCTTTTCACGCCCCAAGGCGGTAGCTGTCAAAGCGGTGATTACGGTGGCAGCTTCTGAGACGTGGCTGTCAACCGAGCAGGATGACATTAAGGAGCGGTTGATGTCGTACATCAAGGCTCTGGGAATTGGGCAGAAGGTTGATCTTGCGAAATGTGCCGCGGCCATCATCAAGCATGATAACGGTGAGTATGACGAGGATTTTGCGTTTGAATCCCTGACACTGAACGGTGAAAGCAAATCAGTCTCAATCGCGTGGAATGAGCGGGCGGCTATCTCTGCTGAAGACATTTCGATTACGGTGAACTAAATGGCAATAGCGGCAGACGTGAATGAATATACCGATCTTGTCGCCGGAGCGCATGCCGGGGAGAAGAAATTCAAGCGGTTCATCTTTCTGCTGACAGATCCCCTCAGGAAAGCTCAGGAGACTCTTGCCGGGCTGAAAAACGACTTCGACCTGGATCTTGCCGAGGGGGAACAGCTGGACGCGGTGGGGGTACGCGTAGGGTTCGCCAGAAGGCAGAAGGCGCCGATTACTGACGCCTTCTTTGCTTTCGACAATGATGGTGGAGTGGGGTTCGACCTTGGGGTCTGGTATGAACCGAAGATGTCGGCTTACGGCTTCATAGATCTCCCGGATGGGATTTATCGGGCCTGCTTGAAATTTAAGGTTGCTCTTAACCACTACGACGGCTCTTCTGGTGGGGCCGTGAAACTGGCTGAGAAGTTTTCTGATTGTTTTGGCTTGGCAAAAGAAGATTTCAGCTACTCAGACAATCAGGATATGACAGTCACGTTTTCAATGGATAAAACGTCTTTTCCGCCGGCCATTATCAAGCTATTTGAATCGAAGGCACTGCCCTTTAGCAATGCCGGAGTGGGGTTGATTCTCGCGGATTCTCCGATTGCCTATCTTGGAGCCACAACGGGCAGCGTTTTCTCCGATGAGGCGTCAAACAAAATCGCGCTGGGGTAGTGGTTTCATCGGGTTCTTAATTTCAATATATAAGGAGTAAGTGGTTATGGCGGTTAATCAGCTGCAGCCGTTCGCAAACGGCGCAAATGCGAATGTAGTCAGTGAGGAAGAGTGGAGCGGAGATGCTCTGAAGTCGGTCGTACAGAAGGGGTTCCAGGGCGGTATAGCGAAATCGGAGCAGGTAAATCGAGCGATCGCGCAAGGGACAAGCGCAGGTTTCGCGATTGGGCAGCTCGTGGCGGACTACGCGGGGCAGGACGCGGGGATTAACGCGACAGGGCTTTATGAAGGCTTTCAGGCCGCGCTGGAGAGCTTCTTCAAGACAAAGATGTTCGACACAATCTATCCGGTGGGGTCGATCTATATCAGCACATCTGCCACTAACCCCAGCGTGCTTTTTGGCATTGGCACATGGGAGAGAGTAGGCGCGGGGCGTGGCCTGATTGACGCAGGCGCGGGGATTCTTGCGGGAAGCACTGGAGGCAATGACGCGCACACGCTCACGGTGAACGAAATGCCGGCGCACACACACTCGGCACAGGTGTCTGAGGCTGGCGGGCATACGCATACCCGTGGTTCGATGACGATCACGGGCTTTTTTGGCGCGGGGCTATATACACGCTACTTTGTGACTGAGTCCGGGGCTTTTTATGCCACGGATGTCGGCGGGGCTAAGGGTATGGACGACGGCGGCAGTATGAAGTCGCACTACCAGATTAATTTTGACGCGGCTCGGTCGTGGAGCGGTGAAACCTCGTACGCGGGGCAGCATAGCCATGCGGTAGCGGTTGGGGCTGCAGGCGGCGGGCAAAGTTTCAGCCTTCGTAATCCCTATCTGGCGGTATACATCTGGAAGAGAACGGCCTGAATTTAATCAGAGTAAGCGGCAGGAAAAGCGAGAGCACTGATCCGCTAAATTTTTAGGGAACGTCACTAAAGCCTGGAGTTCCCTTTTTTATGGGTACCAGGACCTATTTATCAATAAGTGCAAGGGATATTAGACAAAAATGACCGTGGTGAAAATCAGCGAGCTGCCCCAGAAAGACGCTCTCGAAGATGGAGACAAGGTCATAGCCTGGAACAGCGCGAACGGGGCTACGAGCGTATTGCTGGGAACCGCGTTCACCGCTATTAAAGAAGCCTCGGCGACAAGCGCGTCAGCGGCAAAAGCATCAGAAAACGCGGCAAAAAACTTAGCTTCAGAGGCGTCATCCTCCGCGGATTCCGCGTCTGAGAGCGCTTCAGGTGCGGCTCTAAGCGCTGAGGCGGCGAAGGCATCTGAAACCAACGCGCTGGCTTCGGCAAATTCCGCGTCGGCGTCTCAGACCCAGATTGAGTCTGATATAGCGCAGGCGAAGCTTGATATCACAACAGAGAGAACTGCCGCGGTTTCAGCGGTAGAGGCGGCTCAGGCAACAGCGATCAGCTCCATCCAGACGCAGGGAACAGAATCCGTGACGGCGGTGACGGACGCGCAGGCTACTTCTGTGTCTGCTGTGAAAGCTCAGGAAACAGCGAGCATCCAAGCGATTGAAACGGAGATGGAGACGATTGATCTTGGGGAGTTGCCATGAAGTCTTCGTATCTACAGATCCGCGGGGGGACTACATCAAAAAATGATGCGTTCACTGGGAAAGACCGAGAGCTGACAGTCGACACGGATGAAAAGCGGTTGAGGGTGCATGACGGGAGTACGGCGGGCGGGCATTCGGTCGCTAAAGCGTCTGAAATCCCGGCTAAAACGAGTGACCTCGAGAACGGCATATATGAGACCCAAACTGGCCTCAGTAAGCTCTCCCAACTGACCGATGACGTGGGCTACTGGAAGCGGTCAGATCTGACAAAAACCTCGCAGTTGGCGAATGACTCAGGGTTCCAGACAGGACACTGCACCCATTGCACGTACTGTTCGTACTGTACTAACTGCACCTGAGGAGATCTGTGATGAAGGAAATTCTCTGGAAGGGTGGGGCGTCGGCCAAGAGTGACGCATACATTGGTGAGAAGGGTGAAATTGCGATTGACACGACCTATCACCGCATCCGTGTGCATGACGGTACCACCGCAGGCGGTACGGCTCTTGCTCTCAAAAGCGACCTGCCTACAAGGCTTTCACAGTTGACAGACGATGTAGGGGTATGGGCAAAAGGGGCGATTACAGCCCTTTCTCAGCTCACCGATGATGTGGGTTTCTGGAAGAGGGAGGATTTAACAAAGATCTCTCAGCTTACTAACGACTCTGGATTCCAAACCGGGCACTGCAGCTATTGCTCTCACTGCACGTACTGCAACCAATGCAATAACTGCTATGACTGCACAACAATCAACTGTACGACGGTGAATTGTACGACGGTGAATTGCACGACAGTTCAATGTAGCGTTTACGGCTATTGCACATACTGCAAGAACTGTAACTGCGACTGCAAATGTACAGACGACAATTAAGGGATGCCCATGGTTACAAAAATTCTCTTAAAACGGGGGACCTCTGGACAAACGGCCGCTTATACAGGAAAGGCTCGGGAAGTTACGGAGGACACTGATAAGAAAACTCTGGTCGTCCATGACGGTGGGACAGCCGGGGGGACTCCTGCGGCGAAACTCGCCGATGTCCCGACGAAACTTTCGCAGTTGACTCTTGACAGCGGCTTATGGACAAAAAACGCCCTGACCCTGGCCGCACTGACCGACGACGTGGGCTACTGGAAGAAGTCAGATCTCACAAAAACTTCTCAGCTCGCTAACGACAGTGGGTACAAAACCGGGCACTGCAGCTATTGCTCTCACTGTACGTACTGCTCAAACTGCGGCCGGTGCAACAACGTTAAATGCTCGCAAGTTCAGTGTGGTCAGGTGCAGTGCAATCAGGTTCAGTGTTCACAATGCTCGGGGTATTGCTCGAGCCTTTGCTCACTTTGTGGAGCCGCGTGTTATTAATAACGGAGAAAAATATGCCTCATTTTCGTCACATTAATACGGCTGACCTTGCCTACCCGGTGTTGGCTTTGGCAATAGACGATACGAAAGCAGCGTTTCGGATTTTGGACGAGCGCGGACATTTTGCAAACATAGATAGCCAGGCTGAGGGCAAGTGCGACGATCTGAAGACGACGCAAAAGCTCGCGTCGCCATTTTTTGGGAATCGGGATACGTACTACACGATTAACGGCAAACAGTACTGTATTCTGGCAGAGGGGATTTTGGACAAAGAAAGCCCCATTTACTCCAGCAACTGGGTGCCTGGGGCGCATTTTTCCTTCCATCTGGATACAGCGCACGGCTTTTTTATCGACGTCAGGCCCGAGCTTTCATACTTCAGCAAACGGAACACCGCGGATTACAGCAAATATTCTGGCGGTCTTTGGCTTTTTGATCTGTGGGTAATTGACCAAACGGCTCCGGTAACTGAGTGCAACCGCTCAGTTACAACAGCGCCCAGCACGACGCTGATCACCAATGTCGAAGATCTTGGTGAGGATTGGGACGCCGATGTTGTAATGCAGGGTAATCAGTCGAAGTGGCTGAATCTGGGGTATGAGCTTATCCCCGATGCAGAGGAGGTTGCCCCGGATGGCTGGGTTAATTACACGCTGAAGCTTCTTGATGGCAAAACCGGGGAGCTGCTGACCAATGTGACTTGGGATGGATTCATCGTCGATCCAGTAGATGGATATGTGCCTCATAGGCGTGTTTCGGTTGTAAACGGGATCGGGACTTTCAGACAGCAGGCGCTTGGGCTTCTGAGCGGCGAAAGCATGCGAGTGAAGATTGATCATCGCTTCTATTCAGGGCGAGTTGAGCATTCAGTAAAGGTCTCCTGATGCCATACAGCCAGATAAATATCCTGATTGGCAGCGCATGCGATATGCAGTGTCCGTACTGTCTTCAGACCTCTGGGCGATCTCCGGCTAACTTGAAGGCTGATCCGGAAGAGTTCGCAGAGAAACTGGCGGCGTATCTGGACGGCGCCTCGCCTGAAAAGATCATGATCTGGGGCGGGGAGCCGATGCTCTACTGGAAGACCATCCGGGCGATGCACTCCAGGCTCACAGAGCTCGGCATCCGGGCGGCTGAAGGCCAGTGCATTGTGACGACAAACGGCCGGCGCATCACAGACGATTATGTCGAGTATGCCAACGCTCATCCGGACATTTGGACGACCGTCAGCTGCCACGGGGGTGGGTTTACCGACGCGCAGCTTGACGCGATCTACCGGCTCAAGAGGTTCTCGCTTTCCGAGCTGATCACTCACCAGAGGACGGACCTTTGGGAAATCAGAAATTGGTTCTGGAAGCTGAAGGACCGCTACGGCGGCACTCCGAGGCTCTGCGTCCATTTTCTGAGGGCGAACGACAGCTGCGGATCAGAGTGCTACCTCACACGGGAAGACGTCGATGCCTTCTACAACCATCTGGCGCGAGAGGTAATCCCAATGGCCCGTTACGGCGACCCGTGGGCGCTATGGCAATGCTCCCAGCTGATCTACGAGATCGACCGCTACAGGAGACAGCCAAGGGGAGCAATGTGTGTGCGCCCGGACAGGCTCTCGATCGATATGCACGGGAACATCTATGAGTGCCACCACGATTTCTCCGCGGGGAACGTGACTGGAAACCTCTTCTCAAGACGAAAGACGATCCCGATTCGGCCTGAAGGGAAAGCCCCTGGTGGGCGATTCTGGAACACGAACGAATGCCAGTCCTGTCCGGTGGAGATTCAAAGCTTCTGCCGCGGGGGCTGCTACCTGTCCAACACCCACAGCATTGACTGCTACTTGTCACACAAGCGGTTTGATCTGTACAAACAAATGAAGGAAATCTTTCGATGAAACTCGCGCTGAACTGCAAAACTCATGACGGACGAAGTGTTGTCTGGAGCTACGACAACACGACAAACGAGCTTTGGGACGAAAAGAACGAGCTGGTTGATCTGGCGAAAGACGACCGGCTCAAGATTTTTTCAAAGATGCGCCTCGGTAAGGCCGTCTTTTCGAACGCAAAGCAGAAAAAGATGTCCGATCTTCGTATCCAGCTCGGGCTCAAGTGCAACATGCACTGCAAGTACTGCGCTCAAAGTATCGACAGAGCTGAATCCAAGGCGGTAGCGACAGTAAAAGATGTCCCTGGATTTATAGAAAAGCTGAAGAAAGGCGGAATCGACTGCAACGGCGGGACGATCGAACTTTGGGGCGGGGAGCCTTTTGTGTACTGGAAGACGATTCAGGTTCTGGTTCCGGCTCTTAGAGAGCTTTATCCCTCAGCGGATTTTGGGATGATCACGAACGGGACTCTTCTCACGGAAGAGAAGATCAATTTTTGTGAGAAGTATGGTGTTTCGCTCACGTTCAGCCATGACGCTCAAGGTTATGGGCTGCGGGGCGAGGATCCGCTTGACGACCCAAAGATGGTAGATCTCTGGCGGCTGGCATTTTCCCGGCTTCACTGTTCCATCAATTGTGTGTTGACACCGAAGAATACGGACGTGGATAAGATCGCGGAATTCTTTAAGCAGAAGCTCGGAGACATTCATCTTAACTTCGAGGGAATCATGACGCATGTCGGGGTCACGGATCATGATCTGATGTTTTCCGACAGCCAGCTTCTGACGCTCCAAAAGAATATTTTTAAAGCCTTGACGCGCGAAGGCTGGGATAAGTTTCCCGCACTGACAGGGGAATGCACGACGCTTCTTAAGAGACTAACTCAAAGGAAGAAGCTGGATCCCCGCGCCGTGAAATGCAGCATGAATCGTCCAGATAATGCAGCCGTAAATCTGAATGGGGATTTCATATCGTGTCACGACCATTCGGAGCCAATTTATTTTGTGGGAAGGGTAGAAAAGCCTGAAGACGTGGATCTTTCTCGCTGGTTCAAACCTTGGAGCAAGAGACCGGAATGCCAAAAGTGCCTTGTGCTTCAGCAGTGCCGCGGAGCCTGCCCTCAGATTGAAGGGCTTGCCCGGACGCTCACATGCAAGAACGAGTTTGCCTATCACTTCGCAACTTTTCAGGCGGTTTGGTGGCTGCTTTTCGGTATGACCCTTGAAAGCTACTCAATCGCAGAAATTCACGATTAGCCAAGGCGAGGTTTGGGGATAGCGTGATCCCCTTCTGCCTAATATCTTTTTGGGTACCTAGGGGGTACCGGATGCCTGCCGCTACGTGTTGGCGGGTTCTTTTGCCAATAAAAGAGGAGAGTCATGAATAAGAAACAAGGGGGCGGTGTGGTGGCGGCATTCTTCGCGAAGCCCACGATAGCCAAGGCCGCGCCGGCCTATGGAGTGACGGCGGCGGAGTTCTGCGGGTTTTCGCTGAACGACGTCCTGATCATGCTCACGATCATCTACACGCTTCTTCTGCTTTTCAACGCGCTTCCGGGCGCATGGAATGGCGTGAAGTTCCTGCTGAATGCACGTTACCGGCGGGATAGGGAGAAACAGATCCGGGAGGACAACGGGGAGAAAGACTGAAAAAGAAATCCCCGGCAAGAGCGGGAACTCTTCCGGGGATGGAACGAATCATAACAGAGACTTAAGAAACGCTACACATAGATGGACCACATCTACATGAAAGATTATAGCAAAGATCGAGAAAACAGAGTCCTTACTTTGGAGAACCGAATGGATGCTTTTGATGAAGAACGGATCCGCGCTGATGAGCGCAGACGGGTTCGGGCTCAGGCGTGGGAATTCATTAAAAGCGTGATTGTCCCATTCGGAGTAGCGCTTTTAACGCTTTGGGTTGGCGGTCGATTCCTATAAAAATCCCCGGGAAAGCATGTGCTCTTCCGGGGAAAGCCTACCGACTCCATAAACCACCTACGTAAGGAGAGAGACCTTACGTATCGCATTATAGCGAGCTTTTAAAAAATAAGGCGTTCATACCAGGGGGCAGGAGGGATTTCTATGAACCGCTACCAGATCACTGCAATGACCGTTTCCGCCGCTGGGCTGATTGGGATTGTGGGATACGAAGGGTACAGTGCAACAGCCTACAAGGATACTGGCGGGATCCTCACGGTCGGCTTCGGGCACACCGGGAGCGAGGTTAAAGCTTCTACTCGGATGACCGTTTCTGAGGCTATGAAGACTCTGGGCAAAGATGTTGGCCACACAGAAAAGGTCCTCCAGGCGTGCCTCGGCGATGATATCAAGCTGACTCAAAGCGAGTGGGACGCCTATATCTCTCTTGCGTATAACGTAGGCGCTAAGGCGGTTTGTAAATCATCGATCAAGTGGAAGCTTCAGACTGGACGATACCAAGCCGCCTGTGCGGCAATCCTATCTTTTGATAAGGTTCGAGTGAACGGAAAGCTCGTCAAGAATAAAGGGCTGACGAACCGGCGGGAAGATGAGTATCGGATCTGTATGAGGGGGCAGGAATGATGAAAAGGAATTTGGCCATTGCCGGGGTCATTATCGGTGCCTTGATAGCGTCCGCGTTCTGGGGGTACTCCAGAGGAAGATCCTCGACGGCGGAGAAGTATGAAGCTCAGATCAGCGAGCTTAAATCTGATTGGCAGAAGCAGACCAGGGCGGTAGAAAAGGAGGCGCAGGAACGCTATGAGAAACAATCAAGACAATTGGCTGATGCGCTTGCCGCGCGAGACAAGGCTTTATCTGACGCTCGCGCTGTGCGGGTTACTGCTGTCCGAGTGCGCGACGCCGCAGACACCAGAGCCAAGAGTGATCTGCAAGCAGCCCGAGATACCGGAGACCGTACTCAAGAGCGCCTCGCCAGATGCGAAAGCCTACTCGGAGAAGGTGCAAGCCTGGCTGGAGAAGGTTCGGAGCTTTCTACAAGAGTGAGCGCCGACAAGGACGCGCTTGCCGCTCAACTCTAGCGCGGTGAGCGGCTCAAAAAGTGTCGGCTATACAACTATTGACATCCTTGGGGTGTTCGTGCACAATACAAGTATTGTTCAACAACATAAAGGAGGAACAGTGAAAACCGCAGACTTGCTGCGGAAGTTGCAAAATACGGTGCCGTCTTTAAGCGCCACGGATCCGGCCACGATATCTGTGAACGAAATGGGAAGTCTTCCCCAGTACCACGCCACAGGACGATAAAAGAAAGCACCGCTCGAGTGATTCTAAAAGAGCTCGGCATTCCGTTGTAGCACGGCGCCTCCCTCCGGGATCGGAGGGAGGCATTGCGGAAAGCACTGTTAGTCTCATGGATGTAATGGCGTATGCCGCCTATCCGGCAAGGTTTGAGCCTTCCGATGAAGGCGGGTTCACAGTTCTTGTTTCCGGCATTGAAGGCGCAGTCACGGAGGGGGACTCTAGAGAGGAGGCCTTCAAGGCGGCGGTCACTGTGATCGCCGACATGGCAAATTACTATCTGGACGAAAAGCGGACGATTCCGCCCGCCCCCGAGCGGAAGGAGGGAGAGGAGCTAGTGCGCCTTCCCTTGGTCATGGCGCTCAAGATTGCGATCAGGAATGAGATGCTTGAGCGCAGCGTCAGTCAGCGAGAGCTTGCAAAGAAGCTCGGGGTTTCGCCGCAGCTCATCAGCCAGACGCTGGACCTGTCTCGAACCCGGACGAGCTTGGACTCCTTGGATTCCGTGGCCAGGGCGATGGGGATGCTTGTGCGGGTCTCTTTGAATTCGTCCGATGAGTAGTAAACTTTCAGCGAAAGGGGGCGAGATTGCCCCCTACTTTTGGAAAGGATGGGGACAAAAAAGGGGACAAACGAAGACCTCCCCTTGAAGATGCCCATAGATAAAGGGGGGTCTGAGTCCACCCCTTCCGCCAGACGCGCAGCCCTGCTTCTTCAATCTGAGGCAGGGTTTGTTTTTGTCTGGATAGGTTATTAAATAAATATCTATATAAAAAGTTTCCCTGAATTCCCGCGGGAAACCTAATGCGGAATCCCCGCCTGGAGGGGGTCTGCCGGGCAGAACGCCGGAAAGAAGCGGAGAATGGTTTCAAGAGCGGCGGAAAACAGCCCCGGGTTTTAAAAGAAGGGGCTTTTTCGCGGCAGATCCTTACAAACGTAAATAAGAATCGTTAACATAAGGACTTTTGTATTCCGGGCATTCCCCGGTCCCTTAACCGCGCGTATTCAGACCATGTGGCCGTATTTCAGAAAGTATCGGGTTTTTGCCTTCCTAGCCGTGCTCTTTATGGCGGCTGAAGTAGCGGCGGACCTTCTTCTGCCCTCTCTCATGCAGACCCTTGTCGATAAGGGGGTTCTCGGGCTGACGGATGGCGGGCAGGGGAGCGCCCGGGATATTCTGCTTCTCGGATTCACCATGATCGCCATTGTGGCGGGAGGCGCTGTCTGCGGGTCGCTGAACAGCGTATTCGTGAACCTCACGACACAGAATATCGGGAACGATGTGAGAAAGAAGGTGTTCCGGCGGATTATGCGGTTTTCCTTTCCTCAGCTTGATTCCTTCGGGAGCGGCACCCTGATTACCCGCATGACAAACGATGTCTCGCAGGTTCAGTCGCTCGTTTCCCAGCTGATCCGGGGCGGCGTCCGCACCACGCTCATGATTGCGGGAAGCATCTACTTCATGCATCGCCTGAATCCGGAATTCGGGCTGATTGTTCTTGCGGCGGTTCCTGTGATGGCGTTCTGCGCCGCGGGTTGCGTCGCCTGGGTGAAACCGCTTTTTCCGAAGCTGCAGTCGAGGCTCGATCAGCTGAATGAAATCCTGCAGGAAGATATCTCCGGAATCCGCGTAATCAAGGCTTTCGGCCGCGAGCTTTACGAGCGGATCCGCTTCGGAAGGGCCAATAACCGCCTGATCCGGATGCAGCTGAAGATCCTGCTCGCGTTTTCGTTTCTCAGCCCGGCGATGAATCTCCTGATGAGTCTCGTGGTGGTGGCGCTCCTCTACCGGGGCTCCGTTCTGACGGGATCCGGCGCGGCGACACCGGGTGAAATCATGGCGGGTATCACGTACACCGGGCGGCTTCTTGTTTCCATTCTGATTCTCGTGATGCTTTCTCAGATGATTGCCCGGGGTTTTGCCTCCTGGCGGCGTCTTAGGGAAGTTCTGACCGTAACGCCAGGATTCCGCTACGGTGACGCGGCGACAGGCCCCGGTCCTCAGGGCGAAGTGGAATTCCGGGATGTCACCTTCGGGTACCCGAGACTCGCGTCTCCCATCTTTTCCGGTGTCTCGCTTCGGATTCGGAGCGGAGAAACCGTTGCCGTCATGGGGGCGACGGGATGCGGGAAAACCGCGTTTGCGGGGCTGATACCCCGTTTTTATGACCCGGATGCCGGAACCGTGCTGATTGACGGGCTGGATGTCAGATCTTATAGCCGCGAGGCGCTTCTCGGGAAAGTCTCCTTCGCGCTTCAGAAGAGTGAGCTCTTCAGCGCGACGGTGAGAGAAAACATCTCCTGGGGGAAGCCTGACGCGACGGACGAGGAAATCCGCGCGGCGGCCGCGGCCGCGCAGGCGGATGAATTTATCGCGAAGCTGCCGGAAGGCTACGATACGCTGCTGACTGAGGGCGGCACCAGTCTCTCCGGAGGCCAGAGGCAGAGGATCGCACTGGCGCGGGCGATTCTTAAGCCCGCTGAAATTCTCATTCTGGATGACGCGACAAGCGCTCTTGACACCAAAACCGAGGCCGCGTTTTTCAGCGCCCTGTCTAGGTTCGCCCCGGGTGTTACGAAGATCGTCGTTGCTCAGCGGATTTCCACGGCGCGGCGGGCGGACCGGATCATTGTGCTTGAGAAGGGGCGGATAGCCGGAGTCGGGACTCACGATGAACTCCTCCAAAACTGCGCCGCGTATCAGGAAATCGCGGCCTCTCAGTCGGGGAGGGCGTGAAATGGAAAAGAAGAATTCGGGCAGCTCACGCCGGGGTTCCTGGTTCGCTGAGCATGAGAAAGCGGAGCACGGCCGTGAATCCCTGATCCGGCTTTTGAAGTTCTTCGGTCACGAGAAGATGCTGCTCACCGTGATTCTCGCGGTGGTGCTGATGGGAACCGCCTGCGCGCTGATTATCCCGGCGCTTCAGAGTCACGCGGTTGACATCATCGCGGGGGAGAGGGAAGGGAGTCTCCTCCGGATTCTCGCGCTCTTTGCCGGGCTCTCCGTCTTCTACAGCGTGCTGCAGACCATGCAGGGGTGGTTCTGCGCGAAGCTGGGGCAGCGTCTCATCAAGCGTCTGAGGCGGGATCTCTTCAGTCAGACGATCACGCTGCCGATCGCCTTCATTGACCGCCACTCCCACGGCGACCTGATGAGCCGGATGACAAACGACATCGATAACATTTCGTCCACCGTCTCTATGTCGCTGCCGACCTTCATTTCCGGAATTCTCATGATTACCGGAACAGCGGCCGTGATGCTCTGGTTCTGCTGGCAGCTCGCGCTTCTCAGCTTTGTGAGCGTACTGCTGACGGTGCTCTCGACCAGTCTTCTCTCCAAACCGGTCCGCCGGAATTCAAGAAGCCGGCAGAAGGAGCTTGGAACCCTGAATGGCACCGTGGAAGAAACGGTAGCCGGTTTCCGTACGGTCTCGGCCTACGGGCGGGAGGCTTCCGTTATCCGGTCGTTTGAAGAGACGTCTGAACGTCTGACAAAGGCCGGGGTCCGGACCGAAACCCTGAGCGGAATCTTCGGACCGGTGATGAACGCGATCGGGAATATCAGCTTTGTCATCGTGGCGGCCTTCGGCGGATGGCTCGCGTTCAAGGGCGTCATCACCGTGGGCGTGATTGCCGCGTTTCTTATGTATGTGAGACAGTTCAGCCGCCCGGTGAATGAGCTCTCCATGGTGTATGGGCAGCTCCAGACCGCGGTGGCCGGGGCGGAGCGCGTTTTCTATATTCTTGATCAGAAGCCTGAGCCGAAGGACGGCGCGGAAGCGCCCGTTATTTCAGGTTCAGAAGTTGAGTTCCGGCATGTGAACTTCTCCTACGAGCCGGGGCACTCGGTGATACATGATCTCAGTCTCAGAGTGCCGGCTGGAAAGAAGGTCGCCCTTGTCGGCGCGACGGGAAGCGGCAAGACGACGCTCTCCAACCTCCTTCTCCGGTTCTATGAGCCGGACAGCGGTTCGATCCTGGTCGGAGGTCACGATATCCGCGGGTATTCGCGTCAGAGCCTGAGGCGGCGGATTGCCGTTGTGCTGCAGGATACCGTGCTTTTTTCAGATACGGTCCGCAATAACCTCTCCTACGGGAAACGTGACGCGACGGATGAGGAGCTGATGCGGGCAGCCGAGATGAGTCACTGTGATGATCTGATCCGGGCGCTTCCGGGCGGGCTCGATGCCAGAATCGGCCGAGGCGGCGTGACGCTCAGCGCGGGTGAGCGGCAGCTGCTCGCTATTGCCCGGGCATTTGTCGCGAATCCGGATATTCTGATTCTGGATGAGGCCACATCGAGCGTGGATACCCGGACTGAAAAATCGATTCAGCGTGCGATGCAGCGCGTGATGGAGCGCCGCACGAGTATTGTGATCGCGCACCGCCTTTCAACGATTGAGGACGCGGATCTTGTGGTAGTCATGGATTCGGGGCGAATCGCTGAGTCCGGAACGCATGAGGAGCTGCTGAAGCAGCGGGGCCGCTACGCTGAACTCTATGAGGCTCAGTTTGCCGGAAAGGAAATCTAGGGTCCCTGCTTCAGGCGAGCCGGTGCTTTCCGCCGTGACGGCCCTGGGCAAAAGCCGCCCGGTGTCCCGCTCGGGCCGCCCGGAGCCGTCGGGCGTCATTCGGGTCAATGGTGAGAGGGAGCGTGATTTCGACGCGGTCGCCGTCTGAAAGCGGGGCCGAAGGATCCGCACGGCGTCCCCAGAGCGACAGCGCGGCCTCTTCCGGCATCTGAAGCCCAAACTTCCGGGCCCCTTCCAGTGCGGCCTCCATCGCGGTTGATCCGGATGGAACCGTGATGCTGTACTCGCGGCCCGCACCATCTTTATCAATCCCGCAGACGCGGATCCGAATCAGCTCTTCCGTCATCAGTTCACCTCCGGACGTATCACGCCATACATTGCTAAAATGATCCGTCATTCTACGTGTTTTTTTACATATTCCTTCGGGTAAAAGCTGTGCCATCTGACAATCCACATATCGTCAACCGAAAAGCGCATTTCAACTATGCGATTGAAGAAAAGTTTGAATGCGGTCTGGTTCTGAAAGGCTGGGAAGTGAAGAGCGTCCGCGCGGGCCGTGTGCAGATCGGCGACAGCCACGTCTATGAGTATGGCGGCGAGCTGTGGCTGAGCAACGCCCACATGAACCCGACGGATGAAATCTCAACGCACGAGCGCGCGAATCCTACCCGTACACGCAAGGTGCTGATGCATCGCCGCGAAATCATGCGCCTGATCGGCCGCGTGGAGCGGCAGGGCTATTCGCTGATTCCGCTGGATCTTCATTTCAGCCGGGGCCGCGTGAAGATGACGCTCGCACTTGCAAAAGGCAAGCGTGAATTCGAGAAGCGCGCTGATGAATCGAAGAAGCAGTGGGAACGCGATCGTCAGCGTCTCATGAAGACCCGGACACGAGGCTGAGTCTGAATCGGGATAAAAAACGGGAGGCCGACATCAAGTCGCCTCCCGAAATTTTTGCCTGAAAATCGTTTTCCCGGACTCTCAGTTCAGTGTCGGCGGGACACCAGGTTCAGGAGCCACCTCAATCGGGCTGTTCTTTTCCCCCTCGACGAATTCGCGGAGGAATACGTTCCGGAGTTTTCCCTTCAGCAGCGCCGGAACCCGATCGTGGCGGAAGCGCTCCTCTTCCGGAACCCACTTCCAATAGTTCACCACGGGGCTGTTCATCCCTTCAGGTTTCATGATGGCGCGTGAAGGGCTTCCGCGGCGGCGGACCGACAGGTCTTCCGGGAAATGCGTGAAGAGATGCACGATCACCGGGAAGACCCGCTTCCAGGCATCTTTCAGATCCTCGTTCACGGAGGCCTTTTCCTTTTCGCTCATCGGAGGTTCGGTGGCTGGGTCCTGAGCCATGAATTCCGTGGAACTCTCGATGATGTATTCGAGTGACGCGTGCACGGTGAGCGGGATCGCGTAATCATAGTATGAGTTCTTCGTTACAAAGCCGAGGTTAAGCGACATGCCGCCCGCGATGTTCTGCCCCCGGAAGATGAAGCAGCCGAGGCACCGCTCACCATGGAGCTCGAAATCAAGTCCTGAGAAGGAGAGCCAGAAAGCGAGTGTGTGAAGGTTATTGAGGAGCGCCTTGGGGATGAATCCCGTAAGCCCCTCTCCGTCCCGCACGATCTGACGGAAAACTTCCGGCGGGTACGCGATCACGTCCTTATAGACTTCCCAGCTGCCGGCAGCGAGCCGTGACTGAATGCTCGACACAACCTGCTCGAAATTTTCGCCGCTCACTGGATCCTGCCACTCTTCCTCTTCTCCTTCTTCCGGGAAACTGGTTTCCGGGTCGAAATCCTCCGCAGCTTCCTCATCCTGTCCTTCAAACCCACCCTCTTCCTGCACCTCCACGGTGCCGGTTTCGGGATGATCCTCGGGGTTTGAGGAGAGCGGCGGGAGCAGTCCGCGCAGCTGCGGAATCACGATTCCCTGCATGTAGAAGTCGCCCGGAATCAGTATGTCTTCAGGCCAGCTCGCTTTCGAGATGTGCTTCAGGCTCCTCTGCGAGCGGTACATCCCGGCAAGCTCATCATCGAACCCGGGGAAACTTCCCTGAAGCTGCCAGAGAAAGTGCTCAGGCGGTAGGATGTCAGCGATCCGTTCGCCATAAAGAGGAAAGTCGGCAGTTCCCTTCATTTCATCATCAATATGAAGTTTGGCCGATGGTTTTTCTGAAGACATGCGAGAATTATCCGGACTCCTGCCGGGAGACAGCTAGTGTGTGATGCGGCGAGCCCCTTGAAAAGGGCTGAAAAGACACCGCGTTGCAGCCCGGGGCAAGGTCACTCATGATACCTTAAAGGAGTCTGCTGAGCAGGACGGCAGTTGTATTCTTTTTCCATATGGCTTACAGAAGAATTCTCCACGTCGACATGGACGCGTTCTACGCGTCTGTCGAGCAGCGCGACCATCCGGAACTCCGGGGCCGTCCGATAGCGGTCGGCAGGGGAGAAGGGCGGGGAGTGGTTGCGACCGCGAGTTATGAAGCCAGGCGTTACGGTGTTCACTCGGCAATGCCGTCCTACCGCGCAAAAGAGCTGTGCCCGAATCTCATCTTCATCCACCCGAATATGCAGCGCTATAAGGAAGTGTCGGGCGCGATCCAAGCTATTTTCCGCCGCTACACGCCGCTGGTGCAGCCCATTTCGATCGATGAAGCGTTTCTGGATATCACGGAGAGCCCGATTCCGTTCGCGAGCGGCACAGAGGCTGCGCTCAGAATCAAGCGTGAAATCCGAGAGGAACTCTCGCTTGTCGCGTCGATCGGCGTTTCCTTTAATAAGTTCCTCGCGAAAATCGCGAGCGACTGGAAGAAGCCTGACGGACTCTTTGAGGTGAAGCCCGAAGATGCGCTGCGCTTTATTGACCAGCTTCCGATTGAGTCTTTCTGGGGAATCGGCCCCGCGACCGCGAAAAAAATGCATGGTCTTGGGATTTCAACCGGAGAGGAACTGCGGCGGCAGCCGCTCTCGGAACTGGTGCGGCTTTTCGGGTCCGCAGGGGAAATCTATTACAGCTTTGCGCGCGGAATTGATCCCCGGCCGGTGAACCCGAACCGTGACCGGAAGTCAGTCGGCGCTGAGACAACGCTTGAGTGGAACGCGGGAAGTGCGGAAGACGTGCTTCGGGAGCTGCTGCCGGTGGAAATGAGTCTCATGAGGCGGCTCGCCCGCAACCGATTCCTCGGGGACACGCTGACACTGAAACTGAAGTTCGCGGATTTCCGTCAGATTACCCGATCGAAAATGGCGGGGCACCCGATACAGGATCCCCGTGAGGTAAGGCGGCTTTCTGAAGAGCTGCTTTCGGATGTCACGATTCCCGCGTCGGGGGTTCGGCTCGTTGGGTTATCGGTGTCACGGAGCGAAGGCGTACGCGGCACGCCTTCGCAGCCGGAACTTTTTTCAGAGTGAAGCTTATGGGGTGCTGAGCCGCTGCTTCAGGAAGAACGCGGCGTCCTGAAGCGCTTCCTTCGCGGCGTGGCTCCCGATCTTTTCAAGGAACCCGTGCGCGGCGTCCTGGATACTGCACCAGATGACCGGGACGCGAGCGGCATCGAGCCTCTGCGCGAAAAGCCTTCCTTCGTCGTGACGGATATCGTGTTCCGCGGTGATGATCATTGTGGGGGGCAGCCCCGCGAGTGACCGGGAGGCCATTGGGGACACCCGGGGGTCGTCCCGTCTCACGCCTTTCAGCGCGTACGAGGCAAACCAGTCAGAAAGCGATTTTGTCACCGGCCCGCCCTCGGAAAAAATCCGGCGCGAAGCGAGTGACTCCGCTTCCCGCCGCTGATCAAGCGACGGATAGAAGAGAAGGAGGGCCGCCGGACGCTGAGGAGTGTCAGCGGAGGCAACCGCGGTTGAGGCGGCAAGAGACGCCCCGGCGCTGTCACCTGAAAGAGCGAGCTTTCCGGGATCGATGCCGTAATCAGACGCGTGAGACTGAATAAAGCGGAAGATCGCAAGCGCGTCATCCGCCGCGGCCGGCATCGGGGACTCGGGCCCCAGCCGGTAGTCAGCGGAGATTACAGTGAGCCCGGAGGCTGCCGCGAGACTCCGGACCGCAGCGTCATGCGTGTCAACAGAGCCGATTACCCAGCCGCCGCCATGAAAGAAAAGCACCGCGCCTCCCGGAACCGGGGCTTCCTTCGGACGGTAAAGCCGTCCACGGAAGGTACCGGTTTCTGCCGGGATCTCGATATCGCGGACCGTTTCCACCTCTGCCCGCCTGGGTGTCGCGGCGGCCAGCTTCTCGTATGCCGCCCGGGCTTCAGGCGGCGTCATGGATGTGAAGGACGCGGGGGAGGATTTCCTCCCCGTACCCTGGTTGACAGACGCCATGGATGATCTCCAGAAGATTGCCGGAATCAGACCCGCGTGGGCATCTCGTAGTCAGGCGCGGTGTCGCTGTGAGACACCTCACTGAAGACGGAGCGCCACATCGGGTAGTAGGTACCGTAAAAAATTGCCGTTCCGAGGAGTGTGACCGGGAGGAGAACAAAGATCGCGATGGATCCGGCTCCCATGACACCGAGCAGCACCGAGGCGCAGCCGATCATCACGGAGAAAGTGAAGAAGGCAAGGAAGAGCGCCGTGATCACGGCCGCGAGATTGGTAAGACAGCCGGTGAACGAATAAAAAAGCGCCTTTCCGATCGTCATATTCTTCAGATAGATGAGGAGCGGCGTGAACCACATTGCCATCATGCACGGAATGTAGAAAGCCGTGGAGGCGATGATGGCTCCGTACGGAATATGCTGAAGCGCGGAGCTCCAGACCACGCGGTCATCTTTCGTGATCTGCCACTGCGCGATTTCATCCGCGCCGAGGAACTGCCAGATCGCGGCTGCCGTGACGAGAACGATCGAATAAAGAATGCCGGCCCGGACGAGACGCAGGCGCGTATCCGGTTTGGCGAAGGATTCGGCGAGCGGCCGCGTGCTCGGAATTTTCCCCGCGAGCGTATCGCGGCCCGCCCCGGCAATCATGATGGTGCCGAACGGCCAGAAGAACCCCGCGAACACAATGCCTACGATCGGGATCAGGCCAAGAAGCCCCATGATGCCAGCGTAGGCGATGACAACAGCAGTGAAGGACAGGGGCTGCAGCCTGACAGTCTTCAGACTGTCGCGGAACCAGCCCGTGCCGAGTCGGATTTGTTCAAATAGTCTCATGGGCTCAGTCGGTCGAGGCTTCAGGCCAGTAAAGATCACAGACCTGGCGGTTCACGAGAATACGGCGGAACTCTTCCGGGTCGTGAGGCTTCAGAAGCGCGGCGTCCCGCGGTTCATAGAAGTCAGAAAGACGGCTCACCCAGAAGCGGAATGCCGCGGCGCAGAGCGCCCCGCGCCACATCTGCTTTTCGAGTCCCGAGAGCGGACGCACGAAGGCGTACGCGTCGAGAAACGCCTTTTCGCGTTCCGGAATGAATTCCCCGGTCTTCATATCGGTGCACCAGTCATTCATCGTGACCGCGAGGTCATAAATGAAGGGGACACAGCCCGCGAAGAAGAAATCGAAAACCCCGGTAACGCGCTCGTGCCCGGTACCGATATCGGAGACTTTCGCGTTATTGCGGAAGAGGTCTGAGTGACAGGCTCCGGCGGGAAGCGCTTTCCAAGCTTCTCCTCCCTGAAGGGCGATCTGAGCCTGAAGCTCGTGGGCGAGCCCGCTTCGGATGTCGGCCGGCACAATGGGAAGAATTCTCGGGATGGTTTCTATCCACCAGGCAAGACCCCGTGGGTTCTCCTGCCAGAGCTTGAAGTCCTGAACCGCGAGATGCATGCGGGCAAGCGTTTCACCCATCGAGGCACAGGTCGGAGCCGTGACTTCCCGGCCATCTTCTCCCGGCAGGCGGTTCGTGAGAATAGCGGGCTTTCCGTCATAGTGATCGAAAAGGTCGCCGTTCTTCGTCCGGAGAGGGCGCGCGACCGCGCAGCCTTTTTCACCAAGGTGCTCCATCAGCGAGAGATAGAAGGGAAGAGTCTTATCCGTGAGCTTCTCAAAAATCGTCAGCACCCAGCGGCCGGTGTCTGTATCCACGAAGTAATTCGTGTTTTCGATGCCGGACGCAATCGGTGTGATCGAGCGGAAGGCTCCGGCCGGCCAGCGCGAAATAAAGTCTTTCGCGGAAATTTCAGGAACGGTAGTAAATACAGCCATGATGTCTGTCCGTGAAAGAGGGGGCTACCAGCCGAAATGAATCTGACGGGTCGTGCCGGTGGTGCTCTTCGGGTTGCCGCCCGGCGTGTCGTCAGCGGGGCGCTCTGAACGGTTCTCAATCGTATACGGGATATGAGTGGAACCCGGAGTCACGATGTACTCGACCACACGGTTATTCTGATCGCGCACCTGCTGAATCGTAGTGTTTTTGGCAGGCGGTTCAGGAGCCTTGCCAGCCTCGCGCTCAGCGCGGGCCTTTTCCATATCCGCTTTCGTCGGAAGCAGGGGGTTAGCGTCCTCGGGATTCGCGGTTTTGGCCGCGGCATCCGCGGAGGGGGCGGGAGTGGCCGGAGCCGCGATCGCCGGAAGAGCGATAGCGGCGGATGCGATAACCGCAAGGGCAAATTGTTTAAGCATGAAATCCCTCCTTGGGGTTTGAAATGCACCGGGGGCCCAATGGGGAACTCGGCTGTTCGTGCGCCGCATAGTGCGCGGCTTTTAGGATTATTGTGCCATGCTCCACGGGGGATGACAGAGCCGGATGGCCTTTTTCGTGGCTAAGCAATGCAGAAAACGGGAAACCCGTTTAGAGTTGTTCCCGGACGCCATCTTCAGGGCATCCCGTTTCACAGGAACAGACCATGTCACAGACGCTGCTATTAATAGACGGATCGAATTACCTTTTCCGGGCGTTTCACGCGCTGCCCGATCTCAGAACGAGTGCCGGAGAGCCGACAGGGGCGATCAAGGGTTTCGTCTCAATGCTGGGAGCCGTTCGGGCAATCGTGAAGCCGGACTTCGGCGTCTGTGTTTTTGACGCGAAGGGGAAGACGTTCCGATCTGACATCTACCCGGAGTACAAAGCGAACCGTCCGCCGATGCCGGATGATCTCGCGAGCCAGATCCGTCCGATTCAGGAGTTTGTCGTGGCGATGGGCTGGAAGCTCATCGTTCAGGAAGGCGTTGAGGCAGATGATGTAATCGGAACCCTTGCCACCCGGGCGAAGGCCCGCGGCATCAAGAGCTTTATCGCGACCGGAGACAAGGATCTCAATCAGCTCGTTGAGGACGGCGAAATCGTGACGATCAATACGATGAGTCACGAGGTGCTCGATGAAGCGGGCGTCACCGCGAAATTCGGCGTTCCCCCTTCCCGGATCATTGATTACCTCGCGCTCATGGGAGACAAGGTCGATAACGTTCCCGGGATCAATAAGTGCGGTCCGAAGACCGCGGCAAAGTGGATCTCTGAGTACGGGAGTCTTGATGGTGTCCGCGAGCACGCCTCTGAAGTGAAGGGGAAGATCGGCGAATACCTGCGTGAGGGACTTCCGTTCCTTGATAAAGCGCGCGATCTCGTCACAATCCGTACCGCGGTTGAAATTCCGGAAGTGAAGACAGAAGCGGATCTCGTGATCCGGGATCCGGATGAGGAGACGCTTGAGGCGCTCTATCGCCGCTGGGAAATGAAGACAGGCGGAAGCCGCGCGAAGAAGCAGCTCGCCCGGGCTGTGAAGAAGCCGGGCGAAGAGGGGCCGCAGCCCGGGGCTCAGATGGATCTCTTCGCGGCGCTTCCTCCGAAGGTGGATTCAGATCTGATGCCGCTCACGCCGACGTCCGCTGAGGACCCGGTTGCCTATAAGCTGATTGTGGATGAGCCGACACTCGGAGAAGCGCTTGAATCGCTCTCCGCCGCGGAGAGTTCGGTGATCCCCGCGGGGATGCAGATTTTTACGGACAGCACGGAACCGCTCCGCGCCCGTCTGACGGGACTCGCGATCAGCGCGGGCCCCGTGGGGAGCTGGTATGTGCCGCTGACAGGCGAGTCCGGAATCCGGACTCCTGAGCAGCAGACGGTGATCGAGGGGCTGAAGCCCTGGCTCGAGGGAAAGGCGAGGAAAGTCGCGCACAGCGCCAAATTCGTGCTTCACGTGATGGCGAATGAAGGGATCCGTCTTCTCGCGCCAGGGGCCGGCAGGCTCGATGACACGAGGCTTAAAGACTACGTGCTTGAATCGCATAACCGCCATGAGCTTGAGCGTCTGAGCCTTCGCTGGCTGCACCGCGATATTCCGGGAACTGAAGAAGTTTTCGGAAAAGGCGCGTCGAAAAAGGCGACTCACGAGGTGGAACCCGAAAAGGCCGCCCGGTGCGGTGTCGAGCAGGCTGCGGCAATCCGGACGCTTCATGCCCGCTTCACGATGAAGCTCGCGGAAGACCCGGGGCAGAAGCTTACGAGCATTTATGAGGAGATCGAACTTCCGACCGAGCGTGTGCTCTTCCGTATGGAGCGGACCGGAACGCTGATCGATACAGAGCTGCTCCACCGTCAGAGCAAGGCGCTGGGGAAAGAGATTGAGAAGCTTGAAGAGAAAGCCTGGAGTGAGGCGGGAGAAAAATTTAATCTCGGGTCGCCTAAGCAGCTCTCTCACATCCTTTTCGAGAAGCTTGCGATTCCGGCAGGCAAGAAAACGGCTTCGGGCGGCTATTCAACGGGTGAGGATGTGCTATCCGAACTTGCGCTCACTTATCCGCTTCCGAAGACGATTCTTGAGTACCGAGCTCTCAGCAAACTGAAGAGCACCTACACCGATAAGCTCCCGAAGATGGTGTTCGAGCGAGACGGCCGGGTGCACACGACGTTCGGACAGGCTACCGCGGTGACCGGGCGTCTGGCATCTTCGGACCCAAATCTGCAGAACATCCCGGTCCGGACTGAGGAAGGGCGCAAGGTGCGCGAGGCTTTCATCGCTCCGAGGGGCTGCAAAATCATTTCGGCTGACTATTCCCAGATCGAGCTTCGGATCATGGCGCATATTTCCGAAGATCCCGGGCTGATTTCGGCTTTCCGGCACGGGATGGATGTGCACCGCGCCACGGCTTCAGAAGTTTTCGGTGTCGCGCCGGACGCTGTGACGCCGGATCAGCGCCGGATGGCGAAGGTGATCAATTTCGGCCTGATCTACGGGATGAGCGCGTTCGGCCTCGCGCAGAATCTCGGTGTCAGCCGGGGCGAGGCCGCGGGCTATATCGATCAGTATTTCACGCGTTACCCGAAGGTGCGTGAGTATATGGAAAAGACCCGGAAGCTCGCGCATGAACGCGGATACGTGGAAACGGCTTTTGGGCGGCGTCTCTGGCTGCCGGATATCACGAGCTCACGGGCCGCGGTCCGGGCCGGCGCGGAACGCCAGGCCATTAACGCCCCGATGCAGGGGACGGCCGCCGATCTGATCAAAATGGCGATGGTGGCGGTTGAGAAGTGGCTTGAAACCTCAGGGCTTAAGAGCCGCATGGTGCTTCAGGTGCATGATGAACTCGTCCTTGAAGTGCCGGAGGATGAAGTGGAGACCGTGAAAGAGAAGCTTCCCGAAATCATGGACGGAGTTGCAACACTTCGTGTCCCCCTCATTGCGTCGGTCGGCGTAGGTGAGAATTGGGAGGCGGCTCATTAGACCGGACAGGTCTGGGGAAAGGAGTCCTTCGGGACTCCTTTTTTATTAACGCTATGAATAAATTGAATAAAGAAACGTATAAGACTTTAATCCCAAAACCTAACTGTGATAGCTATATAGGGTAGAAAGTATCAATTTCGATACGCTTCAGTGAAATCCCCGAGAGACTACTCAGGGAGTAATACTGTCTTTAAAATACAGTTTTCATAAACCTACCGTAGGGAGTCTGTTTAGGACTGCCGGCTTAAGTCCGCAGCGCTAAGGAAGCTCCTCACTACGGGGTAGAGCTCGGACAAGGGCTCTGTCAGGAGAGTTTCCCTGTGGCAGCGCCTCGGTTTCTCACGAGGAATAAAGGCTGCCGGATGTGTTCATCTCACACGAAGGAAACAAAAGAAAGATGTTTTATTCAGGCGTACTCGTCACGGCAAATCCGGGAGAACTGGAGAAAGCCGTGCAAAGCGTGGAAGGGAAGGGTCTCGAGATTTATCACCGTGATCCTGACGCCGAACGCTTTATTGCCGTGATTGAAGGTGAAACGATTCAGAGCGAGGCGGATCTCTTCAAGGATTTGATCACGCTTCCCGGCATCCAGAATGTCTCTCTGGTCGCGAACCTGGAAGATACGGAAGAAGAACAGCAGTAATTTACAAAGCAGTATTTAAAGCAGTTTTATCAACGGCTGAAACCCGGGGAAATAGGAGTTCGGGAGACTCCTGCAGCATTCTCTGGCGGACGCCACCCGACAGAAAGCGGCACACACTTAATAAGCCGCTCTGCGGGGTATAAAGAGGAGAAGCAAATGGAGAACCAGAACCCGGTTTCTGCGGTCCGCGTGAGCCGTCGCCGTCTGATGAAGGCTGGCGTCGCTGCTTCCGCAGCCAAGATCGCAGGCATTCCGATCACTGTTATTGCCGCGAATGAAGCCGCTGCCGCTGAGCAGGGCATCAAGTGGACGAAGGGCGTGTGCCGTTTCTGCGGCACGGGCTGCGGCCTCCTGGTCGGTACGAAGAACGGCAAGATTGTGGCCACGAAAGGTGATCCGGACTGCGAAGTGAATCGCGGTCTCACCTGCATGAAGGGCTACTACAACTCTGAGATTATCTACGGCAAGGACCGTCTCACGCAGCCCCTGATGCGCCGTACGAACGGCAAGTTCGATAAGAACGGCAAGTTTGAGCCTGTGTCCTGGAAGGAAGCGTTTGACGAGCTCGAGAAGCACTGGCGCAAGGCCTATCAGGAACTCGGCCCGACCGGCGTCGGCATTTTCGGTTCCGGTCAGTACACGATTCCGGAAGGCGTCGCCGTTGTGAAACTTCTGAAGGCTGGCTTCCGCTCGAATAACATCGACCCGAACGCCCGTCTGTGCATGGCTTCCGCCGTGGTCGGTATGTATCAGACCTTCGGTGTTGACGAGCCGTCCGCCTGCTATCACGATCTGGAAATCACGCAGAACCTGGTCCTCTGGGGCAACAACCCCGCGGAAGCCCACCCGGTGCTCTGGAACCGCATCGTTGCCGCGAAGCGCGCGAACCCGGGTTACAAGATCTTCAATATCCAGACCCATCCGACGCTCTCCTCCCGTTTTGCTGACGTCGATATCATCTTCAAGCCGAACACGGACCTCGCGATCGCGAACTACATTCTTCGCGAAATCATGCACCGCGGCTGCTACGACAAGGACTTCATCGAGAAGCACTGCATCTTCGCGACCGGTCCGTATGACATCGGTTACGGCATGCGTCCGACCGAGAAGTTTGCCTATCCGGCTGAGCGTGATACCCAGGTGAAGCAGGTGAAGAAGGTCCTCTCTGAGGATGAAGCTATCGCCCAGCGCAAGGCTCCGGGTGAAGCGGTTGAGCAGAAGAATGCGGGCGGCCCCGCCGGCAATCACTGGCAGATCACGATCGAAGACTTCAAGAAGGGTGTTGAACCCTATACGCTTGAATTCGTTTCCCGCGTCGCGAAGGGCAATCCTGACGAGTCCACTTCTGACTTCGCGAAGAAGCTGAAGATGCTCGCTGACGTTTACTGCGACAAGGCGAACCGTGTGCTGTCGACTGGCTGCATGGGCACGAACCAGCACCAGCGCGGCTCGTGGATCAATGAGCAGCTCTACGCGATTCACCTCCTGATGGGCAAGCAGGCGAAGCCGGGCAGCAGCATGTTCTCGCTCACCGGTCAGCCTTCTGCCTGCGGTACCTGCCGTGAAGTCGGCACGTTCTCTCACCGTCTGCCGTCTGACATGCTGGTCGCGAATCCCGCGCACCGCGCCAAGGCTGAAAAGATCTGGGGTCTGCCTGAAGGCACGCTGAATGGCCAGGTGGGCTTCGACGCGATGAAGATGGTCCGCGGTCTTGAAGACGGCTCGATGCGCGTCCTCTGGACGCAGGTCGTGAACATCTTCCAGTCCCTCCCGAATGCCACGCACTGGCTGAAGGCTGCCCGTAAGCCCGAGAACTTCATCGTGGTGGCGGATGCCTACCCGACGTTCTCCGCTAAGAACGCGGCTGACCTTATCCTGCCGGCTGCGATGATCTTCGAAAAGTGGGGCGCTTACGGCAACGGCGAACGCCGTACGAATGGCTGGTCTCAGATGGTGCAGGCTCCGGGCGAAGCCAAGTCTGACGTCTGGATGATGCTGGAATTCGCGAAGCGCTTCAAGGTGAAGGAATGCTGGTGCGAGCAGAAGCTGCCGGGCGGCAAGACCCTCCCGAATGTGCTCGACAAGGCAAAGGCGATGGGTATCGACCCCGAGGCCTCGCTCTACGATGTGGTCTTCCACAATGCCTTCGCGAAGAAGGTTGCCTGGCCGGATCCGCTCTATAAGGGTGTTCACTGCGGCACGGCTGAGGATCTCGGTGACGGCTGGTTCCCGGAAAAGGCTCTGTACGAGGAGTACTGGCAGTTCACTCAGGGCGCTCACCAGATCGCTCACTTCGATGAAGTGGTGAAGGGACACGGCATTGTCTGGCCCTACATCAACGGCAAGAGCATTTCTTACCGCTTCAACGGCATGTATGACCCGTTCTGCAACGGCGCGGACTTCCTCTTCTACGGCCCGCTGATGAAGGCGATTCCTTCCGGCAACCTCGACGCTGTGACGGATAAGACTCCGAAGCCGCTGCCTGGCAAGGCGAAGATCTTCTTCCGTCCGTATGCTGAAGCGGTTGAAGTGCCGGATTCGCACTACGACCTCTGGTTTGATACGGGCCGCTTCATGGAGCATTGGCACACCGGTTCGATGACCGGCCGTGTCGCGGCGCTCCATAAGGCCCTGCCGGAAGGCATGCTCTACATGAACGCGGCTGACGCCAAGGCCCGCGGCATTGCGGACGGCGATCGCATCAAGATCACGAGCCGCCGCGCCACGGTGTTCGCGAAGGCCTGCATCGGCGGCCGTATGCCGGTTACCCGCGGTATCACGTTCGCTGCGTTCTTTGACGAGAACGTTCAGATGAACCAGCTCTGCCTCGACGCGACCTGCCCGCTCTCTCTTGAACCGGATTACAAGAAGTGCGCAATCCGTGTTGAGAAGGCCTGATATCTAACCGTAACCAGCTTCCGGTTCTCCGCCGCCAGTCGGCGGGATCCGGAGGCGGAAAAGAGGAATTAATCATGATGAAAAAAGCTCTTAAGGCTGCGGTTCTGAGCGGTATTGCAGCTATGTTCAGTGTGGCGCTCGCCGGCAATGCGGCCGCTGCCCAGACTCAGACGGCGGCTTCCGCCGGTCCCGTGAATGTCCTGATCAAGCATGACACGAAGGGCATGGAAATCACGAAGGACAAGAACATGTGCGTGATGTGCCACGCCGACGACTACGGTCGTATCGGCAAGGCAAAGAAGGGTGAGGAAGGCACTGAAATGCCGGCCAACCACTGGGTGAAGGGCAAAGACGGCAAGATGACCGTTGCCCCCCAGCGCTGGAACTGCACGATCTGCCACAGCCCGGCGAACAATAACTAATTGCTCGCTTGCGGGAAGAGGCGGTTTTCCGCCTCTTCGCTGAAAAAAAGAATCCTGGAACTTAAAAAATTCCAGGATTTTTTATTGCTTCAAAGCGGGAGCGAGGTCTCAGTCGCAGGTGCCGGCGACTGACGGCACGATGCGAAGCAGAGTCTTCCCTTCGGCATTGATAAGAAGAAGTCCCTTGCCATCCTTCTTCACAGTCTTCACGCCCTTCAGGGCCGTGGTGAAGGCGGCCTCAGGTTCGAGGAACGCTTTCGCGCAGCGGCGGTCCGTGGTCGGCTGATAGTTCACGGAAAGCGAGTCGCCATCCGCCTTCCAGCTTCCTTTGAAGTCATTGCAGCCCGCGTTTCCGGCAATTGAGCCGTCTTTCCTGAACTGAATCTCAGGCGGCACCTCGCAGCTTGAGCCCTTCGGAAGCTCCATCATCCAGCTCGTGCCGGCAAGAGACGCGGCGGCGCCAGGGGCAGCAAAAGCAGTGGTCGAGATCATGGCGGCAATGGCCGCGGCAAAAATCGAACGGCGAAGAGTCATGGCGTTCCGGGTATCCTTCTGGAAAAAGTTACTGATCGGTAAAGGATAGCGCGGGAAGTCCCCGCGCGAGATCCTTAGCCGTGCTTTGCCTGATTTTTCTTGATAAAAAGTGTTGCTACGATGCCGGCCGCGATAATGATCGCGATACCGACGCCCGCGTCAAGCGAAATCCGGTCACCGAAGAAGAAGTAACCGAAGATCGTTGCGAAAATAATCGCGGAGTACTGAAGGACAGACGACACGAGAATGTTCTTCACGCCGTAGGCCTGCGTCATGCAGAGCTGAGCGATGGTGGCCGAGATACCCATGCCGGTGAGCGGGAGGAGGCTCTGCATATTGATGGCGGAGAAGCTCCCGTGCGCGATGAGGTGACCGATAAAGCCCCAGAGCGTGCCGAACGACGTGTAGTAGAACACGATTCGCCAGGTCGGCTCGTGAAGCTTCGCGAGTTCCCGGATCTGAAGTCCCACAAAGGCAGCGAGGAATCCGGAGCAGAGGCCGATCAGAGCCGGTTTGATCTGTCCGGTTTCAACAGTCGGATGCAGCATCAGGACGACACCGGCGAACCCTGCAATGGTCGCGATGATCAGCCCCCAGGGAATTTTCGCGTGCCGTCTCAGCACCATCACAAATACGAAGAGCGCCATGAAGATCGGGTTCGTGTAGTTCAGCGTGAGACCTGTAGCGAGCGGCAGAAACCCCATCGAATAGAACCAGATCGTCATCGAAAAGGTGCCGATGAAGCTTCGCTTGAAGTGACCGAAAATATAAGGCGTCCGGATTGTGCGGTGAGTGGCGAAGATCCACCCTCCAATCAGAATCACACCGAAAAGCGACCGGTAACCGACGAGTTCAAAGAATGAAAAGTGGCTTGCCCCCATTTTCACAAAGGCAGCCATAAGGGCGAAGAAGAACGACGCCCCGAGCATCCAGAATGATCGCATGCGAAGCTCCGCGGCAGGCGGGTGAAGAATTTAATCAATGAAGGCGCACATTTTAGCGCCGCGCGTGCATGGCCCGCCGCATCCTCTCTACTTGTGATCGATGGCTTTCATGTGGCTCTTCGTGAGGAGTGTCGCTGCGGAGCCAGCGGCGATGATGACCGCGATGCCAAGAATCGCGACTGGCGGAATCGACTCCCCGAAGAACACCGCGCTGATTACGGCAGAGAAAGCAATCGCCGAGAACTGAAGCACAGAGGTAAGGAGAAGATTCCCGGCGCCGAACGCCCGCGTAAGGCAGAGCTGCGCAAATAGCCCGAAGAGCCCGGTACCGGCGAGCGCCGCGATACCACGGAAAGAGGGCACAACCGAAATGCCGCCCGGCTCAAAGAACGAGCCAAGGAGCCCAAAGAGGGAACCGAAAAACGTGAAGTAGAAAACAATCCTCCAGACCGGTTCGTGCAGTTTATTCAGATCCCGGACCTGCAGATACGCCCAGGTTGAAAGGATGCCGCAGGCAAGACCGATCAGAGCGATATGCTCCTGTCCCGCAGAGACAGTGGGCCGAAGTACCATCAGAATGCCGACAAACCCGACAGCAATCGCGGCGATCAGGCTCCAGGCGACCGGGAGCTTCTTTTTATAGGAGACCGCGACGACGAAAAGCGCCATGAAGAGCGGGCTTGTGTAGTTCAGTGTCATGCCGGTTTCAAGCGGCAGCTTGCCCAGCGTCCAGAACCATAAAGCGAGGTTCCCGATACCGATGAAACAGCGCTTGAAGTGTCCCCAGAGGTAATGCGTCCGGATTTCCCGTCTCGTCGCGATGATCCAGGCGGCAATCGCGATGCAGCCAATCGCGGAACGGTAGAAGACAAGCGTGAAAGTTCCGTAGTCTGCGGCACCCCACTTGGTACAGGCGGCCATAAGGGCGAAGAAAAGCGACGCGAGAAGCATCCAGAGAGACTGCATGGGGAAAACCTTTGAAAACCGGAAACAGCCGCCGCCGGCGGCAAAGATTTTTACATTTTAGCGATGCCGGTCAGGTGAGAATAGCTGCGATCCTTCAGGATACCGATTTCACATAGTGTCCCGGAGCGCATTGGCTCCGGAAAGCGTGTTGCATACCCATCAAGCCCGGTAAAATACCCCCATGGTGAATTCTTTTTGGTTTGAGGATTGTGCGGATGTCGGTTAAGGCGCAGAAGGACCCGGAGAAGCTCTCGTATGAAGAAGCGATGAGCGAACTTGAATCGCTAGTCGGCCGTATGGAGCAGGGCGGACTGACACTTGAAGAGTCGGTTGAAAGCTATGCCCGCGGCATTGCGCTCACGAAGGCGTGCCGTGCCAAGCTTGACCGCGCTGAGGAACGGATCCGGAAGCTGGATGAAGAGGGAAAGCTCTCCCCTGTGAAGGCGTCAGACCTCCGGCCTGACAGCGCGTCGCGGGCTGAGCCTGCGGCCTCCGCTGCCGCCTCGCCTGCCGCTTCGGATGATTTCGGCGACGTTCCTTTCTGACGCAATGAACGCCAAGGAGAAACAGATGTCTGAAGTGTCTTTCAGGGACTGGATGAAGGAACGCCAGGCGCATTTTGAAAGTGTGGCCGAAGCGGGAATTCCGGGTTCGGATGTCTTCCCGCAGGGGCTGCATGAAGCGATGCGCTGGTCGATCCTGGAAGGAGGGAAGCGCGTCCGCCCGCTGCTTTGCTACGCGGCGTCCGCGATTACCCGCGCGAAGCCTGAGGCGGCTGACGCAGCAGCGCTTTCCCTTGAATGCATCCATTCCTATTCGCTTGTGCATGACGATCTTCCCTGCATGGATAACGATCTTCTGCGGCACGGCAAGGCATCGACCCACGCGAAGTTTGGTTTTGCCGAAGCGGTGCTCGCGGGTGACGCTCTTCAGGCAGAGGCGTTCCGGGTGATCGCGGACGCTCCGGTTGAGCCGCGGTCAGCAGTGCGCCTTACGCGGATTCTCGCGGAGGCGGCCGGATCCCGCGGCATGTGCGGCGGTCAGGCGTACGATCTGTCGCTTACCGGAAGCCGGAATGCCGCGATCGCGATTGAGGATCTGCGGCGGCTTCACGCGATGAAGACCGGTGCTCTGATCCGGGCCGCGGTTCTGATGGGCGCGGTGTCGGGAGACATCCCTGAAACGGATGAGCGGAAGCTTCTCGACTCGCTCTCAGATTTTGGGCGTGCAATCGGACTCGCGTTCCAGGTGGTGGATGATGTGCTTGATGTGACAGGCAGCGCGGAGACTCTTGGAAAAACCGCCGGAAAGGATGAAGCAGAAGAGAAGCCCACCTATGTGTCGCTTCTTGGACTTGAGGGGGCCAGAAGCCTTGCCCAGCAGAGCTGCAGCGAAGCGCTTGCGGCTCTGGATCAGATTGAATCACTGCCGGGTTATGCCGGCTCGACGAAGCGGCTCGCGGAAATCGCGGGCTATGTTGTCAATCGGGACCGCTGATGAGTACAGACCTGAAAGAAAAGAAAACTGAGACGGCAGGCGAAATCAACGCCCGGGACGCTTACCCCTACCGTTTCCTCGGGGCGATCAATTCCCCGGAGGATCTGCGGAAGCTTTCCAGCGCGGATCTGCCCCTGCTCGCGGCTGAGCTCCGTCACTTCATTGTGAACTCAGTCTCGCAGACGGGCGGTCACCTGGCGTCGAGTCTCGGCGCGGTGGAGCTTGCCGTGGCGCTTCACTATGTCTTCAATACCCCGGATGATCCGATCGTCTGGGATGTGGGACATCAGGCTTACGCTCATAAGATCCTCACAGGGCGGCGCGAAGCGATGGCGACGCTCCGGCAGACGGGCGGCATTTCGGGGTTCCCGAAGCGCTCCGAAAGCCCGTATGACGCCTTTGGCACAGGGCACGCGTCTACCTCGGTGTCCGCGGCGCTTGGCATGGCGGTCGCGTCTTATCTGCAGGGTGCTACCGAACGGTGGCATGTCGCTGTGATTGGCGACGGGGCGCTCACCGGCGGCATGGCGATTGAAGCCCTGAATGACGCCGGGTCCTGGAAGGATCAGATCCGTCTCCTCATTATTCTGAACGACAACAATTACTCGATCTCAGCCCCGGTCGGAGCGCTTTCAAAGAACCTGACGAAGCTCGTTTCAACTCCTGCGTTCCTTGGAGCGCGGGAGCGGTCGAAGCAGGTGCTGTCGCATCTTCCGAGTCTCTGGGAATTCGCGAAACGCTTTGAGAAGCAGGCGATGAATTTTGTGTCGCCTCCTTCCTCCCTCTTCTCCACGTTCGACCTCAATTATTTCGGGCCGATCGATGGAAACGATATTTCGTACCTGGTCCGCGTGCTTCAGAATCTGAAGACACAGCGGGGCCCGATTGTGCTCCACGTGGTGACGAAGAAGGGGAAGGGGTACGAGCTTGCGGAAGCGGATCCTACGACGTACCACGGCGTGAGCCACTTTGATCCTGAGGCCGGCGTGCAGGCGAAGAAGAGTTCGGCTCCGACGTTCTCCAACGTGTTCGGCCGCTGGATCTGTGATACCGCGGAGAAGGATCCGAGAACGTACGCGATCACCCCTGCCATGACGGAAGGCTCTGACCTGGACGAGTTTGCGAAGCGTTTCCCGAAGCGGTTCCGGGATGTGGCGATCGCGGAACAGCATTCCGTGACTTACGCCGCGGGTCTTGCCTGCGGCGGCATGAAGCCCGTGGTCGCGATCTATTCCACCTTTGCCCAGCGTGCCTATGACCAGATTGAGCACGATGTGGCGCTTCAGCACCTGCCGGTGGTTTTCGCGGTGGACCGCGGCGGCATCGTTGGCGCGGATGGTCCGACTCATCACGGGCTCTTTGATATTGCCTGCTTCAGGCAGTTCCCCGGTTTCACGGTGTTTACGCCGTCAGACGAAAACGAGTGCCGGCTCGCGCTGAATACCGCGTATAGCCTCGACACACCGACCGCCGTCCGATACCCCCGCGGGAAGGGGCCCGGAACTCCGGTGACAGCGGTGAACGGCGAGACGATCCCGATCGGGAAGAGTGTTGAGGCGGTGAGACTCCCGGATGATGTCCCTGAGGGACAGCGGGTCATTTTCCTCGCGTTCGGCGCGATGACCTGGCGGCTCATGGACGCGGTGAAGCAGCTGCGTGCGGGGCTGATCGATATGCGGTTCGCGAAGCCGCTTGACCGTGAGGCGATTCTTGACGCTGCACGGCGCGCGGATCTTCTTGTGACCGCTGAAGAGGGTGTGATTGAAGGCGGCGCGGGGGACGGCGTTCTTGAAGTGCTGGCGGAGGCTGATGCCGAAGTGCCGGTGCTGCAGCTCGGAGTCCCGGATCGGTTCCTTCCGCACGGCTCGATTGATGCGCTTTTCAGACTGTGCGGCCTCGATACCGACTCAGTGGTGCGGCGGGTGACCGAACGGCTCAGGAAATAGGCAGGATAGGGGAAGAGATGCTCCGCGGAACCTCTCCCTCTTCCGGCAAACTGCGTTATAAAGAACTTTTCCCGGGGCTCTGCCCCGGATTTTCATTCTTTCAGAAGATTTGACCATGCGTGTGGAACACCAGATTTCTCTTTCTCCCTTCACTACCTTCGGAGTCGAAGCCCGGGCTAAACGCCTGGTGAGACTTGAGTCCCGTGAGGATCTTGAAGCGCTGCGGACAGTGAGAGAGAAGGATGAACCGCTCCTCATTATCGGGGCCGGGTCAAATATTCTGTTCACGAAAGATTTCGATGGGCTCGTGGCCCTGAACCGTATAACGGGGGTTGAGGAACTCCCGCGGGGTGACGCCGGTGAGTATCGCTTCAGAGCGGGGTCTGGTGAAAACTGGAGTCCGCTTGTGAGCCGGATGACTGAATCCGGGCACCCGGGGCTCGAGAACCTCGTGCTGATTCCGGGGTCAGTCGGCGGCGCTGCGGTGCAGAATATCGGGGCCTATGGGATTGAAGCCGCGGAGCGGATTGATGCGGTGGAGATTTTTGATCTTGAAAGCGGTGAATTCCGGACGCTTTCCACGGAAGAGTGTGACTTCGGTTACCGGAGCTCAGTGTTTAAGAGTGAGGAAGGAAAGAACTGGGTGATCGTCTCCGTGACGTTCCGGCTTCCGAATGAAAAGGACTGGACCCCGGTGACGGGCTATAAGGGGCTTTCCGCCGCGCTTGAAGGAAAGGAAGTGACGCCGCGCTCAGTGCTCGTCGCGGTCGAAGGGCTTCGCCGCTCGAAGCTCCCGGACCCGAAGGAATTCGGGAACGCCGGCTCATTCTTTAATAACCCGGTTGTGCCTGAGCTGCAGGCGAGGGCGCTGCTTGAAGATTATCCGCAGCTCGTTGCTTACCCTCTGGGGGGACGGCGGACAAAGCTCGCGGCCGGGTGGCTCATTGATGCCGCCGGATTCCGAGGCCGTGTTCTGGGGAACGCCGCGGTCTGGGATCGACAGGCGCTGGTACTCGTGAATCGGGGAGGGGCGACCGGGAAAGAAGTGAAGGCGCTCTGCGACGAAGTGATCCATGCGGTGAATGCGAAGTTCGGAATCGAGCTCACCCCGGAAGTGGAGATCCTGTGACGAAACATTGCCGCAGGAGCTTCTGGCAACATTCCGTTATAGATCATCGGGTTTTTACCTAAAAAGCGGGGGCTTTTCCCGCGGTCATCCCGTCCAGAATGAAACACGTCGGACGGCGATTCATGTTCCGGTTCTGAAGAAAAATCAGAGCCATGCCATCCGGCTTTCCAATAGGAAATCAATATAGATGGCTGATCAGACTGCTAGCTACAGCCTCGGCGAAGAGATCGCGAACAGTGTGACGCACGGTGTCGCCGCGATCTTCTCCGTGGTTGGGCTGATTCTCATGGTGACGCTTGCCGCGCTCCGCAGCCAGTCTGCGGTTGCGGTAACGGCGGTGGCAATTTTCGGGGCTTCGATGATTGTGCTGTACACGGCATCGACCCTTTATCACGCAATTACGAACCGAAAAGCGAAAAAGATCCTTCAGGTCTTTGATCACTCATCGATCTATCTTCTGATTGCGGGGAGCTATACGCCGTTCTGCCTGATTACGCTTCAGGGGACGCTCGGCTGGACGCTCTGCATTGCGGAGTGGGTGCTCGCGGCCGTTGGTATTCTCCTGCAGCCGATTCTCATGAAGCGGGGAAACTTTATCAACTGCCTGATCTATCTCGCGATGGGGTGGCTCGTGCTTCTCGTGATCAAGCCGCTTGTTGCGGCTCTTCCCGCGGGCGGTCTCTGGCTTCTCGTGGCGGGCGGCCTCGCGTATTCAGTCGGCGTTTTCTTTTACGTGATGAACCGGATCCCGTTTAATCACGCGATCTGGCACGTCTTCGTTTTTGCCGGCACACTGCTGCAGTTCCTGTCGGTGTTCTTTTACGTGCTTCCGGCGTCATTCGCGGCGGCGTAGAAAGCAATCGAAAGACAAAGAATAACAATAATGCCGGTGTTCCTTAAAAAGAACGCCGGCATTTTTCGTTGGAACGCCCAGCAGCCTCAGTGCGTCTTTTCGGGGCTGTGGAGCGTGAGAAGCGTGATTTCAGTCGGCGCTCCGATGCGGGTCGGTGTGCCGCTCCAGGAGCCGATGCCAGGCGACACATAGAACGGGATATTCCCGACGTGGTAAAGCCCCCGGACGTAGCCGTGGTTCTGGAGCCAGACAGACGGATACATGATGAAGATCTGACCGCCATGCGTGTGGCCCGCGAGCAGGAGATCAAGCCCCCAGCGCGGATCAGCCCATTTGGCGGCGTCTTCCGGCCGGTGGATCAGTCCGATACGAAGCGCGTTGCTCGCGTCAGCGCCAAACGTCGCCTTTTCAATATCAGGTCCCGGGTATCCGTACTGGATACCGGAGCGGTCCGTCATGCCGACCACCGTGATGACATCGTCACCCTTACGGAATTCGACATGTCCGTTTTCGAGGAATGGAACGCCGATCGATTTGTAGTAGTGGCGCCAGGCCGTGTAATCCACATAGTAATCGTGGTTCCCCGGAATCATCACGACCCCGATCTTCGCCTTCAGATCGTGAAGGAACGGCATGATGGCGCGGCGTGACTGCGGCGTGCCGTCCGCGATGTCGCCCGTAATGAAGATGAAGTCAGGATTCTGGGCATTCACCTTCTTCACGAGATCCGTAAACCGCTCTTTTTCGTAAAGCGGGGAAACGTGAATATCGGTGAGCTGCACAATTTTCAGGCCATCGAGATCGGCAGGGAGCCGGGGTACGGTGACGGCAACATTTTTCACCGGAGGATCCGTCTTCACGTTCCATCCGCCCCAGACCGCTAACACCGCGCAGAGCGCGAGAAGTCCTCCATAGAGCTTAAGCGGCATTCGGTTTCCGCAGCGCCGCCCGCGGAAAAGCCGTGTGATGATGAAGGAAATCAGCCAGATGACATCCAGAATCAGCAGGAAAACAGAAAAAAATGCCGCTGTGCTGAAAAAGACCCCGATCACTGAGAGAGCTTCATGTGCGTTCGGCCACGGGTGCGTGACCCCAAGCATCATGAGGTAGGGGTAGAGTCCCATCGACAGCGCGATGAGAACCGCGAGAAAGATCCGCAGCCCCGGATTCTTTCCGCGAAGAATCTGATACGCCCGGATCTCGAGATACAGCGCTATGAGAGACAGGGCGACATAGTAAAAAGGTGTCATAACTTCAATTCTCAATCCTGTTTTTTTTCATGATAATGTCGTGAGACGAAAAAGGTAATGAGAATCGGGTTCCACTACGCCTGCCGGCTGCGATTCATCTTTACTGAATACAAAAAAAGCGCACTGAAATCAGTGCGCTTTTTTTCCGGCGGGAAGGAGACCAGTGCTCCTTCCGGATCGGACGCTATTAGGCCATCGCCTTGATAGCGGCAGACAGACGGCTCTTCTGACGGGCAGCGGCGTTCTTGTGGAGAACGTGGCGGCAGGAGAGACGGTCGAGGATGCCGGAGGTCTTCTTGAATTCTTCAGCAGCAGCGGCCTTGTTGCCAGCGGCGACGAGCTTCTCGACAGCCTTGATGGCGGTGCGATAACGGGTGCGCTGAGCGGTGAGGCGGAGGTTGTGCTCGATGTCCTGACGAACGCGCTTGCGAGCCTGCTTGGTATTTGCCATTTTGAATTTCCTTTTCGAAGTTGCCCGGCGGAATCTCGATCCCGGTGGGGCTTATGTTTAAAGTCTGCCATGCGGCAGAAACGCAAAATATAGCAGAAAAAGACTTTTTGTTCAATAAGAAGGGAGTTATCCGCGTAAAAGCGCTAAACTCACCCTTTCTTTTCCGGAAACACCTGTCTTGCCGACGGCCCGGATGCCGTCAGTCGGGACAATGCCGCTGTCTTTTCACTCATGAATCTATTCCGAGCCGCTGCCTCAATTTCGCTTCTTACGCTCGTCTCCCGCATTACGGGCGTCGTGCGCGATATGCTGATCGCCCGATTCTTCGGCGCGTCCGTTCAGACTGACGCGTTTTACGTGGCCTTCAGGCTCCCGAATCTGCTCAGGCGGCTGTTTGCGGAAGGGGCGTTTCAGCAGGCTTTCGTCCCGATGGTGGCTTCTGTCCGCCAGACGGAGGGCGAAGAGCGGACGAAGCGCTTCGTGGATCATGTGTTCTCGATTCTGGCCCCGGTTGTCATTCTGGTGAGTATCCTCGGCGTTCTGATCGCGCCGGTGCTGGTCTGGCTGATCGCGGCAGGGTTCCGTTCGGATCCGGAGGAATTTTCTCTCGCCACGTCGCTCACCCGGTGGATGTTCCCCTATATCGCGTTTATGAGCCTGGTTGCCATGAGCGCCGCGGTGCTGAACACCTATAAGAGTTTCCGGATCCCGGCGGTCACCCCGGTGCTCCTTAATCTCTCCTTCATCGCCTGCTCGCTCCTTCTCGCGCCCCACATGTCGCAGCCAATCTACGCACTGGTGATCGCGGTGATTCTCGGCGGTATCGCGCAGCTCGCGTTTCAGCTTCCGGCGCTGAAGAAGATCGGCATGATTCCATCCTTCACCGGATTCAGAACCGCGCTCGCTGATTCTTCAGTGATCATGACCATGAAGCAGATGGTGCCGGCGCTGTTCGGCGTTGCCGTGGCGCAGCTTTCCATTCTGATCAACACAAATATCGCGTCGCATCTTGAGCGCGGCGCGGTCACATGGCTTAACTACGCGGACCGTCTGATGGAATTTCCGACGGCGCTTCTCGGGGTCGCGGTGGGCACGGTGCTTCTCCCGTCACTCTCAGCCGCTCACGCCGCAGGGAATGAGGATCGTTATAACGAACTCCTTGACCATGGCCTGCGGCTCATCGTGCTCCTTGGCATTCCGGCCGCGATCGGGCTTTTCGCCTGCGCGGATGGGCTTGTTGCGTTCCTTTTCGGAGGACGCGCTTTTACCGGAGAGGATGTCCGGCAGACCGCTTACGGTGTAATCGGTTACTCGGTGGGGCTTCTTGGGCTTATCGCGATGAAAATCGTGGCCCCGGCGTTTTACGCGAGAAAGGATATCCGGACGCCGGTCCGGGTGGCGGCGCTGAGTCTCGTCTGCGTGCAGGTCTTCAACCTCATCACGGTGCCGCTTTTCCATCAGGCGGGACTCGCTCTTTCTGTCGGTCTCGGGAGCCTTGTGAATTCAGGAACGCTGCTCTATCTGCTTCGGAAGCGCGGCATTTACCGCCCGCTTCCCGGGTGGAAGAAGCACTTCCTCGCGATCATCTGCTCGTCATTTGTCATGCTCTGCGTGCTGCTTGGCGTGCAGTGGAATATCGACTGGTCAGCGCTTTCCGATCCCTGGATACGGCGTGCCGCGAAGGTGCTTGCGATCTGCGCGTTCGGTGCCGCGGTTTACGGCGCGGGCATGGTTTTCTTCGGATTCCGCCCGCGGGATCTTCGCCCTCCGAAAGATCGGGCGGACGAAGAATAAAGCATCAGGAGAGCTGCCTCAGAACGGCAGCTCTTTTACTGGATAGGCGACCAGTTCGTCATCCTCCATCGTGTCAAGGCCTTCCGCCCCGCATCGGGCGGTGTTCACCGCGTAGTTCAGTTTGGCGTAGGCCGCAGCGATCTCTTCCGTCAGAATTTCCTCAGCTTCTTCCGGGTGGCGGGAAAGGGAGTCGATCGCCGTATCAAGCGCGTCCCGCGCGTCTTCCAGCGTTGCAAGGAGCCAGTCAGCCTGGATCGGATCAGTCATTCGGAAAACCTCATTTTTTTAGGTGGATGATGGAATGCCTCATCATATTCGGTTTTACTGAATTCAGAAGACTCCCCAAAACCGCGGCAAATCACATACAATCAAAAGAACGCTGTACGAAAACACCGCCATTTCAGGCGGATTCAACAGAGGACATCAGTCTTTAAGGACAAGCATGCCGGGTTCTTCGATCGGACGCCTTTTCAGGGTGGAAAATTTCGGTGAAAGCCACGGGCCCGCCATCGGCTGCGTGGTGGACGGGTGCCCGGCTGGACTGATGCTGTCTGAGGTCGACATCCAGACTGAGCTCGACAGGCGCCGTCCCGGCACAAGCCGCTTTGTGACGCAGCGCCGGGAGCCTGATGCCGTGGAAATTCTTTCTGGCGTCTATGAAGGCCGTACGACCGGCACGCCAATTGCGCTCCTGATCCGCAACACCGATCAGAAGAGCCGCGACTACAGCGCCATCGCCGAAAAATTCAGACCCGGACACGCGGACTTTGGTTACTGGACGAAGTTCGGTATCCGCGACCCGAGGGGCGGCGGGCGGTCGTCTGCGCGCCTCACTGCGCCGACCGTGGCAGCCGGTGCCATTGCGAAGAAGCTTCTCCGCGAGGCTTTCGGAACCGAGATCCGCGCGTGTGTCACTCAGGTAGGACCGATCCTCTTCCCGGTGGAGAACTGGGATGCCCGGGAAAAGAATCCTTTCTTTGCCGCGACGGAGAACGGCGATCTGATTCAGGAGGCCGAAGCGCTTCTTGACGGTCTCCGCCGCGAGGGCGATTCGATCGGTTCGAAAATCCATCTTGAAATCACATCTCTCCCCGCAGGGCTTGGCGAACCGATCTATGACCGGTTTGACGCGAGACTCGCGGCCGCTCTCATGGGCCTCAACGCCGTAAAAGCGGTGTCGATCGGCGAAGGATTCAATGTCTGCTCGATGCGGGGATCCGAAAATAACGATGAGATGACTTCTGACGGATTTGCCACGAATCACGCGGGCGGCATTCTCGGCGGAATCACGACTGGCGCTCCTGTCGTTGCTGATATCGCGGTAAAGCCGACTCCCTCAATCCGCAAGACTCAGATGACCCGTGATATTCACGGGAACCTCGTTGAAGTCTCGACGACCGGACGCCATGATCCGTGCGTCGGTCTTCGCGCGTCCCCCATCGCTGAAGCGCTCGCGGCCCTCACCGCGGCGGATTTCCTGCTGCTAGCCCGCGCCTCGGGCGAACGACTAACGAAGGGCGGCTCCGCCCTATAAACCGGAGCAGGCGGCCGCAACGGCCGCTGAGAGAAACATCGGTACCCCGGCGAGAGCCACAAAAAGAATCGGCCGCAGGCCGGGGATCGCCACATCGCAATACCTATTTCTTTACGAAGGAATCACTGCTATGACAGCAAAGACCCTCTACGACAAGCTCTGGGACGAGCATGTCATCAAGTCACAGCCTGATGGAACCACGCTTCTCTATATTGACCGCCATCTCGTGCACGAAGTGACGTCGCCCCAGGCGTTTGAAGGCCTTGCCGAAATGCATCGCAAGCCCTGGCGCATGACTTCTGTCGTGGCGACAACGGACCACAACACGCCGACCACCGGCTGGGATAAGGGGCTTGACGGCATTGAGGATCCGATTTCAAAGCTTCAGGTGACGACCTTGATCGATAACCTGAAAAAGAATCCTCCGGCGGCTTTCTTCCCGTTCCTTTCCCGCCGCCAGGGCATTATTCACGTGATCGGACCGGAAGAGGGCGCGACGCTCCCGGGCATGACGATTGTCTGCGGTGACAGCCACACGTCCACGCACGGCGCTCTCGGTACGCTCGCGATGGGGATCGGAACATCGGAAGTTGAGCACGTGCTTGCCACGCAGTCGCTTCTCACGAAGAAGAATAAGAACATGCTGGTGCGGGTTGAAGGAAAGCTTCAGCCCGGCATCACCGGGAAGGACATCGCGCTTGCCTTTATCGGCCGCGTCGGTACGGCGGGCGGCACGGGCTGCACGATTGAATTTGCGGGTTCCGCGATCCGCGGCCTCTCAATGGAAGGCCGCATGACGCTCTGCAACATGGCGATTGAGGCCGGTGCCCGCTCGGGTCTTGTCGCGGTGGATGAGAAAACGCTTGAGTACATCAAGAACCGTCCGCTCGCGCCCGAGGGCGAGCTCTGGGACAAGGCGGTTGCCTACTGGAACACGCTGCATTCTGACGAAGGCGCGCATTTCGATATCGTGGTCGACATGAAGGCGGATGAGATTGAGCCGATGGTGACCTGGGGAACGTCTCCTGAAATGGTGGCTCCGATCACGGGCGTTGTGCCGGATCCGAAGGATATGCCGGACCCCGTGCGGCGCGAAGGCTGGGAACGGGCTCTTGCCTATATCGGTCTTGAACCCGGTACTCCGATTAAGGAGATCCGTCCGGATCACGCGTTCATTGGCTCCTGCACGAATGGGCGTCTCGAAGACTTCCGGGCCGCAGCTGACATCATCCGCCGCATGGGCGGGAAGGTGTCCCCCACGATGAAGCAGGCGCTGGCGGTGCCGGGATCCGGCCTCGTGAAGGCCGCGTGTGAAGCTGAAGGGATTGATCAGGTGTTCCGCGACGCCGGCTGGGAGTGGCGGGAGCCTGGCTGCTCGATGTGCCTCGCGATGAACGCCGATAAGCTGAATCCGGGCGACCGCTGCGCGTCGACCTCAAACCGCAACTTCGAAGGCCGTCAGGGCAAGGGCAGCCGCACGCATCTGATGAGCCCCGCGATGGCGGCCGCAGCCGCAATGGCGGGTCACTTCGTCGATATTCGCGACTATCTCAAGTAATCGGGAGCGGAAAGGAAAAATCATGGAAAAATTCGTACGTCATACCGGAATCGTCTGCCCGCTCGACCGCTCAAACGTCGACACGGATGCCATTATTCCGAAGCAGTTCCTGAAGTCGATTTATAAAACCGGGTACGGTCCGAACCTCTTCGATGGCTGGCGCTACCTCGATAAGGGTGAGCCCGGCATGGATTGCTCGAAGCGCCCCCTGAATCCGGACTTTGTGCTGAATAAGCCCCAGTACCGGGATTCAACGATTCTTCTCGCGAGGAAGAATTTCGGCTGCGGCTCGTCCCGTGAGCATGCTCCCTGGGCCCTGATTCAGTACGGTTTCAAGGCGGTCATCGCGCCGTCGTTTGCGGATATCTTCTACAGCAACTCCCTGAAAAACGGGCTCGTGCTCGTGACGCTCGATGAAGCGACGATTGACCGGCTTTTTGCCGGCGCGGAAGGAACCGAGGGCTATAAGCTCACGGTGGATCTTGAGAAGAAGGTGGTGATTGAGCCCGATGGCCGTGAGACGCCTTTTGAATTCAACGAATTCCGCCGTCAGGCGATCATGAAGGGGCTCGATGATGTGGGCATCACCCTTTCCTCAAACGTTGAGGCGATCCGAGAGTTCGAAGCGAAGCGTCTCGCTGAGAAGCCCTGGCTTGTGAAGACATTCCCCGGCGGCGCGGAGTAAGGCGGCGGCCGTTTCTGTAAACCTTTTAAAGAAAAATTGAGAAGCACGTTATGACAAAGAAAATTGCAGTACTCCCGGGTGACGGCATCGGTACCGAGATTGTTGAGCAGGCGGTGAAGGTGCTGAAAGCGCTGGGCGAGGATTTTGAGTACGAGTACGCGGATGTGGGCGGTGTCGCCTACGCGAATCACGGGCATCCGCTGCCGCCTGAGACTCTGGCGCTCGCGAAGGAAGCGGACGCGGTGCTCTTCGGCGCCGTGGGTGACTTCAAGTACGACACGCTGCCGCGCGCGCTCCGCCCCGAGCAGGCGATTCTCGGTCTCCGAAAGAACCTCAACCTCTTCGCGAACCTGCGTCCCGCGGTCTGCTACCCGGAACTCGTGTCTGCGTCGACGCTTCGCCCGGAAGTGGTGTCGGGTCTTGATCTTGTGATTGTCCGTGAACTCACCGGTGACGTTTACTTCGGTACGCCGCGCGGCCGCCGTGAGGCGCCGGACGGCCCCTTCAAGGGCGCTGAGGAAGGTTTCGACACGATGCGTTACTCCCGCCCCGAAGTGGAGCGGATCGCGCACGTCGGTTTCCGCACCGCCATGCAGCGCCGTAAGCACCTGACCTGCGTGGATAAGAGCAACGTGCTTGAGACTTCTCAGCTCTGGCGCGAAGTGGTGACGGAAGTCTCGAAGCAGTACCCTGAGGTGAAGCTTGATTACCTCTACGTCGATAACGCCGCGATGCAGCTCGTCCGCGCGCCGACTGAGCTTGACGTGGTGCTCACCGGAAACCTCTTCGGCGACATCCTCTCTGACGAAGCCGCGATGCTTACGGGGTCCATCGGTATGCTCGCCTCCGCGTCTCTGAACGAGAAGGGCACCGGGCTTTTTGAGCCCTCTCACGGGTCGGCCCCGGATATTGCCGGGAAGAATATCGCGAACCCGATCGCCACTGTGGAATCCGCCGCCATGATGATCCGCTATGCCTTCCACATGGATGAGCAGGCTGACCGGATTGAGGCCGCGATCCGCAAGGTGCTTTCTGACGGTATCCGCACCGGTGACATCTGGAGCGAAGGATGCGAGAAGGTTTCCTGCTCCGGGATGGGGGATGCGATCCGCGCCGCGCTTCGCTGATATCCGCATTACTTCTCGCTAACCCGACTCCCCCTGCAAGGACAGCCCTTCAGGGGGTAAGCTGTATAAGCGAGCCTGATTTTCTTTAATCGGAATCTCAGGCTTTTCAAATAATTCAAAGTGTCCCGGAGCCTGGCCTGCCCCCTTGCGGGCGGCTCCGCAGGGCGGAATTTGGGAGAAACAACATGATCCTAGGTATGGTGGGCTGGCGCGGCATGGTCGGTTCCGTGCTGACGAACCGAATGCGTGAGGAAAACGATTTCGCGTTCGCGGACAAGGTGATTTTCTATTCGACCTCGAACCCCGGCGGCGCGGCCCCTGCGCTTCCGAATGGGGAGCCGGTGCTGCTCGACGCGAATAAGATCGATGATCTCGCACGCTGCGACGTGATCCTCACGTGCCAGGGCGGTGACTATACGAAGGCGATCCATCCGCAGCTGCGCGCTGCCGGCTGGAAGGGCTACTGGATTGACGCCGCGAGCGCCCTCCGTATGGAGCCTAACGCCGTGATCGTTCTCGATCCGGTGAATGACGCGGTGATCCGCGAGTCCCTGAAGAACGGCGGTGTCGACTTTATCGGCGGCAACTGCACCGTCTCCCTCATGCTGATGGCGATGGACGGTCTGATCCGCGAGGATCTCGTTGAGTGGGTGAGCAGCATGACTTACCAGGCAGCCTCCGGCGCCGGCGCGAAGAACATGCGTGAGCTTCTCCTTCAGATGGGAAGCCTCTACGGCTCCGTGAAGGATCTGCTTGCTGACCCGAAGAGCTCCATCCTTGAGATCGACCGCCGCGTTTCCGAGCAGTTCCGCTCTCCTGAATTCCCGACCGCCGCATTCGGCGCTCCGCTTGCCGGCTCTGTCCTCTCCTGGATCGATAAGGATCTCGGAAACGGCATGTCCCGCGAAGAATGGAAGGGCGGCGCTGAAGCGAATAAAATTCTCGGCCGTCCGGCCCAGCCGCAGCCCGGCTCCCTCATTGTTGAAGGTCTCTGTGTCCGTATCAGCTCGATGCGCTGCCACAGCCAGGCTCTCACCGTGAAGCTGAAGAAGGACCTGTCGGTTGAAGAGATCGAAGCGAAGCTCGCCGCCGCGAATCCCTGGGTGAAGGTGATCCCGAACGAACGCGAGGTCTCGATCCGCGAACTCGCGCCGTCCACCGTCGCCGGTACGCTTTCCGTGCCGATCGGCCGTATCAGAAAGCTCGCGATGGGGCCGGAATATATTTCCGCCTTTACGGTGGGTGATCAGCTCCTCTGGGGCGCCGCTGAACCGCTTCGCCGTATGTTCCGCATTCTGGTTGACTTCAAGAAGGCGGCCTGAGCTGTTAAAGGCATCCGGAGCGCCCCCCCGCTTCCGGATGTCTCTGAAGTTCAGAAAAGAGCTCCTGGAGCGTCACTCCCGGAGCTCTTCGCTTATCCGGAGAAAATCTGTTCGGACACCGCGGATTTCATACTGCTATACGTCCGGGGGCCGGTTTCTTTAGAATTAGGCGGGACAGATGCCTGCGGAGCACGGTCAGCAGACCGCGGTTTGTCAGGCGAAGAAATAAAGGATTTTTGATCAAATGCCGGTTCTGAAACGATTATTCGCTTCGGCCTTGGCCGCAGCGATCGCTGCAGCTTCGCTTCCCGCTCTGGGCGACACGCCCGGACCGTCAGCGTCGGCCCCGATGCCGTCGATTACAGCGCCGGAAAGCGCTGAGCAGAGCGCGACTCCCGCTCCGGCCTCTGACGTGACTCAGGAAATTCCCGCAGTGCCCCATGTTCCGGTCCCGGCCGATCAGGAAGAGGACTCGTCCTGGGCCTCATACGCAGCCCTCGGAGCGGCCATTCTGATGCTCGCGCTCCTTTGGTTTATGAGACGCGGCCGCCGCAATAAGAAGCTTGAGGAAATCCGGAACGCTCAGGAAGAACTCTGGAACCCGGTGACGGTGGTGCCTTTCGGAACCCGGGACTCGGCGGTGAAGACGGAAGAGGCCGGGCTGAAAGCCGTGACAGATACGGTGGACGCCGTGATGGCAGCTGAAAAGGAAGCGTCGACCGGCAGCTCAGGGATTCATGAAGCGGCGGATAACGCGGCGAAAAGCATTGCCGCGATCCGAGGAGGACTTCGGTCGGCTGACGAATCCCTGCCGCCCGCAAGGCCGGAACTTCCGAAGCCTGAGAAGAAAGAGGATCCCCTGGATCCCAAGACTGCCTATCGCGAGATGCTGGCTTCGCAGCTGAAGCTCGCGCGGGACTTCCTGTCCCGCGGCGCGGTTGATGAGGCGCGGGAACTCGCGACCGATGTGGCGAAAGGCGGCGTCGCGGAACTCAGCACTGAAGCGAAAAAGTTCCTCGATGAGCTGCCGCCCGCGGTGAAGAAAGAGCGCGGAGTCTGAACGGATGAAGATCGCGCTTGGAATTCAGTACGATGGGACCCCTTTCAGCGGCTGGCAGGTGCAGCCTGACCGGCCGACCGTGCAGCAGACGCTTGAAGAGGCGCTTGGAGCCTTCGCGGGTATCGGGCAGCCGGTTCCTACAATCTGCGCGGGGCGCACTGACACCGGGGTTCACGCGACAGGGCAGGTGGTGCATATCGAAGCCCCGGTTGAACGCCCGATGAACGCCTGGGTGAGGGGAACAAACAGTTTCCTTCCACCCGCTGTCGCTGTGCGCTGGGCAAAGCCCGTGCCGGAGGATTTTTCAGCCCGTTTTTCCGCGATCGGGCGGACCTATGAGTACTGGATCGTGAATGAGCCGGTCCGGGTGCCGCTTCTTGCCGGACGGGCCGGATGGTGCTTCAGGCCGTGCGATGTGGAGAAGATGGAAGAGGCCGCGGCGGTCCTTCTGGGAGAGCACGATTTCACGAGCTTCCGGGCGGCTGAGTGCCAGGCGAAATCTCCGGTCCGCCGGATTGACTCTATCCGGTTCACGGTCCGCGGGAACATGATCGGCATCCGTTTTGAAGCCAATGCCTTCCTGCAGCACATGGTGCGGAATCTTGTCGGGAGCCTGGTTTATGTCGGCATCGGCAAGAAACCGGTCGGGTGGCTCGCCGATGTCCTCGAAGCCCGCAACCGGGCGCTCGCCGCTCCAACCTACGCGCCTGACGGGCTTTATCTCGTCGGCGTGAATTACGGAGAGGCCGGAGACGCGGCCGGACTCCCCCGCTATTCCCCCACATTCATGGGACCTTTCTGATCATATCCTGCCGCTTTTGATAAACTTTTTTTCACATTGCTTTCTTTTGCGAGGAAAGTTTTTCGGATGCAGGGCCGGTTTTTACTCCGGAGCAGCGGCTCCGGACCGCACGCGGTGCAGGTCAAGGTGTGCGGATTCACGGATGAAAAAAATATCAGCAGTGTCGCGTCGCTCCCAATCGACGCGGCCGGGTTCGTGCTGTTCCGTAAAAGTTCCCGCTACGTGCCGTCCGACCGGCTCGACTCCCTGATCCGGACGCTCCCGGACCGCGTGACCCCTGTTCTTCTCTTCGTGAATCCGGATCCGGACGAGGTTTTCGCGGTAACGCGCCGGCATCCCGAAGTGCTTCTGCAGTTTCATGGTGATGAGACACCGGAGTTCTGCCGCGCGTTCGGGCTTCCTTACATGAAAGCAGTACACTTTGAAAAACCGGGGGATTTGCTGCGGGCTGAAGCCCGCTACCCGGATGCGGCGGCTATTCTTGCCGACTGCCCTGCGCCAGATTCCGGCGCAGCGCCTGGCGGCAACGGCACCGCCTTTGATTGGGAGCTGGCCCGGTCTGAAGCCGCGTCTCTCACGCTGCCTCTTGTACTCGCCGGAGGGCTGAATGCGGAAAACGCCGCAGCAGCCTATTCGCTCCTTCACCCCGCGGCGCTGGATGTCAGTTCCGGCGTCGAGGATTCCCCAGGAATCAAGTCCAGACAGAAAATCCATGATTTTTTAGGAGCGCTTCGCTGAGTGCTTGCAGCAGAGGCGTCTCCGGCCGGAAGAGATTTCCTCTCCGGCTTCTTTGTCGATAAAGGAATCGTACATGTACAACATGCCTGACAAAAAAGGACACTTTGGTCCTTATGGCGGCGTTTTCGCGTCGGAAACGCTGATCTATGCGCTTACGGAGCTGAAGAATGCCTATGAGCATTACCGTAATGATCCTGAATTCGACAAGGAGTGGCGCGACGAGCTCAAGCACTATGTCGGCCGTCCTTCCCCGATTTACTGGTGCAGACGGCTATCGGAGGTGACAGGAGGCGCTCAGATCTATCTGAAGCGTGAGGACCTGAATCACACCGGTGCCCATAAAATCAACAACACCATGGGGCAGGCGTTGCTCGCCCGCCGCATGGGAAAGAAGCGTGTGATCGCGGAAACGGGCGCGGGGCAGCATGGCGTCGCGACCGCGACGGTGGCTGCCCGTTACGGCATGAAGTGCTGTGTCTACATGGGCGCGGAAGATATCGAACGCCAGGCCCCGAATGTCACCCGCATGAAGCTCCTTGGGGCTGAGGTGCGTCCGGTGACGACGGGCAGCGGCACACTGAAGGACGCGCTGAATGAGGCGATGCGCGACTGGGTGACGAATGTGGACGACACGTTCTACATCATCGGCACGGTCGCGGGTCCTGCGCCGTACCCTGAGATGGTGCGTAACTTCAACGCGATTGTGTCTGAAGAGTGCCTTACGCAGTTCCCTGAACTGACGGGCGGGGATCCGGACTATATCGTCGCCGCGGTGGGCGGCGGCTCAAACGCGATCGGCGCTTTCTATCACTACATTGACCGTCCAAACGTGAAGCTGATCGGCGTTGAGGCGGCGGGGCTAGGGCTCCTTTCCGGGAAGCACTGCGCGTCAATCGAATGCGGGAAGCCGGGCGTTCTGCACGGGAACCGCACGTATCTGCTTCAGGATAAGGATGGGCAGATCACGCCGGCCTACTCAATCTCCGCGGGGCTTGATTACCCGGGAGTCGGTCCTGAGCACAGCTATCTCGCGGATATCGGCCGCGCCGAGTACGTGGGCATCACGGATGACGAAGCGATGGACGCCTTCCAGAAGCTCTGCCACATTGAAGGGATCATCCCGGCGCTTGAGTCGAGCCACGCGCTAGCCTACGCGCTGAAACTTGCCCCGACGCTTCCGAAGGATAAGAAGATCCTCGTGAACCTCTCGGGCCGAGGTGACAAGGACCTGGGAATCGTGACGAAGTACCTTAAGGCGCATGAAGGAGAAGAGAAATGAGCCGTCTTGAAAAGCGTTTTGCGTCCCTTCAGGCTGCCGGGAAAAAGGCCCTGATTCCGTATATTTGCGCGGGTGACCCGTCGCTTGAATCCACGGTGCCGCTGTTGCATGAACTCGTCCGGTCCGGGGCGAGCGCGATTGAGCTCGGCATGCCGTTTTCTGACCCGATGGCGGACGGTCCGGTGATTCAGCGGGCGTCTGAGCGGGCGATCAGCCGCGGCTCGAATCTCGACTTCGTGTTCAATTGCGTGAAGGAATTCCGGAAGACGGACAGTGACACGCCGATCGTTCTCATGGGATATGCGAATCCGGTGGAGTGCCGCGGTCAGGAAGCGTTTATCCGCGACGCGGCAGAGGCGGGGGTTGATGGTGTCCTGATTGTCGACTACCCGTTTGATGAGGTGCCGGAATTTTATGAGGCGGTGAAGAAGGCCGGGATGGATCCGATTTTCCTTCTCGCGCCGACCTCTTCAGATGAACGCGTTGAACAGGTATGCCGTCTCGCGACAGGGTACCTCTACTACGTGTCGCTGAAGGGAACCACGGGGGCCGGAAACCGGCTCGATATCGCTTCGGTGAGACAAAACGTCGCGAGAATCGAGCGTTACGCGAAGTGCCCGGTGGCTGTGGGGTTCGGTATCAGTAACGGCGAGACGGCGCGCGAGATCGCTTCCGTCTGCTCAGGCGTCATCATTGGTTCCGCCCTGATCCGTGAGATGGATAAGACCCCGGATGATGCTGTGGGTGCTGCCGGCCGGTGGCTCGCCGGAATCCGCGCGGCGCTTGACGCCGCATAGCGGGATTTAAGACACATCGGAGCGGTCCGGATACCGCCGGACTGTTTCGGATTACCATCCGTGCGGGTACCCCCGCACGGTTTTTTTGTTGTACCCTAGTGTGACTTAAGCAAAAGGGAGCTTTCGATGAGCTGGATTGACCGCCTTCGACCGAAAATCAAGAAAGAAACCAACGCGACGCAGAGCCGCGTTCCTGAAGGCCTCTGGAATAAATGCCCGAAATGTGATCAGGTAATCTACAGTCACGAACTGGAAGCCTCTCTCATGGTGTGCCCGAAGTGCGGCTATCACATGAGAATGGGTGCCCGCGCGCGTCTTGAGGCGTTCCTCGACTACGATAGCCCGAAAGAGGAAATCGGAGCCGAAATCCTCGCGAAAGACCCTCTCAAGTTTGTTGACTCGAAGCCCTACCCGAAGCGTATCGCCGAAGCCCGCGCGAAAACCACGGAAACTGACGCGCTGGTCGTGATGGCTGGTGAGCTGAAGCATTACCCGGTGGTCGCCGCCGCATTTGAATTCGGTTTCATGGGCGGATCGATGGGGTCTGTGGTCGGAGAGCGTTTTGTCCGCGGTGTCGGCTATTCGATCGACCACAACTGCCCCTTTATCTGCTTCGCGTCTTCTGGCGGTGCCCGCATGCAGGAGGGTCTCGAATCCCTTATGCAGATGGCGAAGACATCTGCCGCTGTGGCGGAGCTCTCAAAGGCCGGTCTTCCCTTCATTTCGGTCCTCACTGATCCGACGATGGGCGGTGTTTCCGCGTCGTTCGCCTTTGTGGGCGATATCGTGATCGCGGAGCCGGGTGCCCTGATCGGCTTTGCTGGTCCGCGCGTGATTGAGCAGACCGTCCGCGAGAAGCTTCCTGAAGGCTTCCAGCGCGCCGAGTTCCTTCTTAAGATGGGCGCGATCGATATGATTGTCGACCGCCGGGAGATGCGCTCCACGATCGGCCGCGTCCTCGCGATGCTCGCGAAACGGCCGCCCCGGGCGCATGACCTGCCTGCGGCAGTCTAAAATCAAGCCTGGCTCTCAGTTAAGCCTCCGGAGAAAACCGCTCCGGAGGCTTTCTGCATTAGAGCCCGGAATTTTCTTATAGGTCTCAGGAAAAATGGAAAGCAGGAAGACGCTCGGTGAGTGGCTCGACTATATCGAAGCAATGCATGGCGGAGCCGAGGTGATTGATCTTGGGCTCGGCCGGATGACGGAAATGATCTCCCGGATGGGCATTCACTTTGACTGCCCGGTTTTCACCGTGGCCGGCACAAACGGGAAGGGGAGCACCTGCGCGATGCTCGAATCTATTTTCCGGTCTGCCGGTCTCCGGGTCGGAATGCATACGTCGCCTCATATGCTGCGGTTTAATGAGCGGGCCTGGCTTCTCGGGCGTGAGGCAACAGATGAAGAACTCTGCCGCGTGTTTGAGGAGGTGGAAGAGAAGCGGGGTGACCTGATTCTCTCTTACTTCGAATTCACGGCGCTGGGCATTCTGAAGCTCTTTATGGACGCGAAGCTTGACGCGGTGGTGCTTGAGATCGGGCTTGGAGGAAGGCTTGACGCCATCAATTCGATTGATCCCACGGTTTCCATTGTGACCACGGTCGGAATTGACCACACAGCGTTCCTCGGACCTGACCGTGAATCGATCGGTCGCGAAAAGTCTTTTGTCTATCGGGCAGCCCCTTGCCACGCCGCGGTCTGCGCGGATCCTGAGCCTCCGAAGTCACTTCTGCAGCATGCCGAAGAGATCGGCGCTGATCTCCGGTGCGTCAACCGTGACTTCCGCACGGTGGAGCACGGGGACGGCACGTTTGACTACGAGGGACGCACCTGGTCACTCAAGGCGCTCCCCCGCCCGGCGCTTGCCGGAGAAATGCAGATCGCGAACGCGGCCGGCGCTCTCGCGATGCTGGAGGCCGCGGACGAACTGAAAGCCATCCATGTGGGGCGCGAAGCAATTGAAACGGGACTCCGCCGCGTGGTGATCACGGGGCGCTTCCAGCGTGTTGCCGAGTCTCCCGCGATTATTCTGGACGCGGGTCACAATCCTCACGCCGCTCATGAACTCGCGCGGAATCTCGCCTCACTGCTCTATAAAACGCCCGGAAAGACGATCGCGGTGGTCGGCATGCTGAAGGATAAGGACCGGTTCCATGTCGCCGGCATCGTGAAAGATGAGATCGATGAGTGGCGGATCGCATCGCTCACCGGTCCCCGAGCGAGCACCGCGGATGACCTCGAAAAGGAATTTCTCCGCGCCGGTGTACCGGCCGAACATGTAAGAAAATTTGAAAATATTCCCTCCGCGCTTGAATTTGCGAGGGGAGAAGCCTCTCACGCTGATAGAATTATCGTATTCGGGTCTTTCGTGACGGTTTCTGCCGCGATTGAAGCTCTCCGGAAAGACGGCTTCCAGGTGGATATCGTCCCCTAGACGAAAATAAAACAGACAGAGTAGGCATTTCTCTGGCGCGGATCTTTCCTTTGAGGAAGGATCCCGGCCGGAGCGGTTGTGGAGAAGCGGGTAATGGGGATCAGTTTCTGGCATAAAAAGAAAGAGGAGCCGCAGGCTCCGAAAGCGGTTCCGGAAAACGGAGTCAATGCCGTGAAGCGGTCCGATACAGAGAGCGATGCTCCGGGCGGTGTTCGGCTTCGCCGGATTGCGGTCGGGGCCGCTGTCATTCTTTCCGCGATCGTGATTGCCGGACCGTTTGTGGTGAGTGAACGGGCGGTGAAAGCGGAGTCTCCCGCGAAGACCGAGATCCCGTCACCTCCCGCGGTTTCCCAGGCGGCACAGGCGCAGCCGGCGTCCGCAGCGGTCGCGACCGCGGCAATGCCTCAGCTCACTTCTTCTCCCGCTGCCGCGTCGCCGGCCGCTTCAGCCACCGTCCCCGCTGCTCCTGGCGCTGCCCAGCCGATGGCTCAGGCCGCGCCGAGCACTCAGCAGGCTCCTGCCGCCGCGGTTCCCCAGTCTCAGACTCAGGCTGATATTGCCAAGGCGAAACTCGCCGCGGATAACGCCGCCAAAGCCCGGATGAAGGCTGCTCAGGAAGAGAACGCCCGCCAGAAGGCTGAAATCGAAAAGAAAGCGAAGGCCGCGAAAGCTGCCCGTGATGATCAGCTGCAGGCTGCCATCGCGCAGCAGCAGAAGAAAGAAGCCGCAGCGAAGAAAGCCTCGGCTGACGCCTCCCAGCAGCGCTGGGTGATCCCGGTCGGGGCGTTCTCGGATCCCGCGGCCGCGAAGAAGGTTGTGGCAAACGGCCGCGCGAACGGCGTGTCGCTCAGCACTTCAAGCGTGAAGTCCGGCAGCACGACACTCACCCGTGTGACCGCGGGTCCTTTCAAGACGCGTGATCAGGCGGAAGCCGCGGAAGCGAAACTCGCTATGGCCGGTATCCGCACAGGCGGCGTACATCAGGCAAAATAGCGCCTTTCAATTTTCTGCCTCTCTGAGGCTCGGATTTTCCATATGGACAGCGGAACACTGAATCAGCTCGACTGGGTGATACTCGCGGTACTCGCGGCGTCCTCCATTCTCGGTGTCTGGCGCGGCGTTGTGAAGGAAGTGTTTTCGGTCGCGGGCTGGATCGCGGGCTTTATCTTCGCGTTCCGTCACGCGGCGGATGTGGGGCAGGTGCTTCCGATCACGTCTTTTGGACCGGTAGGGCGGACCGCGGCCGGCGCTGTGATCGTGATTCTCGTGACGCTTGCCGCGTTCGCGGTTTTCGGTTCGCTTCTCAGACTGGTGATCAAGGCGGTTTCAGGCGGCGTCGGCGACGGGGCTCTTGGATTTATCTTCGGCTTCATCCGGGGAGCGGTGATCGTGATGGCAGGCGTATTTGTCGCCTCTTTCACATCATCCCCTGAATCCCGGATGTGGCAGCAGAGCGAACTGATTCCGTACGCTGAAAAAGGGCTCGTGATGTGCCTCCCGCTGATGCCGGACACGCTCGTGCAGATCGCGGACATCGCGAAAAAGCAGCAGGACTCCGCCAAGGCCCTTTGGAACGCGAAGTACCGGCTGGAAGATCATGCGGGATCGCTTAAATAGAGGAAGCTTTTTCGCTTTTTCATCAGTGTGCTTTCTTTTCTTTCAAGTAAAATAAGCAGTTTCTCTCCTTCCATCATTCTCGAGGAAATAAAAGAGCTATGTGCGGCATTGTAGGGATGGTCTCTGACAGCCCCGTAAATCAGCGCCTTTATGACGCGCTTCTTCTCCTTCAGCACCGCGGTCAGGATGCTGCCGGCATCGCAACGCTGGACGGTCTGACCTTCCATCAGCATAAAGCGATGGGTCTCGTGCGCGAAGTCTTCCGTACCCGCAACATGAGAAACCTCCTCGGGAATGCCGGCATTGCGCATACCCGCTATCCCACTGCAGGCTGCTCCACGTCGTCTGACGAGGCGCAGCCTTTTTACGTGAATGCCCCGTACGGCATCATGTTTGCGCATAACGGGAACCTCACGAACGCTTCCCGCCTGAAGCAGGAGCTCTATGAGCTCGATCACCGTCACATCAATACGTCGAGTGACAGTGAGGCGCTGCTGAACGTCCTCGCGGATGAAATCAGCCACCTCGTGGTCGGCACCACGCTCACCGCTGAAAAGGCTTTCCAGGCGGTGCGCGGCGTTCATAAGCGTATCCGCGGCGGCTATTCCTGCGTCGCGCTGATTGCCGGAAAAGGTCTTCTCGCGTTCCGTGATCCGAATGGCATCCGTCCGCTCTGCTACGGCTCCTATACGAATGAACGCGGTTTCACCGAGTACATGGTGGCCTCTGAATCCGTCGCCCTTACCGGCACGGGCTTCAATTTCGAGGACGATGTGAAGCCGGGCGAGGCGATCTGGATCGATCTGAACGGCAACATCGAGCGCTGCCAGTGCGCTGAGAATCCGAAGCTCACCCCCTGCGCGTTCGAGCTCGTCTACTTTGCCCGTCCGGACAGCGTGCTTGACGGCATCAGCGTTTACGGCGCCCGCCTGCGTCTTGGTGAATATCTCGCTGACACGGTGGCGCACGAGATTGAGCTGAAGGACATCGATGTTGTGATGCCGGTTCCGGACTCTGCCCGCCCGTGCGCGCAGCAGCTCGCTTCCCGCCTGAACCTTCCGTACCGCGAGGGTCTTATCAAGAACCGCTACGTCGGCCGTACGTTCATCATGCCGGGCCAGACGGTCCGCAAGAAGAGCGTCCGCCAGAAGCTGAACCCGATGCCGGTCGAATTCAAGGATAAGAATGTGCTGCTCGTGGATGACTCGATTGTCCGCGGCACCACGATGGGCGAAATCGTGGCCATGGCCCGCAGCGCCGGCGCGAAGAAAGTGTATGTCGCGTCCTCCGCTCCCCGTGTCTGCTTCCCGAATGTCTACGGCATTGATATGCCGACCCGCTCGGAACTCCTCTGCGGCGATGGCAAGGGTGCGGATGAGGTGGCCCGTATCATTGGCGCTGATAAGGTCGTCTATCAGACGATCGACGGCCTGAAGGGCGCGCTTTCCGACATGAACCCGGCAATCTCCGATTTCGATTGCTCGTGCTTCGATGGCCGGTATGTGACCGGTGACATCGATGACGCGTATCTCAGCCAGCTTGAGGAAGAGAAGCGCCTCGCGAAGGAAGCCGATAAGCGCAGAAAGGCTGAAGAGGACTGATCGTTCCTGGTTCTGACGCCGCCGGGCTTTTCGCCCGGCAGCCCTCGAGGCCCGCCCGCGCTACCTGCGGCCGGGCCTTAGTTTTTTGGGAAGGAGAAATGCGATGACTGAAAACGAAGAGCCGCTTGTCGTGCGGCTTGATCACCTGGTGCTGACAGTCAGGGACCCTCAGGCGACAGTACGGTTTTATGAAGCGGTTCTTGGCATGAAACCCGTGCGGTTTGGAGAAGGGCGGCTCGCGCTTCAGTTTGGAAATACGAAGATCAATCTCCATCAGGCGGGGGCTGAAATCGCGCCTTACGCTCTCCGCCCCACGCCGGGATCCGCGGATCTCTGCCTGATCACGGAGGGGCCGCTCGATGCCGTGCGGCGGCGGCTTTCTGAAAACGGTGTTCCGATCGAACTCGGCCCCGTGAAGCGCACCGGCGCCGCAGGTCCCATCCTCTCGGTTTACTTCCGGGATCCCGATGGAAATCTGATTGAGGTTTCCCGGTACGAAGACCAGGCGGGGTCCTGAATAAGCAAAGGGGCAGTTCACTCAAGGTGAACTGCCCCTTCTTACTGGGTCTGAAAACGTGGGTGCCCTCAGGCGAAGCACCCCTGGTAGATCACGAGAAGCACCACGATCGGCGCGATGATCGCCACCATCGCATGGATAAAGGTGGTGTAGGCCGTGCCCCGGTTCTTCACGTAGTTCAGCTGTTCCTTGAACTTCGGCCAGGCGATCCAGCCCGTGAGAAGCGCGATAAAGAGACCGCCCATCGGAAGCAGAATGTTCGAGGAAAGGAAGTCAAGCGCGTCGAAAAGCGTCTTTCCGAAAACTTTCACATCTGACCACGGTCCGAAGGAAAGGGCGGAAACGCAGCCGAAGAGGAAAAGAGCGATCCAGCAGGCAAAGCACCCGCGGGGGCGCCTCACATTCCACTCATTTCCAAGGTACGCAATCACGACTTCCAGCATGGAGATCGAGCTCGTGAGCGCGGCCGTGAGAAGGCAGATATAGAAAAGGACCGCGAAGAACGCCCCGCCCGGAAAATGATCAAACACAATCGGCAGCGTCACAAAGACGAGTCCCGGACCGGCATTCGGATCAAGCCCGAAAGCGAACACCGCGGGCAGAATCATGAGACCGGAAAGAATAGAGCCGAGAAGCGCGAGAAACGCGATCCAGCCGGAAGAGGACGGAATGTCCGTTGTTTCCTTCACGTAGCAGCCGTACGTGACGATTGTGCCGCAGCCTAGTGAGAGCGAGAAGAACGTAAACCCGAGAGCGTTCAGGATGGTCGACGCGCTCATCGTCTCCGGGTGGATCGCGAAAAGGAATTCCACTCCTTTCATCGCGCCGGGGAAAGTGAGGCTTCGGATAAGGATCACCACCATCAGGATAAAGAGGAGCGGCATGAGGAATTTCGCAATCCGCTCAATCCCCTTCTCAACGCCGAGCGCTACGACGCCGCAGGTGAGGGTGAGGAAGCAGAAGTGCCAGAAGACATTTTTTACCGGATCCGACACGAGAACCGCAAAGCCCTCTTTCAGCGTTTCCGCGTCGCTCGAAAGCACGCTGTTCGTGAGCGACCCGATGAGGTACGACACGCACCAGCCGCCGACCACGGAATAGTAGGAAAGAATGATGAAGGAAGAGATCACGCCGATAAAACCGGCGATCGCGAAGAAGGGGCCTCCCATCTTCTTCATCGCCTGAACAGCGGAACCCCGGCCGGCCCGGCCGACCGAGGCCTCAGCCATCAGGAGAGCAACACCGATCGTAAAGGTGAAGATGATGTAGGGAATGATGAAATTTCCGCCGCCATTCGCGCCCGCCCAGAAGGGGAATTTCCAGATTGCGCCGAGGCCGATGGCTGAGCCCGCGGAAGCGAGAATGAAGCCGATACGCGAGCCCCATTCGGTTGATTTCGCCATGTTGCTGTCCTTGATTTTTTGTGAGGGGAGTCCCGGAGAAGAGGGGGATCTTTATGAGACTCTCCGAAGAAGAACCGAAATATCTCTCGAGAGGCAGAGGAAATGTCGCGCCGGGAGGTCCTTCAGAAATTCTGCTACGAATTGAAAGAATATTGATAATACCCGGTTCTGTCTAGTTGTTTCCCTGTAGTTCTGCTGAGTTTCCTGTTGGCAAACCAATGTTCAAAAGTGTATATTTTTTATTATTGGTTTTATCAAAACCAGGAACACGTATCAATCGATCCGCAGAACGGACCTGAGCAGATGCGGCAGCAATTCGAGTTGACCGACAGGCTGGCCAAAAGCAGTCCCGGAGGTCTCCCAATCAAATCCAGATTAGGTTTGAAAGGAACGCAACTATATGAATGCCAGTGAGACGGCCGCCCGCGCGGCCGGAACGCCGATTACAGGCGCTGAGATCGTCTGTCGGGCGCTCGCCGAGGAAGGGGTGACAAAGGTTTTCGGTTACCCGGGCGGAGCGGTCATCCCGATTTATGACGAAATCTTCAAGCAAAGCGCTTTCCAGCACATCCTGACGGGGCACGAGCAGGGAGCGGCGCACGCCGCTGATGCCTATGCGCGCGCTACCGGAAAGCCTGGCGTCCTTATCGTGACGTCGGGTCCAGGCGCGACGAATGCCGTGACCGGCATCTCGACCGCCTACAGTGATTCCATCCCCCTCATCATTATTTCAGGCCAGGTTGGCACCTCCTTCATCGGCACCGATGCTTTCCAGGAGTGCGATACCGTGGGCATTACCCGTCCCTGCGTGAAGCACAATTTCCTTGTGCGTCATGTGGAGGATCTGGCGAAAACGATCAAGGAAGCCTTCTATATCGCGACGACCGGCCGTCCGGGTCCCGTGCTGATTGATATTCCGAAGGATATTCAGCTTCAGAAATGCGTTTTCGACTATCCCGAGAAAGTGGATATTCCGACCTATAAGCCGATTACCCGCGGTCACATGGGGCAGATCAGGAAGGCGCTCAACGCGCTTCTCGACTCTGCCCGTCCGCTGATCCTTGTGGGCGGCGGCGTGGTGCTGTCGGATGCCTCTGAACTGATGAACCGGTTTGCCCGGCTGACTGGGATTCCCGTGATTTCGACCCTGATGGGGCTTGGCGGATTCCGGGGGTCGGACCGCAAGTTCCTCGGCATGGCCGGTATGCACGGAACGCTGGAAGCGAATTACGCGCTGCAGAACAGCGAGGTTCTCATTAATTTCGGCTCCCGGATGGAGGACCGTCTGGTCTCCAATGTCCCGGATTTCGAAAGCCGTCCGAGAACTGTCATTCATATCGATGTGGACCCTTCATCTATTTCGAAACGCGTGAAGGCTCAGATCCCCATCGTGGGCGACGTGAAGTCGGTGCTCGCTGACATGGTGAGCCTTCTTGAAGAAGAGGACTACCGGCAGAACACCGAGCTCCTCACGCCCTGGTGGAACCAGATTGACGAGTGGAGGTCGAGGAAGTCGCTTGACTATCCGGCTGACAGCAAGTCGATCATGCCGGAAGCGCTGGTGGAAAAGGTTCAGGCCGCAGCCCCCGCAGACACGATCTATACAACGGATGTGGGCGAACATCAGATGTACGCCGCCCAGTACCTGAAGCTCGACGAGCCCAGACATTTTCTGACGAGCGGCGGTCAGGGCACGATGGGCTTTGGATTGCCCGCCGCGGTCGGCGCCGCGGTCGCGTTCCCGGATAAACCGGTCGTCTGCTTCACGGGCGATGGGTCGATCCAGATGTGCATTCAGGAGCTGATCACCTGCAAGCGTTACGGTCTTGCGCCGAAAATCGTGATCTTCAATAACGGATACCTCGGCATGGTGGCGGTCTGGCAGAAGCTTTACTGCGGCGGCCGGCTTTCCGAAACGACGCTGGATCCGCAGCCTGACTTCGTGGCGCTTGCGAAAGCCTATGGCCACGTCGGCTACCGCTGCCGCACGTACGCGGAGCTTGACGCGGCGCTTAAGGATGCTTTCGGGGAAAACCGGAACGAATGCTGCGTGCTCGATGTTCAGATCAAGCGTGATGAACCCGTGTACCCGATGGTTGGGCCTGGAGAAGGTCTCACCCGAATGATTCTGAGGGAGGAATGAGAATGAGCGGAGAAAGACACGTGATTTCGATTCTCCTCGAGAATCGCTCCGGGGCGCTTTCGCGCGTCGTGGGACTCTTTTCGGCCCGCGGTTACAACATTGACAGCCTTACGGTCGCGCCGACCGAGTCTGAACACCTCTCGCGCATGACGATCGTGAGCCACGGTGACGATGCGCTCGTGGAACAGATCACAAAGCACCTCAATAAGCTGATCGAGGTGCTGAAGGTGGTGGATCTGACTGAGGCGCCCTACGCGGAACGCGACCTGATGCTCGTAAAGGTCAGGGCTGCGGGCCGTGAGCGCGATGAAATGATGCGGCTTACGGATATTTTCCGCGGTCACATCATCGACGTGACGGAACGCTCTTTCACGATTGAGATCACCGGCGACGCCGGGAAGCTTGACGCGTTTCTCACCGCGATTGATCCGAAGCAAATTCTGGAAACTGTCCGGTCAGGCGTTCTCGGAATCGGCCGCGGCGAACACATTCTGAAGTCCTAGCAGCAAAAGCGTTTCTTATTTACTGATCTGAATTTACCGGAAGACCGAAGCCGGTCTTCCATCTGACGAGGCCCCGCGCCTCTGGAGAAAAAGCATGAAGGTTTATTACGACAAGGACTGTGACCTTTCCATCATCAAGGGCAAGAAGGTCGCGATCATCGGCTACGGTTCCCAGGGACACGCCCATGCGCTGAACCTGCATGACTCCGGCGTCAATGTGGTGGTCGGTCTGCGCCCGAACGGCGCTTCCTGGAAGAAGGCTGAGGCTGCCGGTCTCGCAGTCGCGTCCGTTGAAGATGCCGTGAAAGGCGCTGACGTCGTCATGATGCTGATCCCGGATGAAAACATCGCGAAGACCTACCGTGAGCAGGTTGAGCCGAACATCAAGCAGGGTGCGGCGCTCGCTTTTGCCCACGGCTTCAACATTCACTACGGCCAGGTGATTCCGCGTGAGGACCTCGATGTCATCATGGTGGCCCCGAAGGCTCCGGGCCACACGGTCCGCTCCACCTATGCCGCCGGTGCCGGTGTGCCGCAGCTTGTTGCTGTTTTCCAGGATAAGTCCGGCCGCGCGATGGATATCGCGCTCTCCTACGCCTCCGCCAACGGCGCCGGCAAGGCGGGCATCATCGAAACGACGTTCCGCGAAGAGACGGAAACGGACCTCTTCGGCGAACAGGCCGTGCTCTGCGGCGGTATCGTTGAACTCGTGAAGACGGGCTTTGAGACCCTCGTGAAAGCCGGATACGCGCCTGAAATGGCGTATTTCGAATGCTTCCACGAAATGAAACTGATCGTCGATCTGATGTACGAAGGCGGTATCGCGAACATGGACTACTCCATTTCGAATAACGCCGAATTCGGCCAGTACTGGACGGGTCCGAAGGTTGTGAATGAAACCTCCCGTGCCGCGATGGAACAGTGCATCAAGGATATTCAGTCCGGCGTTTATGCGAAGGCGTTCCTTGAAGAGTGCGCGTTCGGCTATCCGGTGCTCCGTTCGATGCGTGCCCAGACCGCCCGTCATCCGATCGAGACCACGGGTGAGAAACTCCGCGCGATGATGCCCTTCATCACCGCTCACCGTCTGGTTGACCGCAGCAAGAACTGATCGCTCTTGCTGAGTCATTTCAGCAGCTTTCCGTCGCCCCGGGGAATATGGGTTCTCCGGGGCGACAGCGTATCTGCCGGGATACCCGGTGCGGAATGAAAACGGATACGGGGGAGGTGTAGAGAAATTGCGCGGTCACCCTGATAGAATGCCCTATCGGAAATACGTTTTTGGTGAGATCCTGGAGATCAATATCTATGGATAAAAGAATCTATCCCCATCCCATCTTTGCGAAAGAGGGTTGGCCCTTCATGGCGGGCACGGGCGTTCTTGCGCTTCTCGCGACGGCAATGGGCTGGGGCTTTCTGAGCGTCATCTTCTGGGCGCTTTTTATTCTTGTGGTTCAGTTCTTCCGGGACCCGGCGCGTGAAATTCCCCAGGGCGAGAAGCTTGTGCTTTCCGTCGTTGACGGCCAGGTTCTGAAGGTTGAAAAGGCGAAGGATCCCTATACGGGACGTGACGCGATTCTGATCTCCGTCTTCATGAATCTTTTCAACGTCCACAGCCAGAAGTCTCCGGTTGACGGCACCGTGCTGAAGAAGGTGTACCGCCCGGGCAAGTATTTCAACGCGTCGCTCGATAAGGCAAGCGCTGAGAACGAGCAGTGCGGCCTTGTGGTGCGGGCGGATGATGGGAACCTGGTGACGTTCGTTCAGATCGCGGGTCTCGTGACGCACCGCATTCTGAATTACGTGAAGGAAGGCGATCATCTGAACCGGGGTGATCGTTACGGCTTTATCCGTTTCGGAAGCCGCGTGGATATGTACCTTCCGCTGAACGCCCGCCCGAAGGTTGTGATCGGGGAGAAGGTCTGGGGCACGACAACCGTCCTCGCGGTTCTTGGCGAGGCTCTGGATGAACCCGAGGCTCCGCTCGATGAATCGGAAGACTCTTCTGTGACAGCACCTGCTGCCGCTCAGAGTGAAACCCCCGCTGCACCGGCCGCGGCCCCCGCAGCCCCTGCAGCTGAAGCAGAAGCTCCGGAAGCTCCTGCCGCGGCGAAGCCTTCGGAGTCCGAACCGGCGGCTGCCGCTCCCGCGGAGTCTGAGACAAGCGCTCCTGCCGCGGCTGAACCCGCGAAGACGACTGACGCTTCAGCGAAGTAAGGCTTCGGCGCTCTGACCGTTCCCCCAAAAAAGCAAAGCGGATGCCTGGGTAAGCCCCGGCGTCCGCGTCTGCATTCAGTTATTCAGGAAAAGACGATAAAAATGACTTCAGAACACATCCCGGGTCAGCGAGTTCCGCTTACCGAAATCGGAAAGCGCAATATCAGGATTGTCCGCACGCGGGGCATCTACGTTCTGCCGAACCTTTTTACGACGGCGTCGCTTTTCTGCGCGTTTTACGCGATTGTTCAGGCCATGGCCGGGCACTTTGATATTGCCTCCATTGCGATCTTCTTCTCGATGATTTTTGACGGCTGTGACGGCCGTGTCGCCCGCCTCACTCATACGCAGAGCGAGTTTGGCGTGCAGTATGACTCGATCGCGGATATGACAGCGTTCGGCGTGGCGCCGGCTCTCGTGATCTATCAGTTCGCGCTTTCCGGCCTTGGAAAGATCGGCTGGGCCGCGGCTTTCATTTACTGCCTGGGCGCCGGTCTCCGTCTTGCCCGCTTCAATACCAATGTGAAGGTCGTGGATAAGAGCTTCTTCCAGGGGCTTCCGAGCCCGGCGGCTGCCGCACTGATCGCAGGCTTTGTGTGGCTCGCGGTTGATAACAAGCTCCCCGCCTGGACGGGTGACGCGCTTCCCTGGATGGCCGCGGTGCTCGCGGTTTTCGCCGGCCTTACGATGGTCTGCAACGCGCCGTTCTTCTCCGGCAAGAGCCTTGCCGTTGTGAGAACCGTGCCGTTCTGGTTCCTTTTCGTCGCGGCGATTCTCTTCATCATTATTTCGAGCAATCCGTCACTCTCGATCTTCATCATCTTCTGCATTTACGCCGTCTCGGGCTACGTCTATCAGGCTTATCTCTGGTGGAAGGGCCGTCCGAACCCCGTGAAGCCTGAGCGTGATGAGGAAGAAGCCTGACGCTGGCTTTTCCGCCTAAGCCCTGAGGGCCGCAGGCAAATGAAGCATCATGCGGACGCGGCGCGAGCCGCCCTTTATCAGAGGAGTTCCTATGTCATTTCTTTTTGCACCGCCCCCTCAGGCCGTTCTGCCGATCGTGGGGGAGAAGAATCTTTACTTCCCCCTGCATCGCGTGTATTTCATCGGTCACAACTACTCGGCCCACAATAAGGAGCTGAACGCTCCGGACGAGCCGGTGATCTTCCTGAAGCCTGTTGACGCGGTTGTGCCGGTTCCGGAAGGAACCGTGGCTGAAATCTCGTATCCTCCTCAGTCCGATAATTTCCAGCATGAGATTGAGCTCGTTGTCGCGCTGAAGTCAGGCGGCCGCGACCTCACGCCTGAAGAAGCTGAAAAGGCGATCTACGGCTTCGCGGTCGGCTGCGACTTTACGCGCCGCGACTGGCACTTCAGAATGCGTGACAAAGGGCAGCCCTGGGAAAAGGGTAAGACGGTTGACAGCGCGCTCCCCGTCACGGCGCTCCGCCCGATTGAACGGACACCGGAGCTGCAGAATCTGGGGATCTGGCTCTACGTGAACAGCGAGAAAAAGCAGGACGGCAATATCGATCAGATGCTTTTCACGCCGGCTGAGCTGATCAGCCATCTCTCGAAGTTCTGGGAACTGAAGGCGGGTGATATTGTCTTCACCGGAACGCCGGCTGGTGTCGGTCCCGTGAAGAAGGGCGATTTCCTGAAGGGCGGCATCGCGGGTGTCGGTACGCTCGATATGAAGATCGTTTGATACGTCACTCCCGCGCGCTTTCGGGATAGGCAAGAAAAAACCGACCTCGGTACAGAACCGGGGTCGGTTTTTGCATTCCGGGAAATGATCACCGGTTTCAGGAAGAGGCGGAGCTTGACGCCATGCTGGCCGCTGCGCTGTCCATCGAAATCGTTTCGATTTCCTCCGCGAGATCTGATACCGCGCTGGCGTAGAAATAGCTGTGGTTATAGTTCAGGATCGTCTGGAAATTCCGGGTCCCGAGGCGGTACTCTGTCGCCTGCTTTCCATCCTGGTCGCGGTACGGGAGATCAACGATCATCAGAGGTTCGTCACCCGGGATGTTGAGCTCGAAATCCGGAATGAACCCGGCCCGGAGCGCGTGGTCAAACGTCGTATCAGTGGTGATGCCGCCTGTGACGAGCCGCATATCGGCGTCGCTGTCCGGCGTGCAGGAGAAAAACGGCGGAAGCCCCCGGACCCAGCCGTGGCTTGAGAGGTAGTTCGCCACTGAGCCGATCGCGTCAGCGCTCGACCCAACGAGATCGATCTGACCGTCCCCGTCAAAGTCGACGGCATACTTGCGCACCGAGGAGGGCATGAATTGCCCCATGCCGATTGCGCCCGCGAAGCTCCCATAGACCGTAGCAGGATCGAGATGCTGCTCGCGAAGAAGCAGGAGAAACTCGGTGAGTTCCGTCCTGAAGTAATCCGCGCGGCGCTTGTAATCGAAAGTAAGCGTGCAGAGGGAATCCAGAACGCGGAAACTGCCCTGGTTTCTGCCGTAGACCGTTTCAACGCCGATGATCGACGCCACGATGTCCCGCGGAATGCCGTAGCGGTCCTCCGCCTTTCCGAAAGCCTCGTCGTTTTCCTCGAGGAATTCCGATCCCTTCTCAATCCGGGACTTTCCGACCATCCGGTGCTGATAGACCCGCCAGTCGCCGCGGACCGCGGTTTTCGGCGCATTCGGCTTCCGGGGCTTCGGTGTCATCAGCTGCTCCACGCGGGCGGAATACGTAGCCTGCGAGAGGACCTCTTCAATAAAGGACTTAGGAAGCTGAGTCGCCGCGGCGGTTTCCTCAATGTAAGCCTGAACCTCTGGCATCGCGGGGTAAGACGTATCCTCGCTCGACTCCGTTTTTCTCAGAGCCGGATCCGGAAGCTGAGCGCAGACAGCCGCCGGCAGCCCAGGTATGGCGGCTGTCAGAAGCAGTGTCAGCAGATTTCGGCGGCTCAGCGGCATGGCTTTTCTGATTGAGTAAATAAGTGTCCTATCTCATTAATTATATAGGTGCGTGTCAATCCGTTAAGGGCGGAATCGTAACGAAAAACCAGTAGAGGGAAAAAATCTTTGGAGACGAAGCCTTGACAAACGGCTTTTTATCCGTAGAATTTGTATTCCTATGCGGGAGTAGCTCAGTTGGTAGAGCGCAACCTTGCCAAGGTTGAGGTCGCGAGT
>ERZ836829.133-NODE-133-length-120465-cov-119.315755_pt1 | contig 120465 bp, 87 predicted proteins | sample MGYA00519574_ERZ836829 | MGnify/ENA primary metagenome ERZ836829 (study PRJEB31850, sample SAMEA3708808) | human gut metagenome | biome: human gut; feature: human-associated habitat; material: faeces | place: China | collected 2014 ...
CAGGGGTGAGATTCCCGTGGGCTGCTGCCAGCAGCCATCCGTTGGCTCATTTTTTATTTTGTGAAAGGGGGATATTTTTGAAAGAACAAAATTTGATACGTTATAGCATTCAGCTTGCTTTTTTGAAGCAGCTGTTGGAAAGAAAGCTCATAACCGATAGAGAGTATTCCCTTATCAAACAGCGCTTAATGAAAGATTATCGTGTGGTTTCCGAACTATCCTCTTGATTTTGTGTCGCATTGGCGTTATGATTAACGCAATGAAAGGAACACATTTAACAAGGAGGTCAAGCATGAAAGACGTTGAAGTCATTAAAGCGCGCAACACGCTCTCTCCACGAGCGCGCACAAACTTTGAAAAAAGGCTGCGCGTAGCCGCCTATTGTCGTGTCAGCACCGATACCGAAGATCAGCTGAACAGCTACAAGTCGCAGGTCGAATACTATACCGAACTTATAAAAAGTAAGCCGGAATGGTCTTTGGCAGGCATCTATGCTGATGAAGCTATCACAGGTACGCAGGTGAAAAAGCGCGAGGATTTCCAGCGGTTAATCAACGACTGTATGAACGGTGACGTGGACATGGTGATTACCAAATCCATTTCGCGGTTTGCACGAAACACGCTTGACACTCTGAAATATGTTCGGATGCTCAAAGATAAAGGTGTGGCTGTGTTTTTTGAAGAAGAAAACATCAACACCCTTACTATGGACGGCGAACTGCTCCTTGTGATTTTAAGTTCTGTTGCACAGCAGGAAGTCGAAAATATTTCTGCGAATGTCAAAAAGGGCTTGAAGATGAAAATGCAGCGCGGTGAGCTGGTCGGTTTTCAGGGCTGTTTAGGCTATGACTACAATCCAGAGGACAAAACCCTCACCGTCAACGAAGAAGAAGCGGCTGTTGTCCGTTACATTTTTCAGCGATACACGGAGGGTGCCGGTGGTTCGGTTATTGCCAAAGAACTTGAAAACTTAGGTTATAAAACCAAACGCGGCAGTCCCAAATGGGCGGACAGTACCGTAATCGGCATTATCAAAAACGAAAAATACAAAGGCGACATTTTGTTAGGAAAGACATTCACCGTTGACCCTATTTCAAAACGGCGTCTGTACAACTTCGGCGAGGAAGATCAATTTTATATTCGTGAGCACCACGAGCCCATTATTTCGGAAGAAGTCTTTGAAGCCGCCCAAGAAATTTTGCGGCGGCGTGCAAAGCCCCGCAGCCTTAATGTAGACGGCAAACGTGAAAAGTTCAGCCGGAAATACGCTTTTAGCTGCATGATAGAATGTGGTTTCTGTGGTGGCACCCTGACAAGGAGGAGTTGGCATAGCAGTTCACAATATAATAAAGCAATCTGGCAATGTGTCGTTTCCACCAAAAAAGGAAAAAAGTTCTGCCCGGAGAGCAAGGGTGTTGACGAAAGAACGATTGAACGGGCTTTTGTAGAATCCTATCGCCTCTTGTGCCAGAACAACAAGGATGTTCTGGACGAGTTTATGAAACGGACGGAAGAAGCCCTTTCCGAAAGCAACGCGGGCAAGCGTCTTGCAAAAGCTGAAAAGGACATTCACGCTCTGGAAGTCAAGAAAAACAAGCTGGTTGATATGCGTCTTGAAGATACCATTGACAAGGAGACCTACGACCGAAAGTATTTAGACCTGTCCAGCCAGATTGAGCAGTTGCAGAAAGAGTGTGAAAGCCTGCAAGATGCAGCCGAAACCGAAACTACCATGCGCAAGCGTGTCGCCATGTTCCGACAGACACTTGAACAGAATGAGGTTCTGGACACCTTTGACCGACATATTTTTGAAAGTATAGTTGAAAAAGTAATCGTGGGCGGTTATGATAGTGATGGGAACAAAGACCCCTACATGATTGTCTTTGTCTACAAGACCGGGTTCAAGAACAGCGTGGACGGCAAGAATTTCAAGCCGCTTCGCAAGAATAGCAAGGAGAACCACTCCCCTGCTGTTTTGTGTTCCCATGCTTCTAACGAGGCTGAATCCATGTGTTCCGATTCTAGCGACGACACACTTCGGGGTGCTGGTCATATTGGGCCAGAATGGTGGTGAGGCACTGACGCTCCGTATCAGAAAGCTGCATTGAAAAGTTCCCTTTCATAAACAAATAAACCTCTCAGTCTCGCTATCGCTCGACAAGGCCGGGTTGCGGCACCCAGCATCCGCAGCACTTCGTTTGCGTCTTGCTGGCCGCTGCCCCAACAACGACTCCCTGTTTCCGCCACTGGCGGCGGTCGTCGTCGTTGCCCCTACCGAGGGGAGCCTCTGGCGAAGAGGCGAAACTTTGCGCTATGCCAAAGCCTCCCCTCGATAGGGGAGGTGGCATTGCGAAGCAATGACGGAGAGGTTGAACCAATCAAGACCTCAGCTGCACCGGGTTGGAATTGCCGAAATTCTCGGCCTCGGTGGGGTTCGTGCGCTTGAGGCTCAGGTCCACGAGGTACTGCTTGCCGTCGCCCAGCTCCTCGAGCTGTGCCAGTTTTGCCTTGGCGGATGCTTCGTCCGGGTACCACTGGATGAGGAAGAAATTCTCCGCCTCCACGCCGTAATACAGCCACTGGCCGTCGGCCCGGAGCAGGTCGTCCAGATGGTCTACCTCGTCGCCGTCGGTCAGGCCGAGGCCCTCTTCTGCGTAGACGTTTTCCGGCTCCACCTGCAGCACTTCGATGACCTGAATGGCGCTCTGCAGATATTCGTCCTGAGCGATGCTCTTGTCGGAGAGCTCCCAGCCCGTCAGGAATGCCTGCATCAGCAGGTCTTTGACCGAGATCTTCTTTTCCATGTATGTTTCCTTCTTCCTCGTTTGTTTCCGCTGACCAGTATACGCTCAAATCTTGGGCAGGTCAACCATGAATTTATGAATTTTTTGTAGGAATGTCCAAATTCAACTCAATTTGAACCCAAACGTCTCCCCCAGCCACTCGAGGCAGAGAGCCACCCAATGGGCGCGGTGAGGGTCGGCGGCATCCACTTCGGCGGTACTGATGCTGGTGCCGTGAGCGCCCTTCTCGAACAGATGTGCCTCGCACGGCACGCCCGCCCTCCGCAGGGCGGCCAGCAGGAGAAGCGTGTTCTCCACCGGAACGGTCTTATCCTCCATGGTATGCCAGACGAAGACCGGCGGTGTGTCGGCGTTCACCTTATCCTCCAGGGTGAACACCTGCTGTGCGGCAGTATCCTCGCTGCCCGCCAGCTGGACGAAGCTGCCCCGGTGGGCAAACTCCCCTGCCGTGATGACCGGGTAGCCCAGGATCACTGCATTGGGCCTCTGCTGAGCCGTCTTGCCCGGAATGTCCAGCACCGCGCCGGACAGGGCCAGATGTCCGCCCGCCGAGAAGCCGCAGACGGCGATCTTATCCGGCAGGATGTGCCACTCTCCCGCATTCTGCCGCAGCAGAGCCAATGCTTCGTTCAGCTGTCGGAGAGGCTGGTAGTTCTGCGCCCCCTCCCCCACGCTGTAGGTCAGCACGGCGGTGTGATAACCCGCCGCCGCAAACTGCAGGGCCACCGGGTCGCCCTCCCGGGGGCTGACATGGCTGTAGCCGCCGCCCGGCACCACCAGCACCAAAGGCCGCTCCTTCACGGCGGGCATGGCATCCAGCGACGCCCGCAGGGAAACCGTCAGCACACCGCCGCCTGCAAGTTCCAGCTCTATCTGCTGCATCCTTCATCCTCCTTATAAACAAGTCTGTCATTCCGGCCCATTATACGGCTTTGGCGCGGGAAAGTAAAGGCGGCTTTGGCCCCGAATGGAAAGTTTTTTGAACTTTTTATGAAACCCCTTGATTTTTGTCTCTCAGCGGTGTATATTAGCACTCGAAAGTTATGAGTGCTAAGTTTTCACGAGTGGTTTTCCGCTCCGTGTGCCGGCACTCTCCACAGGCAGATCCTGATGCGACACGCGCCCGGGCAGTTCCTGCCGCCGGGACGCTAAAATCTGATAAAAAGAGGTTTTGTATTATGGCGAAAAAAGAATTTCAGGCCGAGAGCAAAAAGCTGATGGACATGATGATCAACTCCATCTACACCAACAAGGAAATTTTCCTGCGTGAGCTGATCTCCAACGCTTCGGACGCCATCGACAAGCTGTATTATAAGGGCCTGACCGACACTTCTGTCGGCATGAACAAAGGCGATTTCCGCATCCTGCTCACCCGCGACAAGGACAGCCGCACCCTGACCATCTCCGATAACGGCATCGGCATGACCCGGGAAGAGCTGGAGCAGAATCTCGGCACCATCGCCCACTCCGGCTCCCTCGACTTCAAAAAGGACAACAAGGACGAGAACATCGACATCATCGGTCAGTTCGGTGTCGGCTTCTACTCCGCCTTTATGGTGGCCGACAAAGTGACGGTCATCTCCAAGGCCTACGGCTCCGACGAGGCCTGGCAGTGGGAGTCCAGCGGTGCTGACGGCTATGAGCTTGAGCCTGCTGAGAAGGAGACTGCCGGTACCGACATCATCCTCCACATCAAGCCCGACACGGAGACCGACAACTACGACAACTTCCTCGACGAGTACGGCATCGTGGCCATCGTCAAGAAGTACAGCGACTATGTGCGCTACCCCATCCAGATGGAGCGGGAGAAGAGCCGTCAGAAGCCCGAACCCGACCCCAAGCCCGACGACTACAAGCCCGAGTGGGAGACCTACACCGAGCTGGAAACTCTGAACAGCATGGTGCCTATCTGGAAGAAGCAGAAGAGCGAAGTCACCGACGAGGAGTACGCAAACTTCTACAAGGATAAGTTCAGCGACTACGCCGACCCCGCCCGCGTCATCGTGAGCCGCACTGAGGGTACTGCAAACTATAACGCCCTGCTCTTCGTACCCAGCCACCGCCCCTATGACTTCTACACCAAGGACTACGAAAAGGGTCTGGCTCTGTACGCATCCGGCGTCCTCATCATGGAGAAGTGCGGCGACCTGCTGCCCGACTACTTCAGCTTCGTCAAGGGCATCGTGGACAGTCAGGACCTGAGCCTGAACATCAGCCGTGAGATGCTGCAGAAGGACAATCAGCTCAAGCTCATCCACAACGCTCTGGAAAAGAAGATCAAGAACGAGCTCCACGCCATGCTGGCCAACGACCGCGAGAAGTACGAGAGCTTCTGGAAGGAGTTTGGCCGTCAGCTGAAGTTCGGCGCATACTCCGACTACGGGATGCACGCCGAGCTGCTGCGCGACCTGCTGCTGTTCTGGTCTGCCAAGGAGCAGAAGATGGTCACTCTGCAGGAGTACGTGGACAAGATGCCCGCCGAGCAGAAGTACATCTACTTCGCCGCCGGCGACTCCACCGACCGTCTGGCAAAGCTGCCCGCCGCTGAGCTGGTCATGGACAAGGGCTACGACGTCCTGCTCCTGACCGAGGATGTGGATGAGTTCTGCCTGCAGATCATGCGCACCTATCCCCGTAAGGATGCCGAGGGCAAGGACGGCACCGTCGAGTTCAAGAACGTCAACAGCGGCGATCTGGGCCTTGAGACCGAGGACGAGAAGAAGGCTGCCGAAGAGGCTACCACCGCCAACAAGGCTCTGTTTGACGCCATGAAGGACGCTCTGGACGGCAAGGTCAAGGAGGTCAAAGTCTCCACCCGCCTGAAGGACCACCCCGTCTGCCTGTCCGCCGACGGCCCGCTGTCCATCGAGATGGAGAAGGTGCTGTCCAAGCAGCCCGGCAGTGAGGGCGTCAAGAGCGACAAGGTGCTGGAGCTGAACGTCAACCACCCCGTCTTCGCTGTGCTGAAAGCCGCACAGGAGGCTGGCGATACCGAGAAGCTCAAGAAGTACAGCGCTCTGCTCTACGCACAGGCACAGCTCATCGAGGGCCTGCCCGTGGATGACCCCGCCGCTTACGCCGAGGCCGTCTGCAGCCTGATGCAGTAATTTTCCCCTGTGTTCCCGGGCCGGAGGGCGCTGCTCCCTCGCCTTCCGCCTGACATCATAATTTTCTTCCCTTAACAAGAAGGCCGCGCTCCGCTGGAAAAGTGGATCGCGGCCTTTTCTTTTGCACTGCCCGCCGCAGTAAGGTTTCTCCATGTTGCGGCCATCTCCCCCGCCGGGACGCGGCAGCGGGAAGTTTTGGCGCAGTTATACAATGCTTTTCCGGTTTTTAAAAAACTTTTGTCTCAGCTGCACCTGATCCAAGTTTTCTGCTTTGCATCCCTGCCGGAGCTGTCCGGCGGGGATTTTTTGCAACTTTTCATTGAGATGCAACAATAACACATGGTTTTTTCCAGGCAAATCCTTTACTATAAGAATAGAAGCGGGCTGTATCGCCCACACGAAATAAAAAAGTATCTGTCTGTCAGGAGGAAGATTCCATGATGAAGTCCATTCCCGTATGGAAGCAGGAGCTGTCCGACGGCGTCCACGCCGCACGCCTCGCCTCCCTGTATTGCTGTTCTCCCGCCGAGACGGCCTCCGAAGCCGCCCGTTACACCGCTGTGCTGGACGGGCTGGAAAAGACCTTCGGCTCCCACGCTGAGGCCGGCCTTTACAGCGCACCGGGCCGCACCGAGATCGGCGGCAACCACACCGACCATCAGCATGGCCGGGTACTGGCCGGCAGCGTGAACATCGACATGATCGCCGCTGCAGCCCCCAACGATAAGAACCAGCTCCGTGTCCAGAGCGAGGGCTATGATCTGTGCATCATTGATTTGAATGACCTCGAGGCCCGTAAGGAAGAGGAGAACACCACCGCCTCTCTGCTGCGCGGCGAGTGCGCCGCCTTCACCCAGCGGGGCGCAAAGCTGGCCGGTCTGGACGTCTACGTCTCTTCCAACGTGCCGAAGGGCAGCGGCGTTTCCTCTTCTGCCGCCTTTGAGGTGCTCATCGGCGTCATCCTGAACGACTGCTTCATGACCGAGAAGGTTTCCCCCATCGCCATCGCACAGATCGGCCAGTGGGCTGAGAACGTCTACTTCGGCAAGCCCTGCGGCCTGATGGACGAGATGGCTTCCAGCGTGGGCAACATCATCACCATCGACTTCGCCAGCCCCGCAAAGCCCGTGGTAGAGCCTGTGGCTGTGGACTTCTCCAAGGCCGGTCTGGTCCTCTGCATCCTCGACTCCGGCGCAGACCACGCCGATCTGACCGACGAGTACGCCGCCATCCCGGCTGAGTGCCGCGCCGTAGCCGCTGTCTGCGGCGGCGAGGTGCTGCGGGATGTGCCGTTCGAGACCTTCCTTGCAAAGCTGCCCGAGTGCCGCAGGCAGTGCGGCGACCGCGCCGTCCTCCGCGCCTTCCACGTCTACGCCGACAATGACCGTGTGGCAAAGCAGGTGGCCGCACTCCACGATGGCGACTTCGACACCTTCCTCCGCCTCGTGAACGAGTCCGGCCGCAGCAGCTGGGAGTATCTGCAGAACGTCATCCCCGCAGGCTACAAGGAGCATCAGGAAGTGGGCGTGACCATCGCTGCCGCCAAGCATCTGCTGGGCGATAAGGGCGCTGTCCGCGTCCACGGCGGCGGTTTCGCCGGCACGGTGCAGGCTTTCGTGCCTGTGGAGATGCTGGATGAGTTCAAGGCCGGTATGGAAGCCATCCTCGGCGAGGGCCGCTGCCACGTCCTGTCCATCCGCCCGGAGGGAGGCGCTGTCCTGTGATCTCCACTGCCATCCAGCAGCTCGTCAACTACGGTCTGGACACCGGTCTCATCCTGCCTGACGACGAGATCTACATCCGCAACCAGCTGCTCATGACCATGCAGCTCGACAGCTTCACGGAGCCGGAAGGCGACGTCTGCTACGCCGACCTCGAGAGCATCCTGAAAACGCTGGTGGATGATGCCGCAGCCCGGGGCGTCTGCGACAACAGCCCCACGGCCCGCGACCTCTTCGACACCCGGCTCATGGGTGTGCTGACGCCCCGCCCCAGCATCGTGCGGGCCAACTTCGAAGAGCGGTACGAGACCGACGGTCCCCAGGCCGCCACCGACTGGTTCTACAAGTTCAGTCAGGACACCGATTACATCCGCCGCTACCGCATCAAGCGGGACGTCAAGTGGGTGACCCGGACTCCTTATGGCGACCTCGACATCACCATCAACCTGTCGAAGCCCGAAAAAGACCCCAAAGCCATCGCAGCCGCAAAGCTGGCTCCTCAGAGCGCCTACCCCAAGTGCCAGCTCTGCGTGGAGAACGAGGGCTATGCTGGTCGGCTGAACCATCCCGCCCGGGAAAATCACCGCATCATCCCGCTGACCATCAACGACAGTGCGTGGAATTTCCAGTACAGCCCCTATGTCTACTACAATGAGCACTGCATCGTCTTTAACAGCCAGCACACCCCCATGAAGATCGAGCGGGCCACCTTCCGCAAACTGCTGGACTTCGTGGCCCTCTTCCCCCACTACTTCGTGGGCAGCAACGCCGACCTGCCCATCGTGGGCGGCAGCATCCTGAGCCACGACCACTTCCAGGGCGGCCACTACGAGTTCGCCATGGCCAAAGCGCCCATCGAGAAGAAGTGGGTCTTCCCCAGCTTTGAGGACGTGGACGCCGGCATCGTCCACTGGCCCATGAGCTGCATCCGCCTCACCTGTGCCGACGACGAACGCCTTGTGGAGCTGGCCGATCAGATTTTGACCGCGTGGCGGGGCTACACCGACGAGAGCTGCTTTGTCTACGCCGAGACCGACGGCGAACCCCACAACACCATCACCCCCATCGCCCGGATGCGGGACGGCAAGTTCCAGCTGGATCTGGTGCTGCGCAACAACATCACCACGCCGGAGCATCCGCTGGGCGTCTATCACCCCCACGCAAAGCTCCACCACATCAAAAAGGAGAACATCGGCCTCATCGAGGTCATGGGTCTGGCCGTTCTGCCCAGCCGCCTGAAAGCCGAGATGACCGATGTGGAAGCCGCCCTCGTGGCCCGCACCCCCGCCGCTGAGTACGGCGAGAACATCCAGAAGCACGCCGAGTGGGCGATGGACATCCTCGCCCGCCATCCGGAGCTGAACGCCGAAAATGTCCACACCATCGTGCAGGACGAGATCGGCCATGTCTTTGCCGAAGTCCTCATAGACGCTGGCGTCTACAAGATGGACACGGCAGGCCGCGCAGGCTTTGAGCGATTCTTAGCAAGTATCTGAGCATAAAGAGTAATGCCTCCCCGCCGGGGAGGCATTACTCTTTCGTTTATTGTTTGCCCAGCTGCCAGAACGCAACGGCGCTGGCGGCGGCGACATTCAGCGAATCCACGCCGTGGGACATGGGGATCTTGACCGTGTAGTCGCAGGAAGCGATGGTGTCGGCGGCCAGGCCGTCGCCCTCGGTGCCAAGCACAATGGCAAGCTTCGGCTCTTTTGCAAGCTGCTCGTCGTCGATGCTCACCGAGCGGTCGCTGAGGGCCATCGCGGCGGTCTTGAAGCCGAGGGAGTGGAGGATGTCCATTCCCTTCTCCGGCCAGTCTGCCGGGGTCTCGCCCAACTGCCCCCAAGGCACCTGAAACACCGTACCCATGCTGACGCGGACGGCGCGGCGGCAGAGCGGGTCGCAGCAGGAAGGGTTGATGAGGACAGCGTCCATGTTCAGTGCCGCCGCCGAGCGGAAGATGGCGCCCACATTGGTGGAGTCCACGATGCCCTCCAGCACGGCCACCCGGCGGGCGTTTTTGCAGAGCTCTTCCACCGGGCGGGGTGCCGGGCGGCGGAAGGCGCAGAGCACGCCCCGGGTCAGCTCAAAGCCGGTGAGCTCTGCCAGCATCTCCCGATCTGCCGTGTACACCGGCGCGTCGCCGCAGCGGCTCAGGATGCCCGCTGCCGGGCCGGTGATCTGCTTGCGCTCCATCAGCAGGGACACAGGCTTGTAGCCTGCGTCCAGCGCACGGTCGATGACCTTGGGGCTCTCGGCGATGAAGATGCCTTTCTCCGGCTCGAGGCGATTGCGCAGCTGGTTCTGGGTCAGCCGGGCATAAGGGTCCAGCTCCGGCGCGTGGAAATCCGTGATCTCGATGATATTGGGCATACAAAAAGCCCCTCCTTCTCCTGAAAAAGCTGTTTTCTGTATTCTACCACAGTCTGCGCCGCATTGCAAAACAAAGCGCATCCTGCGATACCCGCCCGGAATCGTCATTATCTATAAAAAATATGGCGCAGTTTTTGACAAAACGCCGGTTTTGCGCTATAGTATGGCATGGAATTATTTTCTGGATAGGAGGAGGAGCTTTTATGCCATCTCTCAAACCTCACGGACAGATGTCCGAAGCTTTTATCACCGCTCTGTTTCTCTCCGTCTCGGGCGGCTTACAGGATGTTTATACCTATTTATACCGCGGCAAGGTCTTCGCCAACGCCCAGACCGGCAACATCGTGCTGATGGCCGTCAAGCTGTTTGCGGGCGAGTGGGGCGAGACCCTGCGCTACCTGATGCCTCTGTGCGCCTTTGCGCTGGGCATTTTTGTGGCCGAGTTCATCCGCCTCAAGCTCAAGCGGATGCAGTGGCTCCACTGGCGTCAGCTGGTGGTGCTGTTCGAGATCCTGATGCTCTTTGTCGTGGGCTTTTTGCCGCAGGAGCTGAATCTGCTGGCCAACTCCCTCGTTTCCTTCTCCTGCGCCATGCAGGTACAATCCTTCCGCAAGGTGAACGGCTATGCCTTCGCCAGCACCATGTGCATCGGCAATCTGCGCAGCGGCATGGACTCCCTCTGCGCATGGCTGGTGGGCGGCAGCACCAAAGCCTTCGGCAAGGCGATGCACTACTTTGCCATCATCTTCCTGTTCGCGCTGGGCGCCGGCCTCGGCAGCCTTGCACTGGCCCCCATGGGCAGCCGGGCCATCTGGCTGTCCTGCCTGCTGCTCTTCATCAGCTTCTGCCTGATGTTCCTGAAAGAGGACATTGAGGAGCTGGAAGAATTTGAGCACCTGGAGCACGAGGAAGCCCTCAAAAAATAATTGCGCCGAAGCCTGTCGTATGCTATACTATAAGATGTTTGTGTGATACTTCGGCCCGCCGCACCACCGACGTGCCGGAGATGAAGTTGTAGAATCAGGAAGAGGAGCATTCCATGAAAAAAGGCTTTGACAACGCGAAATATCTTCAGATGCAGTCCCAGCACATCCGGGAGCGCATCGCACAGTTCGACAACAAGCTCTACCTCGAGTTTGGCGGCAAGCTGTTCGACGACTACCACGCCTCCCGCGTGCTGCCGGGCTTTGAGCCGGACTCCAAGCTGCAGATGCTGCTGCAGCTCAAGGAGCAGGCCGAGATCGTCATCGTCATCAGCGCGCAGGACATCATCAGCAGCAAGGTGCGCGGCGACTACGGCATCACCTACGACCTCGACGTTCTCCGCCTCATCGATGCCTTCCAGGGCATGGGCCTGTTCGTGGGCAGCGTCTGCGTGACCATGTACACCGCCGCCCCCGAGGTCGAAGCCTTTGAGCACAAGCTGAACAGCGTGGGCGTGCGCACCTTCCGCCACTATAAGATCCCCGGCTACCCCAACGATGTGGCCCGCATCGTCAGCGACGAGGGCTACGGCAAGAACGACTACATCGAGACCCAGCGTCCCCTCGTCGTCATCACGGCCCCCGGCCCCGGCAGCGGCAAGATGGCCACCTGCCTGTCCCAGCTCTACCACGAGCACAAGCGGGGCGTCAAGGCCGGTTATGCCAAGTTCGAGACCTTCCCCATCTGGAACCTGCCCCTCAAGCACCCGGTCAACCTCGCCTATGAGGCCGCTACCGCCGACCTGAACGACGTGAACATGATCGACCCCTTCCATCTGGAAGCCTACGGCGTCACCACCGTCAACTACAACCGCGACATCGAGATCTTCCCGGTGGTCAACGCGATGTTCGAGCTCATCGCAGGCAAGAGCCCCTACAAGTCCCCCACGGATATGGGCGTGAACATGGCCGGCAACTGCATCGTGGACGACGAAGCCTGCCGCGAGGCCTCCCGCAACGAGATCATCCGCCGCTATTTCAAGGCCCTCTGCGACCACAAGATCGGCAAGAACGTGGACAGTGAGATCTTCAAGCTGGAGCTGCTGCTGAATCAGGCCGGTCTGGCTGTCGGCGACCGTACCGTGGAAAAGCAGGCTCACGCCGTGGCCGAGCGCACCGGCGGCGCACCCGCTGCTGCCATCGAGCTGCCGGACGGCACCGTCGTCACCGGCAAGAACGGTCCCCTGCTGGGCGCAGCCTCTTCTGCCCTGCTCAATGCCCTCAAGAAGCTGGCCGGCATCGACCATGAGATCGACCTGGTCTCCGCCCGCGCCATCGAGCCCATCCAGACCCTCAAGACCAACTACCTCGGCAGCCGGAATCCCCGCCTGCACACCGATGAGATCCTGATCGCGCTGTCCAGCTCTGCCGCCGAGAATGAGACGGCTGCTGTCGCTCTGCAGCAGCTCTCCAAGCTCAAGGGCTGCGACATGCACTCCACGGTCATCCTGTCCAGCGTGGATATGGACACCATCAAACGTCTGGGGATGTACCTCACCTGCGAGCCCGCCTATGAGCAGGAAGACCGCAAGTATCACAAGAAATAAGCGCTCCGGCGCATAAGAAAAGCCGCACAGTACAGCGAAAAACTGTACCGTGCGGCTTCTTTGTTTCTTCTGTGGTTTCTCAGACGTGAGACAGGCTGGGCGCACCGCCCGCGATCTCCTCGGCGGTCAGCGGCTTCGCCTCGGCAGGGGCGTTCAGACGCTCCTTTGCTACGGCCAGCATCAGTTTGATGCGGTTCTCCTGATTGACCCTGGTGGCGCTGGGGTCGTAGTCGATGGGGGTGATGTTGGCGCTGGGGTACATCGCGCGGATCTTGTTTACCATGCCCTTGCCCACGATGTGGTTCGGCAGGCAACCAAAAGGCTGTGCGCAGACGATGTTGCCGTAACCGCCCTGTACCAGCTCGATCATCTCAGCCGTCAGCAGCCAGCCCTCGCCCATCTTGGCACCCAGCGAGATGATGCCCTCGGGCTTTTCCACCAGCTCCTTGAAGGGGCCGGGGGCGTAGAAACCGGCGTCGGCCTCGGCCTTGAGCATGGAGCGCTCCACGCTGTCCAGCCAGTTGAGCAGCTGGTCGGTACCCATCTTCATGGCCAGCTTGCCGCCGTAGAGGACATGGTCCTCGCCCATGTTGAAGATGCAGTACTGCACGAAGCCCATCAGACCCGGGAAGTTGACCTCGCAGTCCTGGCTCTCGAGGAACTTCTGCAGGTCGTTGTTGCCCAGCGGACTGTACTTGACGTAGATCTCGCCCACGACGCCGACTTTGACCTTCGGCACACGGGTGACGGGAATGGACTTGAAGTCCTTTGCGATGAGGGGGAAGGTGTGCTTCATCTCGCGGGAGGTGAAGCCCTTGCCCGCCAGCAGCACACGACCCAGACGCTCGACCCAGAGGTCTACCATCTTATCGGCAGCGCCTTTTTCGTTCTCATACGGAGCGACCTGATTGCGCAGGGCGCAGAGCATATCGCCGTAGAACACGCTGGCGATAGCCCGGCGGGCCAGAGGCAGAGTCATCTGGAAGCCGCTGTCCTTCTCGAGACCCGAGAAGTTCAGGCTGGCCACCGGGATGTTCGGATAGCCTGCCTTGACCAGCGCCTTGCGGAGCAGGTGGATGTAGTTGGAGGCACGGCAGCCGCCGCCCGTCTGGGTGATGAGCAGGGCCGTGTGCTCGAGGTCGTACTTGCCGCTGTTCAGCGCGTCGAGGAACTGGCCGATGACCAGCAGTGCCGGATAGCAGGTGTCGTTGTGGACATATTTCAGGCCCAGCTGCGCCACAGCGCTGCCGCAGTTGCCAAGGATCTCGCACTTGTAGCCGTCGTAGCGCAGGGCGTATTCCAGCAGGCGGAACTGGGTGATGGCCATGTTGGGGATGAGGATGGTGTGAGTTTTCTTCATCTCCGGGGTGAATTTGGGGTAATTGTATTCCATAGGTTCCTCCTATGTTACTTCTTATCTTCGTCTCGCTCATCCAGCGCGGCGAACAGGCTGCGCAGGCGGATATTGACAGCGCCCAGGTTTGTGATCTCGTCAATTTTCAGCTGGGTGTAGAGCTTGCCGCCCTCCTGCAGGATCTCGCGGGTCTCATCGGTGGTGATGGCGTCCACGCCGCAGCCGAAGGACACCAGCTGCACCAGGTCCATATCGTTCTGGGTGGTGCAGTATTTGGCGGCGGCATACAGGCGGCTGTGGTAGGTCCACTGGTTCAGCACGCTGGTGGGGAACTTCTCCACGCGGTTGGAGATGCTGTCCTCGGTGACCACCGCCGCGCCGTGGCGGGTGATGAGGTGGTCGATGCCGTGGTTGATCTCCGGGTCCACATGGTAGGGGCGTCCGGCCAGCACGATGATGCGCCTGCCCTGACGGCGGGCCTCATCTATGATCTCGCTGCCCTTGACCCGGATCTGTGCCATGTGGGCTTCATACTCAGCGTAGGCAGCGTTGGCAGCCTCCTGCACTTCCTTCTCGGAGATGCCGCCGAAATACTTGGGCAGCACGTCCTTCGTCATCTTGTGGACGAAATCCTTCGGACGGTGGATGCCGACGTAGTCGTAGATGAACTTCTGGCCTTCCAGCTCGGGGCAGTTGCCGGCGAGGACTTCGGGATAGTAGGCCACGACGGGGCAGTTGTAGTGGTTGTCGCCCAGACCCTCGTCGATATTGTAGGTCAGGCAGGGGTAGAAGATGGCGTCCAGATGCATCTGGGTCAGGGCCTTGATGTGGCCGTGGCTGAGCTTGGCCGGGAAGCAGGCAGTGTCGCTGGGGATGGTAGCCTGACCGGCCAGATAGAGACCGCGGCTGGACACCGGGCTGGTGTGGACGGCAAAGCCGAGCTTGGTCCAGAAGGCGTACCAGAACGGCAGCAGCTCGTACATATTCAGGCAGAGCGGGATGCCGATGGAGCCGCGCTTTCCGGCCACGGGCTTGTAGCTGGCCAGAAGCTGCTGCTTGTAGGCGTAGAGGTTGAGGCTGTTGTCCTCGCTCTTTCCGGTGACGGGCTTGTCGCAGCGGTTGCCGGAAATGAACTTGCGGCCATCGGCGAAGGTGTTGACGGTGAGCTGGCAGTGGTTGCCGCAGCCGCCGCACTTGACGCTGACGACTTTCTGGTCGAAGTTCTCCAGCTCTTCCTCGCTCATCATGGCGGAGGTGGTCTGGCCGTTCTTGCGGCACTGGCGCAGACCGAAGAGGGCCGCACCGTAAGCGCCCATCAGACCGGCGATGTCGGGGCGGATGACCTCGACGCCCATCTCCTTCTCAAAGGCGCGGAGGACGGCCTCATTGTAGAACGTACCGCCCTGCACGACGATCTTCCGGCCCAGCTCTTCGGGGCTGGACGCACGGATGACCTTGTACAGTGCGTTCTTGACGACGCTGATGGACAGGCCCGCCGAGATATTCTCAATGGACGCGCCGTCCTTCTGGGCCTGCTTGACCGAGCTGTTCATAAAGACGGTGCAGCGGCTGCCCAGATCCACGGGGCGGTCGGCGAAGAGGCCGAGGGCCGCGAACTCCTTGACGTCGTAGCCCAGTGCCTGCGCGAAGGTCTGCAAAAAGCTGCCGCAGCCGGAAGAGCAGGCTTCGTTCAGGAAGATGTTGCTGATAGCACCATCTTCGATCTTGAAGCACTTCATATCCTGACCGCCGATGTCGATGATGAAGTCCACGTCCGGCATGAAGTATTTTGCTGCCGTGAAGTGGGCCACGGTCTCCACGAGCCCGAAGTCGCAGCGGAAGGCGTTCTTGACCAGTTCTTCGCCGTAGCCGGTGGTGGTCACGCTGGCCACCTTGAGGCCGGGGTGCTCTTTATAGATCTTCAGCAGCTGCTGCCGGATAAGGGGCAGCGGGTTGCCGAGGTTCGGTTGATAGTTGGTGTAGAGGATCTGGCTCTGCTCGTCCACGACCACCAGCTTGACGGTGGTGGAGCCGGAGTCGATGCCGATATGCACCGGGCCGAACTGAGCGCTGAACGCCACCCGCGGCACGCTGTGGGACATATGGCGGGCATGGAATGCCTCGTACTCTTCCTTGCTGGCGAAGAGGGGCGGCTCGCTGGCGTAGGTCGCCGTGGCGGCGTACTCATCCAGCGCAGCGGCCACGTCCGAGAGGACGAACTCCTTGTCGGCGTAGAGGGCAGCGCCCAGCGCGACGTAGAGCAGGCTGTTCTCGGGGCAGGTACCGGTGACGCCCAGCGCCTCGTCGAAGCTCTTGCGCAGCACGGTGCTGAAGGTCAGCGGACCGCCCAGATAGAGGATGTTGCCCTGGATGGGACGTCCCTGTGCCAGACCGGCGATGGTCTGGTTGACCACGGCCTTGTAGATGCTGGCCGCGATGTCCTCGGTCTTTGCGCCCTGATTGATGAGGGGCTGCACGTCGCTCTTGGCGAAAACGCCGCAGCGGGATGCAATGGTGTATGTACGGGTGGCCTGTTCGGCCGCCTTGTTCATCTCATCAGCACTCATCTTGAGCAGCGTCGCCATCTGGTCGATGAAAGCGCCCGTGCCGCCGGCGCAGCTGCCGTTCATGCGGACTTCGGTGCCGTTGGTCAGGAACAGGATCTTTGCATCCTCACCGCCCAGCTCGATGACGCAGTCCGTCGCAGGGACGAACTTTTTGACCGCCACGCGGGTGGAGAACACCTCCTGCACGAAAGGCACGCCGCAGCTGTCGGCCAAGCCCATGCCGGCGGAGCCGGAGATGCTGAGCAGCGCTTTCCGGCCATGCAGCTGCTCTGCGTCGATGCGGCGCAGCAGCTCCTGCGCCTTTTCCAGAATGTGGCTGTAGTGGCGCTCATACGTCGAATATAAAAGGGTATCGTTTTCATCCAGCACCACGCATTTGATGGTAGTGCTGCCGATGTCAAGACCTACTCTCACAGTTGTTTTTCCTCCTGAAGGACAATGCACTCTCCCTCTGCAGACAGGGCTCTCCGGCCCGGGCAGAAGTTGTTTGCTAACGAATCAAATTTCAGACTCGCATACATGGGTATTATAAACCAAATCCGGCTGACAATCAATCATTCGGGATTATTTTACACCTTAAAAACAGTAAAATCACCTTTCAAAGTTAAACATTTTGTTAATTTCGCAAACTTTTCTGTGAATTTTGGGCTGTTTCTACTAAGATTCTTTACCGCCTGTCATTTTTTCCGCTCTCTTCCCTGTCCCGCACAAAAATCAAAGGCATCTGCGCTGCGCCGTCCCGGCCGCATTGCAGATGCCTTTTTGTCTCGTTCAATATCTCCTCAGCAGAAGGATCTCCTGTGCCGCCCGGCTTGCGAACCGCGCTGCGCGGATGTCGTTCTCCTCGCTGGAGTGGAGTTCCATTTCCGGCGGGATGTCCTCGCAGGAGGCCAGCAGAAACACCACCTGCGCTCGGGTGCCGCCGCCCGGACGGGCCGTCAGCGTCAGCTTCCAGCCTGCACGGCGGCAGATGAGCTTGCAGATGCGGAGACCCAGCTTTGCGCCGCTGAGGAAGCGGCGGTTGTTCTCGATGGGGTCTTCCTCCATCAGGCCGCAGCCGTTGTCTTCTACCCGGAGCGCGACGCCCGTCTTTTTCTGTTTCAGGCTCACCCACACCCTGCCGCCTGCATCGCAGGCCCGCAGCGCGTTGGAGATGAGGTGGAGCAGCAGCTGTTCGGCCTCATCGGGGACGCCCATGACGGCGCAGTGCTCGATGCCCCCGCTCTCCGTCGTGAGCGTTATTTCCAGCGACCGCTGGATGTCCGGGGCCAGACGGCCCGCTTTTTCCAGCAGACTGCACAGGTCCAGAGGCTGCAGCTCGCTCAGCTCTTCATTTTCCAGCTGATAAAGCGTTATGGCATTGCGTATCGTGCGATCCAGCCGGGCAGACTCTATCTGGATGTCTGAAAGTGCCTGCCGGGTGGGCAGGTCGGCCGACGCCAGCAGATGCATCTGCAGATATTCCCGGTTCTGGTCGATGATGCCAAGGGCATGGAAGCACACATCCCCAAACTCCTCCTGAGGGGAGACTCCTGCTCCATCGTTTCGCCTGCGCATTCTGCTCTACCTCCGCGTCGTGTGGTCAGCACCTCACTGCTGACTCAGTTTACTTTCCAGCGCATAAAGCAGGCGGCCGATGGTCACCTTCCTGCGCTCTAAGCCATACTCTTTTCGAAAATCCCGCCATGTCTGGGTACCGGTCTCGTCCAGCGTCTCCAGCAGCCGCCGGAGGGCGCTGTCCACAGCCGCCACGGTGAGATTGTATTCCTCCGCCACCGGCCCTAATATCTCCTTGCGGATGGCCAGACGGTGGTCAGAGCCCATCATCATCCGAAGCGCACCGGTCAGGTAGCGCTTGTTGGCATCGTAGGTGCTCAGACCCCAGCTGCGATAGATGCGCTCGCAGCGCTTTTCCAGACTCTCCGCCGGGCGGTGGGCCGGAGCGCGCAGCTCCTGCAGCATATCTTCCAGTGTGGCCTGACGGATGAGGTAGCATGCGTCCTCCTGGCTCAGGCTCTCCACAGCCGACCTCTCGTTGCGTCCGTCGTCCCGCAGAAGCACCAGAGGCTTGCGGTCAAGGCTGCGTATCCTGGGCAGAAACTGGATGCTGTCCATGTCCTCCAGTCTGCCGCCCAGCACCAGAACGTCCACATCGCCCTGCTCGAGCCGTTCCAGCAGCGTCCGGCTGCTGCGGTAGCTCGTGCAGCGGATGGCCGGGTTGCGCTCCTCAAGATAGCGTGTCCATACCCGCATCTCTCTGGGGTCATAGCTGGCCAGAGCTACGCGCCATATGACGTCCTGTTCCTCATAACTCACACGACGCGCCCCCTTCCCGCAGGTTTTCTGCCTGCTCCGTCTGCGGATACCAGCAGGAAATAGCGTCCTGCCACAGCTCCGGCTGGACCGAGTTCTCATACAAAAACTGCAGCAGCCGCCCGCATTCCTCTTCCGGGGCCGGGACCCATGTACGGGCCGTGTCTGCTGGGTCGTCCGGAGCTTTTGTCCGGCTCACGGTCAGCCAGCAGCCCTGTCCCTCCGTCTCCAGAGAACAGGCAAGGGTATATGCCTCCTGATACGGTTCCAACGCCGAAAAATTCCTCACCAATGGGACATTCTGTTTCATTCTGCATCCTCCTCACCCCATCTGCCCGGCCCTTCCACTTATGCCGGACAAACTACTTCATACTATAAAATTGTATGGAGCGTCGAAAGGAGTTGCAACGACAAATTTGCGTCAGTTTTCGTCGAATTTTGAAACACTGAAAATATTAACATGGATATTGTCTCAAGAATACCATCAACCGCTCCAAAAATCAAGACACATCTGCCGCATCCTCCTGGTTTGGGACGCTTTTCCGCGCAGGATGCAACGCTTTTCCATCCTTCGGCAGAAAACACAGAACTTGGCACCCGTTACGACATAAATTGTTCATATTCTTCTGATAAAATCAAACAGATACTATGTTTCCCTCTCCGTCCACAAATGTCGGGCGGAATAGGCCAGCAGACACTCCCCCGTTCTGCTGCCGGAAAGGCAGGCCAATGCTTCAGCTTATCAATATCGAAAAGAAATACACCACCGGCGATCTGACACAGGCAGCGCTCAACGGGGTCAGCCTCAACCTGCGCGACAGCGAATTCGTCGCCATCCTCGGCCCCAGCGGCTCGGGCAAGACCACGCTGCTCAACATCATCGGCGGCCTCGACCGCTACGACAACGGCGAGCTCATCATCAACGGCATCTCCACCCGCCGCTACACCGACCGGGACTGGGACTCCTACCGCAACCACACCGTCGGCTTCGTGTTCCAGAGCTATAACCTCATCCCCCACCAGACCGTCCTCGCCAACGTCGAACTGGCCCTGACCATCTCGGGCGTGTCGGGCGCTGAGCGCCGCCGCCGTGCCGCCGAGGCGCTGCGGCAGGTGGGCCTCGGGGACCAGCTCCACAAGCGCCCCACCGAGATGTCGGGCGGCCAGATGCAGCGCGTGGCCATCGCCCGCGCCCTCGTCAACAACCCCGACATCCTGCTGGCCGACGAGCCCACCGGCGCACTGGACAGCGAGACGAGCATCCAGGTCATGGAGCTGCTGAAGGATGTGGCAAAAGACCGCCTCGTGGTCATGGTCACGCACAACCCCGAACTGGCGGAGCAGTATGCCAACCGCATCGTCCGCCTGCGGGACGGCGCTGTCACCGACGATACCCGCCCCTTCGAGCCGGACGACACAAAGCTTGCCCCTCCCGTCCATAAGAACATGGGCCGTTCGTCCATGTCGTGGCTCACCTCGCTGGCCCTGAGCTTCAACAACCTGCGCACCAAAAAGGCCCGCACCCTGCTCACAGCCTTCGCGGGCAGCATCGGCATCATCGGCATCGCCCTCATCATCTCGCTGTCCACCGGCGTCAACGCCTACATCGCCGACATGGAGCGCTCCACTCTGAGCGAATATCCGCTGCAGATCCTGAGCAGCGGGGTGGACATCACGAGCTTTCTGTCCTCGGGCAGCAGCGACGGCACCACAGCCACCGGCCTGCCCACCGACGAGGACGGCAAAAAGGACACCTCCGGCGGCATGGAGGGAATGGTCTCGGTCCGCCAGCTCATCACCAAGATGGTGTCGGGCCTGACGTCCAACGACCTCACTTCCTTAAAGAAATATCTCGACAGCGACGAGTCCACCATTGCGGATGACGCCACCTCCATTGAGTATTCCTACAGCGTCTCGCCCCAGATCTACCGGCAGGACGCCGACGGCAGTGTGCATCAGGTCAACCCAGACTCCACCCTCTCGATGCTGGGTCTGGGAAGCTCGGGTTCCGGCTCCACCTCCGTCACCAGCAGTCTGATGAACAGCGTGGGCAGCAACACCAGCGTTTTCTATCAGCTGCCCGCCAACAGTGACCTTTATAAGTCCCAGTACGAAGTCAAGGCCGGCCGCTGGCCCGAAAAGCCCACCGAATGTGTCGCCGTGCTGAGCAAATACGGCACTGTGACCGACTACGCCCTCTACTCCATGGGTCTGCGGGACTCCGCCGAGCTGGACAAGATGATACAGCAGTTTGCCCAGAACCAGAACGTCGATGTCCCCAGCGATTTCCGCACCTACAGCTACGACGAGCTGATGGGCCTGAAGTTCAAGCTGGTGAACAGCGCTGACACCTACGTCTACGACGACACCTACGGCATCTGGAAGAGCAAGGCCGACGACAAGGACTATATGCAGCAGCTGGTGGAGAACGGCGAGGACATCACCATCGTGGGCATCGTCCAGCCGGACTACACCGCCTCCGCTTCCATGCTCACCTCCGGCATCGCCTACCCCGCCTCCCTGACCGAGAAGGTCATGGAGGACGCTGCCGACAGCGTCATCGTGAAGCAGCAGATGGCTGACCCCGCCACCAACGTCCTCACCGGCGAGAGCTTCGGCAAGGCTGAGAGCCTCCGCGACTTCGATTTGACCAGCCTCTTCTCCATTGACACCAATGCACTGAAGGATGCGTTCCAGTTCGACGCCTCTGCCCTCGACTTCGACCTCAATGGGGCTTTCGACCTCAGCAGCGGCAGCTTCGACCTGAGCAGCCTGCTGGACTTCTCCGACTTCTCCCTCAACATCGACGAGCTGCCCGACATCGACCTCAGCGACGCCTTTGCAGAGCTGGACCTCTCCGTCTCGCCGGAGGCCCTGCAGGACCTCGTGCAGAAGGTGTTCAAGGACTATAAGAAATATATCATCGGCAACGGCATCCTCAACTTCAAGAAGTGGAGCTTCTCTGCCTACCTCAAGACCGAGCGGTTTCAGAAGCTGATGGCCGAGTCCATGAAAGACCTCGTTGACCCGGACAAGCTGCAGGGCCAGCTCTCGAGCGCTCTGCAGACCACCATCCAGACCGTGATGGAGACCTACTCCGACCAAATCACGGAGGTGCTGAAAAGTCAGCTGGACGCTGCCATCCAGAAGGGCATCGTCACCTTCCAGGACCAGATACAGTCCCAGCTCAAGACGGCCATCCAGCAGAACATCGGCAAGCTGAGCAGCCAGATGGAGAGCGCCATCAAAATCGACGCGTCGGCTTTCCAGAAGGCCATCCAGCTCAACATGACCGCCTCCGAGCTGACCGAGCTGATGCGCTCCACCCTCCGCTCCTCTTCCGCCACCTATGAAGCCAACCTGACGGCCTTCGGCTACGCGGACGAGGCCGCCCCCAGCCAGATCAAGATCTATCCGAAGGACTTTGCCAGCAAGGCCACCATCCTGGAAAAGCTGGATGCCTACAACGCCGGGATGTCTGCAAAGGGTGAAGACGAAAAGATGGTGCAGTACACCGACCTCGTGGGTACCCTGATGACCAGCGTGACCGAGATCGTGGACATGATAAGCAGCATGATGGTGGCCTTCGTCTCCATCTCGCTGGCAGTCTCCTCCATCATGATCGGCGTCATCACCTATATCAGCGTCCTCGAGCGCCGGAAGGAGATTGGCATCCTGCGCGCCATCGGCGCTTCCAAGCGGAACATCTCCGAGGTGTTCAACGCAGAGACCTTCATCATCGGTCTCTGCTCCGGCGTCATGGGCATCGTCCTCAGCGAGATACTGCTCATCCCCGGAAACATCATCATCCAGAAAGTCTCCGGCACTTCGACCCTCGTTGCTTCCCTGCCCGTAGACGCAGCCCTCTTCCTCGTGGCACTGGCTACCCTGCTCACCATTCTGGCCGGCATCATCCCGGCCCGCGGTGCAGCCAAGTGCAACCCCGTCAAAGCCCTGCGCGCTGAGTAAACCCCAAAGATCTCATTCCCGGTATCCTTTCCGCTCCGGCGGCAGGGATACCGGGATTTTTTCGGCTTATTTTTGCTCCGTCCCGTCGGTTCAGCTTGTATCCATCCTGCATGAGAACGCCTTTTTTTTGCTCTAAAAGTTACAAAAGAGTACGGTCATTCCGGAAGATTCTGATGCTTACCGGGAATTGCCGGAAATTGATTTGCTTTTTGCTCTGTGAGCAAATCAATCTGCACAAAGGAGGGTCGATTTGTTATGCAATTCTGCCAAAAGTGTTTCGAGGTTATTGATTTATTCCACAAATTATGCCATACTATAGTCACTGAAACCGTTCCCGACACCGTTCCCGAACAATTTCAGTAAAAACCAAAACTTCGACCGAAAGAGAGGTGCTTCCCGGAATGCCGAACATGACCATCAAAGACATTGCCCGTCTGAGCGGCTGTTCCGTCAGCACCATCTCCCGCGTCATCAATGACCGGCCGGATGTGCGTCCCGAAACGAAAGAAAAGGTGCTTCAGATGATGCGGGAGTCGGGCTTCGTGCCAAACACCAACGCCCGGCAGCTGAAGATCCAGCAGTCCCGCAGCCTCGTCTTTGTGGTCAAGGGTACCCGGAACCTCTTCTTCTCGGACTTCCTCGTTCAGCTGCAGCGGGCCGCGACCCTCTACGGGTACAGCGGCATCGTCTCCTACCTGGACGAGAATGCCAACGAGATAGACGCCGCCCAAAAGATCCTGCGGGAGATAAAGCCCAAAGGCATGATATTCCTCGGCGGCAGCGTGGCCAACTTCCAGCAAGGCTTTGCGAACATCACCGTCCCCTCGGTGCTGACGACGCTGGTCTCCGACGAGCTGGATTTCCCGAACCTCTCGATGGTAGGCGTGGATGACCGGGCTGCGGCCCGCACCGCCGTCTCCCACCTCATCGCGCAGGGCCACCGGAAGATAGCAGTTCTCGGCGGTCCGACCACCAGCTACCCCAGTCGGATGCGCCGCCTCGGCGCACAGGATGCCATGGAGGATGCCGGGCTCACCTTTGACGACCGGCTCTACGGCCTGTCCAACTACGATTTCGAGTCTGCCTACCACGCCATGAACAGCCTGCTGGCCCGACGGGCCGAGTTCACCGCCCTGTTCGCCATGAGCGACGTCATCGCTTTCGGTGCCATCCGGGCGCTGGTGAGCGCCGGGTTCCGGGTGCCAGAAGATGTATCGGTCATCGGCTTCGACGGCATCTCGATGTCCCGCTACTGCGTGCCGGTGATGACCACCATTGTTCAGCCCGGCGAGCAGATCGCACTCCAGAGCATCGAGCTGCTGGTGCGGCAGATCGAGCATGGCGCCCCGGCCCAGAAGATCACCCTCCAGCCTGAGCTGCAGGTCGGTGAGAGCGTAAGGGCGGTCTGATTTATTTCGTCTCATTTCCGCTGCCAGGCGGAATGTGTATATCACATGATGAAGAAGGAGAACAATTATGAAAAAAATGATTTCTCGTCGTAATTTCCTGAAAGTCGCTGGCGCTTCTGCTGCCGCCCTCGGTCTGGCTGCCTGCGGCGGTTCCTCCAGCAGCACCGCTGCTTCCACCGCTGGTTCTACCGCAGCTTCTGCCGCTCCCGCAGCTGCCGGCAAGGTCTACTACCTGAACTTCAAGCCCGAGCAGGATCAGGCCTGGCAGGATCTGGCTGCTTCCTACACCAAGCAGACCGGCGTGCCTGTCACCGTCGTGACCGCCGCTTCCGGCCAGTATGAGACCACCCTGATGAGCGAGATGGAGAAGAGCGAAGCTCCTACCCTGTTCCAGGTCAACGGCCCTGTGGGTCTGGCAAACTGGAAGGACTACTGCCTCGACCTGTCCGGCAGCGATGTCTACGGCCAGCTGACCAGCGACTCCTTCGCATTGAAAGACGGCGACGCCGTTACCAGTATCGCTTACGTCATCGAGACTTACGGCATCATCTACAACAAGGAACTGCTGACCGCCGCCGGCTACACCCAGGACGACATCAAGGGCTTCGATGACCTGAAGAAGGTCGCCGACGACATTCAGGCCCGCAAGGCTGAGCTGGGCGTCGATGGTGCTTTCACCTCCGCCGGCATGGACGGTTCTTCCGACTGGCGCTTCAAGACCCATCTGGCAAACCTGCCCATCTACTACGAGTACAAGGCTGACGGCATCGGCTCCACCGACGCCATCAAGGGCACCTACCTCGACAACTACAAGAAGATCTGGGATCTGTACATCACCGACTCTACCTGCGACCCCAAGCTGCTGGCTTCCAAGACCGGCAACGACGCTGTGGCTGAGTTCGTGGGCAAGAAGGCCGTCTTCTACCAGAACGGCACCTGGGCCTACAGCGATGTGAAGGATCTGGGCGACGACAATCTGGGTATGCTGCCCATCTACATCGGCGCTGAGGGCGAGGAGAACCAGGGCCTGTGCACCGGCTCCGAGAACTTCTGGTGCGTCAACAACACCTCCTCCGATGAGGACATCCAGGCTACTCTGGACTTCCTGAACTGGTGTGTCACCTCCGACGAGGGCACTTCCGCTATGGCCGATAACATGGGCTTCGTCATTCCCTTCAAGGCCGCCAAGGACTCCACCAACCCCCTCATCGCCATCGCCAACGATTACGTTGCCGCCGGCAAGACCAGCGTTGACTGGTGCTTCTCCACCATGCCTTCCGAGGAGTGGAAGAACGGCGTCGGCTCTGCACTGACCGCTTACGCAGCAGGCACCGGCAGCTGGGACGATGTGGTCACCGCCTTTGTGGACGGCTGGGCCAAGGAGTACAAGCTGGCCAACGGCTAAGCGCTCTCCTTCTTCCGCAATAGCTGGATAACGGGGAGGCGGGCGAACGCATCGCCCGCCTCCCCTTCTTTTTCAGGAGGTATATCATGCAAAAGGCCATCAGTAAATATTGGCCGGTGTTCGTACTGCCCACCCTGCTGGCGTTCATCATCGGCTTCATCTGGCCCTTCATCTGGGGCATCTATCTTTCCTTCCAGCGTTTCACCACCGTGAGCAAAACCACCTTCGTGGGCCTGCAGAACTACATCAGCGTCTTCTCGGACGAGACCTTCCTCCACGCCTTCAGCTTCACGGCGGCGTTCACCGTGGTGTCCACCGTCCTCATCAATGTCTGCGCCTTCGCCATCGCGCTGGTGCTCACCCGCGGCATCCGCGGCACCAACCTCTTCCGCACCGTCTACTTCATGCCGAACCTCATCGGCGGCATCCTGCTGGGCTACATCTGGCAGATCCTGCTCAACGGTGTGCTGGCCAACCTGCAGAGGCCTCTGCTGGCGCTGGACGCCAAGGCCGGTTTCGTCGGTCTGGTCATCCTGATGTGCTGGCAGCAGATCGGCTATATGATGATCATCTACGTCGCGGGTCTGCAGAGCGTCCCCGGCGACCTCATCGAGGCTGCGAAGATCGACGGCGCAAACGACCGTGAGATCCTGTTCAAGATCAAGATCCCGATGGTCATGCCCAGCGTCACCATCTGCACCTTCCTCACCCTGACTAACAGCTTCAAGCTGTTCGACCAGAACGTGGCCCTGACCGCCGGTGAGCCTGCCAACGCCAGTGAGATGCTGGCCCTGAACATCTACAACACCTTCTATGGCCGCTCTGGTGCTCAGTGGAAGGGCATCGGTCAGGCAAAGGCCGTGGTGTTCTTCCTCATCGTCGTGATCATCTCGCTCATCCAGCTCAAGTTTACCCGCTCCAAGGAGGTGCAGCAGTAATGCCGAAAGATAAAAAAATGTGGGACAACATCCTCACTGTCATCATGAGCCTGCTGTGCCTGCTCTGGATCTACCCCATCGTCCTGATCTTGCTGAACAGCCTGAAAATGGAAGGCACCTTCACCACTTCCACCGTCTTCAAGCTGCCCACTGCAGAGACCTTCGCGGGCCTTAGCAACTACATCTACGGCGTCACCAAGATGGGCTTTCTGTCCAGCCTTGGCTACAGCCTCGTCATCACCGTGTCCAGCGTGGCCCTCATCCTGCTGTGCTGCTCCATGACCGGCTGGTACCTCACCCGCGTGAACAACAAGCTGAGCAAGTTCATGAATCTGCTCATCGTCTTCTCCATGGTCGTCCCCTTCCAGATGGTCATGTTCACCCTGTCCAAGACCGCCGACACCCTCAAGCTGAACACCCCCTGGAACATCTGCATCATCTATCTGGGCTTCGGTGCCGGTCTGGCCGTGTTCATGTTCACCGGCTTCATGAAGAGCGTCCCCATCGAGATCGAAGAGGCTGCCATGATCGACGGCTGCAACCCGATCCAGATCTTCTTCAAGATCGTCTTCCCCATCCTCAAGCCCACCATGATCTCCACCGCCATCCTTGAGACGATGTGGGTCTGGAACGACTACCTGCTGCCCACGCTGGTGCTGGACATCAAGAAGTACCGCACCATTCCCATGGCCATCCAGTATTTCCGCGGCGGCTATGGCCGCGTCGAGCTGGCCCCCATGATGGCCTGCATCATCATCGCCATCATCCCCATCATCATCCTTTACATGACCTGCCAGAAGTACATCATTGAGGGTGTCGTGGCAGGCGCTGTCAAGGGTTAAAACAAGGAGGTTCCAGCCATGCGTGCAAGCGGCATTCTGATGCCCGTCTTCAGCCTGCCGGGTCCTTACGGCATCGGCACGCTGGGAAATGAAGCCTTTGCCTTCGTCGATTTCCTTGCGGCTGCAAAGCAGACCTACTGGCAGATACTCCCCATCGGCCCTACGGGCTACGGGGACAGCCCCTACCAGAGCTTTTCTGCCTTTGCCGGCAACCCTTACTTTATCGATTTCCGTCTGTTGGCTGCGGACGGCCTCCTCACCGAGGCTGAGCTGCCCGCGCCCCAGCCGGTGGGGCCCGTCGATTACGGTGCGCTCTACCAGCAGCGGCCCGTGGTGCTCCATAAAGCGGCTGACCGCCTGCTGGCTTCCCCCACTCCGGCCTATGAGGCTTTCTGTGAGGCCCAGAGCAGCTGGCTCGAGGACTATGCCCTCTTCATGGCCGTTAAGGCCGAGCAGGAGCAGGCCGGTCTCTCCGACTGGCCCGACGACCTGCGCACCCGGGAGCCTGCGGCCCTCGCCGCTGCCAAGGAGCGGCTGGCCAATGAGGTGGACTACTACAAGGCCGTGCAGTTCTTCTTCTACACCCAGTGGAACGCCCTCAAGACCTACGCCAACAGCCACGGCATCCAGCTGGTGGGCGACATCCCCATCTACGTCAGCCCCGATTCCAGCGACCTCTGGACCCGCCCGGAGCTGTTCCAGACCGACGGCGCCGTCCACCTGACCAGCGTTGCCGGATGTCCGCCCGACGCCTTTGCCGCCGACGGTCAGCTCTGGGGCAACCCGCTCTACGACTGGCCCCGCCACGAGGCCGAAGACTTCCGCTGGTGGAAGCAGCGCATCAAACACGCCACTTCCATCTACGACGTCGTCCGCATCGACCATTTCCGGGGCTTCGAGAGCTACTACTCCATCCCCGCCGGGAACAAGACCGCTGCGGGCGGTCACTGGGAGAAAGGCCCTGACCGCGCCTTCATCGACGCCATGCACAAGGCTCTGGGCGAGGGCGGCATCATCGCCGAGGATCTGGGCTATCTGACCCCCGAGGTCAAGGCCATGCTGGCCGCAAGCGGCTACCCGGGCATGAAGATCATGCAGTTCGCCTTCGACAGCCGCGAGCCGGGCAACTACCTGCCCTACACCTACCCCCGCAACAGTGTGGTCTACACCGGCACCCACGACAACGTGACCACCGAGGGCTGGCGTCAGAGCGCCAGCGCCGAGGATGTGGCCTATGCCTGCCGCTACCTGCGCTGCGCACCTGAAGACCTCACTGAGTCCATGATATGCGCCTGCCTTTCCTGCGTGTCGGACATGGCTGTCATCCCGCTGGCCGACTGGCTCCATCTGGACGCTGAGGCCCGCATCAACACCCCCAGCACCCAGGGTGCCAACTGGCAGTGGCGGCTCACCCAGCCGCTCACCCCGGCCCTCAGCGCTCACATCGCTGAGCTGACCGCGCTGTACCACCGTGTGCCGGGCGAAGAACTTTAAGCTTTCCCCCATTTTTCTCCGATTCATCCTGATAGCAGCAGCGCCCTGCCTGCCGTCCCCTCACCGGACAGCAGCCGGGGCGCTGCTGTTTTCGCGTTTTTCTTCAAATTTCACACAACATTTTTTCGGAGCCTCCGGCCCGCTTTGCTCTTTATATTTTATCGTTTTTTCGTTTGTTTCTCCCGGATTTTCCGTTTTGGAGCCCCAAATCCCGTTCCAATTATGTTTTTTCGCTCTCTTGTTGTTTTTGGGCAATTATGCTATAATTCAGGTAACTTAGTCCCCGTCTGTGGACGGAGCACATGTGCGAAAGGAGCATTCCCACTATGGAACTTACATATCAGAGTCCGCTGATGCCGGCTTCCTACACTGCCATCTCTGCTGACGAAATGACCTATATTGATGGCGGTGCCATCCAGATAGGCTCTTATCTCATCGAATTCCATCCCGAGGCCCTGCTTCAGTCTGTGGTCAACTTCACGATCAACTTTAGCCAGCTGATGGGCAAAGCCGCCCTCGGCGCAGCCGTTGGCGGCCTCATCCTGATGCACAAGGATGGTCTGACTCTGTCCCAGTCGGTCTCCTATTACTGGGATGGCCAGAACAAGGCCGGAAAAGCTGCCACTGTGGCGGTCGGCGCTCTCGCTGGCTGGTACGGCGCAATGCAGGCTATCCAGATCTATAACACGATCAAGTCCATCTTCATCGAGCTCAAGAATGCTTACGCCCAGACCAAGGCAAATATTGCCGCGTCCCAGCAGCAGAATGTCGGCATCACCGACCCCATCGTGGCTGCAGCTGCCTGAGTCTGTTTGATTTGACGGAGTGATAGAAAGGAGTCGTTTATGAAACGCATCCAGATGCCTTCTTCCTATGCTGTTGTAACGGACGGAGAAAAAGCCCTTCTTGGCGGCGGCGGCGCATTTCGTGACGCATGGACCTCATTTACGGACCATCTCCGTTTCACTGATTTCTTCTTTAGAGGTGGACTGCTCTCTCTCTCCATCTCGTTCATTCCGAAGCTGCTGTTCAATGTGGTCAAGGCCGGCTTCAATGTCGTGGAAGGCGTCCACACCTTCATCTTCGGCGGCCCGAGCAAAGCTGCAGAAGACCTTCAGACCTACAAGAACGATATGAGCGCTCTGCGTGCAGACGCAAAGTCTCAGCGCGGCTGACCTTTCCAAAAACAAAAGAATGCCCTGCGGCGGTGGATCCTCACCATGCCGCAGGGCATTCTTTTTGTGTTTTACATGACCCGCACGGCTCCCTGTTCCCGCAGCGAGAGCAGATAGCAGCAGCCTGGGCCGAACAGCGCCTTCATCGCAGCGCAGTAGCGCTTTATCAGCGCATCCGGTACAAAAGCCTGGATCGTTCCGGCAAAGCCGCCGCCCTGCATCCGCCATGCACCGCCGGTGCCTGCAAGGATGCTCTGGCTGATAGCCAGAGCCGCCGACAGCCCCTGATGCTTCGGCGAAGAAGCACAGTAGACATTCTGGCAGCACTCAAAGGACGAGTGGCCGCTCTTCTCCACCAGCCGGGCAAAGGCGGCAAAGTCTCCTGCCACAAGAGCATCTCTCTGGGCAAGGGTACGGGCATTCTCCTCAAAATAGTGGATGGCACGCAGCACGGCGCGGTCGCCGCATTGTTCCCGCAGACGGGGTAGCTCCTGCCAGAAGCGTTTCTCCTCCACCTCGCCCAGCACCTTGCCGCCCAGACAGGCCGCCACGGCCTCCATCTCGTTCCGGATGGCCGCGAACTCGCCGGTCAGCTCGCTGTGGCTGGCGCGGGTATCGGTGACGCAGAGGGTCATGCCATCGGGCAGGACGCCGTCGGCATGTATCTTCTCGATCTTCGGTGCCGTCGGGTCGGCAAAATCCGCAAAGAGCACCCCGCCCACGGCGCTGGTCAGCTGGTCCAGCAGGCCGCTGGGCTTGCCGAAGTAGGTATTCTCCGCAAACTGGCAGATGCGGGCCAGCGCAGGGGCGTCCAGGCCGCAGCCGTATTCCGTGTTGAGGATAATGGCCACGCCCATCTCAAAGGCTGCTGAGCTGGACAGTCCCGAGCCCCGCAGCACATCGCTGGCCGTGTAGGCGTCGAAGCCGCTCACATCGCAGCCCTTTGCCCGGAAGCCCTCCGCGATGCCCCGGATGAGGCTGGCCGAGTGGGTGCTCTCCCCCTGCTGCGGCTCCGCTTCGGTCAAATCAATGACATCCAGCTTATTGAAGCCACGGGACTTGACCCGGATGAAACCATCCTCGTTTCGGGACGCCACCGCCACAAGGTCCAGCGTGACCGCACCCGCAAGGCCGTAACCGTGCTGGTGGTCGGTGTGGTTGCCGCCAAGCTCTGTGCGGCCCGGGGCTGAATAGACCTGCACCTGCCGCTCCGGCCCATAGTAAAGCTCAAACTGCTCAAGGGCCGCACCATAACGGCTGCGTTGGCGGGCCAGGACCTCCTCGCTGCCGCCGTAGAGCGCGGCCAGCGCGGCGTCCCACCTCCCTGCTGCGATCTGTTCTCTGAGCTGCCTGCTGGTTGCCATCCAGAACCCCTCCCTGCACTCTCTGCAATGTTCGGTTTGTTACCGCTATTGTAATGCATCCGCTGCCATTTTGCAATTTCAACCCGCAAAAAAAGTAATTTTCGGTGTCCAGCCCAAAGAATAAGATGTACTTTTGTTGAATTTGCGGGGGCAGATGTGGTATACTCAGGCTATAGAGCCAACAGGCAGGAGGGAACCGCAATGGCAGACGTCTACAAGCAGTCGTTCAAGCAGAACTACACCAACAACATCGAGCTGTCCATCTTCAACTGCGGTCTGGAGCGCTGTGCTCCGGGGCAGACCTGGGGTCCCGGCATCCGGGACCACTACCTCATCCATCTGGTCGTCTCGGGCAAGGGCGTGTTCGAGGTCGGCGGACGCACCTACGAAGTCGTGCCGGGCGATCTGTTCTTTGCCCGCCCCAGCCAGCTCATCCGCTATACTGCCGACGAGGCCCAGCCGTGGGAATACAGCTGGGTCGGCTTCAACGGTGCCTGCGCCCACAAACTTGCGGCGCAGCTGCCTTTCACCGACGCTGCTCCCGTCCACCACACCCAGGACCTGGAGGGGATGCGGGCGGCCCTGAGCAGCATCTACTCTTCCCGCGGCCTGCAGCCCCAGGACGAGGCCGCGATGGTGGGCTATCTCTACCTGTTCATCGCCGCCCTGATGCGGGAGACCAGTGAGAGCCGCCCCCACAGCACCTCTTCTTCCAGCCAGTATGTCCTGAACGCCATCAAGTACATCCAGTTCAACTACTCCCACGACATCTCCATCGACGATGTCGCCAAGAGCGTCGGCGTCTCCCGGAGCCATCTGTACCGGGTGTTCATGCTCAATGTGGGCAAGAGCCCCATCGACTATCTGACCGAATACCGGGTCAACGAAGCCTGCAAGCTGCTGCGCAGCGGCACACTGTCCATCGCCGAGGTAGCGGCATCGGTGGGCTTCCTCGACCAGTTCTATTTTTCGCGGGTGTTCAAGCGCGCCAAAGGTGTGCCGCCCAGCAAGTATATGACTTCGCAGGCTGACGCAGACGTCCAGCCCGCCCCTGACGAGACATAAGGAGAGATCATTCCATGCCCTTACAGAAAAACCAGCTTCTCACCCTCCGCATCGAGCGTCTTTCCAGTGACGGCAGCGGCGTTGCCCACTCGCCGGAGGGCGAGGCCGTCTTCGTCCCGGGTACTGCCCCCGGCGATGAGGCTCAGGTGCGTATCGTCAAGGACTGCGGCCGGTATGCCTTCGGCATCCTGGACAAACTGCTCACCCCTTCGCCTGACCGCATCCCGGTGGACTGTGCTGTCGCCGGCCCCTGCGGCGGGTGCAGCCTGCGGCACATGGACTACGCCGCCGAGCTGCGGTCCAAGCAGGAGAGCGTCGCCGACGCCTTCCGCCGCATCGGCGGACTGGACGTGCCGGTGCTGGATGCCCTTCCCTCCCCTGAGGTGGACCGCTACCGCAACAAGGTACAGTTCCCGGTGGGCCGCGACAAAAACGGTGCGCCTTGCATCGGCTTTTACGCCGGCCGCACCCACCGCATCGTCCCCTGCCCCGATTGCAAATTACAGCCCGGCGTCCTGAACGACATCGGCAACGCGCTCTGCAGCTTCTTCGCCGCTCACGGCATCCAGCCCTACGACGAGGAGAGCGGCAAGGGCCTTGTTCGGCATATCTTCCTGCGCCGGGGTACACACAGCGGCCAGATCATGGTCTGCCTCGTCTGCACCCGCCCGAAGTTTCCCCACAGCGAGGAGCTCGTGACCGCGCTGCGGGAGCAGTTCAGCGATATTGCGTCCGTCCTCATCAACGTCAACGCCAAGAAGACCAATGTCATCTTGGGTGAAGAGACCGTCTCGCTCTACGGCCCGGGCTACATCGAGGATACTCTTTGCGGTGTGCCGGTCCGACTCGGCCCCCTCTCCTTCTATCAGGTCAACACACTGGCCGCTGAGCGGCTCTACGGCATCGCTGCCGAGTACGCCCAGCTGGAACCCTCGGACGTTCTGCTCGACCTCTACTGCGGCATGGGTACCATCGGTCTCTCCATGGCCGACCGCTGCCGGGAGCTCATCGGCGTGGAGATTGTGCCTGAGGCTATTGACAGCGCCAAGGCCAATGCCGCCCGGATGGGCGACACCGTCGCCGCCAAGAGCCGCTTCTTCTGCGCCGACGCCGGTCAGGCTGCGGCCCGCCTCGCCGCTGAGGGCCTGCGGCCCGATGTCATCATGCTCGACCCGCCCCGCAAGGGCTGCGACGAGACGACCCTTTCCGCCGTCGTCCAGATGTCCCCCCGCCGGGTGGTCTACGTCAGCTGCAACCCCTCCACCGCCGCAAGAGATGCCGCATGGCTCGAAGAGCATGGGTATCATGCGGAGAAGGTGCAGCCGGTGGACCTTTTTCCACGAACACGGCATTGTGAATGTGTCATTGCACTTTCCAAGGGTGAGATCGACTCCAAAAAAGTCCGTGTAGAGTTCTCCTTGGAGGGCATAGACACTTCAGGATTGCAAAAGGGTGCGACCTATCCTGAAATCAAGGCCCGTGTGTTGGAACAGACTGGGCTGAAGGTTTCTTCCCTGTATATCTCGCAGGTCAAGCAGAAATGCGGTCTGGAGGTACGAGAGAACCACCATAAGGCGAAGTCCGAAAATACGAAGCAGCCCCAGTGTCCGAAGGAGAAAGAAGATGCAATTGTGGAGGCTCTGCGGCATTTTCAGATGATATGATTTACAGTATGTCCGTCTGGTTTTCAGGCGGGCATTTTCTTTTGCCGGAATATGGTGTTTCCACTTTTATCGTGGTACAATAGATGCAAGAATCATTTTTCAGGAAAAGCAGCCTTCCATCCAATTTATAGGACACCCATTGTTGTAAAATCAGGATGTCAATCTATCACAAAAAACAAGGAGCAACGTATGCCAAACGATAAGATCGCCGCCGTAGGTGCCAATATTGCCGAAAAAGCCGCCATGATCTGGAACGTGGCCGATATGCTGCGGGGGCCGTTCAAGCCCCACGAGTACGGTCTGGTCATTCTGCCCATGACCGTGGTAAAGCGGTTCCATGACTGCCTGCTGCCCACCCATCAGGCAGTGCTGGACACCTACGAAAAGGTGAAAAAGCTGCAGGTCATCGACGGCTTTTTGCAGAAAGCCTCCGGCTACCAGTTCTATAACACCAGCCGTTTCACCTTCGAGACCCTGCTGGCAGACCCTGACAACATTGAGTCCAACTTCCGGGATTACCTGTCCGGCTTCTCCGCCAACGCACAGGATGTGCTGGCAAAGTTCGACTTTGACAACATCATCAAGCGGATGGTAGAGAGCAACACCCTCTACCTCGTTATCAAGGAGTTCGGCTCTGAGAAGGGCTATCTTGGTCCGGACAAGATCAGCGCCGTGGACTGCGGCTACATCTTCGAGGATCTGGTGCGGCGGTTCTCCGAGAGCTTTGGCGAGGAAGCCGGAGCACACTTCACCAGCCGGGATATCATCTACCTGATGACCGACCTGCTGCTGTCCGAAGCCGACCTTGACACCAGCAGCATGACCGTTTACGATATGGCGATGGGAACCAGCCAGATGCTCAGCTGCATGGAGGAGCGCATCCACGAGCTGAACAGCGATATTGAGGTGACCTGCTTCGGGCAGGAGTTCAACCCCTCCACCTTTGCCATCGCCAAGGCGGACATGATGATCCGGGGCGGCGACCCCAACAATATGCGGTTCGGTGATACTCTGTCGGAGGATCAGTTCCCCGGATTCACCTTCCAGTACATCATCTCCAACCCGCCCTTCGGCATCGACTGGAAGCGGGAGCAGAAGGCGGTGGAAGCCGAAGCCGCCCGGGGCGAGATGGGGCGTTTTGCGCCCGGTCTGCCCAAGATCAGCGATGGTCAGCAGCTTTTTGTGCTGAACGGCCTTGCCAAGCTGGCAAACAAGGGCAAGATGGCCATTATCCAGAACGGCTCTCCCCTGTTCAGCGGCGATGCCGGCAGCGGGCCCAGCAACATCCGGCAGTATATTCTGGAAAACGACTGGCTGGACTGCATCATCCAGCTTTCCACCGATATGTTCATGAACACTGGCATCTCCACCTACATCTGGGTGCTCAGCAAGGATAAGCCTGCCCACCGTGCAGGCAAGGTGCAGCTTATTGACGCCAGCCACTGCTTTGAGCCCCGCCGCAAGAGCATCGGCACCAAGCGCAACGACATCACCGACACCTGCCGGGAGCTGATCGTCACCGCCTACGGCGAGTTTGCCAACGGCAAGGTGTACGGTGACAAAAACGGCATCTATTGCGAGAGCAAGGTGTTTGAGAGCGTGGAGTTCGGCTACAACAAGATCGTGGTGGAGCGCCCCCAGCGGGACGAGGCAGGCAACATCATTCTGAAGCGCGGCAAGCCCTTGCCGGACACCAGCCTGCGGGACACTGAAAACGTGCCGCTGGTGCAGGATATTGACGCCTACTTTGCCCGGGAAGTTCTGCCCTATGCCCCCGACGCATGGATCGACCACAGCAAGACCAAGGTAGGCTACGAGATCCCCATGACCCGCTATTTTTACGAGTATCAGCCGCCGGAAGTCGTGGATGATATCGTAGCACGCATCACCGCACTGGAACAGGATATCTCCGCCGGGCTGGCAGAGCTGTTCCATAAGGAGGGCTGACCATGGCACGGAAAATGAAAGACAGCGGTATTGAATGGATTGGGGAGATTCCAGAGGGGTGGGAAGTAATTCCGGCAAAGTTTCTGTTCAAAAACTCTGATATTCGACGAATTGCTGATGACGAGCAGCTAACTTCCAGCCAACAATTCGGCATCATTTCCCAAAAAGATTATACAGAATTAACTGGTTCAAAAGTTGTTCTGGCAAACAAGGGCTTGGCAGATTGGAAGCATGTTGAACCGTTTGATTTTATTATCAGCCTCAGAAGCTTTCAAGGCGGCTTGGAAATGAGCGAAATCACCGGCTGCATCACATGGCATTATATCGTTTTGAAGCCTTGTCATAAAATATGTAGCTATTACTATAAGTGGCTTTTCAAGTCTGATTCTTACATTCGTGCCTTACAGCGCACTTGCAGCTTTATTCGCGATGGGCAGGATCTGCGGTATTCTAATTTCATTCAAGTTCCACTTTTTGAGCCACCACTTGCCGAGCAGGAAAAAATTGCAGATTATCTTAACGCCGAATGTTTCCGCATTGACGCCATGCTCACCAAAACCCGCACCAGCATTGAGGAATACAAAAAGCTCAAACAGGCAGTTATTACGCAGGCTGTTACCAAAGGCGTGCGTGGTGAGCGAGAGATGAAGGATAGCGGGGTTGAGTGGATTGGGGAGATTCCAGCAGAGTGGAGCATTACAAAAATCAAGTCGGGTGTGACAAAAATCGGTAGTGGCAAAACGCCTTCGGGTGGTGCTGAGACATATACTGATTCTGGTGTAATTTTTCTTCGTAGTCAAAACGTTTATGATTGCACATTAAATCTCGAATCTCCTACTTATATTTCACCTGAGGTTGATGCCACCATGAAATCGACCCGTGTTTTGCCTGATGATGTTCTATTAAATATCACCGGCGGTTCTATTGGCCGGTGTAGCATTGTTCCCAAAACACTCGGCTTAGCTAACGTTAATCAGCATGTCTGTATTATCCGTACAAACCCTCTTATCTTTCTTCCAAAGTATATGCAGTATTTTTGGGTTTCCACTTTGGGCCATTTAGCTATTGACCTGTATCAAACTGGCGGAAATCGTGAGGGCATGAGTGCTGACGCTATCCGCAACACACCTATTCCTTATGCGCCATTGAACGAACAAAAAGAAATCGCCGACTACCTTGATGCCAAGTGTGCCGAAATTGACGGGCTGATTGCAAAGAAGGAGCAGCTGGTGAAAGAGCTGGAAAGCTATAAGAAAAGTTTGATTTATGAGGTTGTAACAGGGAAACGAGAGGTGTAAAATGTGAGTAGCAAGAAAAAGCCTACCGTTAATCAACATATTGTTCCTCAAGCATATCTCCGAAGATTTGCTACACTCACTGAAAACAAGAACTATCAAATTGGGGTCGGGATACGAAAAAAGGACGGACGCAACTTTTTTGCAACAACACAGTCCGTTAAAAATGTAGGTTTTGTAAAAAACGTTTACGAATTTGATTGCAGAAAGGACACTCCAAATTATTGGGAAAATTACTTTGCCGAAGTAATTGAGCCTTTCTGCGGCACAGAATTATCTAATATCATTAGCAATATTGAATCATCTCAAAACGCTGCTGTTGTTTTAAGTCATGAAGATAAATGCAATCTTTCTGTATTTATTTGCCATCAAATTTTCCGCAGTCCTCAGGCATTAGAGAAATCCATACAGATTGGTCAAAAATCCATAGAGCGAGGAAAGAAAGAAGCACAATCAATACTTAAATCCTCATTTCCACCATTCCTGCATTCCCTTCTATTAAACGCTTTAGACGATGCTGACTTTTCCAAGGATGAAATCAAGGATATTTTTATGCAGTCCATGTCTGACGTCAACCGACAAGAAGAACGAACCAATGCATTACTTGATAAGATTTGGATTGTTTATGAAAATACAACTCAGCTTCAATTTATAACAAGTGATAATCCTGTATGCCGAAAAAACTGTGTTACAAAATCTTTTTCTTTTGAAGATAACACCTTAAAAGATCCAAATTCCCTCATTTTATTTCCATTATCCCCTACGATTTTAATAGAAATTACTCCCAGCCATCTTTTAGGATCGCAGCCACAAAAATATGATGGCCGAAAATTCCTATTGGGGCAAAACGATCTTTCTTTTATTGCTGGTGCAGATACCCTTCAAATATTGCAATGTCATCGACAAGTTTTTATGTCATTAAATATGCTTCAGCATCTTGATGAATTGTCGAAAGCGAGCAAAATCAATGATTGAACAAATTGTCAAGGAAATAAATATCTGCTTAGAAAATGAATGTTTTCTCTCTGCACTTGGAATGGCACTTACACTTCCTGACATTTGCGGAAAAGCAGAATATCCAACAGACGGCGTTACCAAAAGGTATATCAAATGGACAAATGAATATATTAGCGCTTATGAAAAGGATGACAGTCCGTATGGAATTGATATGCCTTATTTAAGTGGCGAGGTTCTTTATAACCTGCGCAATGCTATTCTTCATCAAGGGAATCCCAATATTGTATCTTCTGAAATCAAAGACATTCGCTGTAAAGTTGATGAATTCAACTTGGTCATTGGAAGTACTTTTTCGGGAGACACAAGCTCAGTCCATTATGGAAACGACCAGCAAATTGTTTACCGTCGACTCGATGTCAACATCGTTAATCTTTGTACAAAGCTCACCAGAACAGCAGAAGGCTACTACTGTGAAAACCATGAGAAGTTTAACTTTTTCAATTGCACAATTGATGATAGAAGAAAATTGGGATTTATAAATTTGTAATGTAGAAATTAGGAGACGTAAAATCATGAAAGAATCAGATCTTTTTAATACAGGTGTTATAGAGTGTGAAAAAGGGTCGGCTGTTTTTATCAATGATAATTATTCATTCAATTTTTTGAATGCCCTGTCAAAAAAGCCAGACATGTACGACCGAGATAAAGCTTTTTGCCTTTCTCTTCCCGCTGATGGTTTTCTCAAAGGAGTTACGCACAATGGCCATGACATAGCTATTTATTGTGGTTCTCCAGAAGAATTCGCTACTAAAGAAATACCATCTACTTTTTGCATTCATACAAACACCTATCTTATTCAATGCGGAAATCGTAGTCCTTGTGACTGGTCGCATTTTGAGGGTATTCAATTTTGCGGTGGAACATTAAATGATCTTTTCTCTAATATTCCATTTATTAAGCTTTCTGCTTCTGGTGACTCTGTCACTCCCCTTTCTAGTGTCATTTCCACACCATTTGGAGAAATAACTGTTACTATTGGGACAATATCTCAGGAGCGTCGCAGTCGTGGCGAATACACTCTTTCAAATAGAACCGTTTATATAAAACTACTTTTCGCCGAGTCTATTACAATTGCCGATATCTTCCCTCATCTAGATAATGTTTCAAAATTTATTTCTTTCTTAACCAATCATAAAAACATTGGTTTCGATGAAATCTATTTATTGAAATGGAATAAAAAATATCATACAGCTTTCAACGATGTCCAAATATTTCAAGAAAGCTATCATGAGTTTGTTCAAAAAAGTCCATGGAGCAACATTTGTTTTGATGATCTCAACGATTTTCTCTTTCCCCTACTTCAATTAGTTTACAGCCGTTCTCCTCATAATCCTTTTTGCTTTATGGATTTTTTTCCAGCCTCTTCTCGTGATGTTGGTCGAATGTCAACTGACTTAATCCATAGCATTGTTACCTGTCTAGAATGTGAGCTTTCCCGAACCAAAGCCATTAGTTCTCCTTCTGATGATAAAAATACAGCCTATATTGCAGAATCTGAAAAACTCTTTTCCCTTGTAACTGAGTTAAAAAAAGCTGTTCAAACCTATGAAAAAGAAAATGGCTCATTTTCAAAAAAGACTCATGATATGCTTATGGGGACATTGAAACATCTTTCGCTTGCAGATGCCGATAAAATCAACTTGCTCTATGATAAATATAAACACTTTTTAAGTGTTCTCTTTAGCGATTACAATTTCACTCTGGAACAATCCGACATTGAAGCTTTAATAATTCATAGAAATCGCACCACTCATGGTGTTCAACAAATTCTTGATAATCGCCTCGCAATGACTGCTTTTTATTTAATTGGTTTAATCTATTGCATGATTCTTCACAGTGTTGGTATTGACGACCCACAACTGAAAAAAATTTGTGAAAAGCATTTCTTATCAAAATAAGGAGGTCTAATCATGCCCCTCAACACCACCGAAAAGCAGTTTGAATCGGACATTGCGGCGGCGCTGCTCTCCCCTGCCGGAGGCTACACCCGCAATGGGGATTGCTACGACCCCAAGCTGGGGCTGTTTGTGGATACCCTGATCCGCTTTGTGCAAAAGACCCAGCCCAACGAGTGGGCATTTTTTGAAAAGCAGAACCCGGTAAACCCGGTGCGGAAGTTCTGCACGGCCTTTAACAATGCCTGCGATGCGGACGGACTGCTTTCGGTGCTGCGGTATGGGTTCAAGCACCGGGGGCGGCGGTTCCGGGTGTGCTATTTTCAGCCGGAATCCGCGCTGAACCAGAAGGACGCCCAGCGCTACGCCCAAAACGAGATTACCTGCAACCGGCAGTGGTTCTACTCCGACACCACCCACAACTCGGTGGATATGGTGCTGGCGGTAAACGGCATCCCGGTGTTCGCCTTTGAGCTGAAGAACCAGTTCACCGGGCAGACCGTGGAGAACGCCAAGCAGCAGTGGATGCACGACCGGGACCCCCGGGAGGTGTGTTTCCAGTTCAACAAGCGCATTCTGGGCTACTTTTGCGTAGACCTGACCGAGGTGTGGATGGCCACCCGGCTGGCAGGCAAGGACACCCGCTTTCTGCCCTTCAATCAGGGCTCCAACGGTGCCGGGCGGGACGGCGGTGCAGGCAACCCGCCCAACCCCAACGGCTACCTTACCGCCTACCTCTGGGAAGAAGTGTTCCAGAAGGACAGCATGATGGACATCCTGCAAAAGTTCATGAGCCTGCAGGACGGCAAGACCCTCATTTTTCCCCGGTATCATCAGCTGGACGTGGTACGCAAGCTGGTGGCAGATGTGCGGCAGAAGGGTGCCGGGCAGCACTATCTCATCCAGCACAGCGCCGGGTCGGGCAAGTCCAACTCCATTGCATGGACAGCGTACCGGCTGGCTTCCCTGTTCAACACCGAGAACAAGCCGGTGTTTGCCAGCGTCATCGTGGTGACTGACCGCACCGTGCTGGACGCACAGCTGCAGGAGACCATCTCCGGCTTTGACCACACGCTGGGTGCGGTGGAGGCCATCGGCGAGGACAAAAACTCCGGCGACCTGCGGGATGCCATCAACAACGGCGCACGCATCATCATCACCACGCTGCAAAAGTTCCCGGTCATCTACACCGAGGTGAACAAGACCGCCGGGAAGAACTATGCCGTTATCATCGACGAAGCGCACTCCTCCCAGACCGGCACCTCTGCCTTAAAGCTGAAAGCCGCCCTTGCCGACACCGAGGACGCGCTGCGGGAATATGCCGAGTTGGAAGGCAAAGCGGAGGACGAAATCGACCCGGAGGATGCGCTGGTGAAGGAACTGACCTCCCACGGACGGCACAAGAACCTGTCCTTCTTCGCCTTTACCGCCACCCCAAAAGCCGCCACGCTGGAACTGTTTGGCACCGAGTACCCGGACGGCAGCCACCACCCTTTCCACATTTACAGTATGCGGCAGGCTATTGAAGAAGGGTTCATTCTGGATGTGCTGCAAAACTACATGACCTATTCCACCTGCTTCAAGATCGCCAAGACCATCCCGGACAACCCCGACCTGCCAGCCAGCCGAGCGGCGAAGCTCATCCGCAAGTATGAAGAGCTGCACCCCTACAACATCAGCCAGAAGGCAAAGATCATTGTAGAGACCTTCCGGGAGACCACCAGCCACAAGATCAGCGGGCGGGGCAAGATGATGGTGGTCACCTCCTCCCGGCTGGCGGCGGTGCGGTACTTCCACGAGGTCAAGCGCTACATTGCTGAGCAGGGCTATGACGATGTGCAGATCTTAGCGGCATTTTCCGGTGCCGTACCGGACGGCGGCGTGGAGTACACAGAGCAGTCCCTGAACGTCCGCGCCGACGGCAGCCACATTGCAGAGAGCCAGACCAAAAAGGAGTTCCACAACAACTTCAATGTGCTCATCGTGGCAGAAAAATACCAGACCGGTTTTGACGAACCGCTGCTCCACACCATGATCGTGGACAAAAAGCTGAAGGGCGTCAAGGCGGTTCAGACTCTCTCCCGTCTGAACCGTACCTATCCCGGTAAAATCGACACCTTTGTGCTGGATTTTGTGAACACGGCAGAGGACATCCGGGAGGCCTTCCAGCCGTTTTATCAGGAAACCTTTCTGGAGCAGGAGGTCAACACCGACCTCATTTACAAAACCCAGAAGGAGCTGCGGAGCTTTGCGGTCTATTCCGATGCAGACGTGGAAGCCTTTGCCAAGGAGTATTTCCGCAGCACCAAGCAGGATAAAAACGCCGTGGGCCGCATGAGCAGCGTCTTGAAGCCGGTGGCAGACCGCTACAACCAGAAAACGCAGGCCGAGCGGTACCAGTTCCGCCGCCTGCTGCGCAGCCTTGTCAAGTGGTACGGCTATGTTTCACAGGTGGCGCGGATGTTCGATGAAGAGCTGCACAAGGAGAACGTATTCTGCGCTTACCTGCTCAAGCTGCTGCCGCCGGACGAGATCTCTCCGCTGGATCTGGAGGGCAAATTGCAGCTGGAGTATTACAAGCTGCAAAAGACCTTTGCCGGGGCCATCGAGTTGGAGCACGCCAAGGGCATCTACGAGCCAGTCACCCAGAAAGGTGCTCTCGGCCACGACCCCAAGGAGCCGCTGGACGAGATTATTTTGAAGATCAACGAGAAGTTCAAGGGCGAGTTCACCAACGCCGACCGGGTGCTGCTTACTGCCCTGCATGACCGTCTGCTGGCCGACCCGAAGCTGGCAAAGCTGGCACGCAGCTCCGACCCGCAGATCTTTACCGAGAGCATCTTCCCCAAGGCTTTTGATACTGCCGCACAGGACAGCTATCTTGAAGCGCAGGACACCTTCTCTTCCCTGTTTGAAGATACCAGCAAGTACAAGGCTATTATGTCAGCTCTGGCAGAGTGGCTATATGGAGAATTCCGCAAGAAGTAAAACCGTTTTCCTTTTTGTTTGCTTAAAACAGCCTGCATCCACGGGATGCAGTTCGAGGGTTTGGGTGTTCCCAACAAGTATTTTGCAAAGCAAAATAAGCAGATGTATATACGTCTGCATTGCTTGCGGGTGCTATGAAACCTCTCAACGTGCTTCCCAAATTTGAAAATCATTTTGCAATCGAGACCGTCCGTTTTCAAGTTCAACTTGAAGCGGACGGTTATTTTTTGCTCAGGAGGTTTTTGCGTTTGCATCCGCAGCAAGCAGGGCGAGTTGGTACCAACTCACGATTTTTGAATCTGATTTTACAAATCCGACTTCAAAAACGATTGTTGGGCTTCGCCAAAACCCGATATTCAGCACATAAACTGTGCCGACTGCGTATCTTAACAGACGCTGAATAAGCAAATTTCTTGTAGAAAAAATCGTTTCCAAAAAATCGTCGTTGATTCATTCAATATTGCACAAAACCGGAACTATTACTTCCGGTTTTGAAGGCAAAAAGCGGAAGTATCACTTCCTAAAAAATCGAGCAATTTTATGGTATGCTCTATCCAGAGCCGTTCACAAGAACCGGACCTCCCAAGTCCGGTTTTCTCCCTCAAAACCGGACCTGATACGTCCTAAAAATACTTATTTGATTGTGATAGGCTTTCTACAAGCCTTCATCGAACCTTGAGAACCGAATGACCGTCTGCATGGGATACCCGGCCATGACCCTGAGAAGGAGAGCCGGAAAACGCCGCCGAGAGGGGGCAGGAAAGCCATGCAGGGATAACGGCATTCCAAATTTGAAATTACGATGATACGCAAAACCGGAACCAGTAGTTCCGATTTCACCTTGAAATTTACTTCGTATTTTTTAAAAACCGGAACTACCAGTTCCTAAAAATAAAATTTACGATGTGATACAATTTTTTCAGTGGTTTGCAGCAGAAAACCGGAAGCACTACTTCCGCTTTTTTATAACCAAAAACCGGAGGTAAGACCTCCTAAAAAATCTTCTATGAATGTGTTAATCTAATTTCAGAGCCTTCATTGAACCTTGAAAACCGCATGACCGTCTGCATGGGATACCCGGAAAACGCCGCCGGAAGGGGGCAGGAACACCATACAGAGAGAACGGCGTAAGAACAATGACATTCTATTTCATTTCAGAAAGGATGGTTTGCCTATGACAAAACTGAGCCAACTTAAAATTGACCCGGAGTTCCAGAAACAAATCAACCCTCCGTCGTTTGAGGAAACCCACCAACTGGAAATGAACATCCTCAAAGAAGAACGTGTGCTGAATCCGATCATCACGTGGAACGGCTATATTGTGGATGGACATACACGCTATCAAATTCTTCGGAAATATCCATTTATTCCATTTGAAGTCATCGAAAAAGAATTTTCCAGCCGCTATGAAGCACTCGCATGGATCTGTAAAAATCAGCTTGGGCGGCGAAACCTGACCCCAGAACAGAAAAAGTTCCTGATTGGAAAGCAGGCAGAAGCGGAAAAGCAAATCAAATCGTTTCACGGCAATCAGTATACTTTGGCATCTGAAAGTGGTCTGGTTCAAAATGAACCAGACCGCACAAAACACGGTTCACGATCAAAGGTCGCTGCGGAACATGGAACATCCGAAAGTTATGTTTACCGTGCAGAGCAATTTGCAAAAGGTGTGGAAGCGGCGGAGGAGGCAGTACCCGGAGCGCAGAAAGAAATCCTGAGTGGAAAGATCCGGGCAACCGACCGTGAAATATCCTCGATTGCAAAGGTTCCAAAGGAAAAGCGTCCCGAAGTTGTGGCAGAGCTTCGTAAGCCTAAAGCCAAACGGGATTCCAGTATCACGGATTCGTATTCTTCGCCTTCAAAGGGCAATGAGTTTATAACGACCTTCAAGCAAGACATTCAAGGGCATAAGAAAGGACTCAACAAGGAAGAAAAACAGAATCTCAAGGATGCTGTCAAGAGCATCTATTCGCCTCGCCGTTTGGCAGATGGCGAAGCCATGATGTGTGAGATTCAGGGAGCGCAGGAGGATTTTGTCCGGCGGTGGGAAATGTGTTTTCGTGAATACCCCGATATTCTTACTGAACCAAAGAACAATGAAAACCTGCTGGTTTTTATCGACCGTGCCAGTCGGTATCTTCAGACGGTAAAAGATCGTCTGAACAATGATTGAAACCAATACTCTCAAACGGTCTAGCACTAATTCGGATGTAAAAATGGAGGTGAATGCCATTTCGGATTACTTGAAACCCAATATGCCACTGCCGCAATATCTGCCCTATGCCCGATTTCTGCTGGATACAGACCTGAGCCACACAGCAAAGCTGCTCTACACCCTGCTGCTGGACCGGGCTACACTTTCTCAAAAGAACAACTGGATCGATGCACAGGGGCACATTTATGTGATCTATCCGCTTTCCAATCTGGCGAAGGATTTAGGGTGCTGCGTTTCCAGCGTAACACGCTCTTTCACAGAACTTGAAAAAGCCAACCTTGTCGAACGAGTGCGCTACGGCTTTTCTAAACCCAGCCACATTCTGCTCAAGGTTCCGTACACTACGCAAAATTGCGCTGTCACAGTATGCAAAAATGCCGAGCATGACTGTGCAGAAACGAGCAGTATGATTGCGCAAAAATGCACACCTAACCAACGTAATAAGAACAACCTAAATGATAACCACCTGATAAGATCAAACAATGCTCGTCTATCGTTGGGAGAATACCAGAATGTCTTTCTAACGGAAAAGGAGTACAAGCGGCTCAAGGCTGACTTTGCAGGGCTGGACAGTCTGATTGAGCAGTTGTCCGCTTATGTCCAGTCCACTGGCAAAAAGTATGCCGACCATGCCGCAACGCTGCGTATCTGGGCAAAGCGGCAGAAGACAGAGACAGAGAAAAAGACAACACCGGGTATCCCGGACTACACCTTTGTGGAAGGAGAAAGCCTATAAAGACGATTGAGAAAATTTTGGAAACCCCCGTTTCCAGTATGCCCAGAAACGCAGCGGACTATCACGGAGACAACGGTCTGCTTTATTGCGGCAAGTGCCAAACGCCCAAGGAAGCCTTCTTTCCCAAAGGTCTTGTCCTGATGGGAAAGAACAAGCATCCGGTAGAATGTGCCTGTCACAAAGCCGAACGGGAACGGCAGGAGGCAACTGTTAAGGAGCAGAAGCACCTCGACCTTGTGCGGCGGCTGAAAGCAGAAGGCTTTTCGGATTCTGCCATGCTTAACTGGACATTTGAAAACGACAATGGACGCAGCCCTCAGATGCACCATGCACACCGCTATGTAGAACAGTGGCAAACCATGCGCACAGAGAACATCGGGCTGCTGCTCTGGGGCGGTGTTGGCACAGGCAAGAGTTTCCTTGCCGGGTGCATTGCAAACGCTCTGATGGAGCAGGAAGTGCCTGTGCGCATGACAAACTTTGCTCATGTCCTGAACGAATTGAATAATAGTTTCTCCGGGCGCAATGAGGTCGTAGACCGGCTGTGCCGCTATCCGCTTCTCATCATTGACGACTTCGGGATGGAGCGCGGCACAGAGTATGCACTGGAACAGATTTACAACATCATAGACAGTCGCTACCGCAGCCGAAAGCCTCTGATCGTCACGACCAATCTGACACTGGACGAGATACGGCACCCACAGGATACTGCGCACGCCCGAATCTATGACCGCCTGTTAGAAATGTGCGTTCCGATTTCATGCATTGGGGTCAGCTTCCGGAAAGAGAATGCACAGGAAAAGCTGGAACGCTTAAAAAGTTTAATCGGATGAATCAAGGGATGTTTCTAAAATTCGCAGGACTGTCAAAGTTCTGCTACAAGGAAATGGAGTTGCCTATTGAAAAAATACTATGACACCGAAACTGACAATGCATCCTTTGTACGCTGTATCGATGTTATGGCAAAGCTGATTCAAAAATATGGCTCAACTGTACTGGAGCAAAAGGAGTCTCCGCTTTGCGCGACCAACAGTAAAGCTGCATAAGCAGATTTACACGTTGCGTAATTTTTGTTTTTATGTTAAAATAATTGCGTAGCGTGTTTTACATATATGAGGGCAACTTTATGGACTGCAAAGACAAAATCCTCGAACTGCGCGAATCGACCGGGATGAACCGCCGGGAGTTTTGCACTTTCTTCCAAATTCCCTACCGCACTGTAACAGAATGGGAACTCGGCCACCGCCATGCGCCAGAGTATGTACTCCGGTTGCTAGAGTATTATATCCAGCATGAAAATCTCACACAACAACCAACCGCCGAAAGTGAGGATTTCTTATGAAAAAAGCACGCACCAAATGCTACATTTATACTCGCGTATCTACGGCCATGCAGGTGGACGGTTACAGCCTTGATGCACAGCGTGAAAAGCTGCGCAAATATGCCGATTATGAAGATATGGTCATTGCTGGAGAATATTCCGACGAAGGATTTTCCGGTAAGAACATTCAAGGTCGGCACGAATTTCAACAGATGCTGCGAGATGTGCAAGACTGTAAAGACGGCGTTTCTTACGTCTTGGTGTTCAAATTGTCTCGTTTTGGGCGCAATGCGGCCGATGTTCTGAACTCCTTGCAGCTTATGCAGGATTTCGGTGTCAATTTGATTTGCGTAGAAGATGGCATCGACAGTTCTAAAGATTCCGGCAAGTTAATGATTTCTGTTCTTTCTGCTGTTGCTGAAATCGAACGTGAGAATATCCGTGCTCAAACGATGGCCGGCCGTGAACAGAAAGCCCGTGAGGGCAAATGGAACGGCGGCTTTGCACCCTATGGCTATAGGCTGGAAAATGGCGAGCTTTCGATTGCAGACGATGAAGTGGAAGTTATCCGTGTTATTTTTGACCGCTTTATCCATACCAACGATGGTGTAGCAGGTATTGCCCGGTATCTGAACACCCATGGCTATGTGAAAAAGCTCCGTCAGAATGGAACTATCCCAAAGTTTTCTGCTGTATTTGTTAGAGGTATTCTGGACAATCCCATTTACTGCGGTAAGATTGCATTTGGTCGCCGCAAGGTTGAAAAGAAACTCGGCACTCGAAACGAAATGCACATTGTGAAGCAATCCGAGTTTCCCGTCTATGTCGGTCAACATGAAGCCATCGTTTCTGAGGACGACTGGAATCTTGCACAGACCAAGCGTCAGCGTACCACAGGGCGGCGTGAAAAGGTCCGTGACCCAGACCACGCACATATTCTTTCCGGCATTCTGAAATGCCCCTGCTGTGGACGGAACCTGTACGGAAATATCTCTAAGGCTCACAGCAAGGATAACAAAACTCGTTATTACTACTTCTGCAAGAGCATCAAAGGGCAGACTGGACACGAATGTTCTTTCCGGTTGAACATTGAACAGAACGAAATCAATCAGATGGTCGCATCCATCGTATCCGCTATGGTTCACAACCCACGCTTCGTAGATGCCATCAAAGAAAAAATCAGTTCTGCAGTCGATACCAGCGAGTTGGAGCATCAGGCTGATACAATCAAGGCGCAGCTCCGCCAGCGACTCAGTACGAAATCTCGTCTGGAGCACCAGATGGACGCACTGGACTTTAATGATCCCTATTATGACCGTAAGTCTTTGGATTTACAGCGGCGTTACGATGAGCAATATGAACTGATTGGGGACATGGAATCCCAGCTCGCTGAAATCCAAGGTCAGATTGATGACATTCATCAGGAGAAGATCACAGCGGACAACATCTATCACCTGCTTCTGGCCTTCGATGAAGTCTACAATGCCGCCACTGAGGTGGAGCAAAAGGAATTCATGCGTGCCTTCATCGAGCGCATTGATATTTTCCCGGAAAAACAGCCGGATGGCAACTGGATTCGGAACATTGTATTCGCCTTCCCTGTTCCCTACAATGGAAAAGAGATTCGAGAATTCCCCTTGGAATCGCAATCAACCGTTGAGGCCGTTCTCCTTTTGTCCAAACTCCATGTCGACCGGCACATCGAGGTGGACGTCAGCATGGATGAGCTGGATGTGACTGCCGCCGAAAGCAAAGCCACCTACAACGAGATTCGGAACTATGTGTGGGAACACCACCAGTTGAAGGTGTCCAACCTCTACATTGCGCAGGTGAAGCAGAAGTACGGCATCATCGAGCGTGAGAATTACCATAAAGCGAAAAACGAGAATGCAAAGCAGCCCCAGTGTCCGAAGGAAAAAGAGGATGCGATTGTGGAGGCGTTGAAGCATTTTAAGATGATTTGATTTACAGTATGTCCGTCTGATTTTCAGGCGGGCATTTTCTTTTGTTGGAATATGGTGTTTCTATTTTTATCGTGGTACAATATCTTAAAGACTTTTTGATTTCGGAGGGAGCCGTCATGATCGATCTTGCAAAACTGGAGCCTGTTTTGGGCGGATACCAGACCTATTTCCCGAAGCATTGGCCTCATGTTGAAGATTTCAAATGGGAAGCCGCGCAGCATTTCCACGATTATTGGAATATTGACGCGGCAGATTTTGGTGAAATGTTCAAGGAAGCCACTGCAAAGGTCTTTTCGCTTCTGGATACCGGCTATGCCTATCCCCGTGCGATGATCCTGAATTTCGCAGCAGCGGACTGTGAAGCAACACGCGCAATGTTCCGCAGCTTGTTTGATGAATCCACCAAACTTTCCCAGCGCATTATTGCATTTCAGGCTGCCACCGAAGAAATACGCACAAAATACAACGACGGCAGTTGGAATAACCACTACCAGAACACCAGTGCCATCAGCGTCTATCTGTGGCTCCGGTATCCGGATCAATATTATATCTACCGCTATTCCGTTGCCCGTGACATCTCGGATGCGCTGAACTTCGATGCTCCGCCCAAGCGGGATGGTTCCGTAGAATCGCTGCTAAACAGCTACCGCCTTTATGATGAGCTGCGGGTGGCACTGAGCCAAAATGCTGCCATCACCCAGATGATCCGCAGTGCCATTGAAGCAGCCCCTGCCGGAAAATACTGGCCAGACACACACTGGAATATCGCTGCCATTGATCTGGGCTTTTATCTGAGCCGTTTCTACCTTGCCGAACAAAAGACATCACAGATGCAGGCCGGATGGTTTCCTGCTGAAAGTGAGTATGATCCGGGCATTACAACCGCACAGTGGAGTGCTTTGCTGCAAGACACCTCGGTTTTTACCTCGGAGGCTTTGCAGGTGATGAAATGTATGCTGGATTACGGCGGGCAGGCCACCTGCAAACAGCTTGCCATTAAATACGGTGAAACCAGCAACTTCTACATCTCCAACTCCTACCATCTTGCACAGCGGGTGGCAGAAAAGACTGGCTGCCGCTGCATGCCCCGCGACAGCGAAAATATGCGTTGGTGGCCCATTTTATATGTGGGCAAAAATGCCAGCACAAAGGCGGATGGCACTTACATCTGGCGCTTGCGAGATGAGCTTTTACAGGCTCTGAAAAAAGCCGACCTCTCGAAAGTACCGGCTGCCGCTGCCGCCTGTGAAGCACCTTCACGCCACTACTGGTGGCTGACTGCCAATCCTAAGATCTGGAGTTATTCCAGTCTGCGGGTCGGCGAAGAGCAGACCTATACGCTGTACAATGACAACGGGAACAAGCGCAGGATTTTCCAAAATTTCCTCGATGCAAAAGCCGGGGATCTTGTGATCGGCTATGAGGCCAATCCGGTAAAGCGAGTGGTAGCTCTGGCCAAGATCACACAGGAAAGCAACGGCAAAGAGATTTATTTTGAAAAGACCGAGAGCCTGACTTCCCCCATTGACTATGCTGTACTGAAGGCTTTCCCTGAGCTGGAGAAAATGGAGTTCTTCGTACAGCCGAACGGAAGCCTGTTCAAGCTCTCGGAGGGTGAGTACAACTTTATTCTGGATCTGATCCGGGATGAAAACCCTGCTCCCGTCCGGCAGGCATCTGCCGACAGCTACACCAGAGTTGATTTTCTGCACGATGTTTTTCTGAGTGAGCAACGCTATGAAGTGTTGGTTTCTTTGCTACGCCACAAGAAAAATATCATTCTGCAGGGTGCACCCGGCGTTGGAAAGACCTATGCTGCCAAACGGCTGGCGTACTCTATAATGGGTCAAGCTGATTCCTCCCGGGTTGAGTTTGTTCAGTTCCACCAGAATTACTCCTACGAGGATATCATGCTGGGCTACCGGCCGGACGGCTCCGGCTTCAAGCTGACAGAGGGTGTATTTTACCGCTTCTGCCAGAAGGCTTCCAACGACCCCGACCGAGAATACTTTTTCCTGATCGATGAGATCAACCGGGGCAACCTGAGCAAGATCTTCGGCGAGCTGATGATGCTGATTGAAAGCGACCATCGGGGTGAAAAGATCACACTGGCCTATAACGGGATGCCCTTCTATGTCCCGGAAAATTTGTACATTATCGGTATGATGAATACTGCCGACCGCAGCCTGGCCATGATCGACTATGCGCTGCGCAGACGCTTCAGTTTCTTCGAGATCGAACCGGCGTTCACCTCCGATGGATTCCAGAAATATCAATCTGCGCTTGACAATGAAACCTTCAATGCTCTGGTGGAACAGATCAAGGCATTGAACCGGGAAATTACCACAGATGCCTCCCTCGGTCCCGGATTTCGTGTTGGACACAGTTACTTTTGTCTGGCCGACCCTGCCGCCTGCACCACTGACTGGATGCGCTCTGTGGTGGAGTTTGACCTTCTGCCTACGCTGGCAGAATACTGGTTCGACGCGCCCGACAAACTGCACCGTTGGGAAAAGAATCTGCGTGGTGTTTTCAATGACGACTGACAAAGGGATCTTTATCCAGAACATCTACTACATGCTCTCCTACGCCTATCAGGTGCTGCAGCAGCAGGATTATCAGTGCATCGCCTCGGAAAAGTTTGAGCGTATCGACGATTTGTTTGCTGCCATCCTTGCAAAGGGTGTTTCCCGGCAGCTGAAGCAGGGGCTCTATCGAGAATATGTTTCCCGAAGCGAGACCCGGTCAGTTTTGCGTGGAAAGCTGGATCTTCCGCAGACCATTAAGACCCGTATCCAGCACAAGCCACAGGTCGCCTGTACCTTTGACGAGCTTTCCGAGGATAACCTGTATAACCAGATTCTGAAAACCACCCTGCATGTGCTGCTTCGGGATAAGAATGTTTCTACTGAGCGCAAAGTGGAATTGAAGAAAGCGCTTCTGTTTCTGGACACGGTTTCTGCACTGCTTCCCTCTCAAATCCCATGGAAGCAGTTACATTATCAGCGGAGCAACCAGAATTACGAGATGCTGTTGAATCTCTGCTATTTCGTGCTGCACGATATGCTGCAGACCACCGAAAACGGCAGCTATAAAATGACAGCATTTTCGGATGAACGCATAGCAAAGCTGTACGAACGCTTTATTCTGGAGTATTACCGACAAAATCATCCCTACCTTACTGAGGTCAAGGCTGCGCAGGTCAAATGGGATCTTGTGGGAGAGCACGATGCTGCCATGCTGCGGTTTCTCCCTGCCATGCAAACCGATATTTTTCTGCGTTTTCGCGAAAAAGTTCTCATTCTGGATGCCAAGTATTACAGCCAGACATTGCAGCAGCAGTTTAATAAAGAGACCCTGCATTCTGCCAACCTCTACCAGATCTACACCTACGTTAAAAATCAGGATGCTGCCCATACTGGAAATGTTTCCGGGCTGCTAGTCTACGCCAAAACGCAGGAAGCCATCACGCCGAATTGTCTCTTCAACTTAGGCGGCAATCAGATCGGTGCACGCACATTGGATCTGAATCAGGATTTTCGGCAAATCACCGCACAGCTGGATGGAATTGCCCAGCAGTTTTTCGGGAAGCATCCGCTTTGATCTTTTCCATGTCGATTTACCCGCCTTCACACCCGCCCGTCTGTTTTTTCAAACTTTCTCCTCCCAAGTGTCCGAAAGAAAAAGAGGATGCGATCGTGGAAGCGTTGCGGCATTTTCAGATGATTTGATACGCAATCACCCCAGAGAGAATAGCCTCTTGTGCGTTCTCTCTGGGGTGATTTTTGCGTTATGCTACTTCCGGGTAGCGCATATATACATACTCGTAGATTTTCTTCTGGTAGGTCTGGATATCGCTTACATCATAGCTATTGGGAAGTTCTTGCCAAAGGGTATTGCGAATCAGGTTATCCACAATCGCCTTAGTTTCCTGCTTGTCCGTCCAATGGTCGAGTTTGGCGATCTGCTGTTTGATTTTTGTCAACAAGTCCACAGACACCTTCTTGATCGTTTCAATTTCCTGCTTCGTGAGGTTCTCCGAAAACAGCAAATCGTACACTGAAAGTTCCTCATCGCTGGAAAAGCCCTCACGCACATAGCGCTGCTGCTCCGTGTCCAGTGAACTTGCAAGCTCCATCAGATCCATGAAGGTTTTCTCAATGGTTGCCCGGTTCTGCTCCGCATTGTAGGCATCGATAATCTCCTGATAGCGGTCATAATAATCAATGCGCTGCGGGTTTGCAAACAGCATTTTCGCCAGCTGCTGGTTTACCAGTTCATCCAGATCGCGCAGCAAAAGGTTCTTCCGCCGGGTGTGGGCGAACTCCCGGCTCAACAGGTCAAAGTCAATTTTGCTGATGTCAAACTGCCGGGATGGTACAGCCTCCTGATCTGGCTTTTCCACATGAATGTACTCGTTGACGATACCGTTGATCTGCACCATAAGATCCGTGTTATCTGCGTGTTTCCGCTTCTGCTGCAAGCCCTCGCAGATGGCGAGAATTGCGTTTTTCCGGGCGCGCACGGCATCGTCCACATCGTCACGGTCTGCGTAGCGGAACAGCCGCGCCAGTTCAGACGCATAGGTCTGGAAGGTTTTCTTGGTTTCCAACGTCTCGCACATCGCGTTGACTGCATCCTGTACAAGGCTCATCTTTTCAAAGTCCTGTGCGTCCACCAATTCCTGCAGCCGGAACCCGTGTTCTGCCAGAAAGCCATCCGTTTTTCCAATGACCGTGCGGATGCGCTGAATCAGCTCCGTTTTGTCCACCGTTGGGTCAATGCCCGCCGGGCTGTTCTTGCTGACCGTATAATCTGCCAGAGCCTTGCGCAGCGCCTTTACGATACCAATATAGTCCACGATCAGGCCGTTGCTCTTGCCCTCCGAAACACGGTTTGCACGAGCAATAGTCTGCATCAGGGTATGGGCTTTCAACGGCTTGTCCAGATACAGACAGGACAGACACTTTACATCAAAGCCCGTCAGCCACATGGCACAGACGAACACCACCCGGAACGGATTCTTGCTGTCCTTGAATTCTTTATCCAGCTCCCGCTTTTCCATTTTGGCACGGTGCGACAGAATATCCAGCCCCCACTTTTTGAAGGTCTGCACCTCGTTCTGCTCCTGACTGATTACCACTGCCATTTCGGTTTCTTTCATCCATGCCAGTTTACGGGCAAGCTCCTGTGCTTCCTGCTGGGTCACTGTGCCCTGCCGGGCTTCCAGTTCCCTGATCTTTGCCCGCCAGTATTCCTGCACATAGTTGTACATCCGCACACAGGTGACCTTATTCAGGCAGACGAACATCGCCTTGCCGCTGGTCCAAAGGTCAGAGTAATGCTCCACAAAGTCCTTTGCAATGGAACGCAGCCGTTCATCTGCGGTGAGAATATGGATCTCCTTTGCAAACTCGCGTTCCAGCTTTTCCTCCTGCGAGGGATCAAGGTCGGCTGCTTCAATGGCATCCAGGATCCGCCCGGTGATCTCCGGCTTGTCCAACTGGGCGATCTTATCCGCGCGGTTCTCATAGTACAGCGGTACCGTTGCGCCGTCCTCCACTGCCCGCTTGAAATCATACACCGACAGATACCCGCCAAAGGTGCGTTCCGTGATATGATCATCCGCCAGAAGCGGTGTACCGGTAAAGCCGATGCGGGATGCCGTGGGCAGCAGGTGCATCATGTTGTCTGCAAAAATGCCGTACTGGCTACGGTGGGCTTCATCCGACAAAATCAGAATGTCGTGATCCGGGTAGATGGGCGGCTCCTTGGGCAGATTGAACTTCTGGATCAGGGTAAACACAAAGCTGGGGTTGCCCTGCAGCTTTTTTACAAGGTCTGTACCGCTGGATGCAATGAACTGTGAAGCCTTTGTCTTGCCCAGCAGACCGCAGTTTTCAAAGGTATCGCTGATCTGCCGGTTCAGCTCGTCACGGTCGGTCAGTACCACAATGGTGGGCGAGCCTGCAAACTTGCGCCGGATCTTCTGCGCCAGAAAGACCATCGAGTAACTCTTGCCAGACCCCTGCGTGTGCCAGAACACACCCAGCCTGCCGTCTTTTAACTTGCGGTTCTCGTAAGCACTGACGGCCTCGTTGACGCCGAGATACTGGTGGTTGCGGGCCAGAATCTTGGTGGTGCGCCCACCGGAATGGTCGTAAAGGATGAAGTTTTCCAGCAGATCGAGGAAGGTCTTTTTCTCGCAGATGCCCCGCAGCATGGTTTCCAGTTCCACGCTGCCTGCATCGCTTTCCTTCAGACGCTTCCACTCGTGGAAAAACTCGTACTTGCTGCCAAGTGTACCCACCTTGGCTTCCAATCCATTGGACAACATGAGAAAGGCATTATAGTAGAACAACTGCGGAATGGTATCGAGGTAATCCCGATAGTTGTCTATGTAGGCGTTCTGCACATCCACGGTGGGCTTTTTCAGCTCGATAAACAGCAGCGGAATGCCATTGACAAAGCCCACAATGTCTGTCCGGCGGCGGTACAGCTGCGAGTGGATCTTCATTTCTTTTACGGCGAGGAAATGATTGTTTTCCGGGTTTTTGAAGTCGATCACCGCCGCGCTTCGGATTTCGGTGCGGCCATCCGGCCGCTTGACCGTCACCGGGATGCCATCCCGCAGCAGAAAATACTTTTTCTCATTGATCTGCATCAGGGATGCGGTGGAAACGTGCGCCGCAAATTTCTTCTGCACCTCGTCCAGCTGGTTCGGGGTGAGCCACGGGTTCAAGCGCAAAAGCGCCTGCCGAAAATACCGGGTCAGCAGCACTTCCCCATAGCTGGTGCGGCCTAACGTCCCGTCTGACCCCAGCTTTTCGGAGTTGTAAGCCAGCACGACCTCCCAGCCCAGAACATTTTGCAGCAAATTGCCTGCACTGTTTTGGACAAGGACATTTTCGGAGTATTCGCGGCTCATTTTCTATTCCTCCTCAATTCTCTGAAAAGTTTCTTAAATTTATTTCTATTTCATGCATATTAAAAATCGCATTTTCTTTTATTTTTTCCAACTCTCCTCTTAGTTTTTCTGCCTTTTCATTGTGTATTCTATCCATTTTTATTTTTATTCGAGCCATTTCAATCTGATCAAAAAAGCCAAAATTTATTAATGCAATTTTTATAAGGCTTGTTCTCTTTCGCTCATCATCTTTTTGGAGTAGCCATCGCGTTGTACTTTCAATTTCTCTCAAGTTATTTACAAAAAGGTCAAGTTCTTTTTCCTCCCTTTGAAATATATTTTCTTCAAATATTATATCTGCGCTCTCCAGACATTCATGTGCCTTATTATGTATCTTTCCCAGCAGTTTATATACTTCTCTTGCATTGTATACAATTTGGCTTTCCACCTCTACTTTCTTTTCTTCATATTCTCGCACTTCACTTAAAAGCGCAACTAAAAAGCCTGTAAAAACACCACCAGAAACAGTTAACGCAAAATTGTTTGACATCCACCACCAATTAGGCTCAAAGAAGCCAATTTCCATGTTCACAGAGACCGCATAAACTATTACCGCAAACAATACACTACCAAAAAGCTCAAATCGGATTCTTAAAATATTAGTTTTCAAACTATCGCCGCCCTAGCATTATATCTTTATACTTTCCATTTTTACATTTGGATTTTCCTTTAGCATTTTTAACGCTTGAAACAATTCCTTTTTCGGTAACGGTAGCACACAAATGCCTTTCATCTTCCGTAGGTCCTCTGTTTTTACAATTACGGGATTTTGTGTCCCATGTTTTTTGCAAAATTCTCCAAATTTAATTGTTGCGTTTCCTATTTCTTCCGCAAAATAAGTATAAAAATTCATATATAGTGCGTATACCAGCACATTCATTTTTTCCACCATTGCAGAGAGATTTACATTTTCATCCATTTTTTTAATATCATTTTTTACTTGGTTCCACTTTTCAAATTCTAACAAATGATCTCTCTTACAAACAATTTGTATACCATTCGCCTCATCCGCTTCCAATCCAGTATATGGAAACCCATAATGTACTACATAATTTCTAAATCGAATCCAAAATCGATATTCTACATTGTCATTATAGAAAGAACTTTCTAGCGTCTTAAGCTTAATTTCTGCTCCCGGTCTGTATTTTTTCAGTAAGTCACTCTCTATGTCAAGAAACGTTCCTATTGATGTCCCAAAATTAAACGCAAGTTTATTCGATGTTTGAACTAACTTTTCTGTCGATATATGGTTAAAATAGCATTTTTCTATATTATCTTTTTGCATCCACTCTTTAAAGTCCATTCCATTCTCAATGACAATATCCTTTAGTTCTGTCATTCTATGAAATGCCTTGAAATTTGGATATGATGTCTCCAGCTCATCTAATTCTTCCTGTGATACTTCATGTAACACTTCAATGCCATTATCACTCAATTCAGCCACATATAATTGTTGCATCTTACACCTTCACTTCTCCATTCATCATTTTCAGCAACAGTCTATTCCGAGCTTCGACAAGCTTTGAATTCGCTTGTAGCTTATTCTTTATTTGCTCCATAAACGGCCTTACAGTCTCTTCAAATCCATAAATCAAAGGATCTTTTGGAATTTGAATATTGATACTATCAAAGGTTTTGCCAATTATCGTATTAAATACTCCGCCATTTGCCATAGTTTGCAATGCTTTAATTTCATTATTAAGTGCAAAGAACAAATAATACGGTGCATCATTCTCTTTCATTTTCAGAGCATAGCAAGACTGATTCATCGCCATCGGAATTGCAAGTATGGTCGTTTTTCCTACTGTTCCACGCGCTGTAATGATAACCGTTTTGGACGGGTATAATCTGCTATTACAATTTTTCAGCCCACCTTCAGTAATATTTATTTGAGTTTTATATGCAAAAAATGCGCCATCGCTATCTTTGGGGGTATAGAACGGTATTCTCCCATTATAGTAGTCTGGAATTGAGGTTTTAGGTGTTCCCCCGCTCATAATATCTACTTTGCTACTGAATGGACAAATACTCCACCCCTCTGGCACACCATCCACAATTTTCGTGTTTTCATGCCCCGGAAAGCGCAAATCCACAAACCACTCTTTATAAATCCGCTGGGCTGCTTCTTCCAGCAGTTTGATTTGTTTCTGGTTGTTTTCAATCAGGTCATCGTAAGCAGAGAGAATATTTACTATTTCAGTTTGTATATTTATACTGGGCAAAGGGATATCTAGGTTATCCAACATTCTAACAGTTAAAAACTTCGTTGTCGAACCGCTTGACATCGTTTTTAGTAATCGTAATTGCTGATTTAGTGCATAACAAAGATACCTTATATTTAGCTCTTCTTCATTAGCACTCTCAATTATGTATGTTCTTTGATAAGCATTAAACTTGCCTTTATAGTACTTCGCCGTATAATTTCCACTTGCATTATTCCCTGCAAGCAAAACGGCTTCTGTATCATATGCCCATACATCAATCGATAATGTATTTGGGTCACAAGTAAAAAATGGATATCTTCCACCTATAACTGCAGCGTTAGAATCCAGTTTTCCCGTTCTGATGATAGCAATCTTCCCTAATTTTGCAATTTCCCACTTCATACCCCCATCTCCTCCAGATTCTTCGAGATGGTTTCCATCAGGCGGTTGGACTCTGCCTGCAATTCCAGCAGCTCCTTGTGGATTTCCTTCATCCGCTGGGCAAAATCTACGCCGTCATCCTCCACGGGTGCAACGCCCACATAGGCACCGGGCGTCAGGGATGCGCCTTTCTCGTTGAGGATGGTGTCGCGGCTAGCCACCTTGCACAGACCGGGAATGTCCTGATAAACGCCCTCGCCAAACTTTTCGGTGAGCCAGACGGCCTCCTTGGCAACGGTAAGCTTCTCGTTGAGGGCTTCCAGCTCCTTGTCGAACTTTTCCTGCGTGGTCTTGCGCTCTTTGCGGGGTGCTGCCTCCACAGCGGCTTTTACTTCTTCCCGCTTGGCCTGCACGTTTTGTTCCAGTGCGGCCTGAATCTCTGCAAAGGGGCGGTCGTCCGCCAGTTCTGCGTGATACTCCGCCAGAAGCACCTTGTACTTGTCCACCTCGCCGCGATAGAGCCAGACAATGGCGTCGAGGTTCTTCAACTGCCAGTCGCTCCACTCATTCTGGGTGCGGTCCACCACGGTATAATAGTTGCGGGCGTCGATGAACAATACGGTGTCCAGCAGATGTTCCGGTTTGCCCTTATCCAGAAACCACAGCGAACAGGGCAGGCTTTTGGTGTAGAAGAAATTGTTGCCCACGCTCATCATCACGTCCACATGGCCGGTCTGGATAAGTTTTTCACGGATGTCCTTGTCTTTGCCCTGACTGTCGGTAGCCGAGGACGCCATCACAAAACCCGCACGGCCATGCTCGTTCAGGTAGGAGTAGAAATAGGACACCCACAGATAGTTTGCGTTGCCGATTTCCTTGGCCTTGTTCACACCGGGCAGGCCAAAGGGCAACCGCCCGGCACTCTGCGCCGACTCCGACTTGACCTTATCCACATTAAACGGCGGATTTGCCATCACATAGTCGCAGCAGCCGTTCAGGTTGTGGGCATCATGATAAAAGGTATTGGCTTCATCGCCGGACTTGATCACGCCGGTCAGGCCATGCACGGCCATGTTCATCAGGCAGAGTTTGGCGTTGTACTCCACCTTTTCCTGTCCGTAGAAAGTCATGGTGTTGTTGGCGATCATGCCCGCATGGTTTACAAAGTCGCCGGTCTGCACAAACATACCGCCGCTGCCGCAAGCCGGGTCCAGCAGAACACCGTGGGCAGGCTCCAGCACATTGACGATCATCTTCACCAGCGATTTCGGCGTAAAGAACACGCCGTCATCCTGTGCCACGTTCTTGGCAAACTTATTCAAAAAGTACTCGTAGATACGGCCGATCACATCGCCGCCCACATCGTCCAACGCATCATTGTTGAAGATGCGCAGCAGTTCCCCCAGCAGCTCATCCGAGAAGATGGTGTAGTCCTTCGGCAGAACGCCCTGCAGCTGCTCGCTCTGCTGCTCCACCAGTTCCATGGCGTTGTTCACCACTTCGCCCAGACTGTTCAGAGGATTGCCCTCAATGCCGGTCAGCCCCTGCTCCGGGATGTTGGCGGGCAAATTGACTAAGTAATTGTACTGCGCCTCCTTGGGCAGAAACAGTGCACTCTTTTCGGCAAAGTCGCTTTGCTCCACCGGCAGCACCCGACCGCCGCGCACGGGACGGTCTTTCAGGATCTCCCGCTCCACCAGTTTGAAGCGGCTGTACGCATACCGCAGAAAAATCAGTCCCAACACCGGCATACAGTATTGGTTCGAGGTGAGTTTAGAGCCTGCACGCAGCAAATCTGCCGACTCCCACAGGTCAGCTTCCAGTTTTTTGACGTTCACGTTGTTGGCCACGAGGGGATTCCTCCTGTTGTTTGGATTTTCATTTTTTATTGTATCACATTTTTCTGCAATGTTCATCTCAATTCATCGCTATTTTCTTTTTTGGCTGGAAAAAGTTGTTTACCAATGGCTGACAATGTGTTAGAGCCATAAACCTTCTCATTTGGAGACGCTAAGTCTGCATCTATCGGATGCAGTTCACGGGTTTGGGTGTTCCCAACAAGTATTTTGCAGAGCAAAAATGGTCTTTGTATATACGAAGACACTGCTTGCTGGTACTATGAAGCCTCTCAGCCTGCCCTCCAATTTTGAAAATTATTTTGCAAGCCAGACCGTCCGTTTTCAAGTTTCACTTGATGCGGGCGGTTATTTTTCTGCACAAAAATTTTCGCATTTGCAACCGCCGCAAGCAGGGTAATCCGGTACCACCTCGCAATTTTTGAATCTGATTTTACAAATCCGACTTCAAAAACGATTGTTGGGCTTCGCCAAAACCCGATATTCAGCACATAAACTGTGCCGACTGCGTATCTTAACAGACGCTGAATAAGCAAATTTCTTGTAGAAAAAATCGTTTCCGAAAAATCGTCGTTGATTCATTCAATATTGCATCAAACCGGAACTATTACTTCCGGTTTTGAAGGTAAAAAGCGGAAGTAATAGTTCCTAAAAAATCGAGTGATTTTATGGTATGCTCTATCCAGAACATTTTCTAAGAAGCGGAAGCATCCCTTCCGGTTTTTCCTTGGGATCCTCCTAAAATCCACTGAAAACCGGAAGGAATGCTTCCTAAAAATTTCTGCTTCATTGTGATAGGCTTTCTACAAGCCTTCATCGAACCTTGAGAACCAAATGACCGTCTGCATGGGATACCCGGCCATGACCCTGAGAAGAAGAGCCGGAAAACGCCGCCGAGAGGGGGCAGGAAAGCCATGCAGAGAGAACGGCACCCAAAATTTGAAATCACGTTGATACGAAAAACCGGAACCAACAGTTCCGATTTCGCCTTGAAATTCACTTCGTATTTTTTAAAAACTGGAACTACCAGTTCCTAAAAATAAAATTGGCTATGTGATACACTAAGCCCACAGAAGCACATTCTTCATTGCTTTTTCGCAAGTTCCGAAAAAGAATGTCCGATTTTTAGTAGACATTCAAATCAACTTTCGTAAAAACCGGACGTAATGTGCCCTAAAAAATCTCCCATGAATGTGTTAACCTAGTTTCAAATCTATCATTGGACCTTGAGAACCGCATGACCGTCTGCATGAGATACTCAGTGATGACCTCGCAAGAGCGAGCCGGAAAACGCCGCTGGAAGGGGGCAGGAAATCCATGCAGAGAGAACGGCTAAAGTACCAATAGATTTTTGAAAGGAGATTTTGCCTATGAAGAAAAACAAGTTTGAATTTATCATCGACTCCGAATTTCAATCTCAGATTCCTGCATTGACCGATGAAGAATTTCAGCAACTGAAAGAAAACATCCTTTCAGAGGGTGAAGTCCTGTCTCCCCTGATTGTCTGGGGCAACATTCTTGTTGATGGCCACAATCGCTATAAGATTCTCCAGCAGCACCCAGAAATCCCTTATACCACCCGCTCGATTTCCTGCACCTGCGAAACCCGTGAAGATGTTCTGGCATGGATCTGCAAACATCAGCTGGGTCGTCGGAATCTGACACCTGAACAGAAAAAGTTTCTGATTGGAAAGCAGTATCACTCTGAAAAATCCGCTCGTGGGGGAAACCATGGCAATCAGTACACGCAGGTGGCAAACTGTCAAATTAACAATTTGCCATCGGTAGAAAACACGACCGAACGAATCGCCAAAGAAAATAATGTAAGTCCCTCTTTTGTAATTCGTGCCGAGCAGTTCTGTGGCGCGGGATTTGTCCATTTTGATGTTGCCTGCCGCGTCTGTCCGCACCACCACATTGTCCATGCACCAGCGCAGCACCGGATGCCCGCCATGCGCCAGCCCCCTGCCCAGCACCAGCCGCATCAGCTGTTTGGTCGGTTCGCTCATGCTGGCAAAGCCCTGACCGACCATGGTAAAGCCAAGGTCGGTCAGGTGGGATACCATCATGGAGGAATTCCAGCGGTCATACGCCACTTCCCGGATATCGTATTTTTCCGACAGGTCGCTCATGAACTGGATGATGGCATCATAGTCCACCACATTGCCTTCCGTGGTCAGGATCAGATTTTGCCGCGCCCAGAGGTCGTAATTCACATGGTCACGCCGCACACGAAGGTCCATGGTCTCATCCGGGACCCAGAAATACGGCAGCACCTGATATGACTCTCCTTCCTCCTGCGGCGGGAACACCAGCACCAGCGAGGTCAGGTCTGTGGTACTGGACAGATCCAGCCCGGCATAGCAGGGGCGGCCTTCCAGCAGGCGGGCATCCACCGGCTGTGCGCAGGCATCCCACTTTTCCATCGGCATCCAGCGCACGGTCTGCTTTGTCCACTGGCACAGGCGCAGCTGTCGGAACACGTTTTCCTCTGCCGGGTTCTGCTTTGCAGAATTACACGCTGCTTCCAGCTTTTCTATTTCAATGGTCACACCCAACGATGGATTGGCTTTCTTCCAGACTTCCGGGTCTGTCCAGTCGGCATCCATGGGTGCGCCGTAGATGACCGGATAAAAGGTCGGGTCGTACTGGCGGCCATCCAGAATATCCTGCGCCTTCTGGTGTTGCTGGTAGCACACGGAATGGATATCGTTGCCCGCCGTGGTAATGATGAACATCAACGGCTGCTTCCGGGCATCTCCGGAGCCTTTTGTCAGAACATTGAACAGCTTATCGTTCGGCTGATTGTGCAGCTCATCAAAACAAAGGCAGTGGATGGAAAATCCGTGTTTGGTTTTTGCATCCGCCGAAAGCACCTGATAAAAACTGTTCGTTGGTTTGTAAATAATCCGCTTCTGGGACTCCATGATCTTGCATCGGGAAGCCAGTGCCGGACATAACTGCACCATATCTTTCGCCACCATAAAGATGATGCTGGCTTCCTGCCGGTCTGCGGCAGCACTGAATACTTCGGCGCGCTGCTCACCATCTCCGCAGGTCATGAGCAATGCCACGGCAGCCGCCAGTTCTGTTTTGCCCTGCTTTTTCGGACACTCGATATATGCCGTATTGAACTGCCGATAACCATTCGGCTTGATCACACCGAACAGGTCCCGGATGATCTGTTTCTGCCAGCCCAGCAATTTGAACGGCTTATTATAGAAGTCACCCTTGGTATGGCTCAGGCATTCGATAAAACTGACAGCATAATCTGCCTTCTGTTTATCGTAATGCGAGGTCGGTGCCATCAGGGGTGTCGGGTTATAATCCTGCAAAATCCATCATCCTCCTGTACTATTTTCTCCATCTCGTGCTCTCAGCAGACGCTCCATCAGGTCATCCTGCGGCGTTCCTTCAAACGTGGTGGAACAGTTTTCTCGGACGATCTGATAGATTTGATACCACAGCTGGTTGGTCTGCTTCATATACGCAAGAGCCTGCGTCACAAAAGGGGATGCTGTGGCATTTCCTTGCGCCGTTTTGCTGATAAAGCCATACTGGGAGTTGATGCCCTCTAGCTGCACCCAGCGGGCTGCGCTCATGGCATACTGTTCCAGCAGCATCGGGTTGATGAGGGTTGCGCAGCCACGCTCTTTGAGCCAGTCCCAGGTTTCCTGATAGACCTCTGCTGCATACAGCTCTCCCATTCGCTGTTCTGCCTTAAAATAATCCTTGATTTTCGGCATTTCCAGGGCATCGACTTCCGGGGCTTTCAGGACTGTTGCCTTCTGCCCTGCCTCGATGCGCTCGGTCAGCGGTTTCTTCTTCCGTCCTGCGCCCGGACGCGCGCCGCCACGGTTCGCTCCGTTTTTGTCCGGCATCTTCTCACCCCCATTTCCGGTTTGATTTCTTTGATTTTGTTTGATTTTTTCGGCAGAGAAATCAAACAATTTGTGCTTTTCAATCTCCTGTTTTGCACATATCCACGTTGCTTTTCAGGATTTCTCTGAAAACTTGCCCATTGTTTGAAATCCAATTTTTGTGTGCGTGACTGGCCCACCGTTTTTCTATCGCAGCACCGTAGATATTTGACATCCCCCTTGGGTATTTTCCCGTCCTTGATTCTTTTGATTTCTCACACTTTTTCAAAGAAAATCAAACGGAAATCAAAAAATCAAAGCAATAATCAAACATCTTTTTTCGCTGCATCACACCGCATCCGGTCGTGCAAAGCCGTATGATGGGATGCGCACAGGCTGCACAGGTTTTCCGGGACATTCGTCCCACCTTCTGCCAACGGTACTCGGTGATGCACTAGCGTTGCCTGAACGTACCTGCCTTCCGCCATGCACATCTCACACAACGGCTGCCGTGCCAGCTGCGCAGCGCGTGCCCTGCGCCATGCAGCAGTATGGTATCGTTCCTTGTGCGCAGGACTGCGGAAGAACCAGTTGTACTCCCGGTCTGCTTCCTTCCGATGCACCTCACAGAACTGTCCATCTGTCAAATTCGGGCAGTCGGGATGCCTGCACGGTTTCAAGGGTTTTCGCGGCATACTTTTCACCTCCATACCCCTTTCCGGGCAATAGAAAAGCCCTCGCAGGTTTCACCCTGCAAAGGCTTCGTTCATCTTGTTATTTTCGGGCGTTTATAGAACATTCTCTTTTCCATTTGTCCAGTATAATGATACCATACCGAAATCCAGCATTCAAGCATTTCATGCGTAACATCGTGGAATATTCCGGAGCATCCGCTCTCATCTTTATATCACGCCGGGATTTCCTCTTTCGGCAGCACTGCCAGCTCATATCCCCGGTTCAGCAGGCGATTGACATGCTGTTTGGAATAGTTCATCTCGCCGGCAATATCTGCCACACTCTTATCTTCCAGATAGTACAGCTTCAGCGCCCTGCGCACCTTCATATCCGGCACCGTTTCTATCACATTTTCTGCCCGCGCGATCAGGGCGGCAAGACGCTCCCTTTCTGCGATCAGCTGCCGTTCCTTTTGGTCTTTGCATTCTACAAAAGCCACGAATCCTGCCCGGTTCTTAATGCCACCGCTGGATTTCACGCCAAACGTAGGTCCACCGAGGTTAGCCATGGCTCCTTCCAGATACGCTACATCCTGCTCCAGATACAGGATGCGCTCTTTCTGCGTCTTAATCTGCATCAAAAAATCTTTTGCATTCATCATCGTCATTTTTCTCCCTGTCAATTTCGGCATTCACTATTTTTCCACTCTTTCCGTCAGGGGTATGCCCGTTAGGGCAGTTGGGAAGATTAGGGTATTTTCCTATTCTTGCTCTTATTTTAATAGTGTAGTAATACTACTACTTTACTACTACAAATCTGCGCATATAGAATTCAACCTAACCTACCCTATATTTTATCCCTGCTTTCAGCATACTGATGCCTGCAACACCTCGTCAGATAGAACCGGGCCATCATCTTCCACGCTCATTGCCTCTTTCGGCAGCAGATACACATTTCTGCCTCCTGATGCTTTGACCCGAATGTGTTCGTCCTTTTCAGCAAGCTTCATCAGCACTTTTCCGATTTGTGATGCAGAAAGCGGTTTCAAACAAAGATCATCCCGAACACTTGTCGCCGTTGTCCATCTCCATCTGCTCGCCGGACTATCCCATGCCAGCTTGTCCAAAATCTCCGTTTCGCCCTGCATCGGCTTATTGTAGCGTTCATTATCGGACTGCAATTTCTCGCGTTCTTCCGGTGTCAGGCGGAATCCCTGCGGATTCAGAAGATACAGTTTCGTATAAACCTGCGCCCACATTTGCTGAAACCACTTTTCCGGCAATTTTCTCAGCCGGTCACAGTCGATTTTAGTCGGTTCGATGATCCACCAGCGGCGGCTTCCGGTTTCATCGATCAGAAACTGCATCGGATTGACCGTTGCGCAAAAACTTGTATGACGCGGTTTGGTCGTTGCCACACGAGCATACGGCTGACAGTAAGTATCACTTCGTGCCGTCATCATTGCCTTCAATGCAGGCTGGTCCCGTTTAAGCGTTCCATCCAGCTCACCCAGTTCTGCAATCCAGACACTAGTTGCTTGAATGACACTGTCCTTTTTGTCCGGATCAATGCTCACACCCTCTGCAAACCATTCTGCTCTCATCGCAATTTTGGAGCAGAAAAGTGTTTTACCCGCACCCTGCGGACCTCGAATAACCAGAACACCATCTGCACCGTAAGGATCGTTCTCATCGTTCAATGCCATGGCAACACACTGATGCAGCCATTTCGTCAGGTACAGTACATACGTCTTATTTTCTGAAATTCCGAGAATTTGTGACAGTTCCGTAAGACGGTCTTTTCCATCGTATTTTGTATTCTTCAGCATTTCCTCGACCGGGTTGTATCGGTTTTCATCCTCGATCAGCACAAGGCAATCGTCCAGCGTCTGCCGTGAGCAGGACATTCCCCATTCCGTCATCTTGTCCATAATTTTTACCGGCAGAACATTTGCGGCATTTGTCTTGGAGTGTTGCGGCGGCATCCCGTTGATCTCTGCTTTGCCGGTAATCAGATTCAGACGAATTCCGATATTCATCTTTTTCAAAATATGCTTGATCGTATCGCTGGTAACACTGCCGCTTTCGTCAAAATCATCCCATGCATATTCATCCGGGTTCTGGTAATTGGCATCTTTTTCGATAACGCGATGGTAAAACGATTTTGCGCTGTCCCAGATCGTATTCAGTTCCAGATCATCCAGCGGCTCTTCACAGTGGTCGGCAGCTTCTTCAAAAAGTTTTTCTGCTTGTTCGGTGTCACCGTACCGCTTCAGCACCTTCGCCGCATATTGGGACAGTGTACCGTTCCGCTGCCCAATGGGGATTACCTCCGGCAGTGTATTCAGCCTTGCCATAAATACGTTCAACGGTGTGTTGCCTTCATAAAATTCGACTTTGGGATCATCTACGCCGAACAGAAAGCGCGCCGCATCCAATGCCGCCGGGTCAAAAGCAGGAAAGTATTCCTGAACTTTCTTTTTCAGCTTTGCAAGATATTTTTCGCTCGCAGTTTCGTTGATAATGAAATACACATGAAATCGCGGACGTGCAGCTTTTCCATCCTTTTCCTTCATGTTATTTCTGGAATATACCACATAGAACGGTACATCCGGAAACGCTGCCTGTACATCTTTCGGCGTTTTCCATTCCTCTGCTGGGATATCTGTCTCCAGCGGATTCGGGTTTGTGTTATCGCAGTCCACCGGAAGGCAGTTGGCTTTTCGGAAACTCTTCTTGCTGCGATAGCCCTTGATGATATTTCCACGGGTGTTTTTGCCATCTGCATATTCTCCGCAGACATGATCGAACTGCGCAACCTTCTTCAGTTCTTCAACCGACTGGATCTCGAATCTGAACGGATAGCTGGTGTTTTTCTTGTTGCCTCGCTCATTGCTGTACTGCAAGGTGATTGTCGAAATTCCCATATAAATCCTCCTCCATTTTCTCTCCTGCTTGTTTAACTGCGGCCACCATTTTCTCCCGGTCCGTTCCTGCCCCATATTTCAGCGGCGTTTTCCTTCGTATCTCACCGGGATGGCTCATTTTGTTTTCAAAGTCCTCTGTTCCCAGAGGTTCAGATTATCTCCTTCGCTCTCTTCCGGGAACATCTCCATTCTACTACAACGCCTTCCAAGCCTGTGAACTCCTGGAGTTCACCCCCTTTTCAAAAATAAAAGTCTTCATAAAGCACACCGATTTCGAGTAAAAAACAACCTGTTTTCTCATTTTTTCACAAAACCATCACATTCAAGGCAAAAAAAGAAGCACACAAGCCATTTAACGGCTCATGTGCTCTCACTTTATTATGCTTTTTTCTCAGGCGATTGTCCGGCTGCCCAGCGGCGGAACCCCAAGAGCGATCAGGATGCTGTTTCGTTCATCCAGCAGCATTCCTTCACCGCAGACGATAATGTACTTGTATGCCCAGTGTTCCCTTGTGTTGAGCAGGATATGTCCTGCACTCTGGAGGAGTTCTGTTGTTTCCATAATATCCAGATTCAGCCCTGCACAGATGGCAACCACCGTGCGCACCTCCGGATTGTTAAACTTGCCATCCAGAATCTTCCTCAATTTTACGCGACGCACTCCGGTATCTGCCTCAAAATCTGTTCCTGTCATATTCTTTACATATGGAGCCAACAGTTCACAGAATGTCTTTTCCGGCGGTGCCAGATCATCTACGCACTCTTCTTTTACAAACTGCTCAAAGCCCGCCCGATGCTGCTTTAGTTCTTCTTCTGTAAAAGCTTGTTCGCAGTCCGCCTCCAGTTCACTGTACTGATACCGCTGCATCAGCGAATCTTCTACTTTTCCCTTACGCCGCACAGTCTTAAATTCTATCGTGCATTCTTCCAGATGTGCAGCCGCATACTGGGTCAGTCTTGTCGCTGTTCCGTCTTTTTCAATGTATTTCGGTTCGTTTTTTACAATATAGCCATCCACATACCGATACGCACCGGACACCAGCAACCGTTGCAGATTTCTATCTGTGGAAAAGACATCGAAAAGAGAAAGGCGGTCGATTCTGCGCATATCCTGCTGCGGTGCCGCATTGTCCATAAGTCCCAGCTCTTTCAGCCGGATGCGCATCGTCTGTTTGGACACCGCAAAGAAAATCGCAAGGTCTGCCACAACCATTTCATCTGCTGTACCGTACTTTTGCAAGACTTCCCCGTATTTTATCTGCACTGCCTTCCGGGGCATCAGGATGCGCGCCGCCACCGCATTTGCCTGAATCTCTGCCAGTTCCTCCGGGCTGTGCCTGCCGCTGCCGTTTACATAGCACCGCTGCACTGCCGGGATATGCTGCGTCTGCATCCGCACCAGCATATATGCCCGGTGCGCATACCAGTGGTAAACCTCGTGAGCCAGCGTAAAGTTGTAGTTGCCCATGTTCCTTGTCATGAACACATCGGGATCCAGTAGAACGGTGCCCGCTGCACAGTGAAGCTTCTCCGACTCATCCTCTGCAATAACATCGACATCCGATTCTGCAAAGATCGTTTCCCCGAAAACGCTAAGATCATCCGACAGGGATTTGTCTGTTATCAGGGTGAGTCCCATCTTATCTTCTGCAATTTTGTGGACGGAAACCGATTGTGGACATTCTACCGCTTCCCTGAAATACTGCATAAGGAATCGCACTGCTTCCTGCTCCAGAGCTTCCTGATGTGCGGCATCGTTGATACCGGAGAAGTCGGGCAGCAGATATTGGTTTGCGCTAACACCCTGAAAAGTTGGCGATGGAAGCAGTGGTCGCTCTACCATTTCTTTCTGGACTGTCGGGCTGACCTGCAAAACTTCCAAGCTGTGCCCGCCGGGTGTCAGGATCAGCTTGCACGATACCCACAGGCGGGCAGCATCTTCTGTTGCGAAAATGCCTGTTGCACCACCAGTGTGCAGTATAAATTCACCGAAGAAAGCCGATGAGAAATAAACCGTGTTTTCGTCAATTTCAATATGCACAGTGCGTTCCAGGCAGAGAGAACGCAGCTCTGCGCAGGCAAGCTTTTCCTGTGGGATAGCACTAAAACGCAGCTCGCTTACACGAAGCAGTGCAATGTCTGTAATTGCATCCGCTATCTCATCCATGCAGCTGTTCCATATGTAGGCGTTAAATGCGCCGCATGGTGGTGTTCCCTGCTTTTCGTACATTCTGTTGGCACCTGCCCTTCCCTTATATTGGCCCGTTCACATCTTTCATTATGATACGATTATTTTTTGAGCCGTGTATAGTACTTTCCCAGACTTTTATCGCAAACATCCACGATATACAACCAATCTTCCTTCGTGAGCTTATGGAAAATAATAGGATTAACTTCAATGGTCTCAACATCCTTGCAGCGCATCAGAAAACGCATATCCTCAAACCGTTTAAACGGATTGGAAAGAACATTTTTCTCCACATCTTTCCGGGTGTATCCGCCCTTCTGATAGATGCTGTTCGGCTTTTCTGCTATCATCCCATGCGCTTTACGATCTTCATAGAAGTCGATAAAATAATCCACAACATCCGGCAGAGCTACCCGACCGTTGCTGTCCATATACTCATAGATTGCCTTGAGCAGCACCGGCTTATAAGAAAAGCTCATGTCCATTGTTTCGATGAACTTCATAAACTTGTCTGCCATGTTCTGCGGTGTGATCAAATCCCAGCCGTACTGTTTAGCAATATTTCGGATGCTTTCCTCTCGGAAATAGTGGAACATCCGCTTATCCCCAAACGGAATGGAAAGATCAGGCTTGATTTTTCCGTCCTTGATGTAGCGTTCGACCGTTTCAGACTGAACATCGACCATGCGGACAAATTCAATCTGCGAAATCATATCCTTGACGCTGTTCTGCCAGTTGAACAGGTCAATGATTTCATAGTCGTCCACGTCAATGGGAACATCCAGCCATGCTTCGGGCTTCTCGCCTTTGAAAAGCATATCCTGATCCAATTTCCGCTTATTTTCCGGTGCCAGCACATAGGCCATCGGCTGATATTTTGCAATGTCCAGCACACGATGCAGGCTATACGGCATATTGAACATATTGGCGTTGTCTACGAAGTCGATGACAAGCAAGTCATCCTTGCCTGGACAACGGCGCGTACCACGACCAAGCTGCTGCATATAGATGGTTTTGGACATTGTAGGACGCGCCATGAACAGAACCGTGGTGTGCGGACTATCCCAGCCTTCATTCAGCAAATCGCAGGCACACAATACGTCCGTTGACCCGGTTTCGTAATCCTTCAGGATTTTCTCCCGAATCTCCACACGGTCACGCCCGGAAACGGCTTCTGCCTTTACTCCATTGTCACGCAACAACTTTGCGATTTCCGCTGCATGGTCTACACTGGTGCAGAAGATCACCGTCTTTTTTCCGTTTACATATTTCAGATGTTTTCAAATCCATCTTGTGAGCCACATTCTGGAACAGTTCCAGCATATCCTCGCCATCGCTGCGTTCCGGAGTCGCTGTCAGACCAAGGATGAACTTCGGGTGGAAATATGTAAAGATTTTCTGATAGGTATTCGCTGCCGCATGGTGGCACTCATCAACAATCAGGTAGTCAAACGCTGTGGGCGAGAACTTTTCCAAATTCTTGGAAATGCTCTGGACGGTTGCAAAAATAACGGCCTGCGAGACATCTTTCTGTCCACCGGTATACTCGCCAAGTGTCGCCTCCGGCCACACCCTCGCAAATGTGTTCTTCGCCTGAGATGCCAGTTTCAGCGCATTTACCAAAAACAGCGTGCGTCCGCCCACGGCTTTCGCATCCGTAGCTGCGGTGATAGTCTTTCCTACGCCTGTCGCATGGTACAACAGTGCGATGGTTTTTCCATTCTCCCGCATCTTCTTCAGGTTCTCAATGGCTTCCTGCTGATAATCCCGGAGTTCGATTGTCTGACCCATCTGAACCGGAAGGTCTGCTTCAAATGCCTTGAACATCGGACTGCTGCCCAGAAATGTAATCAGCTCATCCTTGACCTTTTCCGGCTGCTTTTCCAGCTGACTGTAAATCCAACGATAAACCTTCCAGTTATCATAAACCAGACTGTTCTGCTTCAGAAGGTCGTCTGCATACTTGTTTTCAGAAACCTTGCTGGGGTTGTGGTAAGTCTCTCCATCGATCTCGATTGCAATTTTGGATTCAGGCGATTCCAATGCAAAGTCGATGTACCGATGCCGACCATAGATATCAACACACGGATACTGAACCTGCAAATTTTCTGTTTTTTCCGGACCGAACGCTTCACAGAACAGCTGAACAAACAATTCTTCCGCTCGGCTATTGACACTGGTTGCTTTTGATGGTTCCATGGTGACCTCCCGATAAGACGGTGCTTGTTCTATAGGTACAAGTTATTTTCCTGTTTTGCCCGATATCACGCCAATCTAAATTTAATCGTCCATACCCGCGCTATACATCGGTACTCCGCACTTTTCGTACCTTCTGATGGCACCCACCCTTCCCTTTTGTAAAAAGTATACCATGTCACAAGGCAAGCTTCAACAAAATCCTGTTCAATTCTTATAGCAGAATTGATGTTTGTGCTAGTCTGTGATAAAATATTAGTAATTACACTTTCATGGAGAAAATTGAAATGAAACCCTTGAAGTTGGCAATGGCGCAATGTTCCATGCAGGAAGAAATGAATCAAAATCTCGCAAAGTCGCTTGATTTCTGTAGCAAAGCAGCTGGCTGTGATCTGCTGTTTTTTCCAGAGATCCAGCTTTCGCCCTTCTTCCCGCAGTACGAAAACCGGGATGCTGGGTCGTACTGTCTAACCGAAGATTCTGCAGCTGTGCAGGCTCTTGCGCAAAAGGCAGCGGAGTATCACTATTATTTTTCACCCAATGTCTATCTGGAACAGAATGGAAAACGTTGCGATACATCTCTCTGGATCAGCCCGAAAGGAGAAATTCTGGACAAAGCCAAGATGGTACACATTGCACAGGCACCGCAATTCTACGAGCAGGATTACTACACTCCTTCGGATGACGGCTTCAAAGTATTCGACACACCGTTCGGCAAAATCGGTATCGTGATCTGCCACGACCGTCATTTGCCGGAAAGTATCCGTACCTGCGCCCTGAAAGGCGCGGACTTGGTCATCATCCCGACGGCCAACACCAAAGCCGAAAACATGGAACTGTTCGAGTGGGAAATTCGGGTACAAGCAATGCAGAATCAGGTCTTTGTCGCCATGTGCAACCGGGTGGGCACCGAAGATGCAATGGAATTTTCCGGGGAGTCTCTGGTCGTCCATCCCAGCGGCGAGGTATTGCTGAAGGCCGATGACCGTGAGCAATTATTAACCTGTGAGCTTGACTTATCGGAAGTGTGGGAATGGCGCAGCCGGGTGCCGTATCTCAAAACGCGGCGACCGGAATGGTATCAGTGAATTCCATGTGTGAATTGTATAGGAACAGGAGATGCGCTATATGCCAGTGGTACAAGATTCATTCTTTATACCAGACGACCTTGCAGTTGGTTTAGCTACCGGCTTGTATAAAAGATTTGGCAGTGTGATTCGCTACGCAAGTGGTCCAAACAAAGGACAAATCGTAAAGCATTTGAAACCTATCAGTTTAAATACTGCAAGCGAAATGCGAGGGGCTAAAACGATTCGCTTTGTTAAGCAGCACAAAAAGGGTATCATCTTTGCTGCAATTGGTGTAGTGGCTACAAGTGCTGGTGTCTGGGCATATAACACCGTCAAAAATTATGAGCCAAAAGAGGTTATCGAGTTTAGGACTGCGCTTCAAGTTTATACAGATGCCATCCGTAGCGGAAATATGAACATCGATATAATCAACAGGCTGATGACAGCGTCAAAAAATCTTAAAAATTGCAAGGACTATAAAAAAGTCATTGTCCTGCTGAACGCAGAAGAGCTAGAGGTTCTTGTAGGGTATATCTATGCCTATACCGTCAAACTTGCAAAAGATAACGGTGCTGAACCTCCTGAAGAAGAGCCAAATACATTCAAGATAAATTCTCCTGATTCCATCATCAATCTCCAGAATTACCTTAACACTCAGGAGACAATTTTTGAAGAAACAGCTTGATACTATCAATAATAAAATTTTGAAAAGACTACATTTCACCCGGAGGAATCACACGATGGCAAAAAAGAAGGCCGAAGAAAAAGCTCTGAATCTGGATCGGATTTTGTTCAACTGCCGGGACTATCTGCGCGCGGCGCGAAATTCCGGCTCGTTCTTTGAAAAACGCGATATGATGCTTACCCTTGTGTTTCTGCGCTTTATCGGCGAGAAATACGAAGATGGCATTGCAAACCTGCGCAACAAGCTGAAAGCACAGGGGCTTGACCCGGACGATGAAGATATCAAGGCGGCGTTCTTTGATGACCCCACCTTTGACGACGGAACGTACAGTCTGCCGCCGGAAGCACAGTGGAATACCATCATCAACACGCCGAGTGCCAACCTGAATGTTGCGCTGGACACCGCACTGCACAGCCTTGCCGCCGGATCGGAACAGCTGAAAGGCTGCTTTGTCGAGGGTACCTTTACCACCCGCAACCTTGCGCCCAACGACATCAAAAAGATTGTCGATGAGGTCAACAAGATCAGCCACAAGCAGTTTGGCGAGGAAAAAGACCTGATCGGTCGTGTTTACGAATACTTCCTCAAGGAGTTTGCGGTCAATGCGACCAAAGAAGAGGGCGAGTTCTACACGCCGCACGATGCTGTGCAGCTGATTGCCGCCATGATCGAACCTTTTGACGGCACACTTTATGACCCCTGTTGCGGCTCTGGCGGTATGTTCGTCCAGAGTGCCGCACTGGTGAAATCGAAGCAGGGCGATATCAACCGCATCAACGTGTACGGGCAGGAGAAAGAAGCTGCCACCTACCGCCTTGCCAAAATGAACCTTGCCCTGCGCGGCATCAGCCACAACCTTGGCAAAACTTACGATTCCAGCTTTACCCATGACCTGCACAAAGGTCTGCACTTCGACTACATCATGGCGAACCCGCCCTTCAACCTGAAAGGCTGGTACAACAGCAACCTGAAGGACGATCCCCGCTGGGCTGATTATTCCACGCCGCCGGAGAGCAACGCCAACTATGCGTGGATTCTGCACATCCTCTCCCACCTGAAGCCTGCCAACGGTGTGGCCGGGTTCCTGCTGGCCAACGGCGCACTGAACGATGGCGACACGCTGGACATCCGTAAAAAGCTGATCCAGAACGATAAAGTGGAAGCCATCATCGTTCTGCCGCGCGAACTTTTCATCACCACGGATATCAGTGTGACCCTGTGGATTCTCAACCAGAACAAAAAGGGCGGCAATTATCACGGCAGAGCCTTGCGCAACCGGGAACACGAGATTCTGTTCATGGATCTGCGCCAGTGGACGAAAAACCCGGTCAAGGGCGAGGGAAAAAAGAAAGTTCTACTGGATACCGACCAGATCGACCGTGCGGCAGGCATCTACCACACTTGGCAGAACGAAGGTACCGATGGCGCATCCTATGCCGTGCCGGAGCTGTACCGCAGTGTGGGCATGGACGAAATTGAGCAGAACGGTTGGGCACTGACTCCCAGCAAGTACATTGAGTTTATCGACCATGATTTGGGCATCGACTACGAAGCAGAGATGGCGCGGATTCAGAAAGAGATGCAGAACATCATGAAGCAGGAAAAGGATTCCCAGCGGATGCTGGAGGAAGCATTCAGGGAGATTGGCTATGGGATTGACTGAGTACAAATTTGCAGATTTGATTGAACCTGTATCTGAAACCAATTCCAAATTATTATATGGTTCTAATGATGTACGCGGAATGACTATCACAAAAGAAATCATTCCCACGAAAGCCAATATGACCGGCACGGACCTATCAAAGTTCTTAGTTGTTCATCCCGGTGATTTTATTTACAACCCCAGAACTCATGGCAAAAAGATAGGCTTTGGATACAACAACACAGAAGAATCTTTTCTCATCAGTTGGAATAATATTGCTTTTCATATTAAGCCTACTATGAAAGATACTGTATTATCAGACTATCTGTTTTTGCATTTCAAACGTGACGAGTGGGATAGAGAAGCCTGTTTTCGTTCATGGGGGAGTTCAACTGAGGTCTTTTCGTGGGATGCTCTATGCGATATGAGTATTGAGCTTCCCTCGTTCCCTATCCAGCAGAAGTATGTAAATGTCTACAATGCCATGCTTGCCAACCAGCAGAGTTATGAGCGTGGACTTGAGGATTTGAAATGTTCGTTTGAAGCACTGATTGACCGGTACAAACATATCGCTCCAAAGAAAGCTGTTGGAAAAATTCTGCACGAAGTCGATAACCGCAATGATAACGGCAGTATCACCGATGTGCAGGGTATCAACATCGAGAAGCGTTTTATGCCGACGATTGCCAATACAACGGATGTCAACTTGTCTAAATACAAGGTCGTCCGGAAAGGTCAGTTTGCTTTTTCAGGAATGCAGACCGGACGAGACCAGTGCATTCGCATTGCGCTGTTTGATAAGGACGACCCGATTATTATTTCCCCTGCCTATACGGTTCTGGAACCCAATGACAGCTCTGTTCTACCTGAGTACATCATGATGTGGTTTACCCGTAAAGAAGTAGACCGCCGGGGTGGATTCATGAGCGATGCAAGTATCAGAACTAATCTGGATTTGGACAGATTTTATGAAATCAAGATTCCTGTCCCGGAAATTGAAATCCAGCAGGACATTGTGGATATTTTCAAAGCCTATAACACCCGCAAAGGCATTGCCGAAACGTTAAAGAATCAAATCCAGAACATTTGCCCGATTTTGATCAAAGGTTCCATCGAGGAAGCACAGAAAACAGACGAGGCATAAATTATGGCGAAGTTGAAGGACTATCAGGGCCGCTACTGCGAATCGGATTACGAGAACGCCTTTCTTGCTCTGCTGGAAAAGGCTGGCTGGACTTATGCTGCCGGGAACACCATCCAGCGCAAGTCCCGGCATGACGTTCTTATCGCAGAGGACTTTATGGAGTTTCTGCGCAGTTCCAGCCCGCAGCTGACCGAGGAAGAACGGACACGCATCTTCGATACCGTGCGCCTTGCCGGTGGCGAAAGCGACTTTGCAACGCTGCACAAGGTGTACAACTGGATGGTCTACGGCATCCAGTTTGTGCCGCAGAGCGGTCTGCCCTGCATGGTGCCCCTCATCAACTTCGACGACCCGGCGAAAAACATCTTCCGGGCGGTGAACCAGTTTACCATCGAGTACACCAACAACGGCCAGAAAGAGAACCGCCGCCCCGATGTGCTGTTGTTCGTAAACGGGATGCCGCTGTGCGTCATTGAACTGAAAAATCCGGCAGATGCCAACGCCACCATTCACGACGCATGGGAGCAGATCACGATTCGCTACTGGCGGGACATTCCGCATCTGCTGCATTATTGCCCGCTTGCCTGCATCTCCGATGGGGTCAAGACCCGGCTGGGCACCGTCCGCACTCCCTACGAGCATTTTTATGCGTGGCGGCGCGTGAATGATAGCGACCAGATTTCCACCCTGCCTTTTGCCGAGACTGAAACGCTCATCAACGGCGTGTACAGTCCGGCACGGTTCCTTGAAATCTTCCGGGATTACATCTATTTTCAGGACAGTATCTACGACAGCAGCGAAGTGGAGATCGTCTGCCGCTATCCGCAGTTCTTCGCCGCACGGAAGCTGAAGCAGAGCATCGTGCAGTCTGTTGTCAGTGGCACCGGCAAGGGCGGCACCTATTTTGGTGCAACCGGCTGCGGCAAAACCTACACCATGGCATTCTTGGCGCGTCAGCTTGCCCTGCGCTGCGCCGACACCCCGGAGATCGGCTCGCCCACCATCGTGATGATTGTGGACCGTGATGACCTGCAAAAGCAGAGTGCCAAGCTGTTCACCAAAAGTCAGGAATTTCTGAATCTGGGGCAGGTGTCTGTTGTCAAAGACCGCAAGCAGCTCCGGAACGAACTAAGCAAGCGGCAGAGCGGCGGGTTCTACATCTGCACCATTCAAAAATTCTGCGACCGCAAGGAGGATAAAATCGGCCTTATCAACCCCCGGCGGAATATTGTCTGCTTCTCGGACGAAGCGCACCGGACACAGCTGGAACACTCCAAAAAGATTCAGTTCAGCAAGGATTCCGATGAAAACATGAAAGCACTGGTGTCGAAGCCCTATGCCAAGGTGCTGCGGGAAGCCTTTCCGCAGGCCACCTTTGTGGGTTTTACCGGCACCCCAATCATGGAAACCTACCAGACTTTCGGCAACGAAATCGACCGCTATACCATGGATCAGGCAGTTGCCGATGGCCTGACCGTGCCCATCAAGTATCATCCCCGCATTGCAAAAGTCCTGCTGGACAAGAAAAAGGTCAAGGAAATCGAAGCCTACTATAAACGCTGCGCCGAAGATGGTGCGACCAAAGAGGACATCGAAGCCAGCAAGGAAGCCATGAGTTCCATGGAAATCATTCTGGGCGAGCCTTCACGTCTGGAACGTCTGGCAGTGGATATCCACGACCACTATGTTTCCTCCTGCGAAAAAGACCCCGACCGAGTGCAGAAAGCCATGGTCGTGTGTTCCAGCCGCCCGATTGCCTTTGCGCTACTGGAAAAGTTCCGGGCAAAATACCCGGAATGGTTTGTGGAAAAGAAAGTGCCGGACGGCGTTTCGCTCCCCAAAGAGGAGCTTGCCAAGCGGAAACCGATGCCCTTTATGGCGATGGTGGCCAGCGTGGGCAGCAATGACAAGCCGGATATGTACAACTACCTCGGCGGTGTCAAGAACGACAAACGTTCGGAAACGCTGGACGCTGCATTCAAGGATGAGCAGTCCAATTTCCGCATCGTCATCGTTGTCGATATGTGGATCACGGGATTTGATGTGCCGTGCCTTACCTATATGTACAACGACAAGCCGCTGCAAAAACATATGCTCATCCAGACCATCAGCCGCGTCAACCGGAAGTATCCGGGCAAGGAGTATGGCCTGATCGTGGACTACATCGGCATCCGCGAAAATATGCGCGAAGCCATGAAGATCTACGGCGGCAACACTTCCGTTGCCCCGACCAAGGACGATGTGGAGCAGGCAACCAATGCGTTCCGGGATGAACTGGGCGTTCTGAAGCAGCTGTTCACCGGTTACGACCTTACTCCGTTCCTGATTGAAAAGACTGACCCGGTGGAGCGTTACCGCGCTCTCACCAGCGCAGCCGAACATGTTTTTGCTTCGACCGAGGAACTGAATATCGAAAGCCGGAACGGAACACAGAAAGTTTCGTTCAAGACTTATTTTCTCAAGACGGTAAAGCGGATGCGTGTGGCCTATGACATCTGCCAGCCCTCCGGCGAACTGCATGAGGACGAATCTGCCCTTGCGCAGTGCTTTATGGCGATTGCAGGCTTTGTCCGCAAAATGAGCGGCACCAGCGATGTGGACACCGATACCATGAATCGCAATGTTGCCCGGATGGTGGAAGAAGCCCTGAAGTATAATCAGGTGGAAAGCATCCTTGATAACGGCGAGGAAGAAGATATTTTCAGCCCAGAATACTTTGAAAAGCTCTCCGATGTTAAAATGCCCGCCACCAAGCTGGAAATCCTCGTCAAGATGATGAAAAAGCAGATACGGGAATACAGTGCCGTGAACCAGCTGGCCGCAATGACCTATGAGCAGATGTTGGAAGCGACCATCCGGGAGTATCACGAGCGGCGCAAGCATCTTGCCGCCGAAGAAGCCGGTGAAGCACAGGAACAGGCATCCGATGAAATCATCAAAGCCGCCTATAACCATGCACTGGAAGTGCTGCGCCAGATGAAGGAAAGCCGGGAGAGTTTCCGCAAAATCGGCCTGACCTTTGAGGAAAAGGCGTTCTATGATATCCTGCTTGCCCTGCGCGACCAGTATAATTTCGAGTACGGCATCGACCAGAATGTGGACGGTGTAGTTATCAACGATAAGTGCAAAATGTTGGCGAAAAAGGTCAAAGAAATCATCGACACTAAATCTTCTTTTGCCGACTGGCTGAACAACCAGAATGTTCGTAACCAGCTGAAGCTGGAAATCAAGATATGTCTTGCCAAAAACGGCTATCCACCAAAGTATAGCCCGGAAGTTTTCCGCAAGGTAATGGAGCAGGTGGAGAATTTTGAGGAAAACGCCTGATTTATTGTGGCAATAATGTAACGAAAACACCATTGCAAGTAAACAATATACAACTCTATACACTGTGTTCTAGAGTCAACTTGTGCTTCACCGTTTTATTTAGTAATTGCTTTTATTTTATGAGGTTATTTTATGTGGAATGATATAGAAACCACTAACGACTATCTGCATTTTTCAGTTGTTTCTAGTACGGTTGCGGATTTAATCAATGAATCAGGCGACAATCCTATATCTATTGGAGTTTCAGGCAACTGGGGTTCAGGTAAATCTTCGATGGTAAAAATGATTGGAGAAGATTTAAAGAAGAAAAACAGTGCTGAAGAAAATACATTTATTTTTTTGGAATTTAATGCATGGCTCTATCAAGGGTATGATGATGCAAAAACCGCATTGCTTCAATCTGTAGCTAAAAAATTATCCGAAGAAATGAAGAAAAAACACATTCCAGATAAAGACAAAACTTTATGGAAACGTTTTCAGAAATTCACTAAGAGAATCAATTGGTTGCAAGTTTCTAAAATCGGACTACCGCTTTTAGCCGGACTAATTCCAGGGGCAGCACCAGTCGGAGTTGTAGCATCTTTAATATCCTCTGTCAAAAACAGTGTTGACACCCCTGATGATAAAGAAAAAAATTCTGAAGCAGTTGGAACAGCATTAAATGAACTCTTGTCAAATTTTGATGATATATTAAAGGATGATGAAGCAAAGTCAACGACTCAGCAAATTGAAGAGCTACGCAAAGACTTTGAAGAGATTCTTGAAAAGTTGAATATTCGACTTGTTGTCCTAGTAGATGATCTCGATAGATGTTTACCCGAAACTGCAATCTCAACACTGGAAGCGATGCGCTTACTCTTGTTCGTAAAGAGAACCGCATTTATTATTGCAGCTGATGAACAAATGATTCGCAATGGTGTTCGTGCACATTTTGGGAATGTAGATTTGTCGGACGATCTTGTTACCAGTTATTTCGATAAACTAATACAAGTTCCAATTACTGTACCGCGTTTGGGAATTCCAGAAGTTAAAGTGTATACATTCCTCTTATTTTTGGAACTAGAAGTTCGAAGAGGTCATGTAAAACCCGATTCGCAGAAAAAGGTTCAAACGAATCTTGAGGAAGAGTTATCGAAAGCATGGCAGCAAAACTTATCTTTAGCTGAGGTTAAATCACTCTTAGACGATACAGAGCAAGCTACAATGGCTGAGTATATTTCAATTTCTGAGCAGCTCGCGGGGATTCTTGTTTCATCGAATCGCATAAAAGGCAATCCAAGACTAATCAAGCGATTTCTCAATGCTTTGGAGATCCGGAAAAAAGTAGCCCAATTAAATGGAATAGCTGTAGATTCTGGAATACTGATTAAGATGCTCCTGTTTGAGAGGTGTGCTTCTGGCAGTGCATTTGAGTACTTGACAGAAATCGTATCGAAATCAAAGGATGGAAAGCCCGAAAAAATAAAACAACTTGAAGAAGATTTAAAAGCCGGGAAGGAATTCAAAGCTCCAGATACAAGATGGAAAGATGACTTTATTAAAGAATGGTTGTTACTGGAGCCAAAATTAAGCGAATACGACTTGAGACCTTTATTGTACCTTAGCCGTGATAAATCGATAATATTTGCTGCATATGATAAACTGTCGGAAAATGGAGAAGAGGTTTTCAAGTCACTGCAAAGCATAAAAGATGTGCAAATTTATACGGAAATGGTAACTGGATTACAAACGCTGTCACAAGATGAAGCAAAGACGCTCATGAATAGAGTTTTTCGGCTTGGACGCAGCGACCAGTGGTCCAGTCCATCTCTAGGAAAAGCATTGCATCTCATCTATGCACATCCGAATCTGGCAGGCGATTTCGTAACCGAGTTACACTCCCTGCCTGCAACTGCGAGAAAAGCATCCATGGCGAATGCTCTTAAGGAATACGCTTGGGCGAGTGAATTGCTTCAGCAGTGGAAAGAAGACCAGGACACGCCTAAGACAACTAAAAATATACTAAAGTAACGGTGGTGAATGTATGGGAACATCAGCATCAAGCAATGGTCCAAAATCTGGAGTTTCTTTGGATCCTCCATGGCTAGATGATATCGAAGCAAATAAGGACTCCTCTGAACATCCAGATTCGGATAAAGAAGAAATTTCTAATAATATACAGCCGGATAACGTTCAACAACTTCAGTTTCTTGCTCCAAGAGCCCGTTTTTCAGGTGCAAGACGTAATCTACGCGACTATGTGCGTTCCGGTTCGACAGATTCTTTGCGTCAAAGTCTTGGACATTACTCACGAACTGGAATGGGTGGTGCGGCAGCTGTTTCTAGGCGCATGAGAGTTTCGGCGCGGGTAGGTGCAAATCTTTTTGATACATTTCGTTCACTTCGTGACGACTCAGAATTTGCTCTTGGAAAGACACTATCCGCATTAAAATCACAAGGTGCTGATGCGCACCAAATTATTAGTGCTATTGTAAATCATGCTTGTCCACAGGGTGGAAGTCTGGATGAATTATCTTCAAAAAATTCAGCAACTGCAGCATTAAGTGAATACTTGGAAAAATATCCAGACACAGACGTATTCCATCTTTCCGACGATCAAATGTGGGCTCTAACCGGCACATATCTTGGAAATGAAATTTTTTCTCGTATTCAAATGGATGTAGGGCAAGCATTCGAAAATTCAGCCATTCCACTTCCTGATAGAATCAAGAGGCTCAATGAAATGAAGGATTTTATACAGGTTGAGGTGTCAAATCAATTAAATAAGATAAGAAATACGGCATCTCAAGTAGTAAATACACAAAAGTTGCTTCAGGAAACAATTAAAACCACATTCGAAATATATGAGGTTGCAGTATGAGCAAAGTGATATGCTATACAAAAGCGGGTCTACCCAATATATATAACGAGAGCACCTACTATTTCGAGTTATTCTCAACTCCCTCACAGAAAGCTCCGAACATTGGTCATGTTGGCAATCACTTTCTTAATGAATTACGAAAATCAGGTATTAGTCTCTCCCCAGCTGTTTTTGATTTTACTATCCTTGCAATGTCCATCGTTGCTGCGGATAGAGCAATACTTCGACGCAACAGCCCAGATGGTTGGACGAGACAAATTGAACTTGAAGTCCCATTATATGATATATGTGGATGGACTAAGGTCAAGGAAAAGCTAGAGTATATGCTTCGTTTTTTAAGTGGAGATTTTTGGAAATTAACTTTTGTTCCATTGCAGGAGTCCATAGATTTTCGAGAATCACATAATCAGCTGGAAAATGATTGTGTATGCCTTTTGTCTGGTGGAATGGATAGTTTAGTAGGAGGCATCGATCTTTGCACAACTGGATGAAAGCCGCTATTTGTTGCACAAACAGTACGTGGCGATGCGGCGCACCAAAGAGAATATGCCAATGCATTAGGAGAAGATAATCTTTGTCAGTGGAGTTGTTATATAAAAAAGATTGGAGCTTCAGAAAATTCCACTCGTGCACGATCTATCATCTTCTTTGCCTTCGCGCTTTTAGCTTCTTGCAGAGTTTCTGCAAATGAAAAAGGTCGGAAAGAAATATATGTCCCAGAAAATGGGTTTATTAGTCTTAATATTCCACTTGACCCACTTCGCAATGGAAGCTTAAGCACAAAGACCACACACCCCCTGTACATGAAAGCCCTTCAGGAAATATGGGATGAGATGGGGTTCCGAGTAGACTTAATTCTTCCTTATCAGTATAGGACCAAAGGAGAGGTTCTCCTTAACTGCCAAAATCAAGAATTAATGAAATCTCTAATCATGGGTACAACTAGTTGTGGAAAATATAACCGTCATGGATACAGACATTGTGGAGTGTGCATTCCCTGTCTTGTCCGACGCGCTTCATTTATGAAAGCGCAGATGATTGACAATACTGATAAAGGCTATTGCGTAGACAATCTAGAATTTTCATCTTCGCGAGATTTAGCCGCAGCTGCGTTGGCCGTATCTCAATATGAAGCAATTGGTATTGAGAGTTTAATTCGTGGAGAATTAAACTTTGCAAACAAAAACGAAAGAGCCAAGTATGTAGGAGTATTTGAGCGTGGTCTTTGCGAAATTCGTGATTTGCTCAAGGAAAACAATGTATTATGATTGATTACCATTGCCATTTAGACTTGTATCCAAATCCACTAAATGTTTTTGAAGATGTGAAAGCCAAACACACAGATGTTTTAGCTGTGACCACTAGCCCAAGAGCATATTTGAAAACATCACAGTATTTTTCTAACACCCCAAATGTGCGCATAGCATTAGGCTTTCATCCTGAGCTTGTTTCAAAACGCATGACTGAATGGGAATTATTCTTAAGCACTATTAAATCCACAAAATATATCGGAGAAATTGGAATTGATGGTTCATACCACTGCAAGGGTTCTCTTGATACTCAAACTATATTCTTTCATACAGCTTTGCTCGAATGTGAAAAAAACAAAGGACGTATTATCAGCATCCATTCTAGAGGTGCCACTCGCCCTGTTCTCTCATCAATCGAACGAACAATAAATCTGAATAGACCTGTATTGCACTGGTTTACGGGGACGGAAAAAGACATTGCATGGGCAATTGATCTCGGATGTTGGTTTAGTGTTAATCCACGAATGTTTACAACTAAGCAGGGACTAAACAACATGCAGAAGATTCCTTTGACGAGAATGCTACCAGAAACAGATGGTCCATTTGTAACATATCGAAACAAACCATATTATCCATGGGATGATACAGTATGTCAGTATATTGCAAAAGCCAATAATATCCCCATATCCCTCATCTTGGAAATCTTCAACGACAACCTTAAAAATAACGACAACCTTAAAAATTTAGAAACTTTCACATGATTTATAACATTATGTTATTTTTCCTCAATGGTATGAAAGAGGCTTAATTTACGTTCTCAATTTATGATTATAAGATTCATTGCGCGGTTGATTTGCGCATCAAGATTTACCGAAATTAGTCAAATACACCCAACACTGTTCAGCAGATCATGCACGGCGATACGAGTGCCGGCAAAGTGCCGGAAAGGTGCCGACAAAGTGCCGTTAAAATGCCGGATAAGTGCCGACAACCGACCAAAAGCAGCAAATTTACAATTACATTCTTGGGAATCATTCCACTGCTCCCCCTATTGAACAGCGGCATACGCACAGCTTTCTAATCAAGATGGCAGATCGGCAGCTGAATTATAATCCCACTTGCCATTATGTCGGCGTACCGATATAATAGAGTCGTAGGAGGTGTTAGAATGATTCTGGATGATCTAATGAGTAAAAAGGGCATGTCGCGCTATCGTCTGGCTGTCACCGCTGGCATACCCCATGCAACTCTCAATGATTTATGTAGCGGCAAAACAAAATTAGAACGTTGCTCTGCGGAAACCATGCATAAGCTCTCCAAGGCACTTGGTGTGTCCATGGAGCAACTTACGGAAAGTGGCATCCGTGAGACCCAACGTGAGCGTTCGTATGAATATGGTCTCCCAGATTATCTCCAGCACGATCTCGACACATATAAAGAAGGACTGAAGTCTCGCTCTCCCCTGCTGGACTGCTACTGGGGTGAGCTGTACGGCAGTATCAATATGGCTGAGATCAGTGATGGACTAATTACACCTGAACACGCAGATTATCTGCGGCAGAAATTTTTATGGAACTCACCTGTTGTATTAAAGAGTTCTAAAACGGAGGGATGAACTGATGCATTTACAAAACCTTACTTTAAAAAACTTTCGTTGTTTTGAAAGTATCGACGTTGCTTTTCATCCGCAGTTGACTGTTATTGTCGGCGTAAATGGTGCCGGAAAGACCACTATTCTGGAAGGTGCTGCAATTGCTCTCAGTACACTATTCACTGCTTTAGATGGTCCCAAAGGCATTGGTATCGAAAAAGAACAGGCACATTTGAAAGCTTATACAGTTGGCAGTACGAACGATGTTCAACCACAGTTTCCGGTTGAAATTTCTGCAAAATCCTATGTTGATGGCGTTGATGTTGCATGGAGTAGAAAGCTTAACACCTCTAAAGGTCAGACAACCATTAAAGATGCCTCTGCACTTACTAATATCGCTAAAGAATATCAGACTCGTCTTCGCAAGGGTGACACCTCTCTGATTCTCCCCGTTCTCGCCTATTATGGTACTGGTCGTCTGTGGGATTATCACCGTGAAAAGCAAACCGATATTTTTGGCACAAATACTCGTACCAACGGCTATATCGATAGCCTCGATGGAACAGCCAACATCAAATTGATGTTAAGCTGGTTTGCAAAAATGACGGTTCAAAAATATCAAAATCAGGAGTCTGGTCTTGGTGCAGTTCCTGAATTAGAAGCCGTCTATTCTGCTATGGAAAAATGCTACAATCTTATTACTGGTTCTAACGATTCAAAAGTTCAGTACAATATCAGCACAAATGAACTTGATGTTTCTTATACTGACAAGCACAAACAAAGAATGCGTATTTCCATCAACCAATTAAGCGATGGCTATAAAAGTACGATTAGTCTTGTTGCTGACATTGCATACCGTATGGCAGTATTAAATCCTCAACTTTTGGGCGATGTAATCAATCAGACAGATGGAATCGTTCTCATTGATGAAGTAGATCTGCATCTGCATCCCGCATGGCAACAGCAAATTCTCCATGATTTGACAACCATTTTCCCGAAAGTTCAATTTATTGTTACCACACATGCCCCTGCTGTAGTCGGAACCGTCAGTCAGGAAAATTTGTTGATGCTTGAAGATCTTAAAATACACGATCCCACTGGCCAAGTATTTGGAAAAGATGCAAACAGTATACTTGAGGGAATTATGAAAGCGCCCGAACGTCCAAAAAATGTTAAGACGCTATTTCGCGGATTTTACGACGCACTTAAAAACAACAACATTGAGGTCGCATCTGCAACATTAACACAGCTTGAGAATCTCATTGGAAACGATGATTCTGAATTAGCTTCCTGCAGGGTCAAATTAAAGCTAACGCAATTTCGAGGTTAAAAGTCAACATGATTGTAATCAAAAAAGGAGCTGTTCCTCAAATCCTGTTGGATAAGCAAAAAATTGCAACAGAACGAAATCTTTCATCTTACGATGCCTATAAGCTCTTAAATCATTCGGAAAAAGAGCAGATTCTCAAATCTCTCATGATTGAACAAGGGCATATTTGTGCATATTGTATGCGTAAAATCCCAGATGAACGGGAACTGCCACCTGATATCGACAAGGTTACTATTGAGCATTGGCTTCCTCGTAGACCCGCCGACAATACGGAGCGAGGCCAAGGACTTGACTACAACAATATGTTTGCCGTCTGTTCTGGTAATCGTGGAAGACGGAATACTCGTAAAACTAGTGATTATACCTGTGATGCTAAAAGATCTAAAAATCACCCTCAGCTAACGCTAAATCCATGTGAGCCTGAAACTATTGCAAAAATCAAGTATAAAGAAGATGGAGAAATTTACTCAGAAGATAAAAAAATCAACTACGATCTCAATATCTGCCTTAATTTGAATTGTACATCCAGTGGAGTAGACTTGCCAAAGACAAGAAAAGCCGTTTTGGATGCTCTGCAAAGCTGCATTCCAACTGAAAGCATCACGGATGCCGTTTCCTATTGCCAGTCAATCCTCAAGCTGTACCAATCTGAAGCAGACCCTAAAACGCCGTATGTAGGTATTTTGTTATGGTGGCTTCAAGATTTTATCGACCACGCTGGTAATAATGATTGATTCTTTGCCTTGTTCCCCAGAACGAGTCACCTTTCTCCTGCTCCTCTGCCCCATACGTAAATCCACATTGCTTTGTTTCCGAGAACGAAGCCCAAAAATGTACGATTATGGCATCATTTCGCAGGTATCGAGCCATTGCGAATGTGTCATTGCACTTTCCAAGGGTGAGATCGACTCCTGAAAGGGATGCACTGAAATACTTTAAGATGATTTAAACCCAAAGCACAGCTCGTTGGAGCGTTATGTTCTCTGCGAGCCGGTGGTTTTCCCTCGCTCAAGCTGCTCAATAACAAAAACGGTCGGAGTTACTCGTCAGGCAACTCCGACCGTTTTTTCTCTTTTTATTCCTCTTCGTCCCTGGCCCAGTGATAGGCGCAGCGGACAGCCTTATTCCAGCCCTTGATGCGCTTGGTGCGTTCCTCTTCCGAGATGGCCGGGCAGAACACGCGGTCCACCGACCAGTTGCGGGTGATGTCCTCGGCGGACTGCCAGTAGCCTACGGCGAGGCCGGCCAGATAGGCCGCACCCAGCGCCGTCGTTTCTACGCAGCGGGGGCGTTTGACTTCGAGGTCGCTGATGTCGGCCATGGTCTGCATGAGGTAGTTGTTGGCCGACGCGCCGCCGTCCACCCGGAGAGACTTCATGACGATGCCGGAGTCCGCCGCCATTGCGCGGAGGACGTCGTTGACCTGATAGCAGATGCTGTCCAGCGTGGCGCGGATGATGTGGTACTTGTTGCAGCCCCGGGTGAGGCCCACGATGGTGCCGCGGGCGTACTGGTCCCAGTAGGGCGCGCCGAGGCCGGTGAAGGCCGGCACGACGTAACAGCCGTTGGTGTCCTTCACCTTCTGGGCCATATACTCGGAGTCGCGGGCCTCTTCCAGTAGGCGCAGCTCATCGCGGAGCCACTGGATGGCCGCACCGGCCACGAAAATAGAGCCTTCCAGCGCATAATTCACCTTGCCGTCGGGGCCGCAGGCGATGGTGGTGACAAGGCCATTCTGAGAAGTGACTGGCGTCTCACCGGTGTTCATGAGCAAAAAGCCGCCGGTGCCGAAGGTGTTTTTCGCCTCGCCGGAGGCAAAGCAGGTCTGGCCGAAGAGGGCCGCCTGCTGGTCGCCTGCCGCACCGGCAATTTTTATCTCGCCGCCGAAGTGCATCGGGTCAGCGTACTCATAAAAACCGCTGGACGGCACCGGCTTCGGGAGCATACATTTCGGGATGTTCAGCTCCTGCAGGATCTCATCGTCCCATTCCAGCGTATGGATGTTGAACATCATGGTGCGGCTGGCGTTGGTATAGTCGGTGACGTGCAGTTTTCCGCAGGTCAGCTTCCAGATGAGCCAGGTCTCCACGGTACCGAAGAGCAGTTCTCCCCGCTCGGCCCTTTCGCGGGCGCCGGGGATATGATCCAGTATCCACTTGAGCTTAGTGGCCGAGAAATAGGCGTCGATGATGAGGCCGGTCTTCTGCCGGAATTTCTCCGTCAGGCCCCGAGCTTTCAGCTCGTCGCAGTATTCGCTGGTGCGGCGGCACTGCCAGACGATGGCGTGGCAGATGGGTTCCCCGGTCTCCTTGTCCCAGACGATGGTGGTCTCCCGCTGGTTTGTGATGCCGATGGCGGCGATGTCCTCGGCTCGGGCGCCGACCTTGTTCATGGCCGAGAGGGCCACGCCCAGCTGGGTGGCCCAGATCTCATTGGCGTCGTGCTCCACCCAGCCGGGTCTCGGGTAATACTGGGCAAATTCCTTTTGCGCGACGCTGCAAATCTCACCCGCTTTGTTGAACAGGATACAGCGGTTCGAGGTGGTTCCGGCGTCCAGCGCCATGATGTACGACATAGGCTCTTTTCTCCTTTTCCTGCTCTGATTTTATAGTGTCAGAACGCCAGCGCGGGGCTCACTTCATTCCGCCGCTGGGTCTGGACGATACAATCCTTGTCCGGCACGACGCCCGCCGTACCGAGGGTGGAAAAGACGGTCTGCAGCGCCAGCATAGGGGTGTTGTTCTCCTGCGAGAGGTGACAGAGGGCAAACTTCTTGCAGCCCTCCTGGATGAGTTCCAGCAGCTTTGCCGCGCACTCGTCGTTGGAGAGGTGGCCCCGGACCGACTCGATGCGGGCGCGCAGATAGTAGGGGTACGGCCCGCTGCGGAGCATATGCAGGTCGTAGTTGCTCTCGAGGGCCACAAGGTCGCAGCCGGAGAGGGCTTCATGTACAGCAGGAGTCAGCACACCGAGGTCGGTGGCGATGGTCATGGTCTTCTCGTCGGGGGTGTGGATGCGGTAGCCCACACAGGGGACGTCGTGGCTGGTGGGAAAAGCTTTGACCCCGAAGACACCGATGTCCTCTTCCCTGCCCGGCGTCAGGGCTGTCATGTCGCAAGTGGCCGGGACAACGCCGTTTGCGTCCAGAAATTCCAGTGTTTCCTCTGCGCCGTACACTGGCAGCGGATATTTTTTCAGGAAGGTGGAAAGGCCCTTCACATGGTCGCTATGCTCATGGGTGACAAGAATGCCGTCGCAGTCGGAGATGTTCAGCTCCAGCTCCTTGAGGGCTGCGCCGGTGGTGCGGACGCCTTTGCCCATATCCACGATGAGATACCGCTCGCCACAGCGCACGACGCTGCTGTTACCGGAGGAACCGGAATAAAGAGAGATAAATTCAGACATGATAAACCTCAACAAATAAAACCCCTCCGTCTGCTGCGTAGTCATAAAAACGCAGGGACCTGACGGACTGCCAATGCCTCCCCTCGACAGGGGGAGGCGGCACGCCGCAGGCGTGACGGAGAGGTTTTTCTAATTACAGAGCCTGTTCCAGTGCAGCGGGCATCCGCTCCACCTTCCTGATGTCAGCACCGAGGCCGCGCAGTTTCTCCACGATGTTCTCGTAGCCGCGCTCGATATGACCGATCTCCTCGATCTCGCTGGTGCCGTCGGCCATCAGGGCTGCAACGACCATCGCTGCACCGGCGCGCAGGTCGGAAGCGCGGAGCGGAGCGGGAGAAAGCTTCTCCACGCCCTCGAACACGGCCACCTGACCGTCCACCTGGACATTCGCGCCCATCTTGCGCAGCTCATCCACATAGCGGAAGCGGTTATCCCACACGCTCTCGGTGACGGTGGAAGTTCCCTTTGCCACGCTGAGCAGAACGCCCATCAGGGGCTGCATATCGGTGGGGAAGCCCGGGTGGGGCATGGTGTTGATCTTGAGGGGCAGGATGTCGCCGGTGCGGCGAACCCGCACAGCATCGTCAAATTCTTCCACCTCAATGCCCGCACGGCGGAGCTTCGCGGTGATAGGCTCGAGGTGCTTGGGGGTGACGTTCTTCACCAGCACATCGCCGCCGGTGGCCGCTGCAGCCACCATGTAGCTGCCGGCCTCGATCTGGTCGGGGATGATGCTGTAGGTGCAGCCGTGCATCTGCTCGACGCCGCGCACCTTGATGACATCGGTGCCTGCGCCGCGCACATCAGCGCCGCACATATTCAGGAAGTTGGCCAGATCGACCACATGGGGCTCCTTGGCACAGTTTTCCAGAATGGTCTGACCCTTGGCCATGACAGCGGAGAGCATACCGTTCATGGTAGCACCCACGCTCACCTTATCAAAGAAGATATGAGCGCCGTTCAGCTCGTCGGCGTGGACGGTGATCATGCCGTAGTCCACACTGTCCTCTGCGCCCAGAGCGCTGAACACCTTCAGGTGCTGGTCGATGGGGCGGGGGCCGAGGTTACAGCCGCCGGGCATAGCCACCTGTGCCTTGCCGAAACGGGACAGCAGTGCGCCGAGGAAATAGTAGCTGGCGCGCATCTGGCGGGACAGGTCGTCGGGGACGTTGGTGCCGGTCAGATGGGTGGTGTCGATCTCGTAGGTGTTCTTGTTCAGCATCCGGACCTTAGCGCCCAGCACACTGAGGATCTTGAGGCTCACCGCCACATCGCTGATGTCCGGCAGGTTCTCGATGACGCAGACGTCCGCTGCCAGAATGGTAGCGGGCAGGATGCCCACAGCCGCATTCTTCGCGCCGGAGATGATGACTTCGCCGTGCAGGGGCTTACCGCCCGTAATAACAAACTTTTCCAATTTTATGATCTCCTTGTCACAGTCCCGCTCCCCGCAGGCCCAAAAGGTCAGTTCAAGGTACGTTATTCCTTCTCGCTGTACAAAGCTCACAACCAGTTGGCATAATTACAGCTACTTTATTATACACAACTTCCAGCAAAAAGCAAAGCCCCAATGCATGCTCGTCGATTATTTTCTGTTTTGCCCAGTTTCTTTTCTATTATCCCCGGATTTTGTCTCTTTTTAAGGAAAATTTTACATTTGCCGCTGCTTACCACACACTGTCGTCGCAGCGGGTCTCCTTGATCCAGCCCAGCTGATAGGCCCGGACCAGCTGTTTGAGGTCGTGGACCTTCTCCCGCAGGATCTCGCCCTCGTCGGTCTCCTCCACGAGGATGCGGTGGTTCTCCGTCTCGAGGATGTTCTTCTGGGAGAGGATGTCCAGATTCTCGTTCACAGCCTTTTCGGCGCTCTCGAAGGGCTGGTGGGTGCGCAGGGACATGGTGCGGCTGGAATAGACCAGCGTGTAGCCCGCGATGCCGGTCTTTTCGTGGTAGGCACGGCAGAAACCGCCGTCGATGACCACGAGGCGTCCGCCGCCCTTGATGGGGCTCTCGCCCTTCTTCTCCTGCACGGGGACATGGCCGTTGACGATGTGGCTGGTGCCGGGCAGGCCGAACTCGGCGAGGATGCGGCGGCAGACAGCTTCCTCATTATACCATGTATAATAGGGGTCCTTCACCTCGGTATGGGTGGAGGCGTCTTCGACATACAGCCGCTCGAAGGTGGTCATGGCGCTGCGGCCATACAGGGGCGACAGCTTGCCGCACCACAGATACCACAGGAAATCCTGTCCGCTCTGGCGGGCGGCGCTGCCCTCGGGGGCGAAGTAGCCCCGGCGGGCGCGCTCGTCACAGTAGTCCATAAGGGCGCGGCCCGAGTAGGCGTGGCCCTCGAACCGCTCCACAGCGAAGGTACCTTTCCTGGTCATCGGCACAGCGCCGTGGTAGAGCAGGTTGCCGTTCTCGATGTGGTAGACACTGCCCTTGGCGTACAGGAACTCGACGTGCTGCTGTAATTTCTCGCTCTGGCGGAAGGACTGCACCAGCTTTTGCAATACCACCTTCTCATCGCTGTTCAGCGCGGTGGGGTCGGCGGGGTCTACCGTCGGGAAAGACGTATCCCGCATGGGGTACTCCCTGCCGCCCACCATGACGGTCCCCTTCTCCCAGTTGATGCGGCGCAGGAAGTCGCGGTCCTGCATCTTGAAATCCGGGTTGCGGTCGATGACCTGACACTCGAGCTTGAGCATCAGGATGGTGATGGCCTTGTGCATGACGGCGCAGCGATGGAGCATACCGGGGGTGTAGGGGCCGCGGGCGGTGTCGGTGTGAGGCATCCAGATGGTCAAGTCGTCGTCGCCATAGAACTGCTCGGCCATCCGCTGCAGGTGGCGGAGGTTGATGCCGTAGCAGTCCTCCACCATGCCGTGGTTGTGGTAAGAGAGGGTGGTCTTCAGCACAGTGCAGATGCAGATGGGACTGCCGGCCGCCGCGCCCATCCAGACCACGTCGTGGTTGCCCCACTGGATGTCCACATCGTGGTGGCGCATCAGCAGGTCAAGGATGACGTCGGGGCGGGGGCCGCGGTCGAACAGGTCGCCCACGATGTGGAGCTTGTCCACGGCCAGACGCTTGATGAGCTCGCAGAGACGGACGATGAACTTATCGGCGCGGCCATTCTCGATGATGCTGCCGACGATCTGGCCGTAGTAGAGGTCTTTGTCGTGGTCCTCGAAGTGGGCGTGGAGCAGCTCATCCAGAATGTAACCGCAGCTGGACGGCAGGCAGGCCCGGACATGCTCCCGGGTGTGCTTGGAAGAGACGAGACGGCAGATGTCGATGAGCCGCAGCAGCGTCTCACTGTACCACTGTTCCAGCGCTTCCTCGTCGGCGCAGCGCTCCTTGAGCTGGGGCAGCTTCTCGTTCGGATAATAGATCAGAGTCGCCAGCTCGGCCCGCGTCCCCTCCGGCACAGTATCCCCCAGCACAATGTCTACCTTTTCGCGGATGACGCCGGAAGCGGAGTTCAGGATATGTACGAACGCCTCGTTCTCACCGTGCAGGTCGCTCATGAAGTGCTCAGTGCCTTTGGGTAGCTTGAGCAGTGCCTGTGTGCTGATGATCTCGCTGGCGGCCGCTGCCTGCGAGGGGTAGTCCCGGGCCAGAAGGCTCAGATATTTCAGGTTGTCCCGGATCTCTTCGGTCTCTGTACGCATGGTATCCTCCAGATCATGTAGTATTCTTGCATGACATGCAATATTCAATCTTAGTATACCACTTACGGGGGCAAAAATGATATAATAGCCTCGGATAATTTAATATGATTCTTTCTCATAGGAGTTGGACAATATGTCTAAAAACATTTCCACAATGCCGCCTGTCTCCTGTACCCTCTGCCCCCGCCGCTGCGGCGCAGACCGTGCCGCCGGGCAGACAGGCTTCTGCGGGGCGGGCGGCACCCTGAAAACCGCCCGCGCGGCCCTGCACTTCTGGGAAGAGCCCTGCATCAGCGGCACCCGGGGCAGCGGCACCGTGTTTTTCTCGGGCTGCACCCTCAAGTGTTGTTTCTGCCAGAATTACCCCATCAGCGCCGAAGGTCTTGGCAAAGAAATTACGATAGAACATCTGGCCGAAATTTTCCTCGATCTGCAGAAGCAGGGCGCCCACAACATCAACCTCGTCACGCCCGGCCAGTGGCGGCCCTGGATCATCGCGGCGCTGGACATTGCCCGGGCCGAGGGGCTGCGTCTGCCCATCGTCTGCAACACCGGCGGCTACGAGACGGTGGAGAGCGTGGAGGCGTGGCGCGGCTATATCGACATCTGGCTGGCCGATTTGAAGTACGTCTCCTCTTCCCTCTCCGCCGAGCTTTCCTCTGCGCCGGACTACTTCGCCCAGGCCAGGCCCGCCATCGAGGCCATGATGGCGCAGGCGGGTCATCCGGTGTTCGACAGCGAGGGCATCTTACAGAAAGGCGTCATCCTGCGGCATCTGGCCCTGCCCGGCCACATCGACGACAGTTTTGCCGTCCTCGACCGGATGGCCGCATGGAACGAGGCCGACCCCGGCTGCTTCATCCCCAGTGTCATGAGCCAGTACACCCCCTTTTACAAGGCCGCAGAGCACGGCATCGGGCGGCGCATCACCACCTACGAGTACCGCCGGGTGGTCAATTATGCCATGGATCTGGGGCTGACCGCCGGCTATATGCAGCAGAAGAGCAGCGCCCGGGAGGAGTATACACCCAGCTTTGATTTGACGGGCATTTAACCAGCCGGTAAACCTATCAGAGGCAGGTGGAGGGGAGTTTCCCAAGCAAATGTCCAGAGAAGTGGGGCCCCGGCGCGAAGCGTTGGGGCGAAACCGTGGGTTTCGGGTCCCATTTGCGGGGAAACTACCGGACGGCCTGCCGATACGGTTTCCGTCACAATCCACAAAAATCCCACCAAATTTTCTCTCGCAGTGTTTTTCTTTTCCTTGCAAATCCTCTCCGAAAGCACTATAATGGATACAACGATGTGCGTTATGTGGGGTCTGGCTGCCCTGCTGAGCACCAAACGCCCCGTCTCAAGAATGGTATATGAGAGGCGGCGGCTCAAATGCCCGAGAAGAGCAACAGGAGGACCGTTATGGAACATTTCAACCCCATTCTGGGCCACGAGACGACCGGACCGAAATTCATCACCTGCGGCGAGATCATGCTGCGCCTGACCCCGCCGAACTACGAAAAGCTCCGCATGGCCACCAACTTTGAGGCCAGCTACGGCGGCAGCGAGGCCAACATCGCCCTCGCGCTGGCAAACCTCGGCGTGGACAGCACCTTCTTCAGCGTCGTGCCGAACAACAGCCTCGGCAAAAGCGCCGTGCGCTGGCTGCGCTCCAACGACGTCCACTGCACCCCGATGATCCTCACCGAGCCGGATGAGACGCCCTCCAACCGTCTGGGTACATACTACCTCGAGACCGGCTACGGCATCCGCCCCTCCAAGGTCATCTATGACCGCAAGCACAGCGCCATCACCGAGTACGATTTCTCCCAGGTCGATCTGAACGAGCTGCTGGAGGGCTTCGACTGGCTGCACCTGAGCGGCATTACCCCGGCTCTGGCCCCCAACTGCCGCGGCCTCATCATTGATATGCTCAAGGAGGCCAAGAAAAAGGGCCTGACCGTCAGCTTCGACGGCAACTTCCGCTCCACCCTCTGGACCTGGGACGAAGCCCGCGACTTCTGCACCGAGTGCCTGCCCTATGTGGACGTGCTGCTGGGCATCGAGCCCTACCACCTGTGGAAGGACGAGAACGACCACTCCAAGGGCGACTGGAAGGACGGCGTGCCTCTGCAGCCCAGCTATGAGCAGCAGGACGAAATTTTCCAGCACTTCATCGAGCGCTACCCCAGCCTGAAGTGCATCGCCCGCCACGTCCGCTATGCCCACAGCGGCAGCGAGAACAGCCTGAAAGCCTTTATGTGGTATGACGGCCACACCTTCGAGAGCAAGCTGTTCACCTTCAACATCCTCGACCGCGTGGGCGGCGGCGACGCCTTCGCCAGCGGCCTCATCTACGCCATGCTCCACAACTACAAGGCCATGGACATGATAAACTTTGCGGTGGCAAGCAGCGCCATCAAGCACACCATCCACGGCGATGCCAACATCACCGACGATGTCAGCTCCATCCGCAACCTGATGAACATGAACTACGACATCAAGCGCTAAAGCAAACCAAAACGGCTCCGGTACGTCCAGACTGCGTACCGGGGCCGTTCTTTTTATGTTATGCCGCGCCGGCACTTCCTGCCGGATGACGATAAGTATGACTCCTGAAAGATTTTTTGAGCTTTTTCCTGTCAAATCATTGACAAACCGCTTTTTGCATGATAAAATCACACACGATTTTGAGAGACGAAGCGTGTCGAAGTCTTTTCAAAGCAATTTAACTAGGACCGCCCCGAGGGGGCTGGGTGCATCTGAAAACTCGGGTACACCCTAAGGCCATACGGACAGCCGGGTCCACTGCCGACCGGCGGCGCAAGCTGCCATTATTGATTGAGCGTTATAGTTCAAATTTTATAAGTTGGTTCCTTTACAACCATGAAATTGCGCGGAGCGTGCGCAGACTTGTGAAACGGTCAATAAGAGTAGTAAAAGTGTAATTGCTATATAGACTCTCGTCATCCCGTCCTTTTGAATCCTGATGAATCATGCTGCGATACGGCTCTGGCGTCTTTGCCCCGGAGGCTTTGTCCGCGCATTCAAACGGTTTTTTCAAAGCGCAAGCCTGCATTTCTGTGCAGGGCTTGTGCTTTTTTGTTTGCCCGCATGGTTTGCAGCAGGAGTCAGGGACGGAGGAAAAAACATGAGTGAGAACCGTACACGGTTCCGGCTGGACCAGCGCCGCGCACCGATCTACGAGGCTCTGGAGCAGTTCCGACAGATGCGGGTGGTCCCCTTCGATGTACCGGGCCACAAGCGCGGCCGGGGCAACCCGGAGTTGACGGCCTTTCTGGGCCAGCAGTGCGTGGGCGTGGACGTCAACAGCATGAAACCGCTGGACAATCTCTGCCACCCGGTATCGGTCATCCGGGAGGCCGAGGAGCTGGCCGCCGACGCTTTCGGCGCAGCACACGCTTTTCTGATGGTGGGCGGCACCACCAGCTCGGTGCAGAGCATGGTGCTGACGGTCTGCAAGCGGGGCGACGAGATCATTCTCCCCCGCAATGTCCACCGCAGTGTGCTGAACGCACTGGTGCTCTGCGGCGCAGTGCCGGTCTATGTCAATCCCGAAGTGGACAAGCGCCTCGGCATCTCGCTGGGCATGAAGCGGGAGCAGGTGGCAAAAGCCATCAAGGAGCACCCCAACGCCGTGGCCGTGCTGGTGAACAACCCCACCTATTACGGCATTTGTTCTGATTTGCGTGCCATCGTCAAGATGGCCCACGACGCCGGGATGCTCTGCCTCGCCGACGAGGCCCACGGCACCCACTTCTACTTCGGCGGCGGCAGTCTGCCCGTCTCTGCCATGGCGGCAGGCGCGGACATGGCGTCCGTCTCCATGCATAAGAGCGGCGGCAGCTTAACGCAGTCGAGCCTGCTGCTCATCGGCCCCAACGTCCACCCTGGCTATGTGCGCCAGATCATCAACCTGACCCAGACTACCTCCGGCAGCTACCTGCTCATGTCCAGCCTCGACATCTCCCGGCGGAACCTCGCGCTGCGGGGCCGGCAGGTGTTCCATCAGGTGGCTGACATGGCCGAGTACGCCCGCGAAGAGATCAACGCCGTGGGCGGCTACTACGCCTTCGGCAAGGAGCTGTGCAACGGCAACTCGGTCTTCGACTTCGACACCACAAAGCTCAGCGTCCACACGCTGGACATCGGCCTCGCCGGCATCGAGGTCTACGACATCCTGCGGGATGAGTATGACATCCAGATCGAGTTCGGCGACATCGGCAACATCCTTGCCTACCTCTCCATCGGCGACCGCCCGCAGGAGATCGAGCGTCTGGTGAGCGCACTGGCCGAGATAAAGCGCCGCTACCACACCGACGGCACCGGCCTGCTGAGCCAGGAATACATCGACCCCGTCGTTGCCGCCAGCCCGCAGGAGGCGTTCTACGCCCCCAAAAAGAGCCTGCCCCTCCGGGAGACCGAGGGCATGGTGTGCAGCGAGTTCGTCATGTGCTACCCGCCGGGCATCCCCATCCTCGCCCCCGGCGAGCGCATCACCAAAGAGATACTGAACTATATCGAGTACGCCAAGGCCAAAGGCTGCAGCATGACTGGCCCGGAAGACCCGGACATCCTGCACCTGAATGTTCTGGCATAAGGAGAAGCAGATGGAGTTTTGGTTTTCGGAATTTCACACCCCGGACGTCAAGCACAGCATCCGGGTGAACAAGCAGCTCTACTCCAAGCAGAGCGACTATCAGCGCATCGACATTTTTGAGACGCCTGAGTTTGGCCGGGTTCTGACGCTGGACGGCAACGTGATGCTCACCGAGCGGGACGAGTTCATCTACGACGAGATGATCGTCCACGTCCCCATGGCCGTCCACAAGGAGGCAAAAGACATCCTTGTCATCGGTGCAGGCGACGGCGGCGTGGTGCGGGAGCTGACCCGCTACGACCGGGTCGAGCGCATCGACCTCGTGGAGATGGACCCCCAGGTCGTGGAGGCCTGCCGCGCCTATCTGCCCGGCAACGCCTGCCGGATGGACGACCGCCGGGTCCACATCTACTTTGAGAACGCTCTGAAATACATCCGCCGCTGCGAGGAGGAATATGACCTCATCATCGTGGACTCCTCCGACCCCTTCGGCCCCTCCGAGGGCCTGTTCACCCGGGAGTTCTACGGCAGCTGCTTCAACGCCCTGAAAGAGGACGGCATCATGGTCAACCAGCAGGGCAGCCCCTTCTACACCGAGGACGCCAGCGCCATGCAGCGCAGCCACAAGCGCATCGCGTCCACCTTCCCCGTCAGCCGGGTCTATCAGGCACACATCCCGACCTTCGCCGCCGGCTACTGGCTCTTCGGCTTTGCCAGCAAGAAGTACCACCCCATCGACGATCTGGACGCCGACGCATGGAAGGCGCTCAATCTGCGCACCCGCTACTATACCACCCGGCTCCACGTCGGAGCTTTCTATCTGCCGGCATTCCTCGAGGAGATGCTGCGCGAAGTGGAGGAACCCAAATGATCTCACCCAATGTTGAAACCTTTATCGGCTGCGACAGCAGCTACCGCGCCGCCGACATCGTGCTCTACGGCGCACCTTTCGACTCCACCACCAGCTACCGCCCCGGCGCACGGTTCGGCCCGTCGGCCATCCGGCACGAGAGCTTTGGCCTCGAGACTTACAGCCCCTACCAGAACGCCGATTTGACCGACTTCGACATCTTCGACAGCGGCGACCTCGAGCTCTGCTTCGGCTCCAGCGAAGCCGCCCTTGCCGACATCGAGGCCCGGGCGGCAGAGATCCTGCACGACGGCAAGCTTCCGCTCCTGCTGGGCGGTGAGCATCTGGTGACGCTGGGTGCGGTGCGGGCCGTGGCGGAGAAATACCCCGGCCTCCACATCATCCACTTCGACGCCCACGCCGACCTGCGGGACGACTACCTCGGTGCGAAGCTGAGCCACGCCTGTGTGCTGCGCCGCTGCCACGAGATCGTGGGCGACGGCCACATCCACCAGTTCTGCATCCGCAGCGGCGAGCGGGCCGAGTTCGAGTTTGCGGCCCAGCATACCGAGATGCACAAGTTCGACTTCACCGGCCTTGCCGAGCTCACCGAACAGCTCTGCGCCACCAAAGAGCCGGTCTACCTCACCATCGACCTCGACTGCCTCGACCCCTCCTGCTTCCCCGGCACCGGCACTCCCGAGGCCGGCGGCGTGAGCTTTTTGCAGCTGCTGGACGCCATCCGCACCGTGTCCAAGGCCAACATCGTGGGCGCCGACCTCAATGAGCTGGCCCCCATGCTGGACATCTCCGGCGTCTCCACGGCCACGGCCTGCAAGGTGCTGCGGGAGCTGCTGATCGCCCTCGACAAGGGCTGGCCCGGGTTTCAGGTCTAACAAAAAATAATTTGATATAAAGGAGAAACCATCATGAGCAAAGTTCTGATCATCGGCTGCGGCGGCGTGGCTTCCGTCGCCATCCACAAGTGCTGCCAGGTCCCCGAAGTGTTCACCGACATCTGCATCGCCAGCCGCACCAAGTCCAAGTGCGACAAGCTGGCCGCAGAACTTGCCCCCAAGACCACCACCAACATCACCACCGCACAGGTGGATGCCGACCATGTGGACGAGGTCATCGCCCTCATCAAGAGCTATCAGCCCGACCTCGTGATGAACATTGCCCTGCCCTATCAGGACCTGACCATCATGGACGCCTGCCTCGCCTGCGGCGTCAACTATATGGACACCGCCAACTACGAGCCTGAGAACACCGACGACCCCGCGTGGCGTGCCATCTATGAGAAGCGCTGCAAGGAGGCAGGCTTCTCCGCCTACTTCGACTACAGCTGGCAGTGGGCCTACGCCAAAAAGTTTGAGGAAGCCGGCCTCACCGCCCTGCTGGGCAGCGGCTTCGACCCGGGCGTGACCCAGGCTTACTGCGCCTACGCCAAGAAGCACGAGTTCGACACCATCGACACCATCGACATCCTCGACTGCAACGGCGGCGACCACGGCTATGCTTTCGCCACCAACTTCAACCCCGAGATCAACCTCCGCGAAGTCTCCGCCCCCGGCAGCTACTGGGAGAACGGCCATTGGGTCGAGATCCCGGCCATGAGCATCAAGCGGGAGTACGACTTCGACAAGGTTGGCCAGAAGGATATGTACCTGCTCCACCACGAGGAGATCGAGTCTCTGGCAAAGAACATCCCGGAGGCAAAGCGCATCCGCTTCTTCATGACCTTCGGCCAGAGCTATCTCGACCATATGCGCTGCCTCGAGGACGTGGGGATGCTCTCCACCACCCCCATCAACTTCAACGGGCAGGAGATCGTCCCCATCCAGTTCCTGAAAGCCCTCCTGCCTGATCCCGCCAGCCTCGGCCCCCGCACCAAGGGCAAGACCAACATCGGCTGCATCTTCACGGGCAAAAAGGACGGCAAGGAAAAGACCTACTACATTTACAATGTCTGCGACCACCAGGAGTGCTACAAGGAAGTCGGCTCTCAGGCCATCAGCTACACCACCGGCGTTCCGGCCATGTGCGGCGCACTGATGCTGCTGACCGGCAAGTGGACCACCAAGGGCGTCCACACCGTGGAAGAGTTCGACCCGGACCCGTATCTGGACGCACTGGACAAGTACGGCCTGCCCCGCTCTGAGAGCCACAGCCCGGCTCTGGTGGACTGATGCGGCTGGTCGATACGCGCCCGCCCTTCGCGGGGCTGGCAAACCTCTCGGAGGGCGCACTCGCTTCCCTGCCCACCCCCTGCTATCTGCTGGACGAAGCCCAGCTGCGCCGCAATGGCGAAATTCTGTTGGGGGTCCAGCAGCGGACAGGCTGCAAGATTTTATTGGCGCAGAAAGCTTTCTCCAACTTCGACCTCTACCCGCTTCTCGCACCCTACCTCGCAGGCACTGAGGCCAGCGGCCTCTACGAGAGCCGTCTGGGCAAGGAAGAGCTGCCCGAGAAGGAGAACCACGTCTTCTGCGCCGCCTACCGGGTGGACGAGTTCAACGAGCTTCTGGATTACGCCGACCACATCGTGTTCAACTCCCCGGCCCAGCTGGCAAAGTTCGGCCCTGCGGCCAAGGCGGCGGGTAAGAGCGTCGGTCTGCGCATCAACCCGGAGCGTTCCACGCAGGAAGGCCATGCCATCTATGACCCCTGCGCCCCGGGCAGCCGTCTCGGCACCACCCGCGCCCAGTGGGACGCGGCTCTGGCAAAACAGCCGGGCCTCGCCGCCCTGCTGGACGGCCTGCACTTCCACACCCTCTGTGAGCAGGACGCCGACGCTCTGGCCGTGACGCTGGACGCTGTGGAAGAGAAATTCGGCGACCTGCTGCCGGGGCTGAAATGGCTCAATTTTGGCGGCGGACACCACATCACCCGCCCGGGCTATGACCTTGCCACGCTGGAAGCCTGCATCGCCCGGATGCAGGAGAAGTACGGCGTACAGGTCTATCTGGAGCCGGGCGAGGCGTGGGCGCTGAACGCGGGCTATCTCGTCACCACAGTGCTGGACACTCTGCAGAACGGTGACACCAGCCTCGCCATCCTCGATATGTCTGCGGCCTGCCACACCCCGGACGTCATCGAGATGCCCTACCGCCCTCCCCTGCTGGACGCGGGCGAGCCGGGCGAAAAGCTTTGCACCATCCGCCTCGGCGGGCCGACCTGCCTCGCGGGCGATGTCGTGGGAGACTACAGCTTCGACGCCCCGCTTGCCGAGGGCGACCGGCTCATCTTCGGCGACATGGCCATCTACACCACCTGCAAGAACAACACCTTCAACGGAATGCCCCTGCCGCCCATCTGGGCGCTGGCTGAGGACGGCACCTGCCGGGAGCTGGTACGCTTCGGCTACAACGACTTCAAAATGCGGCTGGGTCACCGCGCATAAAACAAAAGCCATCGGCTGTCTGGGCCGATGGCTTTTTGTTTACTTGAGTTTCTTTTTGGCTTCGTACTCCCGCAGGGCGGTCAGTGCCTCGCCCGACAGCGGGTAGAGGGCCAGCATATTGAATATGGTCATCAGGCCGATGCCCACATCGCCGAGGTCCCACACCACGGTGTAGGCCTGCATACCGCCGACGACCAGCATCACCAGCGCCAGCACCTTGTAGGCCGTCTGCCAGAACCAGCTGTCACCGAAGAGATAGGCCACGTTGCAGCGGGCGTAGTAGAGGATGCCGATAAAAGTAGAGAAGCTGAACAGTGCCAGCGTCACTGCGATGAAGACGACGCCGAAACTGCCCAGATGGTACTGCATCGCCGCCTGCAGAAGGTTCATGCCCTGCAGGCCGCTCGTCACGCTCTCGGGAGCCAGCAGCATCACGAAGGCCGTGCAGCTGCAGATGACGATGGTGTCGATGAGGACGCCCAGCGCCTGCACGAGGCCCATCTTCACGGGGTCGTCGCACTCAGCGGCAGCAGCGGCGCAGGGGGCCGAACCGGAACCAGCCTCGTTAGAGAAAAGGCCCCGCTTGATGCCGTTCATCACCACAGCGCCGAAGCCGCCGCCCACGGCCTGACGCAGGCCCAGCGCCTCCGAGAAAATGCGGGCGAAGACACCGGGCAGCTGGGGCAGATGGGTGAGGATGATCCAGAGGGTCATGACGAAGTAGCAGCCCGCCATGATAGGGACGATGACGTCGAGGCTCTTGACGGTGGCCTCCTTCCGCAGGACGATGACCGCCGCAAGCGCCGTCAGCACCAGCGTCGTGACCAGCGGCGGGATGGAGAACGCATTCTGGAACGCCTCGCTCACCGAGTTGCTGACCACCTGACTGATGCCGCACCAGCAGATAAGGCCCGACACGGCGAACAGGCAGGCTACCACCGAGCGGCGGAGCTTTCTGCCCCGTTTGCGCTCCGCGAGGGTGTGGAGATAGTAGGCCGGGCCGCCCCGCCAGCCGCCGTAAAGGGGGTCGGGCTGCTTGTATTTCTGGGCCAGCGTAGACTCCACAAAGGAGGTGGATGCGCCCAGCAGAGCCGTCACCCACATCCAGAACACCGCGCCTGCACCGCCCACAGACACCGCCGCCACGACGCCCACCAGATTGCCCATGCCCACCCGGGTGGCCGTGGACACCACCAGCGTCTGGAAGGACGAGAGGCCGCTGCCCTTGTCGCTCTTCTCGCAGACCGCCGCCAGCATATCCCGGAACAGCCGCACCGGCAGAAGCCTCGTGCGCAGGGTGAAGAACACCCCCGCCGTCAGCAGTAAGATGACCATAAACGAAAGACTGAGGGTCACATTTCCCAGATGCAGGGTGAGCAGATCGCCCCACAACAGGTGGTAGACGCCCTCGATGAGTTGAATGAGCACAGCATTTCCTCCCAATGAGTAGTATTAAACCTCTCCGTCAGCGCTGACGCGCTGCCACCTCTCCTACCGAGGAGAGGCCTTGGCATATCGGAAAGCCTCGCCTCTTCGCCAGAGGCTCCCCTCGGTAGGGGAGCTGTCGAGCGAATGCGAGACTGAGAGGTTTATTCTGTCGTCCTCCCATTATAATATATCCAACTTGATTTGTAAATCACTGTCATGAAGTTCAGGAGAAAAAAGTAAAAGCTCCCCCTTTCGGAGGAGCTTGAAGTGCGGTTTATCAGGACAAGATCATTCTGTCATTTGCAAACTCACCGCCGCTGGCGATCTGGAACTTTGCCAGCAGGTCGGAGACCTGCAGGTTCTTCTTTTCATCGCCGGAGACGTCGTAGATGATGTGACCCTCGTGCATCATGATGAGGCGGTTGCCGTACTTGATGGCGTCCTTCATGTTGTGGGTGATCATCATGGTGGTCAGGTGGTTCTCCTCAACGATCTTCGCCGAGAGGGTCAGCACCTTGAGGGCGGTCTTGGGGTCGAGGGCGGCAGTGTGCTCGTCCAGCAGCAGGAGCTTGGGCTTGTTCATGGTGGCCATCAGAAGGGTCAGCGCCTGACGCTGGCCGCCGGACAGCAGGCCCACACGGGCGGTCAGACGGTTCTCGAGGCCCAGATCGAGACTCTTGAGCAGTTCACGGTACTGCTCCCGTTCCGCCTTGGTGATGCCGATGCGGAGCGTACGGGGCTTGCCGCGGCGGGCGGCGAGGGCGAGGTTCTCTTCGATCTGCATGGTGGCGGCAGTGCCGGTCATGGGGTCCTGAAAGACGCGGCCAATGTAGGCGGCGCGCTGATGCTCGCCCAGACGGGTGACGTCCACACCGTCGATGATGATCTTGCCGCAGTCCACGGGCCAGACGCCGGCAACGGCGTTCAGCATGGTGGACTTGCCTGCACCGTTGCCGCCGATGACGGTGACGAAGTCGCCCTCATTCAGGTTCAGGTTCAGGCCGTTCAGGGCCGTTTTCTCGTTGACGGTGCCTGCGTTGAAGGTCTTGGAAACATTTTGTATCTCAAGCATTGTTTGCGCCCTCCTTGTTTGCCTTTTTGGCCGCAGGCTTTGCGAAATATTTGCCCTTCCAGTACGGCACGGCGAGGAAGACAGCCACGACAGATGCGCTCAGCAGCTTTAACAGGTTTGCGTCAAAGCCGAGGGTCAGCACCAGCTGGATGACGATGTAGTAGATGATGGCACCCAGAGAGACGGAGACCATCTTGAGGGCGAAGTTGTGGAAGATGCGGCCAAACACAGCCTCACCGATGATGACAGCGGCCAGACCGATGACGATCGCACCGCGGCCCATGCCGACATCCGCAAAGCCCTGATACTGGCTCAGCAGAGCGCCCGACAGCGCCACCAGAGCGTTGGAGACGGCCAGACCCAGCACGATGTTGAAGTTGGTGTTGATGCCCTGTGCGCGGGACATGGCGGGGTTGGAGCCGGTGGCGCGGATGGCGCAGCCCAGCTCGGTGCCGAAGAACCAGTACAGCACGGCGATGACCACAGCCGACACCAGAATGACCATGATGATGGGGTTGTGGAGCGCGAACTCCTTGACCCAGCGCAGGGAGATGAGCAGGTCATACTTGTCCACGTTGATGGACTGGTTGGCCTTGCCCATGATCTTCAGGTTGATGGAGTAGAGGGCCAGCTGAGTCAGGATGCCGGACAGGATGGCCGGGATGCCCATGAAGGTGTGGAGCAGGCCGGTGACGAAGCCGGTGGCGAGGCCCGCCAGCACGGCAGCCAGCAGGGACACCCAGACGTTCTGCCCCGAGAGCAGGCACATGACGCAGACTGCGCCGCCAGTGCCGAAGGAGCCGTCCACGGTCAGGTCCGCCACATCAAGGATGCGGTAGGTGAGGTAAACGCCGATGGCCATGATGCCCCAGATGAGGCCCTGTGCGCACGCACCCGGCAGAGCACCGGGCAGGTTCGCCAGTCTTGCAAGCATTTCCAAAATGATTCCTCCTAAATTACACTTTTTTATAGACCCGTTTGATACGGGAAAGCGGAGAAGAGTGAGAAAACCGCTCTTCTCCGCTGTATTTTAGTGGTTAAACCTCTCCGTCACGGCTCCGCCGTGCCACCTCCCCTATCGAGGGGAGGCCTTGGCATTCCGTAAAGCTTTTCCTCTTCGCCAGAGGCTCCCCTCGGTAGGGGAGCTGTCTGCCGAAGGCAGACTGAGAGGTTATCCCTTATCAGCCCTCGATGGCCTCATAGCCTTCGGGAACGGTCAGGCCCAGGTCGTCGCAGATGGTCTTGTTGTACTTCTTGGTCACATCGGTGTACTCAATGGGCATATCGGAGACATTGGACTCGTCCTTCAGGATCTTGACGGCCATCTCACCGGTGGTGTAGCCCAGGTCGTAGTAGCTGATGGACAGGGTGGCCACGCCGCAGCCGGAGCAGATGCCCTCCTCACCGGCGAAGACGGGCTTCTTGGCCGGGCGGCAGATGCCGTCCACGATGCCGGTGTTGGCAGCGACGGTGTTGTCGGTGGGGACATACAGAGCGTCGTTCTCGTCAGCGGCCTTCTGGCAGACAGAAGACAGGTCGTTGGAGTCGGAGAAAGCGTACTGAGTCGCGGTGACGCCCTTGGCCTCCAGATACTTCTGGACCTCGTCCACCTGATACTGGCTGTTGGCCTCAGCGGAGCAGTACAGCAGGCCGACCTTCTTGACATCGGGCATCCACTCCACGATCATATCGGCCTGCTGGTCCAGCGGAGCCAGATCAGAGGTGCCGGAGATGTTGCCGCCGACGGTGCCGGAGAAGTCGGTCAGGCCCAGAGCCACGCCGTACTCGGTGACGGAAGTACCCAGAACGGGGATCTCGTTGGTGGCAGACTGTGCAGCCTGCAGAGCGGGGGTGGCGTTTGCCATGATGAGGTCAACGCCGGAGGAAACGAAGCCGTTGGCGATGGTGGCGCAGGTAGCGGAGTCACCCTGTGCGTTCTGGAAGTCGAACTTCACGTTGTCGCCGAACTCTGCGGTCAGAGCGTCCTCAAAGCCCTGTGTTGCAGCGTCCAGAGCAGCGTGCTGCACCAGCTGGCAGATGCCGATGGTGTAGGTGTCGCCGGAAGCGGCAGCGGAGCCGGAAGCGGCAGAAGATGCCACAGAAGAAGCAGCCGTGGAGGATGCAGAAGAGCCGCCGCAGGCGGTCAGGGCAGCAGCAGCGCCGCAAACAGCGGCAGCAGCCAGAAACGAACGACGAGTGATTTTACGCATAATGATTACTCCCTCATTTTTCCATATACGCGGCAACAGGACGCCGCGCCGAAAAGCATTTGAATGTCCAGCAGAGCAGCCTCTGCTTTACACTCGTGAAGTATATCACGATTTCCGTCCGATGGCAACGCCGTTTCGGTTCTAATTATCTATTAAAATGAATATATCTATCACTTTTTTCGATAGGTGTTTCTTCTCTGCTGATAGTCCGTCAGTTTTTGCAGCTCTGCGCCCAGCCAGACGAGGTTTTCTTCCAGCTGAGGGAGGTACTCTTTCTCATAGTCAAACTTAAAATAGAGTGCCTGCCAGAGCTTCGCCTGCATCCGACGGCGCAGGGGCGGCTCAAGGGCGGCGTCCATCGGCTCCACCACGTCTTCCAGGTCCATGCAGGTCTGCGCCCAGCGGACGTCGGTCTTTTCCCGGGCAGGGACGTCGTAGCGGGCCAGATAGTCCTCCACTTTGGCTTCGATGACACGCCCTCCGCAGCCGGTGGGCTGCAAAAAATAGCTCACCTCCCCTTCCCTGCTGATCTCCTGCGCCAGCGGGTAGAGGGCGCAGACCAGCGGTTCGGCGTCGTGGATGGCGCAGTGGTTCTCGGTGAGGAAAGGGCAGTTGTTCCGCTCCTCCTTCACGGGGGCCAGCCGCAGCACCGGCAGATGGCTCACCTGCCCGATAGACGCGCGGCAGAAGGCCCGGGCCACGGTCTGGGGCGGCAGGCGCAGCCGACCCGCGATTCGCCAGAGGTCGAAGCCCGACAGCACGATGTCCTCCCGCCCCCGGCAGCAGCCGCCGCAGCCTGCGCAGGCAAACGAGAACGCCTCGTCCCGCGCCAGCAGCGGTGTCGTGCGGGCAAAATCCACCCGTCCGCAGAGGTCGAGCTGTGAATCCTTGAGCATATAAGTTTCTCCTGTATACTGTAGTAGATTATGTGGCCAAGTGACCATTTAATAATATAGTTACGTTATATTTTTCCAGTTGGCCAGTTTGGCCAAGTGACCCCCATTGGCCAAGTGAGTCACTTGGTCAGCATCGCCCATTTGGCCACCTTGGCCAAGTGACTTTCTTGCCGATGCATCGTCGATAATTTGTCACTTGGCCAGATAACATGCGGGTCTCAGAGAGGGGAAGGAAAACCTCTCCCTCACTCAAACCTCTTCGCCGGTATCACGATAGCCCCGAACAGCGAGGCGATATATGCCACCAGCACCGCGCCCCACACCTGCCAGCCGGTGGCACGCTCAACAAAAACAGCCCCCGCCGTGCAGGGCGGCACCAGCACCAGCGACGCCATCGACCAGACCCGGAACGCCCGCAGGATATGCTTCCAGTTTCGGTTGTTGTAGTACACCCCCGGGATGTGGATGTGGAACGCACCCTGTGCAAAATTGCAGATGCGGTTCTCGTCGTAGTAGCGGGGCAGGGTCTCGGCCATCCAGAACATGGCATAGGCCCCGTAGACGACGCCGAAAACCACATCGACGATGAGCAGAGCCAGCGCTCCCTCGATGTCGGCCAGTCCCGCCGCCCAGACGGCCAGCGCTTCTGCGACGCCCAGCACGCAGCAGATGACATACACCGGCAGATACTTCTTCGTCCGCGCCTGACGGCGCTCCGGCGGCTCTGCCGAAAAGGTCAGCGCCTTGCGGATGAGGTCTTCGGTCTCCTCGCGGGTGAAGCGCTGTTCCTCCTCTACCCGGCGGCCCTGCAAAAGCTCGGCCACCGTCACGTTCAGCTGCTCGGCCAGCGGCACCAGCAGCGAGATGTCCGGCACACTCAGTCCGGTATCACATACTTAAAGATATTGGTGTCATTCAATCAATTTTGCCGATGAAGCGGTAGAAGATTTCTACCTCTTGTTCCCGGCTTCCGTCCTCGCCCTTGACAGCTTCGTGGACGGTTATTTTTTCAATTAGAGTGTTCAGAAGTTCGGCGGTCAGCTCCACAGGGTTGACATACTGTTTCATTAGGGCAATCCACTTTTCAGCATCCGCTGCGGTCTGTACGGCGGCTTCCATCGTTTCGTGAAGCTGTCTTATTTTTGTTTCAAGCTCCTTTTGCTCGTTCTGGTACTTCTCGGACAGCATATTGAAGTTATACTCGGTTATGCGTCCGGCAGACCAGTCCTCATACATTTTAGCAAACAGCCCGTCAACCTCGGCTTTACGCTTCGCTGCCTTTTTCAGCTCCGCAGCCTGCTTTTTCTTTGCAGAGTTTCTTTCCCTGTCGCTGGCATTGAGCAGGCGTTTCAGTAGCTTGTCCTCGTCTTTCTGTGCCAGCATAGACCAGTATTGCAGTCTTGCAAGTACATAGGCATACAGTACATCATAGCGGATATAGTGCATGGAACACTGGCGTAATCCCTGTCCGTTTTTGCTGCAATGGTAGTACCCGTATGGGTTTTTGTTCTGCTTGTTTTCCCCATAGGCTAAAGACCATCCGCAGTCTGCACATTTTATCAATCCTGCGAAAATCTGTGTCGTACCGTTTCTGCGTTTCCTGCGTCTGCTTGCAATCAGCTCCTGAACTTTTTGGAACACTTCTTCGGAAATGATGGCTTCGTGGGTATTTTCCACACGATACCATTCTTCCTGCGGCTTCCGCACCTTTTTCTTGTTCTTGAATGAAATGTTGCTCTGCTTGTTGTGAACGCTGTGACCGATGTAGGTTTCCTCTTTCAAAATGCTCTTGACCTGTGCAATCGTCCACGCATAGGCTTTTTCTGCGGGCGCACCGGCGTAGATATTAGCGAAAGTCCCGTATCTTTCATAGTTCAGCCAGCCGGGGGTAGGTACTTTTTCTTCCACCAGAATCCGTGTAATGCTGGCGGCACCCCTCCCGTGTACTGCAAGGTCAAAAATCTTCTCTACAATCCAGCGTGTTTCCGGGTCGATCAGAAGATGACCTTTTTTGTCCGGGTCTTTTACATACCCCAGCGGTGCATAGGCTCCATAGTGTGCGCCATTGGCAAATCTTGTGCGCATGGCAGCCTTGACCTTTTTGCTGGTCTGTCGGGCGTGCATTTCATTCAGGATGTTTAAGAATGGGGCAAGCTCGCTTTCTCCGTTGATGGTGTCCACATTGTCATTGATGGCAATGTAGCGTACTCCCTTGCTGGGGAAATAGATTTCCGTGTACTGACCGGTCAGGATATAGTTTCTTCCCAGACGGGATAAGTCCTTTGTGACAACGCAGTTGATTTTCCCGTCTTCGATGTCATCAATCATCCTTTGGAAACTTGGACGCTCGAAATTTGTCCCACTCCATCCGTCGTCAATGTACTCGTCTACAACGGTCAGCCCATGCTCTGCGGCATACTGTCTAAGCATCATGCGCTGGGTCTGGATACTGCCGCTTTCCCCCTGTAATTCATCGTCACGGCTCAATCTCAAATATAGTGCAGTGTTATAAATCGTTGTATTGTATGGTTGTTTCACGGTTAAAAATCCTCCTTCTAAAAGAAACAACCCACGCTTATACAATACTCGCTGGTACAAGTATATCATAAGCGTGGGCTGATTGACAGTCGTTATTCCGTATTTTTTCAGGAAGCGGCGGCAGCGTGCTGGATCACATCTTCCAGCAGGCTGTCAAGCGGCTTCCCATCCTGTGCGAAATGCTCCGATACCTTGATACGGACTTTCCCCATGACAAAATACTGGGTGCCGTCTTTTTCGGTAAGCAGGGTGCCGCTGTTTTTGTTATTGCTCTCGTTTTTGCTTTTTGCCATAGGCAGTTACCTCCATAAATGAAATATGCCCGACAAGGGAATGTCAGACAGGTGTACAGCCGCAGACTGTCTCCGTGTCAACCAAACCGTGTCAACCGGCAGAAAAGACTTTGAAAACAATCCATAGGCGCTCTATTATTACTTTTTACTTTTTCTTTGATTTCTTGGTTGACATGGTTGACAAAGGAGAGAAATGCCCCAAATATCAGGCTTTTCCCCGTCAACCGGCTGTCAACCAAAGCGTCAACCAAACTGTCAACCGGTGGCTTTTCAGAATGGAAGTTCCATTTGCCGGGCTTCTTCTTCCGTGATTTCCTGAAAACCGTCCCCCTCCGGCGGAGCTTGGTTGACACGCTCCCAGCCTTTTTGAGAACCGTATTTCTTATACCGCTTCGGGCTTTTGTAGGCTACCCAGCCCTGTATGATGCCGCCCGCAATGCCGGTATTCATAATCTCGCAGATTGCCCGTGTCTCCCAGTCTGCCGGGGAATTTAAGTTCCCCAGCGCTTCCTCATAAAGCTGCTTGGAACATACCCTGTCGCCGGTGTAGTCCTCCAAATAGGCGTAGATCATGCCGGCCTGTGTGTCTTCCTGCATAAAGTCCTGCTGGTGGGCGTTCAGGTATCGGTTCATTTCCATGCTGAATGACAGCTTATACTTCCCACTGCGATAAACCGTCATGGCTTCCGCCCACATCTGTTCGATATACGCCCTCGCCGCCGCTTCATCGTCCAGTATGTGAACCTCCGCCCGTTCCGGGTACACCGTCACGGGGAGAAAGCGCCGGTTGCCGGTGCGGTCACGGGGCAAAAAGTCCTGCCGGTTGGTCGTCCCTCCAAATACACATTGCCGCAGCCGGTCTGCCGGATGTGTCTCATACGGCACTTTGTAGGTTTCTTTCTGGCGGCTTAAGAATGACTTGATTTCCTCAATACTCTTGGCGTTGGCTGTGGCAATCATCTCCGACATCTCGATAATCCAATGCCCTTGCAGCTTGCGGTACACATTTTCATCGTCCAGCTTTTTCAAATCGTCTGAAAACCATTCGTCCCTGCCTGCCAGCAGCCGGAAAAAGGTAGATTTCCCGGCTCCCTGACCACCAACCAGACAGAGCATGACCTCAAACTTGCTCCCCGGTCTGAATACCCGCCGGATGGCTCCCATCAGGAACAGTTTCAAGGCTTCATAGGTGTATTCGTCCGTATCGGCTCCCAGAAAGTGATGCAGGGCGTAACGGATGCGCTCTGTGCCGTCCCATTGCAGGCTGTTCAGGTAATCCCTGACTGGATGGTAGCGGTTTTCATTGGCAACAATCTTGATGGCGCTCTGCACCTTTTTCTCGCTGGTAAGCCCGTAATTTTCTTCCAGATACAAAAGCAGGTAGTTCATGTCCATGTCGGTCAGCGTGGTACTGGTGCGCTCCCAGCCCAGCGGCTTCACAATGTCAATCTGCTCCGTCAAAAGGTTCAGGCGCAGCGCCCCGCGAAACAGAGGGTCACGCTGGAACACCGTCAGGCAGTTTCGGATGCTGTTCTTCACGCCGCCTTTCTGCGTCCCCTCTAATGTTTCCCGGATTTCTGCCGGTGTCTGCGCCGGTTCCATTGTGTCCATCGTCCTTTTGACCGCTTCCTGCGTTTCCGGCGGCAAGCTCTGAAATTCGCTGTTCAAGCCGCAACACCTCCTTTCCCTGTGCGGCGATCAATGCCGCTTTTTCTTCTATTTCTCCGTATAACAAAATATCCAAAAGGTATTCTGTGTAGCTTATCCTCTGCAACGCTTCCACAAAAAGAGGATGCCAGATGGCATCCTGCGGCTGTGGGGCGTGTGCTGTTTTCCAATGCTCCAGCAGGCGCAGATAATCGCATAGCACCCGGAAACAATACCGTTCCGTTTCCTGAAATCTCTGCTCCGCTGATTTTTGTCGGGGCTGTGACCTGTTGTGACGCTTCCTATCTGGCGGCGCATTGCCGGATTTCTCATAGGAAACGCCGAAGTCCTCCGCAAGCCTGACCGCAGCTTCCCGTTTCCCCAATCCATGCAGCAAAGCGGCAAAGTCGATCACATCCCCGGAAGCCCCGCAGCCGAAGCAGTAAAAGCGGCTGTCCACTTTCATGCTGGGCGTGCGGTCATTGTGGAATGGACAGCAGACCATGCCGTTTCTCCCCACCCGGATTCCATAGAATGAAGCAGCCTGCCGAGTGGTAACAGACTGTTTCACCGCTTCAAATACATTCAAATGCTCCCTCCATAAAAATACTGGTAGCGGTAAAGCTGCCGATTATATCATAGCTCCATCTCATGTTTCTTTCTCTGTACTGCCTGTGGCTGCTCCCTCCGGCGCAGTGCGGTATCTACGGCGTTCTGCACCTGCCGTAGCCGTATGACTTCCTCCCGGAGTGGCTTGTGCTGCGGAGACAGTTCGGCATACTCTGTTTTTAACTGTGCGTATTCCTGTTTCCATGCTTTCAGGGCAATGGGTTTTCCGTCCAGTTTTTCTTTCAAAATACGGCGGGCGGCATAAAACAGCCGTAACTCCGCATCGTGGGATGTTTCAAATTTCTCCCTCTGTTTCTTAAACTTGATATTGTTCAATTCCGTATGAACAGGTTTTAGCCGCTGGTAATTCTCGCCCTCCCGTATCAATTCCTGCAATTCCTTTATCCGGGCAGATTTCTTTTTCATGGAGTCGCTTAACGCTTCAAATTCTTCGTTGACAGAGGAAAGACGCTCCTGCAAATCCTCTAATGTGAGCAGCTTGTTTTCCGTCAGATAATTGACGGCTTCGGCAAACTGCTTTAAGTTTCCGGTTCTGGCTTTATTGCTCCATGCCCCTGCGTTGCGCTGGTTGTAATAAGCGATCAACAGGTCGGCAAGGCTCGGTGTCTGCGGTTTGGAAAGTTCTTCTTTTACCTCTGCCATCCAGACAAACAGGGCTTTGATCTTCTTCCTCACATCCTGCATGAGCCGGTTGGTGGCTTTAATCCAGCGGTTCAGTTCCCCTTTCTCGGTGCGGATGCCCTTTGCTTCCATCTGCCGGACATTAGCTCCCTCGTGGACAGTAGGTATCAGGTCAAGCCCCTGCCGCACATAGGAACGGTGGTCGATACGCACATCCAGCCCTTTTTCCTCAAATTTTGTATTAACGGCAGCCGCCCACTGCTCCCGCCAGTGTTCCAGCGTTTCCGGCTCATGCCAGTCTGTTGTATGGACAGCGTTAAACATATAATCGCCGTTTTTATCCCGGATTCGGTTTCCATCTTCATCAAGAAGATATTCCCGACGCTGTTTTTGTCCCCATGTGCCATCCGGGTTCAAAGGGCGCATGGTTGTCATCACATGAAAATGCGGGTTAGGGATGCCGCCGTCCTCTTTCTCCGGGCTGTGAAAAGCAAGGTCGGCAATCATGCCTTTTGTCACAAACTGCTCCTGTACGAACTTCCTCGCCAGCTCCATGTTTTCTTCCAGCGTCAATTCATTCTGCATGGCAATATCAAAGGAATAGGCAAGCTGTGCTTTTGGATGTTTCTCGCAGTTCTCCACAGCATTCCAGAGGGTCGCCCGGTCAAGATATATTTCCGGCGCATGGGGCGGCAGCATGATTTCCGAAGCGATCACGCCGCCCTTTTTGGTGTAGTCGCTGACTTCTCCATAGTAGCTGCTGTAAAGACGCTCCCCGGCTCGATAGGCTGCGCTGGCAATGGCGCTCTGACCGGCGCTGCGCTTGATCTGTGCGATTGAAAAATGATAAAGTGCTATCCTTAGTCACCGCCTTTCTCCTGCCCGGAAATACGGGCGTGGTTCTCTGTGGCAGACCGGATGAAATGCTCCGCCTGCGGCAGATTCAAAATGCTTTCCATGAGGGAATAAAATTCCGCTTCGGATAGCTCCTTTGTCTGTGGTGCAATGCTCTCAATAGCTGCCCCACGGGTAATCAGCCGGTGCGTCCTCTGTTTCCGGGAACCGCTTTCCAGATACGCCTGCCGGTTTTTCAAACGCTGCATTTTCCGTTTTTCCTGTTCCAGCAGGACAGTGGTTTTTTCATATTCCTGCTTCAACTGTTCCAAAGATTTTTCCATGTTCTCACATCCTTTGCTGATAAGATAAAGAAAGACCATCCGCAGACAGTCCGTGTGTCAGTGCTTCTATAAAACCCGATGAAAAGGGAAAACCGCAGAGCGGATTTCTCTTTGCGGCGAGTACACAGGGGATAGCCGCTTTAGCGGCGCAAGGGGGTGTAGCCACCTTGTCGGAGCGAAGCGAACGCAGACCTCGGATTGCTGATTTTATCAGCGGCAGAGGTAAGCTCCGCAGGACGCACGATACATGGTCTTTAGACTATGTATAGAAGTGCGCCCTTAGTTCCTAAGGGATTTTGCCGTTTCCGGCAGTCTTGTCCTTTTTCTTGGAACGCTTGGAAAGATACTTCGGGCAGTCAACCACAACCGCCCGGAAGCTCTGTTTACATTCGTGCTGGCATTTCCGGCACAGTTCGTTGTAAGTGATACGGCTGCGGTCATTTAAGAAGAAAGACCATTCCAACCGCCGCTTGTTACTCATTCTTGCCATAACCGGCTCCTTTCTCCGTTTCTATCTGATGTACGCAGATAGGCTGTTTTGATGTAGCGTCTCGGTATCATTTTTAAGTTTTTTTCCCTCTGTATGCCCCTTTGGAAAGTGCGGCAGTATTGCAAGTCAGGGAATGATACCTCACGCTTATTTGTCGCTTCCCGGTACGGTTTCGGAGCCTTTTGCCATCCATTCAAAGAAAGCAATTTTGCTGACCTTGATAAGTCTGCCCCTGCGGAACGCTGGAAAGCCGGGTGTGTGTACCAGCTCATAGGCGCTCGCTCTTGAAATTCCCATAATCCACTGAATGTCCGCCACATCCAGAACCAGCGGTAAATCCTCGTAGCTGTTCAATCTCTTTTTATCGTTCATTCTGTTCCTCCCATAAATCAAATAGGTTAAAATGCTTCCTGTTGCCGTTCTCCCCAAAAGCCGTTTTCCTGCCCCATTCCTGCGGTGTTTCCCTGCATTGGTGCGCCGAATGCGTCACTTCTCCTGCCGGTCATATCCCTTTTGGACGGTCATTCACTTGTCAAGGTACTGTGCGGTACGAAATTACCAACCGCAATCATCATAGCGTACTATCCTTGACAAAACAATGATTCTGCGATACCATGAGTGTAACGGATATAACTGAATTATATAATTACCATAAACAAAGGCAGGGGATAGGGATGGAGAATCAGTTTATACGGCATGAGCCATGTTTTGAGAGGATTTTGTTTGTCCTGACGCTGGACAGGAAGAAAATGAAAGAGCGGATTTTGATTGGGGAAGAACAGCAGATCCGCTTCCGTCTGAACGGGAGCCAAAACGCAGAGGTGCTTTGTGATATGACACGCCCACTGGGAACTTTTTTGATAAACTTTGAGCGTGACACGGACAGAGACTGGAACTTATACGGGCTTTCTCCGCTGCGGCAAGCTCTCCACTCCAACCGATGGAAACAGCCGGAGCTGGAGCAGGCGGCAAGCGAATTTCTTTGGGAGAAATATCTTAGCAACGACCCTCTGAAAATGTATGTGGCGTTCCGTATCTGGAACAGCTATCTGCTTGCCAGAGAACCCCGTGACCGTAACGCTGCCTGTGACCGCTTCATGGATAAAATGAGCAGACTGACCGGGGTATTCCAAAACGAAACCATGAGCTTTGACAGGGAGACAGGAAAACCGAAACAATTTCAAGCTGGCAGCCTTTATTTCAAAGGCGCACCGTCAGAAGATACCCGGCTTGACCTCTGGTTCCCGGACAACCGGCGCACAGAAGAATGTGTGTCTGCCTATGCGTCCCTCTACCCGTTGATTACCTATTATCTGAACAGGCTGAATGACTGGGGGCTTTGCTTCCGGCGGTGCAAGGTCTGTGGAAAATATTTTCTGGCAAAGAGCCAGCGGTATGAGCTGTGCAGCGACAAGTGCCGAAAAGCACAGGCGCTTCAAAACAAGCGGGAATTTGACGAGAGGTCAAGAGAAAATAACTATGACCTGCTTTATAAAAATGAATGCCAGAACTGGCGCAACAAAATAAACCGGGTAAAAAATACCGCAGGCTTTCCGGCTGACCGTCTGGAAAAAATACAGGCTTCCTTTTCCGACTTTAAGAAAGAAGCCTTACAGAGAAAAAAGGCTGTAAAAACAGGAACGGCCAGCCCGAAAGAATTTACGGACTGGCTGTATCAGCAGAGTAATGTAATTGTTGAGCTGACCGAGATATGAAAAACTTTCTATCGTCAATTTCGCATTATTGCAATAACAGATTGCTTCTTCCATGAATGGTAATATTATCATCAAACTTTTGGAAGAACTATAAATGTCCGAGGTGCCTTTGATTTCGACAAAAAAACAGGCTGAATTGTTACAAAGCTCGGACATTTCAAAAATTTTTTGAGAAATGGCGAAAAAAGCGGGGCAGCACACGCCGCCCCGCCGATCCCATACGGTTATTCCATCGCCCGCATTTGTTCGATCAGGGATTGCTTTTTCTGTCTGCGGATTGTCCATACAGACAAGATCAGTTCCATTCCGAACAATACCAGAATGAACAGTCCCATTTCCAAAACCGGGAATTTGTAAGGCACTACATTTCCGGCAAAAGCTCCTATACTCATTTTTCTGCAAGCAAAGATGGAAGCCGGAAGCCCAACGATCAGCGTCGCCAATGTTGCAAAGAGCGCATAGCACAGCCCCTCACAGATGTTCATTTCACATAGCTGTTTTTGTGTTAGGCCGATAGAACGCAGAATACTGTTTTCCTGCTTTCGGGCTATCTGGTTAGAGAGTGTCGTATTGATAAGGTTGATAACGCCAAAGAGAAATACCAACCATGAAAGTATCTCCATACTGCCAAACGCAAAAGAATTTGTCATTTCTTCATATTCAATCACTGTATTGATTTCATCTAAGGCAATATTACTATGGCTGGCAACAATATTTTTCAATTCAGCTCCCACATAGTCCGTTTTTTTCGGATCGTTTACAATGCTCCATGAATAGTCGAAAGAAGCGATTTCCGGGTGCAGTTCATGGAACAATGCTTCTGGTGCGAAAAAGAGTACTCCATCGAGGGCCAGTTTTCCATGCCCGGAAGGCGTCTTGTTGGAATCAAACAATCCTGATACAGTGACGGAAACAGGCGGTTGCCCCTCTCCAAAATAAAAGTCAACTGTTGAACCAACACCCATATCCTCATTCTGCTTTAGCACATTATAGTCAATTACAATACTACGGGAATCTTTTGGCATCGTTCCTGCTGTCAGAGCCGCTTCAACTGTTGCATAATTCTGGTCGGTCAGCATATCACACATACCACCGCTTTGGTAAATGTCCGTCTTAAGGGTTGCATAGAGAGATTGTCTGCTTGAAATTATATCTGTAACACCATCAATAGATAAGATTTCCTGTTTTAATTCTTCATTCAACGGATTTCCCGCTGCCATAACCTTTTCTTCTGTCATTTCAGAATCCAAATAAATTTTATAGTCGCCGTCCGGGAAAAACCGTCTTGCAAGCGCCTCTGGAGAACGCAGCAAAACAATGGAGGATACCACAAGCAGAATAATTCCGCCCAAACTCAATGAGGCTACAATAGCAACGGTCTTTTTTCGGTCACGCTTAAAATTCGCAATTCCCATTGAAACAGGATTGAGCTTGATATTCTTTTTTCGGCTTCGGATGTCCTTTTGTGCCGGGGTAAAACGGACGGCTTCAATCGGGGAAATCCCTGCCGCAATTTTTATCGGCTTACGGATGGAAACAGATACCATGATCCAACTGCTTATGAGTGTCAAAATAACCGTTGCCACATAGGAAACAGCGTTAAATCCTTTGGGAAACAGAAGAAAACCGCCGCATACACCCAGCACTGTACCAATCAAAATTCCGATACTGCCGAGATTGCGCCCCTCCCGCTTTACAATCCGCTTGATTTGCTTTGGCGTTGCACCAATCGTCCGTAGCTGCCCGTAGCTCTTGATTTTGTCATTGATGGAGATACGGAAGATACTCTGGATCACAATATAGCCGCCGATCAGAACAATGGCAATCACGCCAGCCATCAGTGCAAAATCAAAGGATTTAGAAGCATAGGCAAAATACTTGCTGTTCATTTTGGGCATAGGAAGCTGATATTCCTCCGCAATCTCCCTGCAATAAGAGGTCATCAGTTCTTCGCCCAACTGGTCGCTGTTTTTGAAATGGACATAGGCGCGATAGCCAGTCGGGTCAAACCCTTTCCATCCTGTCAGGGCAGCGTTGGAAAGAATGATAGCGCAGGTATTCGCTTCTTTTTCATTTACGCTGTCCATAATGCCGGTAACGACATAATCACCATGAAAACTCTCTGTATCTAAGGTCACAGTGTCCCCGATCTTGGCATTGTTTCCATAGGTGGAAAGAAAGT
>ERZ836829.138-NODE-138-length-119214-cov-14.415185_pt1 | contig 119214 bp, 121 predicted proteins | sample MGYA00519574_ERZ836829 | MGnify/ENA primary metagenome ERZ836829 (study PRJEB31850, sample SAMEA3708808) | human gut metagenome | biome: human gut; feature: human-associated habitat; material: faeces | place: China | collected 2014 ...
GCTCCGGAGACCATTGATATTGAAGAAACAAGAATTGAACAGTTTTATGAATATCTGCATTTAATAACAATGGTTTTCTACCACATTTGCGTCTGCGAATTTCATATTGCTTTTGTGCGTATGATGGCGAGTAAATGCCTTCAGTATTAGTATTACGCTTAATTTCACGAGATACCGATGATTTATCTCTCTGCAATTCTTTGGCTATAAAACTAATTGTTTTTTCTTGTGCAAGAAAAAATAGTATCTTTTCTCGTTCTTTTGTGGTAAAATGTTTGTAGTGGCTCATGGGAATCATCCTTTCAATAATAGTCGTTGCAATTCTATTATACTGGATTTTTCCCTTTGAGTCATTATTTTTTTACTTGTTGCACTTATATTGTAAATTCAAGCTCATAAAAATAATTGTTGTGATATTACTTTTTGTTAACAGTTTGTTTACTCATTCAAAAACCGTGTTTTTTATAGCCGTGATATTGAAATTAGATAGTTCTTGTGTTATAATAAATTGTCTTATTTGTGTTAGAACTGACAAGTCTTGCGAATAGGAGTGGCAAAAGTATGATTAGAAATAATATTGAAGTAGATGTAAAGGTAAAGTGCATAGAGAATGAAACCACGCAGGCGAAACTTGCTGAAACAATCGGAACAACGGGCCAGTATGTAAACCGCATCATCAAAAAGAAGGATGGCGTAGTAAATAAGACTTTCGTGCAGATGCTTGAGGCTCTGGGATACGATATTGAATTGACCTATGTAAAGCGAGAGGGATAAGTCCGTTAATTTGGACACATAAGGGTGTATACTGGGTATTATCAAAAGTCTACCGAGATGTAAGCACATGGAAAATGATAATCCACAAGACAATATCTTTTTTCAAAATACACTGAAAGGATGAAAAATCATGGCAAAGGAAAATGCTATTCTTGATAAAAAAGAGCAGTGGAATGAGGATTTGAATGAATCCTTTGATTTTGATGAATTAGAAGAGAAACTCCAGAGTCAATTAGAAGAGGAACTCGCAGATATGCAGTTCCTTACAGAAGAAAAAGAAAAAATTGGTAGCACAGACAACCTTGGCAATGTCATCATAGATGTTGTATGGGAGCAATTCATAAAACAGGTTGCAGTTACTGCGGGCGAAGATTTCATTAAAGAAAATAGAGGGCTGCATCTCGATTTGAGAAAAGAGGCACATATTCAGACTACAGAGAATTTTGCAGACGGCAAGATTGCCACACATAATACTGAAATTGATTATCAACAAAGATATGATGATTGGCAGTCTAATTTTGTAAAAGACGAAAATGGTAATGTAGTAACACACCAAACACGATCTGGAAAAGAAGAAGCTACTTTAGTTAAAGGGGCAAGAAAACCGTTTGATGAAGGGCGCCCGACGGGTTCAGTGGAAAACCATACGGATATGGACCATACCGTATCTGCTGCAGAAATCATTAGGGACCCTGCTGCTAATGCACACATGACGAAAGACAAACAGATTGCATTTGCAAATAGTGATGCCAATCTGAATGAAATGGATTCAAGCCTCAACCGCTCTAAGGGTGATAAGTCTATGACCGACTGGCTTGACAATCCAAACTCAAGTGGTCAAAAGCCGGACGAAATTTTTGATATTAGTGCTGAAGACGAAGCAAAACTGCGTCAAAAGGATGCAGAGGCTCGTGAGGAGTACGAAAAGCAGAAAAAAGAGGCAGAGCAAAAATCCATTGAGGTAGGTAAAAAATCAAGAAAAGAAGAAGCATTCCGTATTGGTGGAAAGGCTCTTCGCGCAGTACTTATGCAGTTGTCAGAGAAATTGTTGCCAAAATGGTTAAATGGTTTAAGTCATCAAAGAAAGCTCTGGATACTCTATTGGATAGCTTTAAAGAGGCAATTCACTCCTTCATCGGAAAGATGAAACAGCATCTGATTAATGCAGGTAACACACTTTTTACCACTGTTGCAACAGCTATTATAGGTCCTATTGTTGGAACGATTAAGAAAGTGTGGATTATGCTGAAACAGGGGTGGAGTTCCCTCAAAAATGCCATCGCATATATCAAAGACCCTGCTAATAAAGGAAAGCCTATCGGGAGGCTGATGATGGAAGTTGGTATGATTGTAATTGCGGGCATGACAGGTATAGGTGCAATGCTCCTTGGAGAGGTAATCGAAAAAGGTCTGATGACTATCCCTATTTTCGTAGTGGAAATACCATTGCTTGGTAGCTTGGCAAACATTCTGGGCATTTTCCTTGGTGCTGTTGTTGCGGGCATAATTGGTGCGATAGCAATTAACATCATTGAAAAACAGATTGAAAAGAGCATGAAACGAGACAATGTTGATGCACAGATAGAGAAAGGCAATGAAATCTTAAGAACACAGCATCAGTTGCAGACCGTTAATAAGGTAAAACTCGACCATACCAAAGGAACAACGGCGCAAAATATTCATGACCGACACGTTGCGGCAGCTAATATGGTGGCTGATTCAGTCGAAAACATAAGAAAGAATTGCGCTACGGATGAAAGCATTGATGATGCTTTCGATGATATTGATAAACTTTTTGATGAATTGGAGGACTAAGGATATGAAAAAGGTTTTATATGTTGTTGGAGCCGGATTAGTTGTGGTGGCGGTTGCCGCTACGCTTTATTATATGAATAATAAGAAAAAGAAAGCATCCGAGGAGGCTTGCGAACATAAAAAATTCGATGATAAGTTTGAAACAGAAAACAGTGAATCTTCAAAAGATGTAATTATCGCCCAGGATGAGCCTGTGTATGAGGATGTTAAGAGTTCTGCCATCGGAAGTATGTACTCCAGACATGAAGGTGCAGCCAACGTCATGAGCGATTCGGTTGATGCGATTCGTGAAAACATTAAGGTGTCTGAAGATACCAATGCTGAAATCGATGATATTTCTGCCGAATTAGACAGAATGATAAGTGAGGATTAAAGATGGGCGAGTTGGTTATACAGTATCATGATTTTGAAAATGCGAAAAAAGAAATAAAGAAATTTTCAGAGCAAACCACAACGGATCTGGACTTAAAAAGAGTTGACGATTCTAAAGGTGTTGGTGAGTTTTTAAGTGACTGGTTCTTTGGGCGTGGAATAGGAAAAGACCACCTGGTTAAGGGCGAGGAATTAAATGATTTGACGTCGCAAATTCAAACCTATCTGCACAGTATCAATAATACTCAAATCAAACTGATTAAGGAGTTTGGGCAGGTATATAGTGCTTTGGAGGCCTTGGACAAGGATTATATCCAGGCTATTCTGATTTCCATTAAGGCTACGGAAGAAACAAGTGAAGGGATTCAGAAAACCCAGGAGCAGATTAAAAAGATTGTAGAGAATCAGCGTAAAACACTCGAAGAACTCAAGAAATTCAAACAGAAATTAGATGGATACGCTCACTTGGGTGATATCGATAAAATATGGGGTGACTGCCAAAAATGGCATCAAGATATGGCGTCACTTACAAAGGAAATTTCTGCGGCTACGGAACACGGTAAAGACAACGATAAAAAAATTGAGGCGTTAAAGAGCGCATTGTCTACTGCTGAAAAGAAAACCGGAGACCTGTCAGTACAAATCTCGCAGATGATAGAAAGGTTGGAATCTGTCACAGCATTTACAAGTGCTTTGGAAAAAATTACGCATCTACAAGATGTCGATGAAATGTGGGAGTCCCTTATTACTGCACATGAGGCATTGAAAAATATCGGTAGTGATATCGAAGCACTGAAAAAAGGTGCCGCTAAGCATCAAGAGGAAATAAATAAACTGCTTGCTTTTGTAGAGAAAGTATCTTCTCTTGAACATTTGATGGATGTGGACAAACTGTGGTCTTGCACAGAAGAGCAGAAACATCATTTGAAGGAAATTGACTGTATCAGCGGTGAGCAGGCAGGCCGACTGGAATCGTTAGCAAGTGAAAACGATAAAATTGCAAAGCGTGTGTCTGCTAACGAGCAAGATATTAAGAATCTGAATGAGAGTGTCAATAAATTCAAGGATATAACTCATCTGGATGATGTCGATAGCACGTGGGATACAGTTAAGGAACATTCAGGACAGTTAACCCAAATGGAAAAACAGAATGAAGCTATTGTTACTTCTGTTCAAGAAAATAAAGAAGATGTAGAGGCTAAAATCGTCGAAGCAAATAATGCAATTGCATCTTTAACTCAAAAGATAAAATATGCATATTTGATTGCCGGAGGAACTGCTGGCTTGGCAATAATTGAGTTGATTTTGCTTCTGGTGTGAAGGTGATATGATGGATAAGTATGGTCAAGCATTAGTCAATAATGCTTCTAAATTGGATGCTGTTACAGATGCTTGTGGCGAAATTACAAAATTGGCAACAGCAATTGTGGAAGAACATAGCAAATCTGCCACCATTGCTTTGCTTAAAAAAATATCGGAATCTGTTGATAATCCGAAATACAAAATAGAGGTTAAACGAGCAGCGCAGCTTGTTAATTCCTGTTTGATTGAATTTTACGGTTACTCCACTATTCAGAGCATTTGTAAACCTACAGCGGATCTGGACGATGATAAGAGGACACTACAAGAGTTATTAGATGAGTTGGATGCCCTTGTCGGCTTGGAAAAAGTAAAGAATAAAGTTCAAGATTTGATTGTGTACCAAAAGGTTCAGAAGATGCGTAGGGAGAAAAATCTCCACTCAACAAAGAATACCTTACATCTCGCCTTCACTGGCAATCCTGGAACTGGAAAAACAACAGTTGCGAGAATTGTAGGCAGAATTTATAAGAGGATAGGGTTGCTCTCAAAAGGGCATTTTGTTGAGGTTTCAAGAACTGACCTCATTGCAGGATACCAAGGGCAGACTGCGCTTAAGGTAAAGAAGGTAATTGAACAGGCTAAAGGTGGCGTGTTGTTCATTGATGAAGCTTATAGTATCACGGAAAATGACCATTCCGATTCTTATGGTAGAGAGTGCTTAACGGAACTAACGAAAGCCTTGGAAGATTACAGAGATGATTTGGTTGTAATTGTTGCCGGATACACCGAGCCTATGAATAAATTTTTTGAGTCTAATCCAGGATTGAAATCTCGTTTTAATACGTTCATAGAATTTGATGACTATAATTCTACTGAGTTGGACAAGATACTTCTTTCCATGTGTAAAAATAACGATTATGTCTTGGATGATGAGGCTAAAGATAAAATCCATATGTATTTTGAGCAGCAAATCTCATCGAAGGATGAGAACTTTGCAAATGGTAGGTTAGCAAGAAATCTATATGACGATTTGGTTATGAATCACGCAAGACGAGTGATAAAAGTTGATAATCCAAGCAGTGCTGATTTATCAACCATCAAAGCTGTGGATTTCAACTTAGAATTCAAAGAAGTGGAAGATGATTGATATGTTTCCGTAAACGGCAAAGATACGACAAAGGCTGTGGATATATTCCCTTGCTCGTAAAAAGGCAAAGAAATTCAGCCTATCGTATCGAGCCATGTTGAGAGTGTAGTGTTGATGTCAAAAGTCGAGAAGTAGATGTATAAAAAAGGCTTGAAAACAAGGGATTTTCAAGAATGAGGTGTGACTTTGGGCTGCATCAAGTTGGCGAAAATCCATGTAAAATCAATGTGTGAGAACATATCCATCCGAAGAGTTGAGTTGATGGAATAGATATGAGGTATGTTGTGTGGACAGGATGGATATTTAAAAGGTTGAATTGACAGGATTGTTGATTTGACTAATTACTATGTGGCATTATTGGTTTATGTTAATTAGGCGGCGGATGGGAGGATGATAAAATATGCAGGAAAACTCAAAAATACATTTCATACCTTCGATACCAAAACGAGAAAAACGTGTCGGTATTTACTGCCGTGTAAGTACAAATTCAGCGGAGTAACTTCAAAGTCTGACGGCTCAAGTATCTCATCTGACAAGACTTACGGCAGCTATGCAACAATGTGTTTTGGCGGATGTGTATATGGATATTGCTACCAGCAAAACGGGGTCATCAAGGAAAGAATTTAATCGCCTGCTGGAAGATTGCAATTTGAGAAAGATTGAGATAGTAATTACGAAAAATATCAGCAGATTCGGAAGAAATACTGTGGAAATTTTGGATGCCTTGAATCAGTTAAAAGCATTAGGTGTTCGTGTAATATTTGAACAGGAAGAAATGGATACTGCGAATACAGATAGCGATTTAATGATTTCAATTATTGAGTCTCTTGCACAGGCTGAAAATGAATCCCGTAGTGAAAATATAAAATGGGGCATTAAGCAATGAGCAGCGTCAGGAACTTCAAAATTGTATGATAGGAAGTGCTATGGTTATAAACATGATAAGGATGGCAAGTTGGTCATTGATGAACAAAAAGCTGAAAATGTTAAACTGATATTTGATTTGTATCTTAGTGGTCAAAGTGTTATAGGAATTATTAAAGAGCTGGAAAAACGGAGAATTCTTTGCCTACAGGGAAAGAAAAATGGTGTAAAAGAACAATTGATGTAATGCTTAGTAATGATAAGTATACCGGTGATGTGAAACTTTTGAAATCTGGTAAGAGTGAGGTACAATATCTATCTTCGGCTAATAACCCTGCGATAATATCAAAAGAGGTTTTTGAGGCAGTGCAGATTGAGAAGGCTCGACGGAGTAACGTGATTAAGAGCGAATGTGGGAATCAAAGAAAGAGCAAAAAGTTTCGTTCAAAGAAAATATAAACTGAGAATTAAAAAAATCGGATTTGGGAGGAAATAATACTATGCAAACTGATAATGCAACTTTAAAAGGAACGACTGAAATTAAGCAAGCATTTTTAGCTAGTGCCATTTCAGACATTTCTTCTTATATTCAATTGTCTGACACGAAGGTTTCAATAATTATGGCTGCAATGGTTGCTCTTGTTGCTGCTGTTGTTTCTTGTTATGAGCCGATTTTATGTGCTTTGGACAAGATCAAGCCATGTAGTTGGGTGGGGGTTGCTATCGTAATTTTTAGCACATTGTTTTTTATAAGTTTTGTTGCAGTATTTGTATTTGGTATACTGACAATTCGAGGTCATTCTTCAAATATTGGGTACAAGTCAAAGTGGTTTTTGCCTCAAACAACAAAAGAGTATTCTTTCGAGGTATATAAAAAAGATGTTCAAGAAATGACAGATGAAGAAATAATTGAAAATATGGCGGCGGAACTTTATAAATTAAATGACATTAATCGTCAGAAACTGAGAACAAATAGATGGGTAATCCACTCCTTTTCATCAACACTAATAACAGCGAGCATTATTTGTATATTGATCGTGGTATCTGTATTATAAGGTAGAGTAATATGGCTATTAATATTGAATCTATTTATCAAAATACATATGAACATTATCTGCAAGCTAAAAGCAATATTATCGAAAAGGCGATGTTTGAACATCGAGCTGATGCTATTTCTGATGTGATTCCTGGATTTAAAGCGGATAAACTTGAATTTGGTTCATATGATAAAGAAAATTTTGCAGTTTTATTTGTGGATATGCGTCGATCTACTCAACGAGCACAAACTGTAGGAGCTGAAAAGACATTCTTGACTATGCATGTGTTTCTTACAGCACTTCTGGAGGTAGTGAAACATTATCACGGTAAAGTAATTGATATTATGGGCGATGGTCTAATGGTATTTTGGGGTGGTGCCGCTGCACGAGAAGAGGATAATATGGTTAAGTCACTCGCTGTTCAAAATGCTGGCTTATGTGGTCGTGATATGTTGAAGGTTCGAGAGTCTGTAATTAATCGAATCATTGAAGATGAGCAGCTCGGACCTAAAGTGAATATTGATGTAGGCGTTACATTTGACAGTGTCATTGTTACTAAAATTGGTATTGCAGACTCGTATGATGTTAAAGCATTTGGAGATTGTATTAACATTGCTTCTCATTATGCAGGTCAAACGGAAAACAAAGTAAAGGTATCAAAAAAAGTCAAAAATGAATGGCCTTCCGGTAAGGGCGGACGCATTCGATTTACTTTAGCTGGAGATGATGGAGCATATTATCTTGAGTCGGGTAGTTAATTGCAGGAGGCATATATATGAGTGAAGATAAAATACCAAAGTATGAATTAGATTTATTATCAACAGCAATAAATAGGATTGTTTCATCAGAAGTACTTGAAAATTCCATGTCCGATCAATTACCTTTGACTGATGACTTATCAGACTCAAACAAGATATACCACGGTAAAACGTCCATACTTTTTGTTGATATGCGTGAATCTACAAAATTACCCGAAAAATTCAACAGCAACCAATTAGTAAAGATTTACAGGAGCTATATTCGGACAGTCGTTCAAGCGATTCGATATTCAGGAGGAGTTGTACGAGATTTCATGGGGGATGGCGTTCTTGCAGTTTTTGTAGATAATGAGGCTGGAAACTCGGAAGATAAGGCTGTTCGATCAGGCAGATATATTACTACTGCTATTGATAAATTTCTTAATCCTGCATTGGATCAGGAAATAAAACATCGAATTTCTTGCGGTATAGGTATACATACGGGAGAAGTATCCCTTTCCAAGGTGGGAATGAAGGGAAAAGAACAGCAAGAAGACACAGAAAATGAATTTGGTATTGCATGGATCGGCAATAGTACAAATTTAGCTTGTAAGTTTAGTGGAGCTGTGGATAATGGAACAATTTTTATAAGTACATCAACGTATTCTGCACTTTCCGATATTAATGGCAAACAAAAATGGGAGAGGGTTGAGATATCCAAGGGAGGTAATACGTTAAGTGGGTATATAGCTAAACAATATTATTTGATGCTTGATGTTGATACTGATATTGAAGCACGTCCTGCTGGAAAGGGCGTTATAATATTAAGCCTTGCAGATGAGTTAAAAAAGGAATATAGAAAGCAATTGGATGATATAAAAAGAAAGGTTGAAGAATTAGGAAAAAGGGAGCAATCTTTGCAAACCAAAGAGCATCAGCTTAATTGTAAAGCATCAGCAATAAATCAACAAGAGAAAGAAAACATTTCCAGAGAGCAAGCTATCAATAAACGAGAGTATAGTTTTTATTTTGATGTGTTGCGTAGCGGTCATTGTAAGTCTGCTTATGTAAGAGAGATGGGGAAAGACTTCTGGGAAGACAATTTGGCCAATGCACTTTCTGCCGGGCTAAAAATAGGAAAAAGTGAGCATGTGGTAAAACAAGAAATAAGCTTTGCAATGGTAAGTATTTATGAAGAACTGGAACTATATGACAAAGCTTATGATTTTTTAGTGGAACAGGTCACTGGATGCTCATGGTTACATTTGTTTACCGTTCAAAACATTGTCAAGAAAGTTGGCTATTGTGATAGATTAACGACAGCACTTTATATACGACTTGAAAAAGATGATTTATCGCCAGAAAATAGGCTGGAATTTGAAAAGATAAAAAAATGGTTGGTATTTGACTATGCCTCCAGATGATTATAAGGTCTAGAAGAACTTCAAAAGTTCACATAGGAGAATGCTATTAGAAATGAGGATGTTAGCTAAAGAAAGATTGAGAAGTGTGGCTCAAAAGTATAGAAAGAAAATAACGAAACACAACTGTAAATTTTTAGATGGGATTTTTATCATGATTAATCAACAACGTTATGGGAAATTATATTGGCATGTTGATGACAGAGAAACATATTTGGAATTCCAAAATCAAAAAGAAGCACGAACATGGGGAATAGAACATTATAAAAATTGGGCTGATAAGTATAAGCGAGTCATGCAAATGTCAAAGTCGGCAATTAAGGGCAGTTTGTGTGAGATACCAATAGAATGCTATTGTGGCTATTCGTATCGACAGATAAATGAGTTTTTGAGATATGAAAAAGATGATGATTATCATACATATAGAGAATTGGCTGATATTTTGTCGATTGTTTTATGTAGTGCACCTAGAATTCCTCATAACTTAGTTTTGTACCGAATGGTAAATGATGAGTTTATAAATATGCTTATTGAAAAAAATAAACAAGAATTGCCTACGCCTATGCAAGAAAAGGGATTTATGAGTACAAGTTTGCTTAAGAATATAGCAAATGAAACGGAATCATATGTAAGCCAGAACAATTTATTGAAAATATTTGTTCCGAAAGATACGATCGGTGTATATGTTAATGCTGTAACAAGTCGAAGTGAGGAAGAAATGTTATTATTCCCTAATATGTATTTGGGTTTAGTATCCTATCCACATAAAGACGAAGATACAGGGAAAATATTGTTTGAATGTCAATTAATAAAGATGTACTGATAATTATAAATTTTGAAACAATAAAGTAAAATAGCCTAATCAGAAAATCTATATTGTGAAGACAAGATGATTGAAAAAGCACTGTAAAATCAAAAGATTATTAAGAAAACAACAAATTTTGTGGAATAGCCTAACTATTACATGTCGAGTGCGTGGTATTGATGTTATGAGTTGAAAAATAACGAACTGAAAAAGTGTATAAAACAAAGGATTTCCGAGAGTTGGGACTGTTTGGACAACGGTTCCGGCTCTCTGATTTTTTGCGTTTGAGAGGACTGTGGGAAATGGTCAACAGCAAAAAATGGCGGATAGTTGAGTTGACAGAATTGATATGAGATGGGGCATAGTGATATTGGTGTGACCTTGAACACATACACACACCTCGGACTGGAGGATGCGGCAGGTGAGTTTAAACGTATGGAGAATTTGGAGAACGCAAGGAAGGAGCTTGATAAAACCTCCGGCAGAAAAACGGTAACACAGAAGATGTTTAGAGCGGTATGATTAATATACGCTGTACAGACAGCACTCAGGTTATGGCTTGGGTGCTGTTTTTATACGGCTTTTTTGTTAGATTTTGTCGGTATTGTGAATTGATATGATGTGTGAAGTGTGATATAATAGCTTAATATAACAAAGAAACAATCTATGGGAGGTATTAGAAATGGCTAAGACAATTAAATTTAATTTGATATTGGACAATTACCCTGTGAGAAATATTGAGGGATTACAGGAGCATTTTTCAATCGAAGATATGCTTAAATATTTTGAAAACGGTTTATTATTACGTTGGCTGAATGTAAGAGGCTATGATACACAGTATGATACGGTTAAAAATATCGATAAATCATTGAACAGAAAAGAAATCGTAATGGAATTAGTTAAAATCTTTGAAGTAGTCGAAATGGATGATGAGGATATCGAAAAGGCAATAGGCATTCTTACATACTTGGATGAAGAAAAAGAGTTGAATGCAATATACAGCGAGAACGCTTTTGCAAAAAAACAGGTTGTGGATGACTATCATTCAGGATATATTGCATTAGTTATGCATATGGAAGAAAATAAAGAAAATATGCCTCTCTTAAAAGCAGATGCAATCCAAATGGAAAGAGAGTATTTTGGACTGTTTGTATTGAATCATTATGAGTTGTATTTCAGATTGGTTGAATCCGCACCGAAAGCTATTTTTGCAATTCTTACAAGAGATGCATTTAGAAAGTTTTGGATTGGGGAAGAAGCAAATGAGAAAATATATACAAGTGTCAAAACAGCATTGTTGGCAACCGCTAAAGCAAAAGAGATTCTCGGTGATGATTTGAAAATTGTTAAGAGAAATACTCTGGCAATGTGGGATCCCATTGAAAGACCAGAAGTTAAGTTGATGGTTATTTCTATTGCATCCGGAACTTTCGTTAAAAATGCAGGAGAATTCTCTGAAAAGCTTGCGAATACGGATGTAAACAATAAGTTAGTGAAATTTAATGGTTTGGAATATCAATGTAATGATGAATCCTACGAATTGTTGTATATGGAGGTATAAGCATGAAGAATAGTGCAAGAGATTTATTGGCTTCATATATCGATGCGTTGTACCCCATTATTTATATTAACCATTTTGACTTCAAGGTTATAGATGATATGGTTTTAGGTATAGCGGATGACAGAAAAGTTATAGAATATAATAATGGGTTAGGCATCGTTGATTTTAAGACAAAATCCATGATGAAAGAATGCAATTTATTTAATTTCTTAAAACTTGTGAAGGATGATGGATATGAGCATTCAATGTTCATTGTTTTGAAAGATGTTCATAGCCAGTTAGATAATCCGGAGATTGTTTCCATGCTGAAATATATTGCAGAGAGAAACTTATACAATGAAAACTACAATGCATCAATTTTTATTGTATCGAGTAAACTTTGCATCCCTAAAGAACTTGAGGATTTGATAACTGTGTTTGATATTCCGTTACCAACGGTTACAGAAATCAAAAGTATCATGACAGAGTTTATTAAGGATTTGGATATCAATGTATCAGAGGATGTACTGAGTGAAATATCCTTGTCCTTCAAAGGTTTAAACGAGTTTCAGATAAAGCAAATTTTGAATTTAGCATACCAGGATGGTGGCTGTCTGGATTTTGATGATAAACAGTTAATTCTTAGTCAAAAAGAACAGTTGATAAAGAAGGCAGGCTTATTAGAGATGATTCCTGTTCACGAAACTATTGAGGACATTGGTGGACTTGAAAATCTGAAAGAGTGGCTTTATAAAAAGGAGCGTATTTTTAATCAGCTAGATAAGGCTATTAAATTCGGTGTAGATATACCAAAAGGAATTATGATAGTTGGTATGCCTGGATGCGGAAAAAGTTTGGCGGCAAAGGCAACTGCAAAGTTATTTGAAATTCCGTTGGTAAGACTTGATGTTGGCCGTTTGTTAGGTAAGTATATCGGCGAGTCCGAAGAAAACATGAGAAAGGCTTTAAAACTTTCAGAGGCAATTAGCCCTTGTGTTCTTTGGATTGACGAAATTGAGAAAGCCTTTTCCGGTGTTGGCGGTTCTGGCGGTGGCAGTGATGTAACTACACGCTTGTTTGGTCAGTTCTTAACTTGGATGCAGGAAAAAGAAAATACCGTTTTTATTGTGGCAACTGCAAATGATATTTCCAAAATTCCACCTGAGTTTTTGAGAAAAGGTAGATTTGATGAATTGTTCTACGTTGATTTTCCAAATGATGAAGAACGCAGAAAAATTATAGAAATTCATCTTAAAAAACGTAACAAGTGGAACAAAGAACTTGATATCATTTCTCTTGTAAAATTAACCAACGGATATAATGGCGCTGACTTAGAGGCTATCGTTAAAGATGCGATTGAAAATTGTTTTATTGACGGTAAAGAACATTTGACAACTGATGATTTGAAGATAGCACAAAAGAATATTAAATCGATTTCCAGTACATTGGAAAAACGCATTAAGGAAATCAAAGAGGCCGTTAAGGATATGGATTTGAAACCAGCAAGTAATCCAGAAAATAAAATGGCGGCAAAACCTACTCCTAAAATGATAGTTGATAAGGAAGATAATGTAGCAAAAACAGCAGAAAGCATTTCTTCGCTTGCGGGTGTTTTAGGCGGTCTTTGGTGGAAAGGATAAGGTGCGAAATGGAAAAACAACAAGAAACTTTTGAATTTGATTTTTCAGAAAAAGTCTTATCAGAAGAAGAAGCCTGTGGTGTTTCCAAGATTCAAAGAGAATTTTTAGAGAGCTATGCTGCTTCTAAAGATAAGATACCTGTTGAGGAGTGGCTTCCACAAGAACTTCAAAAACAGCTTCCGGAAAGAACGTCTGAAGAAATACAGGAAATGAGTACTGAGATTATTACTTCACTTAATGTAACGGAGGAAATGAGAGTATCTCAACAGAAGGCTATTGCATCGGGTAGAAGCAAAGAGAGTTGGTTTGCATCAACAGTGCTACAATCAACATCTCAGATGTCGGCACAGGAAAGTGCAAAGTATTTGCAGAGCTTAGATGATGCTGTTAAAAATGCAAATGCTGCAATGCATGAAGCTATAACTACGAAAGGTAGTGGGTACACTATTCCGAGCCAAAATCCTAATTTGGATGGATTTATTGCAGAACAACATCATGTGAATTCATTCAACATGGATGCTGCAGCAAAAGGAAGTGGTTTGAGAGCGGAAGTTCAACCGCTGAAACCAGGTGAAACATATACTAAAAATGGCTTTGATGTAGTTATCAAAGATGCTAATGGAAATAGGATGCATCAGTATCAGATGAAATATGGTGCTACAGCAGAAGATACAATTCGTATGCTGAAGTCTGGAAATTATAATAACCAAACAATTGTGGTGCCGGCAGAACAAGTTGAGGCGGTACAAAAAGTATTCCCTAACAAGACAGTTACTTCGACTATTAGTGATGGAGATGTAAAGAGTAAGCCTCTAACCAAAGAACAGGCTAAAGAACTGCAAGAACAGGCACAAAAAGGCAACTTTATGGATTCTGATTGGAACGACTATGTTGCGAAAGACATAGCATTAGGAATCGGTAAACAGACTGGATATGCTTGTTTGCAAGGTGCGGCTATTGGTGCAGGAATGGCTATCGCAACAAAGGTTTGGAACGGAGAGCCTATTGACGGAGAAGAAGTAGTAGAAACCGCCATCATTTCAGGTGCAGATTTTGGTGTTAAAACAGCAACGGCGGGTGCTTTGAAAGCTGCATCCGAAAAAGGAATTCTCAAAGTTTTACCTAAAGGAACTAAGGGTAGCACTTTTGCTAATATTGCTTTCGTAGCAATTGAAAATGTTAAGGTTTTAGGTAAGGTTGCTACCGGAGAGTTGACCGCTAAAGAAGGTATTGATGCTATGCAACAAACAACAGGTGCTTGCGTGGCAGGGCTTGCGGCATCTGCAAAAGGTACTGCAATTGGTGCTTCTATTGGTTCTGTTTTAGGACCTGTTGGAGCTGCTGTTGGCGGATTCATTGGCGGTACTGTTGGATATATGGCGGGTTCAAAACTTGGACAAGCTGTTGTGAAAGGCGTACAAAAAGTCCGTGACAAGGCTGTTGAAGTTGTGAAGTCAGTTGGTAGTGCAGTGATTGGTGGTATTAAATCTGTTGCACGAGGCTTTGCGAGCCTGTTTGGATTCTGATTATGATAAAGAAATCGAATAGTGTAATGTTGGATTTTTTTAAAATATAATCCAACCAAGAAGTATATTTAGTAGTAACCACCCCAATTCCTACTACGATTCTACTACTAACGATGTCCGCAATTTGCCGTGATTTGCGTGATTTTGTACATTTAGCCCGTTCTGTCAAATCGGTGGTACGGTTCGGCGGAGGACGCAAATATGGGCAAAACACGGCACTTTACAGCTTTTTATGAAAGGAAAAAATTATGATTAAGATACTATTTGTCTGCCACGGCAATATATGCAGGTCGCCGATGGCGGAGTTTGTGATGAAAGATTTAATTAAAAAGGCAGGGCTTAGTGATGAGTTTTTCATAGCGTCTGCGGCAACGAGTACAGAGGAAATCGGGAACGGTGTACATTATGGTACGCGCAAAAAGCTTGCGGAATTCGGTATTTCCGTTGATGGAAAATATGCGGTTCAATTAAAAAAATCCGACTATGCCAAATATGACTACATTGTCGGTATGGACAGTTACAATTTACGAAATATGAAACGTATGTTACCGAATGATACCGAAAACAAAATACACCTTTTACTTGATTGGTCCGACAATCCGAGAGATATTGCGGATCCATGGTACACAGGTGATTTTGATGTGACATACAATGATGTACTTGAAGGTTGCACTGCTTTACTCAAGAAAATCAAAAAAGAGCTTTAAAGCTCTTTTTTTATACCAAACACCTCAAAAATATTATACATTAAAACATAAAAAAATACAATTTATTTGTTACTAAAGCCGAAATCGGTGGTATAAATAAAATAGAAAGGAAGTGAGTTAGTATGAAAATCACATTTTTAGGTGCGGCACACGAAGTTACGGGCAGTTGTACGCTAATAGAAACGAACGGAAAAAATATTCTTGTTGACTGCGGAATGGAACAAGGTGCTGATATATTTGAAAATCAAGAAATCCCCGTAAATCCAAATGATATTGAATGTGTATTGCTTACTCATGCACATATTGACCATTCGGGTAATTTGCCGTTACTTTACAAAAACGGTTTTCGCGGTAAAATTTACGCGACGAATGAAACATCCGATTTATGCGAAATAATGTTGCCGGACAGTGCGCATATTCAAGAAACTGAGGCGAAATGGCGAAACAGAAAAGCAAAGCGTGCCGGCAGGGAAGAATATGTTCCGATTTATGATATGGACGATACTATCGGTGTGCTTCAGCAATTCCGTCCGTGTAATTATGATGAGAAAATAAGAATTTTGGAAAATGTCGAAATAAGATTTCACGATATAGGTCACTTGCTCGGCTCGTCTTGTATAGAAATTTGGATAACAGAAAGCGGTATTACAAAGAAAACAGTTTTCAGCGGTGACGTGGGAAATACAAATCAACCGATTATTAAAGACCCGACTCCGATTTATGATACGGACGATACCGATTATCTTGTTATAGAGTCCACCTACGGAAACAGATTTCATACGGAAGTACCTGATTATATAACATTGCTTGCGGGGGAATTTCAGAGAACATTTGACAGGGGCGGAAATGTTGTTATACCGTCATTTGCTGTAGGCAGAACGCAAGAGCTTTTATACTATATACGTCAGATTAAAGAACAAAATCTTGTAAAAGGTTACGGTGATTTTTCTGTTTACGTGGACAGCCCTTTGGCGAATGAGGCTACCGCGATATTTTTACAGTGTGACGTAAAATGTCTTGACGAAGAAGCAAGAGCGTTGGTGGACAGCGGTATAAATCCGCTTACATTCAGCGGCTTAAAACTTGCCGTTTCAACTGATGAATCTGTTGCAATTAATTTTGACGAAAAGCCGAAAGTTATAATATCGTCAAGCGGTATGTGTGAGGCGGGAAGAATACGGCATCACTTAAAACACAATTTGTGGCGAAGAGAATGTTTGATTTTGTTTGTCGGCTATCAGGCAGAGGGAACGCTCGGCAGAATGTTGTGTGACGGTATTAAGAATGTAAAATTGTTTGGTGAGGATATAGAAGTAAATGCCGAAATTAAAATGCTTGACGGTATAAGCGGACATGCAGACAAGAACGGTCTTATAAAGTGGCTTAAAACATTTAAGAAAAAGCCTGAAATTGTTTTTGTTAATCATGGCGAGGAAAAGTCTTGCGATGAATTTACCGATTGTATCAGAAATGAATACGGCTATAATTCTGTTGCACCGTACAGCGGTACTTGTTACGATTTGCTGACAGGTGAAGTGGTTGTACAGACGTACGGCATACGCGTGCAGAAAAAGAAAACTACAAAACGTGCTGCGACTGTATTCGGCAGACTTATTGCCGCTGCGGAAAGATTGCTTGCAGTTGCAAGAAGTTGTGAGGGAATGGCCAATAAAGATTTGGCAAAGTTCGCAGACCAGATTGATATGTTGTCTGAAAAGTGGAAAAGATAGATAACCACCCCACAGTCGACTGCGTCGACAGCTCCCCTCAATGGGAGCCATACAAAAAGCCTCTCCTTGAGGAGAGGTGTCACGAAGTGACGGAGTGGTGGAAAAAAATAAGGACGGTCAATGACCGTCCTTATTTTGTATAATCGCTCCAACCGTCTATTGCACTGTCTTGAATTGCTCTGAAAAGTCTTTTTCTAAGTCCGGGATACATTTCCTTTTCAAGACGTTTAATAAGATCTTTCATATATTGACGTTGCGTATATCCGTCAGCAGGACAAGGATTGTGAACAACGGGAATATCATAATTTTTAACCACACCCCTAATATCACGTTCGCGAACGTAAATCATAGGTCTGATTTGATACATATCAGTGCGGTCGAGATATGTAACAGGTGAAAAACAATGTATTCTGCCCTCGTGCATAAGGCTAAGGAAAAATGTTTCAAGCACATCATCATTATGATGACCGAGTGCAACTTTATTGCAGCCGTTTTCGATTGCCATATCATTTAACGCACCGCGGCGCATTTTTGCACACAATGAGCAAGGATTGGATTCTTTTCGTATATCAAAAATAATCTCTTTAATATTTGTTTTCTTAACCTTATATTCAACGCCCAAATCATCACACATTTTTTGTACTTTTGAATAATCGGCATCATATCCCATATCCAAAGTCAATCCCATAACGGTAAATTTTTTCGGATAGTATCGCGAAAGTTCCGCAAGCACATTAAGCAGTACAAGACTGTCCTTACCGCCGGAAACACCGACGGCAATTTTATCGCCGTCCTCAATCATATTATACTGTTCAATAGCACGCCTTGTAAGACTTACTACCTTTTTCATATTATTCAGCCTTTCCTGTTATTTTACCGCCTTGATAGCTTCGGTTAAGTCAACCTTATCCGTATAAAGTGCCTTACCAACGATAACACCCTCAACACCTGTTGTAACAAGTGACTTGATGTGGTCAAGACTGCCGACACCGCCCGAGGCGATAATATCGGCATTTACCGCACTTGCCATTTCAGCCATTGCGTTTACGTTAGGACCGGCAAGTGTACCGTCGGTTGCAATATCCGTATAAACGATTGTCTGTACGCCGATATTTACCATTTTCTTTGCAAATTCAACAGCGGTAAAATCGCTTGTTTTTTCCCAACCCTCGATAGCAACCATACCGTCTTTTGCGTCAATACCGATAACGATTTTTTTGCCGTATTTATCAACGGCACGTTTAACAAATTCACTGTCTGAAACGGCTTTTGTACCTATGATTACTCTGTCAATACCGCAGGCAAGTTTTGCTTCAATATCCTCCATAGTACGAATACCGCCGCCTGTTTGTACGGGAACATTGACGCTTTCGCATATTTCTTTGATTTTTGCGGCATTTACGCCATGACCTTTTAAAGCACCGTCAAGGTCGACAACGTGGATATATTCACCGCCAAGACTTTCCCATTTTTTAGCCATTTCGGCAGGGGAGTCACCGTATACGGTAACGTCCGAAAATTGTCCCTTGAACAATCTCACGCATTTACCGTCTTTTATATCAATCGCAGGGTAAATTCTCATTTTGTAATTCTCTCCTCAAACTGTTTTACAATATTCATAATACGTTCTGTTTCCATTTTCATACTAACCTTGTTTACAACAAAACGTGCGCTTAGAGGGCATACATCCTCAAGAACGTCAAGACCGTTTTCGTAAAGTGTTTTACCTGTTTCGACAATATCGACAATGACGTCCGAAAGTCCGACAAGCGGAGCAAGCTCAACAGAGCCGTTTAGCTTTATAATTTCAATAGTCTGACCTTTGTCGTCTTGGAAATATTTCATTGCGATGTGCGGATACTTTGACGCAACACGAAGATTTGTCATAGTGCCAAGCTTACCTTTTAATTCTTTCGGACCGCATACAGCCATTTTACATTTTCCGAATCCCAAATCAACCATTTCATATAGGTTACGGCTTTCTTCCAAAAGTGTGTCCTTACCGACGATACCGATGTCAGCCGCACCGTATTCAACGTAAGTAGGAACGTCAGACGCTTTTACAAGGATAAATTTCATCTTGTTTTTTTCGTCAGTGAAAATAAGTTTTCTTGTTTTTTCTTTCATTTCGGAACAATCCATTCCGATTGAAATAAATAATTCCATTGCAAGTTCGGCAAGTCTGCCCTTTGCAAGAGCAACTGTTAAATATCTCATTATAATCTCTTCCTCCCTAAAATCAGTGTTCGTGACCGCAGTCGCAGTGGTCGTGGTGATGTTCATGCTCGTGGTTATGGTCACAGCCACAGCCGCAATGGTCGTGTTCGTCAAACATCATAGATTCGTCATAGTAGCCTAAAAATTCGTTTGCGGTTGTTTCTATAATTTCGTGTTTTGCAAAATCGTTAATCATAAGCTGACCGTTAGGGAAAACTCTAAGCATTGCACCGATATTTTTACCTTTTGAATATTCCTCTGCTGTTTTATAATCGCCGTCACCGATATACATTTCAACAAGGCAGCCGTTTACACGAAGATTGTATGCAATGTCATAGGCAATACCTTCGGCGTTCTTTTCGGCAAAAACAAGTGATGCGGAAACATCATGTACCTCCTTGTCGCTTAGTACGGAAATAAGTCTGTTTATACCGATTGCCGCACCGACAGCACCTTTAGTGTCACCAAATTGTCCCATAAGGTTATCATAACGTCCTCCGGCACAAATAGGGAATCCGACACCGTGTGTGTAGCACTTAAAGATTGAGCCTGTGTAGTAGTCGATACTTTCAAGCATACCAAGGTCAATAGAAACGTACTTTTCAAAACCGTACAGACACAAAAGCTCATATATACGCTTTAAGTTGTCAAGTGCGTTTTTGGATTCTTCGTTAAGACCGTCAACATAAGCCTTTTTGAAAACCTCTTCGCCGCCGAAAAGGTAAGGCAAATCAATCATAAGATTTTTGATATTGTCATCAATATCAAGTTTATCTGTAATTGTCTTAATACCGACAGAGTCTTTTGAATCAATACGTTCACGAAGTTTTTCGATAGATTGTTCGTCAAGTCCTGCTTGTTTTACAAGTCCGTTAAAGAATGCAATCTGACCGATTTCCATTGAAAATTCTTCAATACCTACCGCAAGAACAGCCTCCATAGCTGCTGAAATAACTTCAGCGTCTGCGGCAGGTGAGTATGAGCCGATAAGCTCAATACCGCTTTGTGTAAATTCTCTTTGACGTGCACCTTGTGTTTGCTCAACTCTGTATACGTTGCCTGTGTATAGATAGCGCTGAGGCTTGTCTGAATTTGCAACCTTTGTTGCCGCCATACGGGCGATTGATGTTGTAAAGTCAGGTCTTAATGCAAGAATACGTCCTTGTTCGTCAAAAAACTTGAACATATGTTCTTGTGAAATCTGACCGCTAAGACCTAAATAACAGTCGTAATATTCAAATGTAGGTGTTTCAACTTCTTTGTAACCGATTGAAGAAAAAACAGACCATATTGTTGATTCAATTTCTTTTTTTACTGCACATTCGTCCGGCAGTATATCATTTACACCGTTCGGTGTATGCAATTTCCAATTAGACATAAAACTAATCCTTTCAATATATTTTTGAATTTTAACTTTATTGTGCTAAAGTGATAAAGTTATTATACAACTTAATTTATAAATTGTCAAGTAAACAATATAATTTTATCACTAAAACGGTGTATTTTCAAGGATAAGGAATGTAGTATTAAATCAAAATTCGCAATTGAGAAAAAATTAACAAATTGTCAACAAAATTTATTATTTAAACTGTTGAATGTTCACATAAAATGTGTTAAAATCAAATTAGTAAATATGTTACAGAAAGGAAATGTGAAATGGCGATACACGTTATTAATGAGGCAAAAAGATGCTTAAACTGTAAGAAACCTATGTGCAGAGAGGGATGTCCGATACATACACCGATACCGGATATGATACATACGTTTTTAGAGGGGGATATAAATCAAGCCGGCGAGATGGTGTTTGAGAATAATCCGCTTTCAATCGTCTGTTCGCTTATATGTAATCATGAAAATCAATGCGAGGGACATTGCGTTTTGAACAGAAAAGGCTCACCGGTTCATATAAGCAGTATTGAAAATTATATTTCCGAAAACTATTTTGATAAACTTGGTTTTTCGGGGATTGAAAAAAACGGCTTGAAAGCAGGTATAATCGGCTCAGGCCCTGCCGGTATAACCATTGCGGTAATACTTGCACAGCGCGGATATGATATTACGATATTTGAATCAAGAGAAAAAATCGGCGGCGTGTTGAGATACGGTATTCCCGAATTCAGATTGCCGAAATCAATTTTAGAGAGATATAAGGAAAAGTTGATTGAGCTTGGTATTAAAATCAGACCGAATACGGCAATAGGTACGACTATAAGCGTTGACGATATGTTCCGTGATGGTTACAGTGCAATATTTATCGGTACAGGTGTATGGAAACCGAACACACTTCATATAAAAGGCGAAACGCTCGGAAATGTGCATTATGCGATTAATTATCTTACCAATCCCGATGTTTATAGACTTGGCGATACGGTTAATATTATCGGTGCTGGTAACTCGGCAATGGACGTTGCAAGAACTGCTTTAAGACACGGTGCTAAAAAGGTTACGGTATTTTCAAGAAGTGATCATTTGGCTGCAAGTCAGCGTGAAGTGGATTATGCAAAGATTGACGGTGTTGAATTTGTGGTACACGTTGAGCCTGTGGAAATTGTAGATGACGGAGTTATATTTGTTGAACTTGAATGTGACGGAAAAGGAAATCTTTCGCCGATAAGAGGAACGGAAAATCTTTATCAGGCAGATTCAACGATTATTGCGATAAGTCAAGGTCCGAAGGACAGAATTGTTTCAACAACGACAGGCTTGGAAGTTAATGAAAAAGGTTTACTTGTAACAAATACGTTCGGAGAAACTACGCGTGACGGTATTTTTGCGTCGGGCGATGTTGTTCGCGGCGCGAAAACGGTTGTTGAGGCGGTTGCGTATTCAAAGCAAGTTGCAGACGCAATGGACGATTATATGAAGGGTTTAATGCACGAAAGAGATTTATAAATTCCGGAGGACAATTTGTCTACAATCTGAAAGGAGTACCGTTTCGGTACTCCTTTTTAGTTTTCCATAAAACTTTTCATTTTTTCAACTGTATTTTGGCTTATATTATGCTCAATTTGGCAAGCCTCTTTTTCGGCATCATCTTCGGGAATATGAAGAACATTTACAAGGAATTTTTTAATCATCGTATGACGGTGATATACTGCCTCACCGAGCTCAAAACCCTTTTCCGTAAGAATTATATCGCCGTAAGGCTCGTGAGAAACAAGACCTTGCTTTTTTAGAGTATTTACCGCTCTGTTCACACTTGGTTTTGATATTTTGAGTGCAAGGGCAATATCCGTTATGCGCACACTCGTCTTTTGTTTTGAAATTTCATATATTGATTCAAGATAATCTTCAAGTGCGCTTGAGATACAAATATCATTATCAACTAACATATTAATCACCATAGCCTTTCTGTCCGCAAACTAATAAAAAAATAAAGAGGGTATAGAAACATTGCTGTTTCTAAAACCCTCTTTGGTTTCGAAAATTAATATCAATTAAATTATGCTTTTATTATAACCTAAATCACTTTAATTTGCAATAGCTAACATAAAAAAATTTAATTTTGTGAAGTCTATACAAATAAATTACCGATTTGGAATACAAGCGTTGACATTATCCACGCAACAGAAAGCTGATATAATACCGAAAATGCGGTCAATTTTCGTGAGTTGAGTTCACTGCGGAGTGTTGACACTGCGGCGATACAAGGCACATAAAGCAGTACAAACGTTAAAAACGAATATGCCGACAGGGGAGTGAATGAAGTCGTAAGGCACAATACAAGGTCGGCAGTGTTGTATGCACCGTATAGGATTGACATAGTTGACACGACTGCCTCTTTTGCGGCAAAACCTGAAATAAGGCTTACCGCAACTTTCCAATTACCGAACCCGCAAGGTTTAAATATCGGTGCGATAAGTTTTCCGAAAGTGCCGATAATGCTGTATTCGCTGTCAGCGGTTAAATGCAAATGAAAATCAAGATTTTCCAAAAGCCAGATGATTATACTTGCGAGCAAAATTACAGTACCTACTCTTGTAAGGAAGTCCTTGACTTTATCCCACATATGATTAAATGTCGATTTGAAAGTAGGCATTCGGTAGGGAGGGAGTTCGAGTATAAAAGGCGGTTCATCGCCTTTGAATACCGTATTTGACAAAATCAATCCCGAAATTATCCCCAAAGCTATCCCTAAAATGTATAAACTGAATGTGACGATACCTGCATTATTCGGAAACAGTGCCGCTGTAAACACCGCATAAACCGGCATTTTTGCACCGCACGACATAAACGGTATCAACAGCATTGTCAGCTTTCTGTCACGTTCGTTGTCAAGTGTTCTGACTGCCATTATCGCAGGAACACTGCACCCAAATCCCATTATCATAGGTACAAACGACTTGCCCGAAAGACCGATTTTTATAAAAAGTTTGTCCATAATAAAAGCCGTTCGTGCCATATATCCCGAATCTTCAAGAAAGGAAAGAAATAAAAATAACAGCATTATCTGCGGAAAAAATGTTATGACACTGCCTATTCCGGATATTATTCCGTCAAGTAAAAGTCCTTTGAAAAATGCACCGACTTCGGCTGATGTTAAAATATTTTCAAGCATATTTGCAAATTGAAAATTAAACAGGGTATCGAGCATATCAGACAGCATTGAGCCGAATGTTCCGAAAGTTATCTGAAAAACACAAAACATTACAAGTATAAAAATAGGTATCGCAAACAGTGGGTGCATAGCGATTGAATCTATTTTTTCGGTTAGAAGAAATTGTCTGTTTTGACCGATTATTTTTATGCAGTCGGCTGCAACCGATTTTATGAATTTGTAGCGAGCTTGTGCTATATGTGTTTCGGTATCATTTTTTTCTGTAAGTTGTATGGCGTAAAAACGGCTTATTTTATTTTTTAAGCATAATGCGGAAATTGCTCTTTCAATTTCCGCATTGTATTTAATTTGATTTTGGGTATTACCGCCTAAGTTACATTCTTTGATGAGTTTTTCAATCCCGATACATTTGCTTGCCGAAATCGGAACAGACGGTATATTAAGACGTTTTGTCAACATATTTGCATTAATTTCAAAACCGTTTTTCTTAACTGCGTCCGCCATATTCAGTGCGATTACCATAGGCACACCTGTTTCGGCGAGCTGTGTTGTAAGGTAGAGATTGCGTTCGAGGTTGGTTGCGTCTACTATGTTGAGTATTAAATCGGGCTTTTCATTTATAATAAAGTCGTGCGTTATAATTTCCTCCGCACTGTTCGGCGAAAGGGAATAGATACCCGGAAGATCGACTATAAGCATATTTTTGTTGTAACGGCATATGCCTTTTTTGCTCTCAACAGTAACGCCTATGCGGTTGCCGACATCATAATTACTGCCTGTGAGTTCGTTAAAAAGAGTTGTTTTTCCGCAATTCGGATTGCCTACAAGGGCAACGACTGTTTTTGTATCGAACATTCATTTCACCACCTTGTGAATAAAAATTTTTTCGGCGTCCTTTTTTCGTATACCTATGTTACAGTTGAGTACACGAAATTCGACAGGATCGCCGAGCGGTGCTAATCTAAGCATTTTTACGGTTGCACCGAGCGTCATTCCCATCTCGGAAAGACGGCGTTTTATTGAACCGCTTAACCGTATTTCGGATATAACGCCCGATTCGTTTTTCTTTAAATTGCTTAAATTCATATATCAGTCCTTTCGCCATACAAACGAGCTGACAAACTTTTGAAGCTCAACGATTATAAGCGGCATAACGGACAGAAACGTTACGACAATCCAACCCATAGCATTGAGCGGAACAACTCCGAAAATATTTGCAAGGTACGGAACGGAAATTACCGACACCTCCAAAATAAGTCCCGCAATCAGTGAAAGCACAAGGTAAGGATTTTTAAATATACCTGCTTTAAAAACAGAATGTTCACTTCTCATATTAAATGCGTGTACCAATTGAGAAATACTAAGCACCGCAAATGCCATTGTACGACCTGCTGTAATACCGCCGAAGATGTTTGCACCTATGGTGAATGCCAAAAGTGCGAGTGCACCTATCATCAAGCCCTCAAATATAATTGTCAGCCAAAGTCCGTCGGCAAATAAACCTTTTTTTGGTGAACGCGGCGGTTTATCCATTATATCTTTGTCGGGAGTGTCAAGTCCTAAAGCGATTGCAGGAAGTGAGTCGGTAACAAGATTTACCCATAAAAGCTGTATAGCGGTAAGCGGTGACGACCAACCAAACATAATACCCGAAAATACGGTCAGAATTTCGCCTATGTTGCTTGAAAGCAAAAATTGTACCGCTTTTTTGATGTTTGAAAAAATACTTCTGCCCTCACGGACTGCATATATAATAGTAGCAAAATTATCGTCCGTAAGCACCATATCAGATGCTGATTTTGCAACGTCCGTACCTGTTATACCCATACTGCACCCAATATCGGCGGCGGAAAGTGCAGGTGCGTCATTTACACCGTCACCTGTCATTGCGACAATTTCACCGTTGGCTTTAAGTGCTTTTACAATTTTCATTTTATGGCTCGGAGTAACGCGTGCAAATACGTTGTATTGATTTATCGTGAGTGCAAGTTTGTTATCCGATATTTTTTCAAGAATATCGCCTGTCATAACCTTTGAATTATCGTCCGCAATTCCGATTTTTTTCGCAACAGATAAAGCCGTTTCTGCGTGATCGCCTGTTATCATAACAGGACGAATACCTGCTCTTTTACAAAGTTCTACGGATTGTTTTGCCTCTTTTCGCGGCGGGTCTTCAATGCCGATAAGACCGAGAAATACCATATTGTTTTCGTTGATGGCTGTCTTTGTGTAATCATCACGATAACAAACCGCGATTACACGCAAACCGTCCGAAGTCATTTTTGAATTTTCGGATACAATTTTTCGCTTGCTCTGCGAAGTAAGCGGAATAGCTTTTTGACCATTATAAATGTCGGTGCATAGCGGAAGTACAAATTCCAATGCACCCTTTACTATTGTTTTATAACCTTTTATGTCCCTGTGCATTGTCGTCATTCGTTTGCGTGTTGAGTCGAAAGGTATTTCGTCAATACGTCTGTATTTTTTGTCAAGTACGGACTTGTCAAAACCGTGTTTTTTTGCGGCGGCGAGTATTGCACTTTCTGTCGGACTTTTGTGTCCCTCAGCACAGTCGCAACACATTGAACAAAGTCGTATCAGCTTTTTTTCATCGTACGTATAAAATGAAGTTACAGTCATTTTATTTTGCGTTAAAGTGCCTGTTTTGTCGGAGCATATTACGGACGCACTGCCGAGCGTTTCGACAGACGGAAGGTTTCGTACTATTGCGTTATGTTTTGACATACGCATTACGCCGATTGCAAGCATAATCGTAACTATTGCCGGAAGTCCCTCCGGTATTGCCGCAACCGCCAAAGAAACGGCTGTCATAAACATATCAAACGGAGGAAGATGACGGAACAGTCCGACAATAAAAATAAAAAGGCATACAAAAAGTGCGGCAATACCGAGCGTTTTGCCTGTATCGGCAAGCTTTAGCTGAAGCGGTGTCTGCGGTGTTTCATCATCAAGGAGCATATTCGCAATATGTCCGACTTCCGTATTCATTCCCGTACCCGTAACTATCGCGGTGGCTTTTCCGGCTGTTACGGAGGTGGAAGAAAGGATTATATTTTTTCTGTCCCCAAGTGCCGTGAATTCTTCAAGTACAACCGATGCGTCTTTTTCGGCGTTTACAGATTCACCGGTAAGAGAGGATTCGTCTGTTGTGAGGTTGTTAGATGTGACAAGACGGCAGTCTGCGGCAACAAGATCGCCTGCCGATATTATAAGTATATCACCGGGAACAACGTTCGCGGCAGGAATATTAAGCTCATTGCCGTTTCTGAGTACACAGGCATGGGGTGATGATAGTTTCTTTAAAGCCTCAAGACTTTTTTCGGCACGTTTTTCTTGAATAACTCCGAGCAATGCGTTTAATATGACGATTGCAAGAATTATTACAGGTTCTGTTATATCCGCGTTACCTTGCATAATTGACGTTATAAATGATACCGCAGCGGCGGAAAGAAGTATAATTATCATAAAATCATTAAATTGTTCAAGGAATTTTATAAATATGTTCTTTTTCTTTTTTTCGATAAGTTCGTTTTTGCCGTAATGGTGAAGTCGTTTCTTTACCTCGTCATGTGTAAGTCCTGTTTTTATATCCGTACCGAGCAATTCGGCGGTTTGCTGTACGGTTTTATTGTGGTATGTCTGCATTTTTATACCTCCTCTGTTTTATACGATATAACTATTCCGTATTGCCTGTATTTATAACCAACTTGTCTTTAAATTGTAATCAAAATGTTTTAGTGTCCCTCTGAAAATGTGTTATAATATAAGAAAAGGAGGGACACTAAATGGCAAGAAAGGCAAGAGAGATAAGTAAAAGCGGTAATTATTATATTACGCTGAAAGGCGATGAACTTTTTGTAACAGACGAGGATAAGAAAATGTTTGTTGAAATTCTTGAAAAGAATTTCGCAACGGGTATTGTACATGGCTATTATCTTACAAAGTCGGAAATTCGTCTTGTTGTAAAAGAGGGTGAAAAGGGAATTTCAATGACAATGAAACCTGTCACGACAAGCTATGCGAGATATTTCAACAGAACGCACGAAAGAGAGGGCAAGCTTTTTGCGGACAGATTTAAAAGTGAGCCTCTTGAAACTGACGAAGAAATAGAAGAATGTATCAAAAATTTAGAAAACGATACACCGAAAAAGCAGGCAAAACCTAAGAGAACCGCACCGAAGAAAAAGGACGTGACAAAGGTTAAAAAGACTGAAATTAAAATCGAGAAAACAGAAGAAACAAAGCCGATTGAGGAAAAGAAAGAAGAAAAGAAAAATAAACTTCCGTCATGGCTTTTGTGATGTCATAAACATATGCCGACACGAATAAGATATATTAAGCAGATATATTTTAGGAGGTCGGCATTTTGAATTTTTATGTTATTAAATTAAAGCATATTATAATAGCATTACTGATTTTTGCGGTTATACCGATAATTTGGTTTACGACTTCAAGAGCGGTAAGCGTGTTTAACGTAAACGGCAGAGAAATTCCGATTTACAGCGTGGAGAGGGACGACAATAAAATCGCACTGACATTTGACTGTGCGTGGAACGATGATGATATTGACTCAATTCTTGATACGTTGGACAAGTATAATTGCAAGGCGACATTTTTCGTTGTGGGTGATTGGGCGGAAAAGTATTCCGAAAGTTTGAAGAAAATTTATGACAGGGGACATGAAATCGGCAATCATTCATATAATCACGCGGATTATACGAAAATGTCGGCAGAGGCGATTACAGCCGACCTTGATAAATGTGACGGAATTGTTGAAAGCATAACCGGTGAAAGACCGTATCTTATGCGTGCACCGTCAGGCGGATATAATAACACTGTCGTGAAAGCGGCGGAGGATAGCGGAAGAATGTATATTCAGTGGTCGGTGGACGGAATTGATTACGGTGACGCGGAGGCACAGGATATATATGAAAGAAGTGTCAGACGCACGCAAAACGGCGACATAATTCTTTTGCATAACGGCACAAAGAATACGGCGGCAATTCTGCCGAAAATTTTGGAGGCATTGGAGTGCAAATATGAATTTGTAACCGTGTCGGAACTTATTTACAAAGATAATTACGTGATAGACAATACAGGCAGACAATTTCAAAAATAATTATTTACAAAACCGTTGTAAGCTATTATAATAGATAATATAAAAATATAAAAGCGAAACGGAGAAAATAATATGGATAAGAAATATGAATATAACAGTCCTTTGGTGTATCAGCGGGCAGATCCGTTTGTGTATCTGCATACTGACGGATATTACTATTTCACAGGTACAATGCCACAGTATGACTGTATTGAGATAAGACGTGCAAAGACTCTTAACGGACTTTTGACGGCTGATTCGGAAGTAGTGTGGAAAAAGCACCCGACAGGTGAAATGGGCTCACATATTTGGGCGCCTGAACTTCATTATATAGACGGTGTGTGGTATATTTATTTCACAGCCGGTGACGCAAAAGACGTATGGGAAATAAGACCTTATCTGCTTATGTGCGAGGACGAAAATCCTATGACGGGTAAGTGGATTGAAAAGGGCAGAATTGATGTGGGAGTGGAAAGCTTTTCACTTGATATGACCACATTTATACATAAGGGTGAACAATATGTACTTTGGGCACAAAAGACAGAGCCTGCAGATGTATCTGACGTGTATATTGCGAAAATGAAAAATCCTTGGACTCTTGCAACAAAGCCGATGATTCTTACAACACCGGAGTATGATTGGGAAGTGCAGGGATTTAAAGTGAACGAAGGTCCGGCGGTACTTGTCAGAAACGGTAAAGTTATCGTTACATATTCGGCGTCCGATACAGGTTGGAGATACTGTATGGGAATGCTTTGGGCTGATGAAAATAGCGATTTGCTTGATATAAAGTCGTGGCATAAGAGCGACAAGCCTGTATTTAAAACGAGCGAGGAGAATAAGCAGTACGGACCGGGACATAACTGTTTCACGACCGATAACGGTAAAGATGTGCTTATATATCACAGCCGAAACTATAAGGAAATCAAAGGCGATCCGCTTCACGATAACAACCGTCACGCAAGAGCGAAAGTGTTTGAATATGATGAAAACGGACTTCCGATATTCGGTGAGCCTGTTCCGAAGAACATATAAATTTATAACAGCACAAAAAAGCAGAGCCTTAATGGCTCTGCTTTTTTATGAAGAAAAAAATGAAAAAATTATCGTGAATTGATTTAATAATTATCAATTCTTTAACTGTATTATAATATTGAAACCTTAAAATAACCTTAAAAAACAAATTATTTTACCAAGTTTTTTAAAGATTTTTTTACTTCTCTGAATGATTTCGGTTTGCTTTCAAACATTTTTCTGTTTGTTTTCATAAGTTTATATGATGCGGTGCGTGCGGTTGAAACGATATATTCTTCCGAGAATACTGTATCGTTATCCGATTCGGCAAAATCACCTGAAACCGCAAAATTCTTTATACCTGTCGGAATTATTTCAAGTTTTGAATTAACAGGTGATAAATATGATGTACCGTAACGTCTGTGGCAAGGAATTACGTTTACTACCGTTTCACAAATATCGTCCCAGACTTCATCAAGGTTAAAGCATGAAACAAGTTCATATAAAATTTCGGCACCGCTGCATTCAGTCATAGTTTTACCGCTTCTGTCACCGTCACAATTAGGTCGCATAGCACAGCCCCACAAAACTGTAATATCTTCGCTTTGGTCTTTAAAATAAGTTGACGGTACCGCACAAACTGTCATTTTCCAATTTGAATCGTCAAGCACGATAATACCGTTGCGACCCAAGGCACCGCAAGTAACTTTGTCGATAAGCTCAGGCAAAAGTTTGTTTGAAAGAGTAATTGTAAATTCCTCTGACATATTACCTTCAAATTCATCAAAGAACAAGTCAGGTGATTTGAATGACGGGTGCTTTTCTGCAAGCTTTTCCCAAAGTTCAAACGGCTTTGAATAAAGTTTCGGAGCAGGTTCGTTGAAACTGCCGAAAGATTCGCAGTCAGCCATTTCGTCGGTAGGCATAATACAAATATCACCGTCATTAAGATAGAAAGTCTTTCTTGTTGCACCGTCCGTAAAGTGAATTGAGTCGGCATTGTCGTTTTCAAAATCAATATCGGTAACAACCGCATTTTCTCTTACGTCAACACCGATTTTCTTCAAATGCTCTTTTAGAGGGTTGACAATTTCTTCGTATCTGTCAAAATCATTCGGAATGATACCCGAAAGCATATTATCCATATTAGCAATACAGTTTACAAATTCATATGCACTTGATTCTTCGGTAAAACCGTATAATGCGGAAATAAGTTTCCAGAACGGTGAAAGGAAGAAATCGCTGTCCATAACGTCAAATATCGACGCAGACTGAATTTGCGAACGTTTTGACTGCATAAGTGCAAGTATTGCGTTTCTGTGTGATTTTGAAACCTTGATTTTTGAACTGTCTATAACGTTCTTGTCTTGATCAATCAAAGTCACACTTCGCGGATAAATATTTGCACGATAAATATTAAGTATTTCGTCGCACACGGTCAAATCAGGAATATCCAAAGAATCAACATCGCTGATAAGGTCAAAGAAATTCATACTGTCTTTGATGCTTATAGTTTTTCCGCGACGGCAGATAAAACCTGTTTCGTTGTTGCCGCAGTTGCGAGTGCCGTTTGTAAATATATGAATATTCTCCGGAGTGAAACCGCAGTCACGCACAAGATAAAGTGCAGACGCAAATGCAGAAAGTCCTCCGCCTGTGATATATGCCTGCTTTTTCGTAAGAGTTTTTGTGTGTTCCGCAAGCATTGTTTTGTGTTTTTTGTGCTTTGAAATAACAATCGCAGTAGTGGCGGCAGCCGCTGTTACAGCCGCACCGATTGCAATAAGTTTTGTAAGATCGCTTTTTTTCATAATAACACGCTCCTAAAAATCGTTCAATCAATTCTATTTACTTATTATATCACAAAAAACAAATTTTGTACAGTAAATATTACCCTGCAAAAAGTGAACATACTGTAAACATTTTGATTGAAAAAAATGTCGGATTATGATATAATAATCTATACTATCGTTAAAGGAGAATATATTATGAAGAGGATCGGAAAAAAAGGTAGGTTTGTACTGTTGCTTGTTCTTCAAATTCTGGTTGTTTTAACAATGGTAGCGGAAATATTCAACAGAAATTTCTATAATGTATTTCTGTGTCTGCTAACTTTGGTTTTATTTAACATTCCGAGATTTGTAGACTTAAAATTGAACATAAAATTACCGACAATGCTTGAAGTGGTAATTTTACTATTCATATTCGCGGCGGAAATACTCGGTGAGATACAAAGTTTTTATACGATTTTTCCGTATTGGGACACTGTACTCCATACAATTAACGGATTTATAATGGCGGCGATTGGCTTTGCACTTATTGATATTTTAAATCAAGACCCGAGATTTCATATTAATATGTCACCGTTTTTTGTAGCATTCGTGGCATTTTGTTTTTCTATGACGGTCGGAGTGGTTTGGGAGTTCTTTGAATTTGGTATGGACCAAATTTTCGGAATGGATATGCAGAAAGATTTTATCGTGAGTGCAATACATTCCGCAACGCTTAATCCGAACGGACTTAACGGCACGGTCAGCTTAAACGGCATAACAAGTACGATTGTGAACTATAACGGAGGACAGTACGTTATAGAGGGAGGGTATCTTGATGTCGGAATAATCGATACAATGAAAGATCTTATGGTAAACTGTATCGGCGCGGTTGTATTTTCGATTATCGGAATACTCTACATAAAGCACAGAGGTAAAGGAAAGATTGCGAAAAGTTTCATTCCGCTTATGAAAACAACAGAGGAAATCGAAGAAACTCAAAAAATGATTGAAGAATTTAAGAGTAAGAAAAGGAGAAATAAGAATGAGAAAGTTAAGCTTAATGTTGGTGTCAATAATGACGGTGACAATGGCATTAGTTCCGACAGTACAGGCGAGTGATATTACGGTAAAGGTAAACGGTGAGGAAATTCATCCCGAAATGGCCCCTGTAATTGTTGAAGAAAGAACACTTGTACCTCTTAGAGCAGTTTCGGAGGCGCTTGGCTGTGACGTGTCGTGGGACGCAGATACAAAGGGTATAACACTTTGTGACGGAAACAATCTGTATTTTACTTGGATTGACAAAGACCATGCATTTAAAACTTCGGCAACTGCGCTTGAAGATACAACTGTAATGGACGTATCACCGACTATAATGAATGACTACACAATGGTACCGCTAAGAGCAATATCGGAAATGTTCGGCGCAACGGTTAATTGGGACGGAGGTGCATCAACCGTTACAATCGACTACACGAAGAAAAATGTAGAAGAAGGACTTGCAAAGAAATTTGAAACATACGAAAAAGTTTTAAATCAAAAATATGACGCATATAAAGGTTATGCTGACGGCACAGGAAACGTTGTAAATGCTGAAATTCAACTTGAGGATGGCGGCAATATCGAACTTGAACTTTATCCGGATATTGCACCGAAAACGGTTGCAAATTTTGTTAAACTTGCAAATGAAAAATTCTATAACGGACTTGTGTTCCACAGAGTTATAAAAGACTTTATGATTCAGGGCGGCGGCTATGATACCGATATGACACAGCACGAAACAGATACAATAACAGGTGAATTCTTGCAAAACGGAAGTTTTAATATGATACCTCACGAAAGAGGTGTTATATCAATGGCAAGAACGGCAATGAGTATGGACAGTGCGTCAAGTCAGTTCTTTATTATGCACCGAGACAGTCCGTCGCTTAACGGTCAGTATGCGGCATTCGGTAAGGTTACGTCAGGTATGGAATATGTGGATAAAATCGCGGAAACCGAAACTCATTCACTAACGAATATGGGTATGGACGATGTACCTGTTCAAACTCAAATCATAAAGACAATAGTTATCAAATAGCTTTTGGCATATATTGTTCGTTGAATTAAATCACTCCCGTATGGTATAGTATCATACAGAAGGGAGTGATTTTTGTTTTGCGTAAAAAAGATAAAATCGGAATAATTGAAAAACTCGGGCAGAAAATACCTGACCCTGTTATAATTTTTATATTGCTTTATATATTGGTGCTTGTTGTAACGGGGATATTCGGAGGAAATACATTCTCTATGACTTCGGCTGACGGTACAAGCGTGAGTTATGAGATTAAAAATATGTTCACTGCCGAAAATATAAGGTGGATATTCTCAAATGCGATACTTGATAATTGGCTCGGATATGCCGGAGGTATAGTAGGTACTATATTAATAGTAATGTTTGGTATAGGCATAGCGGAAGAATCGGGACTTTTGTCGGCACTTATAAGACGTATGGGTACAAATATATCGGATAAGCTGCTGCCGTTTGTGCTTGTATTTCTCGGAATAATGAGTAATATTGCGACAGATGCGGGATATTTGATTTTGATACCGCTTGCCGGACTTTTATATGTCGGTATAGGAAAAAATCCGCTTATAGGTATGGCGGCGGCGTTTGCAGGCGTAAGTGCCGGATTCAGTGCGAATTTGATACCGGCAACGGTTGTTGACGTTATAATCGGTACAAATGCAGAGGCTTTTGCAAGCAGTCAGAACATACCGTTCGTTTCGTATCTCGGAAAAGCGATAAATCCTATGACAATGCACTATTATTTTATGCTTGCGTCAACTGTAATGCTTGTAATAATAGGCGGATTTGTTACAATAAAGTTTGTAAAACCTAAATTTGAAAAACAGAAATATATAATTCCGTCAGATATAAATGTAATTGAATTTGCTGTTTCTGATAAAGAAAAAAGAGCACTTTGGTGGTCGGGGGCGGGACTTTTGACAGCACTTGCAGCAGCGGTATTGCTTGGTTTCGGACCACTTTCGTCATACGTTGATGAAACAGGTAAAGCTGTAACACCGTTTCTTGACAACATCATATTGATAATTACATTCATATTCTTTGTCCCGGGAATGTTTTACGGATATGCTGTGGGTAAGTTCAGAAAACTCAGCGATATGGTCGGAGCTATGTCCAAGCAAATCGGTACAATGGGATATGCGATTGTTTTGACGTTCTTCAGCTATAACTTCCTGTCACTTTTGACTTATACAAACTTGGGAACGTATATAACGTATATCGGAGCAATGGGCTTGCAGGCGGTCGGTGCGTCAAATTCACCGATATTGCTTATAATCGGCTTTATATTGATAACAGGATTTATTAATCTGTTTGTCGGCGGATTGAGTTCAAAATGGATGTTGCTCGGACCGATTTTTGTGCCGATGCTATACCATGTAAACAGCTCAATGACGCCCGATGTTGTTGCGGCGGCATACAGAATTGCCGATTCGTCAACGAATATCATAACACCGCTTATGACGTATGCGGGAGTGGTGCTTATGTATATGCGAAAGTATAAACCGGAATTTACGGCAGGTAACTTAATATCAATGATGATTCCGTATTCGGTTATATTTATGGTATCGTGGACATTGCTGTTAATGGCATTTATTCTGTTCAAAATTCCGTTGGGATTTTAAAAATAAAAAGCGCGAATCTGTTTAGATTTGCGCTTTTTTGATTTGAGAAGGTTATGTTTGAATAAATGAATAAAAAATAACATAATATATAGGAAGGTTTGGAATTAAGATAATTAAACAAAAAGTGAAAATATACTCATTGTTCTTTGTGCAAAGTGCAACAAAGAAAAGGATAAATTTGTGTATAAGTGAGAAAATGAAAGAATAAACGACAAATAACGATAAAATTGTTTAAAAATATACGTTTGTCGGAAAACTAAGGGTTGAAAATAATAAGTATTATGGTAAAATAGATATAGTATCAAAAAGAGAAAGAGGGGAAATATGTGTCAAAGACTTTACTTGTCGAAATAAGAAATATTGCAATAGGTGTGATCATACTCGGAGCGGTGCAAGTACTTGTTACTTTGCCGACAAAGTTTTTTGGTTTATCTGCAATATTCGGAACACTTCTCGGATGTGCGGTGGCAATTTTAAACTTTGCACTTATGGGAATTATCCTTGAAAGATGTGTGTCAAAGCAAAAAGGTGCGTCCGGACTTATGGGAGTCGGTTATATAGGTAGGCTGGCACTTATTGCACTTGCGGTAATTTGGGCAACAAAGGTTGATTATCTAAACTATGTATGCGTTATAATTCCGCTTATATTCCCGCAGATTTCTATATTCATACTAAATCTTACGAGAAAAAAGGAAAGGGAAGTGTCAGAAGATGAACGGACCTAAGGTTTTATTTGAGATACCGCTTTTCGGTGGAATTAAAGTAACCGAAAGTATAGTCAATATGTGGATTATAATGGCGGCACTCGTGATAGTGTCTGTATGGCTGACACACGGTATGCGAGTAAGAAATCCGTCAAAGAAACAACTTGTGGCAGAAAAACTCATTACAATGCTTTACAATCTTGTAAAGGATACAATGGGTGAAAAATATATGTCGTTTGCACCGTATATAGGAACGCTTTTTATATTTTCGATAGTCGGAAGTTTATCGTCGCTTACGGGGTTAAGACCGATAACGGCTGATTTAAGCGTTATACTTTCGTGGTCGATAGTGACGTTCCTTATGATACAGGTGACGAACATCAAAAATCACGGTGTTTTCGGTTGGCTTAAATCGTTTACCGAACCTGTACCGGTTATAACGCCGCTCAACCTTATAAGTGAAATCGCAAACCCTGTTTCAATGACGTTCCGTCATTTCGGTAATATTGCCGCAGGTCTTGTTATAACATCACTTGTATACGGCGGTTTGGCGAGTCTTAGCAGTGTTATACTTTCGTGGATACCAAATGATTTCTTTGCTACAATACCGATTTTACAAGTCGGTATTCCGGCAATACTTTCGGTTTACTTTGACCTGTTCACAAGCTTTTTGCAGGCATATATAATCTGTATGCTTACGATGGTGTTTGTTCAAGGTGCCGGAGATTAAAAGAATAAAAAATTAATAACTAATAACAATATAAAAACAAAGGAGATTTTTAAAATGGAAAAAGCAATTATATTAGCGGCGTCGGCAATAGGTGCGGGACTTGCAATGATAGCAGGTGTCGGACCGGGTATAGGACAAGGCTTTGCGGCAGGTAAGGCGGCAGAGGCAGTCGGCAGACAGCCTGAGGCAAAGGGCGCAATTACTTCAACAATGTTGTTTGGTTGTGCGGTTGCGGAATCAACAGGTATTTACGGTCTTGTTGTCGCATTGATTTTATTGTTTGCAAATCCGCTTATAGGACTTCTTTAATCAAACAGCGAAAGGATGAGAGCAAATGAATGAATATTTGCCTTTTGTATCCATAGACACATGGACAATGATTTTTACGTGGGCAAACCTGCTCATATTGTTTCTGCTTTTAAAGAAGTTTTTGTTTAAACCTGTAACGAATATACTTGATAAACGTGCAGAAGAAATCGAGAATTCGTATAAACAGGCGGAGGAAACCAACGATAAGGCACTAAGCCTTAAAAGTGAATATGAAGAAAAACTTTTGTCTGCAAAAAATGAGGCTGACGGTATAATAAAATCGGCAGTTGAAACGGCGGACAGACGCTCTGAATCTATTGTAAATGAGGCAAATGAAAAAGTTCGGTATATAATGGAAAAGAGTCAAAAGCAGATTGAACAAGATAAGCAGAACGCAGTCACTGACGCAAAGAGAGAGATTGCGTCTATGGCTGTCGATGCGGCAGAAAAAATTATAGGCAAAAAATTAACTGACAGTGATGATGAAGAACTAATTTCTGATATTATTGATAGAATGTAGGTGATTTATATGTCTGCACCACAGACTTACGGTGCCTCGCTTTACGACCTTGCAAAGGATGAGGGAATGTCAAGGGAGATTTTGCTTGAACTTGAGGGGATTGTTTCGCTATTTAACGAACACCCTGCATATGTTAAAATACTTGATGCACCTCAAATCGAACGTGATGACCTTATGGAGATACTCAACGAAGATTTCTTGGGCAAGGTGAACAGATATGTTTTGAATTTCTTAAAGTTACTTTCGGAAAAGCATATTGTACATCACATAGGGGAATGTTTTAAAACATATGAAAAGCTGTATAATGAGGACAATAGTATAAAAATTGTTAATGTTACAACAGCAAAGCCTATCGGCAAGCATTTGGAAGAAAAACTATTGCAGAAACTTGAAAAGAAAACAGGCGGAAAAGTAGTTTTGAAAATGCACATTGATAAAAAATGTATAGGCGGAATTATAATCGAAACAGATGGTATACGGATTGATTCAAGTATAAAATCAGGACTTGAAGATTTAAAAAAAGCTTTGATATAGCATAGGAGTAGAAGATGCAGGATTTAAGCAAAGTTATAAAGGACAGAATTAAAAATTACGATAATATAATACGCGAAACAGAAACGGGTTACGTTATAGAAGTCGGTGACGGAATTGCACGTATACACGGACTTGACGCGTGTATGGCGGGTGAACTTATCGAACTTGACGGCGGAGTTATGTCTATGGCTCTGAACCTTGAAGAAGATAACGTCAGCGTTGTTATTCTCGGTGATGATACGGGAATAAAAGAGGGCAGTATCGCGAAACGTACAGGGCGTGTTGCAGACGTTCCCGTTGGTGATGCACTTTTGGGGCGTGTTGTTGACGCTCTCGGAAACCCTATTGACGGCAAGGGCGCGATAAACACAACCGAAACCCGACCTGTCGAGTCTCCGGCGTCGGGAATTATCGAACGTAAGTCTGTAAGCGTGCCTTTGCAGACAGGTATAAAGGCGATTGACTCTATGATACCTATTGGCAGAGGACAGAGAGAACTTATAATCGGTGACAGACAAACAGGTAAAACGGCGATTGCGGTTGATACCATTATAAACCAAAAAGATACGGACGTACTTTGTATTTACGTTGCGATAGGTCAAAAGCGTTCAACGGTTGCGTCAATCGTTGATACGCTTGAAAAGGCCGGTGCGATGGATTATACGATTGTCGTTTCCGCAACGGCGTCTGAAATGCCGGCACTTCAATATATTGCACCGTATGCAGGTTGTGCAATGGGCGAATATTTTATGTATAAAGGCAAGGACGTTTTGATTGTGTATGATGATTTGTCAAAACACGCAGTAGCATACAGAGCGTTGTCGTTGCTTTTAAGACGTTCACCGGGACGTGAGGCATATCCGGGCGATGTATTCTATTTACATTCAAGATTGCTTGAAAGAGCGGCGAGATTGTCGGAGAATTTGGGCGGCGGCTCACTTACGGCATTGCCGATTATAGAAACACAGGCGGGCGATGTTTCGGCATATATACCGACAAACGTAATTTCGATTACGGACGGACAGATATTCCTTGAAACGGAATTATTCCATTCGGGCATTATGCCGGCGGTCAATCCCGGTATAAGCGTGTCGCGTGTAGGCGGTAACGCACAGATAAAGGCAATGAAAAAAGTTGCCGGAAGTCTGAAACTTTCGTATTCACAGTACAGAGAACTTCAAGCATTTGCACAGTTCGGCTCGGACCTTGATAAAGACACAAAAATGCGTCTTGCAAAGGGTGAGAGAATAGTAGAAGTGCTAAAGCAAGGAAGAAACACGCCGATAAGAGTATCATTGCAAGTGGTAATTATTTATGCGGTTATAAACGATTTGCTTGAAGATATACCTGTTGAAAGAATACAGGAATTTGAAACATCATTATTTGAGTATATTGAAAATAATGCACATGATATAATAGATACGATTGAAAACACAGGTGAAATGAGTAAAGAATGTGAAGAAAAAATCCGTTCATCTGTTGAAGATTGTAAGAAACGTTTTGTAAAGTAGGGGGGATGCTCTGATGTCTGCTTCATCAATGAAGACAATAAAAAACAGAATAAAGAGTATAAGCTCGACTATGCAGATAACAAAAGCTATGGAGCTTGTTGCCGCGTCAAAAATGCGTAAAGCGTCCGAGGGTATTGAGCGTTCAAAGCCGTATTTTAATATACTTCACGAAACGCTTGAAGATATAGCAAAGGATAATAAGGATTTCAGTTCTGTATTTACGCGTGAGAGAGAGGGAAAAACGTGTCATATTGTTATAGCTGGTGACAGAGGTCTTGCAGGCGGATATAACAACAATTTGTTTAAATCTCTTGACATAAAAGACGGAGATATAATTTTTCCGATAGGTAAAAAGGTTGTGGAGCATTTCGGTGAAGATAATGTGTATACCGACACATATGCCAAAGCAGGCGATATAAAAATCTCCGATTGTCACGCAATAGGAAGTTTATTGGCAAAGGCGTATGAAAAGGGCGAATTTACGCACCTTATTCTTTCGTATACAAGCTTTGTCAATATGCTTACGCAAGAGCCTAAGACGGAAAATGTTCTGCCGATAAGAGTTGAGCATACAAAAGAGGGTATGCGTAATATGAATTACAGCCTTATTGTGTATGAGCCTGACGCAGAGGAAACTTTTGCACAGATAATACCTTATTATATTTCCGGAATGGTGTACGGTGCTGTGTCGGAATCGGTTGCGTCGGAATTATCGGCACGAAGAAATGCGATGGAATCCGCAACGGACAATGCATCGGAAATGATTGAAAATCTGAGCCTTGAATATAACAGAGCAAGACAGGCATCAATTACGCAGGAACTTACAGAGATAATATCAGGTGCGAATAACTTATAATCCGAAATTTTTCCCGCAGCACTACTTTTTGTTTGGGCTGGTCGCAGACTGTTGTCTGCTGCTCGCCATGCAACCGGGGCAGTACGCCCGTACGGCACCACAAACAGCAAAGCAGCACTGCGAAAAAAATTACAAATTATAAAATTACGGATTATATAGAGATGAAGGAGTTATGTATGAATAACGTTGGAAAAATAGTTCAAATAATAGGTCCTGTCCTTGATATAAGGTTTGAGGACGGTGAATTGCCTAATATTTTAAATGCCATTGAAATTGACAATAAAGGTCAAAGACTTGTTGCGGAAGTTGCACAGCATATAGGCGACAATGTTGTCAGATGTATTTCGATGGGCTCGACGGACGGACTTGTCAGAGGAATGGATGCCATTGACACAGGTGAGGGAATTAAAGTGCCTGTCGGTGAAGAAACACTCGGAAGAATTTTTAACGTTTTGGGTGATGCGGTTGATAATATGCATAATCCCGAAACAAAAGAAAAATGGTGTATACATCGTGAGCCGCCGACATACGAAGAACAAAATCCGACAACGGAAATACTTGAAACGGGTATTAAGGTTGTCGACCTTATTGCGCCATATGCAAAAGGCGGTAAAATCGGTCTTTTCGGCGGTGCAGGTGTCGGCAAGACTGTTCTTATAATGGAGCTTATCAATAATATCGCTAAGGAACACGGCGGTATCAGTGTTTTCGCCGGTGTCGGCGAGAGAACGAGAGAGGGTAACGATCTTTATAATGAAATGAAAGAGTCGGGCGTTATCAATAAGACTGCGCTTGTTTATGGTCAGATGAACGAGCCGCCGGGTGCAAGAATGAGAGTTGCACTTTCGGGACTTACAATGGCTGAATATTTCAGAGATAAGCAACATCAGGACGTGCTTTTGTTTATTGATAATATTTTCAGATTTACACAAGCCGGTTCGGAGGTTTCGGCACTTATCGGACGTATTCCGTCGGCAGTTGGTTATCAGCCTACACTTTCTACTGAAATGGGTGCTTTGCAGGAGAGAATTACATCTACAAAGAACGGTTCTATAACTTCAATACAAGCTGTCTATGTGCCTGCGGACGACCTTACAGACCCTGCTCCCGCAACGACATTTGCTCACCTTGACGCAACAACCGTTTTGTCAAGACAGATTTCTTCGTTGGGTATTTATCCGGCGGTTGACCCGCTTGAATCAACGTCAAGAATTTTGACACCCGAAGTTGTGGGTAAGGAACATTACGAAACAGCAAGAGCGGTACAGCGTATAATTCAAAGATATACCGAATTGCAGGATATTATTGCGATTATGGGTATGGACGAGCTTTCGGAAGAAGATAAGAATACTGTAAACAGAGCGAGAAAGGTTCAGAGATTTTTGTCACAGCCATTCTCTGTTGCAGAACAGTTTACCGGAATGCAAGGTAAATACGTTCCGATTAAAGAAACGATTCGCGGTTTTAAGGAAATTATCGAGGGCAAATGTGATGATATTCCCGAATCGTGTTTCCTTTTTGCGGGCGGTATTGACGAAGTTCGTGAAAAAGCAAAGAAAATGGGTGAATGATTATGAATACATTTCATTTGCAGATAGTAACGCCCGACGGACTTATGTTTGACGGTGATGCGGTAAAATTACTTGTTCGTACTACTGAGGGCGACGTCGGTATTATGAGCGGTCACTGCGATTATGTAACGCCTGTCGATACGGGCGTGGCAAGAGTTACAACGAACGGCGGTGTAAGAACGGCGGCGTGTTCGGGCGGACTTTTGAATGTGAAAAAAGGAACAGTCAGACTTGTTGCAAGTACGTTTGAATGGTCCGAAGATATTGACGTTGAACGTGCGTTGAGGGCAAAAGAGGCGGCGGAAAAGAAAATTAAAGAAGCTTCCGACTACGAAGAAAGAGCCGCTGAAATAAAATTAAAAAGAGCACTTACGAGAATACGTGTAGGTGAAGAAAAATAGTAAAAAGGGGACACTAAAATTCAGTGTCCCCTCAGATTGTCAATAAATTGTCTGGAACGTGCAAAATATTATTCTTATAATTTAATAAAAAACAAAAGGCAAGCCTATCTTTAATATACGGCTTGCCTTTGCACTTTCAGCGAAAATAAACTCTAACGTACCTGTGTACGCCGACAAGTTCATTTTCGCAGAATCCAAACTAATTTCTTGACATCTGTCGATATGCAGATAAAATAAAAATTTGCTAATCGTATTGACAAAAATTAACCGCTCGGATATACTAAAATATGAATAGGAGGACAAGGTATGCAGATTGAAAAATACTACAATGATTTAAATATGTTGCATATTAATACAGAAGAAAACAGAGCGTATTATATGCCGTGTTCGGATATAGAAAATGCAAGAAAGGAAACGAATGACAGAAAGCAGGTTTTAAACGGTGAGTGGGACTTTATGTATTACACTTGTGTTGATGATGTTCCTGATGATTTTAAGACCGGAAATACAGACGGCTTTGATAAAATTCCTGTACCGTCATGCTGGCAAACGCAGGGTTATGACCGCCATCAATACACAAATACAAGATATCCGTTTCCGTATAATCCGCCGTATGTTCCGTATGACAATCCATGCGGTGCGTATGTAACTCACTTTGAGTCGGATAATGAATATAGGAAGTATTTGAATTTTGAGGGCGTGGATTCTTGTTTTTATGTGTGGGTGAACAGCAAATTTGTCGGTTACAGTCAAGTATCACATTCAACATCTGAATTTGATATTACAGATAAGGTTAAAAACGGTGATAATACACTTTGCGTGTTGGTTTTTAAATGGTGTGACGGAAGTTATCTTGAGGATCAGGATAAGTTCAGAATGAGCGGTATTTTCAGAGATGTGTATATTTTAAATCGTCCGCAGAAGCATATCCGCGACTATAAAATCGAAACAGATATTCAAGGAAAAATTAATATTGAAATAGATTCGGACACTGATGTGAGCTTTGTTCTTGAAAATGAAAAAGGCGAGATATACAGTGGGGACAGTAAAACTATAACGGTTGAAAAACCGATACTTTGGAACGCGGAATATCCGTATTTATATACATTGTATCTTGTAACGGAAGATGAGGTTATACGCGAAAAAATCGGTTTCAGAGAAATAAAAATTGATGACGGAATTGTTTTTCTTAATAATAAACCGATAAAAATGAAAGGCGTAAACCGTCATGACAGTGACCCTGTAACAGGATATACCATAAGCCGCGAGCAAGCCGAAAAAGATTTAAAGCTTATGAAACAGCACAATATCAATGCACTTCGTACAAGTCACTATCCAAATGCTCCGTGGCTTATGCAGTTGTGCGACGAATACGGCTTTTATGTTATTGCGGAATCTGATATTGAAATTCACGGAACAGCATCATTTTTCGGCGGTTCACAAGCCGTTACATTCGGATTGCTTGCACAAAATTCCGAATGGGAAAATGCAATTTTGGACAGAGTTCAGAGAAATGTTATACGCGATAAAAACAGAACAAGCGTGTGCATTTGGTCGCTCGGCAATGAGGGCGGTTACGGCGTGAATTTTGAGAAAGCTGGCAGATGGGTTAAGGAATATGACTCCACAAGATTGACGCATTACGAAAGCAGTATGTGGCAGATGGAGGGACATATAAACGATACCTCAATGCTTGATGTTGAAAGTACCATGTATGCGGATTATAAGTGGATAGACAAGTATTTTGAAAATCCGGGTAAAGTGGTTTGGCACAGAGTCAGTCTTGGAAAAGGCAGTGAATACGGCGGTGCGGGCGAATGGATAAATCTTTCGGAGAGTAAACTCGGCAAGAAAGAAAAGGAACAAATGGCGGTTGTAAAACCGTATATGCAGTGCGAATTTATACACGCAATGGGTAACGGCCCCGGCGGTATAAAGGAATATATAGACCGCCTATACAGATATGACGGATTTTTCGGTGCATTCGCTTGGGAATGGTGCGACCATGCTATTGATATGGGGGACAGTAAATATTTTTACGGCGGTGATTTCGGCGAATATCCGAATGACGGTAATTTCTGCGTTGACGGACTGGTTTATCCCGATAGACGACCTCATACGGGACTTTTGGAATACAAGCAGGCTATTAAACCGTTTGCGATAAAATCATACAGCAATATTATGGTGGTGGAAAATCGTTACGATTTTGCGGAGCTTGACGATAAACTTTATTTTGAAGTCAACGGTGAAAGAATGGAATTTGATGTTCCGCCGAGAGGAAAAAAGAGCTTTCCACGTCCGAATGGTGATGTCGTAATGGTTAAGGCATATCAAAAGAGCGACACGCTTTGGGCGAAAAAAGGATATGAAGTAGGCTTTGAACAACTTATTGTAAATGACACCGTGCCGAAACTTGAACCTGTCAATGCAGACGGAAGTTTTGAAGTATCGGAGCAAGGCAGAAACATTACGATAAAAGGCAATAATTTTGAATATATCTTCGATAAATCAACAGGTAATTTCAAAAAACTTTCCGATACGGTTACAAGACCTGTTGAATGGAATGTGTGGAGAGCACCGACTGACAATGACAGAAATATTATGCGTGATTGGATAAATGCTGATTATCATAGAGAACAAAGCTACGTCTACGACTGCACTTATGATGTTACTGATACAGTTACGATAAAGTGCCATAATGCGCTTATTCCCGTTGTGCAACGCAAGCATATGGATATTGAAACCGTATGGACGATTTATGCAAACGGTATTATTGATATGCAGTCGAGCGTTAAAGTGTGTGAAAATCTGCCTGTAATTCCGCGATTCGGATTGAGATTTTTCACTAAAGGCGAGAACGTCAAGTATTACGGCTACGGGCCGTATGAAAGTTACAGTGATAAGCACCTTTGCACATATCTTGATGAATTTAATACAACCGTTTCGGATATGTATGAACCATATATAAAACCACAGGAAAACGGAAGTCATTTCGGTACAAGATATGTTGAAACGGAAAATATCAGAGTAAGCTCGGATACTCCGTTTTCATTCAGTGCGTTGCATTACACGCAAGAGGAATTGACCGAAAAGAAACATAATTTTGAACTTGAAAAATGCGACGATACTGTTTTGTGTATTGATTATAAGCAAAACGGTATAGGTCAAAACAGCTGTGGACCGCTTACACAAGAAGAATATCGCTTTGATGAAAGTGAATTTGAATTTAAAATAAGAATTGAAATTAAATAGGGACACAAAAAAGGATAGCGGCAATATGTCGCTATCCTTTATTTTATCTTACCATTTCATCTTGATGACCTGTAGCTTTGTGTGATTTAATAACGCTTTCGATTTCTTCAATACTGCTTGCTGACATATCGCCTGCAACAGTGTTTTTAACAGCTGAAAGTGCGTTGCCGATTTCGATTGCTCTTTCAGGAGTACCGAACTTGATAAGTCCGTAAAGCACACCTGCAAGATATGCGTCACCCGAGCCTATGCGGTCGATAACTTCGATATTATTGTAAGGTTCTTCTTCATAGAAATTACCGTTCATATATATTTTTGAGTTGAAATTATGGTGCGTAGGGCTTACAGCCTCACGTCTTGTTGTTGCAATAAGTGTGCAACCGTAAGTGTCGGCATAGCCTTTCATTATTTCTTCCAAAGTACCTGTTCTCTGCAACATTCTTCTTGATGTTTCTTCCGAAACGAAAAGAAAATCTACATATGGGAATATCGCCTCAACAGTCTTTTTAGCCTCTTCTTCAGACCACAAACTTGCACGGTAGTTTACGTCAAATGAAATATATGCACCTGCCTCGTGGAATTTATGTATCATTTTAATAGCCGTTTCCTTTAGTGATGGGTCAAGTGCAAGCGTAATGCTTGAAATGTGAAAAATCTTAGTTTTTGCGTATATATCCTCCGGAAGTTCGTCAAGAGAAAGTGAACAAAAACTTGAATTTGCTCTGTCATAAATTACCGATGATTTTCGCGGATAAGCACCGCTTTCATAGTAATAAACGCCCAATCTTTTTTGAGGTGAGTGGTCATATATAATATAGTCATCGGACACGTTTCCGTAACGAATTTTATTTCTTATGAAATGTCCCATCTTGTTTTCGGGCAATTTTGTAACTATCGCCGAACGAATACCGAGCATTGCCGCACCCGATACAACGTTAAGTTCACTTCCGCCCGCATTTTTTTCGAAGGTTTCGCTCTGAGAAATCTTTTCTTTGTTTGGAGGTGAAAGTCTTAGCATAACTTCGCCTAAACCGATAAGGTCAAAATCAGTATTTTCTTTAAATTCCATAGTAAAATCCTCCATCATAATGAATAATTTTATTATACAATACAACAGTGCATTTAGTCAATAATTGTTATTATTTTGACATAGACAAATTTGTTGTAAAGTGTAGGCCGTTATGATATAATCATATTCAGAGGTGTTAAAAAATGAAAACCAACTGTGAATTTTGTATGAATTACTATTATGACGATGAATATGAATGTTATTGCTGTGCGATAAATTTGGACGAAGACGAAATGTACAGATTTACGATGGGCAGTAACGATAACTGCCATTATTTTAGAATGGGCGACGACTATACGATTGTAAGGAAGCAAAACTGATGGACAGAACAATACTTCATTGCGACTGTAATGCATTTTATGCGTCGGTGGAATGTGTATTAAATCCGGAACTTAAAAAAGTGCCTATGGCGGTCGGCGGTGACGAGGAAAGCAGGCACGGTATTATTTTGGCAAAGAATGAGCTTGCAAAAAAGTACAACATACAAACTGCCGAAACAATTTGGCAGGCAAAGAAAAAGTGCCCCGATTTAGTCATAGTCAGACCGCACCACGATTTGTATTACAAGTATTCAAAGCAGGTTATGGATATTTATAAACGGTACACCGATTATGTCGAGTCGTTCGGACCTGACGAGGCTTGGCTTGATGTTACGGGAAGTAAAAGACTGTTCGGTGACGGTGTGAAGATTGCGAACGAGCTTAGAAGAATTGTAAGAGAGGAAACAGGGCTTACAATTTCAGTCGGAGTGTCATTTTGCAAGGTGTTCGCAAAACTTGGCAGTGACTATAAAAAACCTGACGCGACTACTGTGTTTTCAAAATCAAATTGGAAACAGTTTATATATCCGCTGTCGGTAAGAGATTTGCTTTTTGTCGGAAAAAAGACGGGTGATGAGCTTGAAAGATTGGGTGTTAAAACTATCGGTCAGCTTGCAAAGTATGACGAACATATCCTTGTCAGGCATTTCGGTAAAGCGGGGAATATGCTGTACAGATACGCAAACGGACTTGACAGTGAGCCGGTTAAATCAATATACGAAAAAGAGAAAGTGAAATCGGTCGGCAACGGTATGACGTTCAGACAGGATCTTGTCGGTGAAGAAGATGTACGGAGCGGTATATATGCACTTTCGGACAGTGTTGCGGCACGTTTACGCCGAAAAAATATGAAATGCACGACAGTGCAAATATTGATAAAAGATCCGCAATTTAAGAGTATAAGCCGTCAGAAAAAGCTCGAAAAGCCTACATATGTTTCAAGAGATATACGCAATGCGGCGATGGAGCTTGTAAAAAAATCTTGGAATTTAAAATTGCCGATACGAATGATGTCTGTAACGGGAACAAACCTTGTCGGTGAGAATGACGTATACGAACAGATGAGTTTGATTGAGGACAATACGGAAAATACGAAAAAAGTTGAGCAGTTTGAAAAAACGGTTGATAATTTGAAAAATCGTTTCGGAAATGTGGTTTCGCTTGGCGGAAGTATAAAAAAATATGAGGGCAGTATAAGGAAAAGACCGTAAAAGTCATAAAATCGGAATTTAATTCATATCTCGATAGGGGAGATATGAATATGTATAAAAGAAATCGTGCGAGCGGTAATTCCGGTGAGAAAATCGCTTGTGGTAAGATAATGCGTGTAAATTAAGAGGAACAGATTTTAAATCTGCTCCTTTTTTAGTAAGTGTATTATTCGATAAACCGAAATTTAGCATTTTAAAATTATCTCCATTGCTTCATTTATAATAATTTTAAGTTCTTTTGTACCATCAATCACATAATCAGATATCGGTAAAATATCTTGTAGCATTTGCACATAAGCTATCCTTGCATATTTCAGATATACATCCATTTCATAACGAATATCATCCGCAGAAGATTCTTTCATATCTCTTAGGACTTTTCGAGCCAGTGCAATGTCTAATGGTGTATCAATAAATATACAACAATCCAAATAATCTTTTATCATTTTATTCTGATATGCAAACGGATAATCCAACAGCAAATAATCGTATCTGTCGCTATTTATTATTTTTTCAATATCTGCTTTTAACGGAGATAAATCCCATACATTATAATTCGCACCGTCTGATACCCATTTATAAAAGTCATTTACTTCTCCGTCAAATGAGTAGTCATCAAAGTGAAGCGATGCTGTCCTTGTTAGTTTATCTTTTATTGCATTTACTAAAGTTGTTTTTCCGCCTGCTGTCACAGCTCCGATAGCTATTATTTTCATTTCACTTACCCTCTAAATGCCGATTTATCTAAGTTATTTTAAATCCTTAAACATTTTTATATGCGGACAAAATTCTTCTTTATATATTTCGCCGATTTCGGTGTATCCGAGTTTTTTATAAAAATCTTTTGCCTGTATTTGAGCGGAAAGCTCGATATGATGTGCACCCAATTCAAGTGCTTTTTCTTCAAGTATGGCAATAACTTCACTGCCGAGCGACTGACCTCTGTATTCTTTCATAACGGCGATACGGCCGATTTTCATGCAACCGTTGAAAAACAGTCGTCCCGTTGCACAAGGATTATCGTTTTCATCGTACAAAACAAGGTGCAAAGCGATTTCGTCAATGTCGTCAAATTCGTATTCAAAACCCTGCTCTTCCACGAAAACGGACTGTCTTATCGCTCTTGCATACGGACTGTTATTGAGTCCTTTGGATAGTGTATATTTCATAAATTCACCCCTAACATTCCTATTATATCATACATATTGCATAAAAACAAGTAAAATTTTAAAAATTAGAAAAAAATTCAAAAAAAATTTAAAATGCTATAATTAAGTATTGCAAAAACAATAAAAAGTGATATAATATAGTTGAAAGCTACACAGCGGGGGAGGCGAAGAAGATGTCAGAGGGGACAGTGGAAGAACTTCAAGAAAAAGTTCATCAACTGGAAGAAAGTTTACGAAAAGTAAAGAGTGTTGATGAACTTACCGGACTATACAACAGGAATACATATTATGACCGTGTCAGGTGCAGATTTGAAAATGAACCGGACAGAGAATATGTTATTGTTTGTTTTGATGTCGAGAAATTCAAATTTGTCAATGACAGATTCGGTTTTGTCGAAGGTGACAGACTTCTTAGCTATATAGGCAAGAAATTGCAAGAAAGAGCCGCAAAATACGGTCTTGTAGCCGCAAGGCTTTCGGGTGATGTATTTTCTTTTATGGACTTTGAAGAAAATATTCAGCCGGACGCATTGGGTGCGGAAATTCAAAGTTGGGTAAAGGATTATCCGATTGATTTTGAAATAAGAATGACTGTGGGAATTTACCACGTTAAAACAAAAAATATCCCCGTAAGACTTATGTGCGACAGAGCAAGTTTTGCGTGTGAGTCAATAAAAAACAATTATCTTGTTAATGTTGCGGAATATAATGAAAGTGTGAAAAACTATGTTTTCTCGCAACACGAACTTTTAAACGAAAGTGAAAGGGCATTTGAAAATCACGAATTTAAAGTGTATCTTCAGCCTAAATACGATATACGAACAACAAAGGTAATGGGTGCGGAAAGCCTTGTAAGATGGCAGCATCCCGAAAAAGGTCTTATCTTTCCGAAAGATTTTATTCCGATGTTTGAGCAGAATATGCTTATTACAAAACTTGACGAATATATATGGGAAGAAAGTTGTCGAATTTTACGTGATTATATCGATAAGGGATATACCGCGGTTCCTATATCGGTGAATGTTTCGAGAATGGATATTTATTCTCTTGATTTGTCAAAGATTTTTGTAAATCTTACGGATAAATACAATATTGAGAGAAGATATTTGGAGATAGAAATTACCGAAAGTGCGTTTACAAGTGATGAAGAACAGATTTTGAAAGCTGTTGACGAACTTCGTGAATTGGGTTTTATTGTATTGATGGACGATTTTGGCAGTGGTTATTCATCGCTTAATATGTTGAAAGATATAAGCGTTGATGTACTTAAAATAGATACAAGATTCCTTGAGGCAGGTCGTGACGGAAATACAAAGGGTAAAGAAATTCTTGAATCGGTTATAAAAATGGCAAAGTGGATTGGTTTGGCGGTAATCGCCGAGGGCGTTGAAACGGACGAACAGAAGAATTTCTTGCTTGACAGAGGCTGTAATTATGCACAAGGATTTTATTTTTCAAGAGCGATAGATGAAGAATCTTTCGGAAAATTAATCAGTGACCCAAATAATGTTGCAAGTGAAAATTTGGACAACGTATTTGACAATACGATTGAAATTGAAGAATTGCTTCATTCCGATTTTATGACTGAGGGGCTGCTTAACAATATTTTGGGCGGCGTTGCATTATATTCGCTTAGTAATGACGGAAATAAACTTAATGTTTTAAAAGCAAACGAATTTTATTATTCAATAACTAAGAATTATCCGAAAAATGTTACTGCAGGCGGATATGACGGATTGGAAAATCTTCACCCCGATGACAGAGAAAAGGCAATAAAGGCATTTCGCGAATCTAAAATGGCGGGGAATAAAGGCGTTTCCGTACAAGTCAGAAATGTATTCGGTGAAGATGTTATATGGCTGTCGATTAAAATTTTCTACCTTGCAAGTCGTGAGGATTGTTCAATTTATTATGCGTCTGTTTCGAATAGCAGTGAACAAATGGGTGTTTTGAATAAACTCAATATGCTAAGACGCAGTTTTGAAACGGCACTTGACCTTATTGACGCCATTGCACTTGAGTATTATTTTATAAACAATACCATTGATGTAAAGACAAAACTTGCCGAAGGACATTCCTATATGTTTGGCACTTACATACAAAATGCACTTGAATATATTTTGGACAATAAGATTGTTCATCACGATTCGATGGACGAATACAAAATATTATGTAAGCATTTAAAGAAAAGTGATAAGCCGATTAGTGTTGTGCTTGACCTCTTGTATAAAGAAGATATGTATAATCGTTGTAAAGTTACGGCGAAAACAGTTTATGGAAATGGAAAGAGAATTAAATCGGTTATTGTAATTGAAAGTACAGGATTGGATGTAAAACCATAAAAAAGAGAATGCAGTAGCATTCTCTTTTTTATGTTAATAAATTAATCTAAAATTTCACCGTTTGTACCGATTGTATAAACTTGCCACGGAATGAATTTACCACTGTTTTGCAACGCTGTTTTTGCGGCATACTCAATACCGCCGCAACATGGAACTTCCATACGAACTATCGTAACGCTCTTAATGTTGTTGCTTTCGATAATCGCTTGCAATTTTTCGGTGTAGTCAATATCGTCAAGTTTCGGACAACCGATTAGTGTAATTCTGTTTTTTATAAACTTGTTGTGAAAATTGCCGTAAGCGTATGCACTGCAATCTGCCGCAATAAGAAGATTGGCATTGTCAAAATACGGTGCGTTGACAGGTACAAGCTTGATTTGTACCGGCCATTGTGAAAGTTGGCTTGTTGAAACAGGCGTGCTGGTTTCGGTATTGTGCTTTATAGCCTTTGCCATACTGCCCGGACAGACAAACGCAGACTTTTCTTGTTCTTTTGCTTTCTGCATATTTTGCTTTACCGCATCTTCATCAAATGCGGCGGCTTCACGGGTTTCAAAAGAAATCGCATTAGTCGGACAGGTAGGTAAGCAGTTTCCTAAACCGTCACAGTAATCATCACGCAAAAGCTTTGCCTTACCGTCAACAATCCCTATTGCACCTTCTTGACAGGCATCGGCACAAATACCGCAACCTGTACATTTATCTTCATCTATTTTTATAACTTGTCTTATCATAATAATCCTCCGTTTTAATATGTTTTTTCGACAATCACTATTATAATACAAAAATCAATAAAAGTCCACTATTTTAGTGTAAATTTTAAAGAAATATTATACCATTCCAAAAAGCATATAAATCAACGTTCCGACAACACCACTGCCAAGAATAATTGTAATTGCGTTCGTTTTAAATTTTCTGAGTAAAAACAGCGCCACAAGGAATATACCGAGTTCGACAAAACGAATATCTTTTAACGATGCAGAAAAAATATCGGTTTGGAAAAGTGCGAGCATTAGTATAGATGTGCCTGCAGAGGTTATAAGTGCGACAACAGCGGGACGAAGGGCGGATAAAACCGTCTGAACTCCGCCGACAGTGCGGTATTTATAGTAGAAATACGCGAGTATAAAGCATATGACAAATGACGGAATGATACATCCGAGCGAGCAAAGCAACACACCGCCTATACCGGCGATACGCATACCGACAAATGTTGATGAATTTATGGATATAGGCCCCGGGGTCATTTCCGCAACAGTGATAAGATCGGAAAATTCCTCCATAGTCATAAGGTGGTGTATGTTTACTATTTGTTCCTGAATAAGCGGAATTGCGGCATAACCGCCGCCGACACTGAACAGACCGACTTGTATAAATGAAAAAAATAATTTCAGTAAAAGCATTATCCGACCTCCTTTTTATGTTTCTCTTTTAAAACCGACACCAGTAAATCGAGTAGGCCTATTCCAAGACATACGAGTATGACTATCATAGCACTTACCCCTAAAAAATAAGTACATACAAACGCAATAATCATCATTGCGATATATAAGATTCTATGGGTTTTGAATACGTTTTTCGCAAGATTTATAACAACGTCAAATATAACTGCCGCAACGCCTGCACGCATAACTTGAAGTGCAACGGCTATGTATTTGTTTGTTCGGAATTGGTTATAGAACAGAGATATGATTGAAAGTACAATCATAGGAGGCAATATTGTGCCGAAAACAGCTGAAAGTGAGCCTAAAATCCCTGCCATTCTGTAACCGATTATAACAGACGCGTTGACGGGCAGCGGACCTGGTGCGGACTGAGTTATTGCGGTCACGTCAAGCATTTCGTCCTCATCAAGCCATTGCAGCTCCTCAACAAATTTTTTCTTCATTAATGAAACGATTACAAATCCGCCGCCGAATGTACATGAGCTTAAAACAAACATAGACTTAAATAATGTCCATAATATCCACGCTTTACTTTTTTTCATTATGTAAATTCTCTCCTACTTTATTTTTAACGATTACATTATATCATTCTTTTTTGTGTTTGTAAATTCATAGGTCAGAATAAGATGTTAATAATTTTAAAAAAATTATAAAAAAATATTGTTTTTTGAAATAAAATCTGATAAAATGTAAGGCGGAGTTAATTTTTAAAACAATGGAGTGATACAAATGGCAATTAAAATAGGTATATTGGGATACGGCAATCTTGGCCGCGGTATTGAATGTGCAATCAAGCAAAACGATGATGTTGAGCTTGCTGGTGTATTCACAAGACGTGATCCGTCAACTGTTAAGATTATGACAGAGGGCGTTAAGGTTTATTCGGTTGATGACGCTCCTAAGATGAAGGACGAAATCGATGTTATGATTCTTTGCGGCGGAAGTGCGACAGATCTTCCGAAACAAACACCGGAATATGTTAAGTATTTCAATGTTATAGACAGTTTTGATACACACGCAAAAATTCCTGAACATTTTGCGGCAGTTGACGCAGCTGCAAAGGCTAACGGCAACGTTGGTATAATTTCAGTAGGTTGGGACCCGGGTATGTTCTCACTTAACCGTCTTTATGCAAATGCTATACTTTCAGACGGTAAGGACTATACTTTCTGGGGCAAAGGCGTGAGCCAAGGTCACTCAGACGCTATCAGAAGAATTGACGGAGTTAAGGATGCAAAGCAATATACAGTTCCTGTTGACTCTGCACTTGAGGCAGTAAGAAACGGTGAAAACCCTGAACTTACAACTCGTCAAAAGCATACTCGTGAATGTTATGTTGTAGCAGAAGAAGGTGCAGATAAGGCTCGTATAGAAAATGAAATCAAGACAATGCCTAACTATTTCTCAGATTATGATACAACTGTAAATTTCATTTCAGAAGAAGAATTAAAGGCTAACCACAGCGGTATTCCTCACGGTGGATTTGTTATCAGATGTGGTAAGACAGGTTGGAATGGTGAAAATAGTCACATTATTGAATACAGCCTAAAGCTTGATTCAAACCCTGAATTTACTTCATCAGTGCTTATTGCATATGCAAGAGCCGCATATCGTATGAGCAAAGAAGGACAAAGCGGTTGTAAGACTGTATTTGATGTTGCACCGGCTTACCTTAGCAAACTAAGCGGAGAAGAACTTCGCAAGAATCTTCTATAATAAATAACACAAGCAAAAGCCGTCTTAGGACGGCTTTTTTATCTGAGAGGGAATATGATTTTAGTAATAGCCGAGAAACCGTCATTGGGCAGAGATATTGCGGATGCACTGCCGGGACAGGTTACAGAGAGAAATAACAGATTTATACGAAAAGGCGACTATGCGGTCACATGGGTATTCGGTCATATGCTGAGCCTGAAAGAACCGGAAGATTATGATATGAAATACAAAAAGTGGTCGCTTGACGATTTGCCGATATATTTCGACAGTTGGGAACTCAAAATGGGTGAGGACAGTAATTCAAACAAAAATTACGAAACCAAAGCACAGCGTGTCGGACTTATAGGCGAGTTGCTTGAAGAATCGGAAGCTGTTATACATGCAGGCGATCCCGATGAAGAAGGTCAGCTTTTAATTGATGAAATTCTTAGGTGGTTTGATTATAAAAAGCCTGTTAAAAGACTTAATACCGGTGATACGACACGCGGAGGTCTTGTAAAGGCACTGTCACATATGACGGATAACAATGACAGCTTAAATGAGGGGTGGTCGGCATATGCGAGAAGTGTCGCAGACCTTATGATCGGCGTCAATATGAGCCGCTTTTTTACATGCTCAAATTCCGGTGTTTTGCTTGCGGTCGGTCGTGTTCAGACACCGACTTTGGGACTTGTCGTAAAACGTGATATGCAGATTGAGGGACATATAAAGACTGTATATTATGATATTTTTGCCGATGTAAATGTTGAAACGGCTGACGGAAATAAAACCGTTACCGCAAAATATACAAAGAAAAAACAAAAGGGTACTGAAAATAAGCAAATAACTGAGCTTGACGAGGCGGAAAAGATAAAAAATGGCCTTATAAACAAACGGTTTGACAATATTAAAATCGAAAAGAAAGTCGTAAATGAAGATCCGCCGTTGCCATTTAACCTTGTAAAATTGCAAAGTTATTGTAGCAGCCACTTTGGGTATAACCCTGCCGATGTTATGGATATTACGCAGTCGCTTCGTGAAACTCACAAGGCGATAACGTATAATCGTTCGGATTGTCAGTATCTGTCGGAGGAACATTTTAAAGAGGCACCTAAAACGTTGGCACAAGTTGTGCAGAATATTAAGTTCAAGCCGAGTGAACTTGATCCGACAATTCATTCAAAGTGTTTTAACGATAAAAACATAACTGCACATTTTGCTATAATTCCGACAAATAACAAGGTTGATTTGAACAAGCTTACCGAACGTGAGAAAAATGTATATCTTGCGGTGTGTAAATATTATATGGCACAATTTTTGCCTAAGGCTGTTAAAGAAAAAACTAAAATGACGATTGAACTTGACGGAGAATATACGCTTGTGGCATATTCGACAGTCGTTTTGAAAAAAGGATATACGGCGATATTCAAGGATATAAAAGCCGAAGAAGTTACGGAACTTAGCTCTATTGCGGACGGTATGTATTCGGGAACTGCGATTGATGCACGGTTTGAGGAAAAAGAAACAAAGCCGCCGTCACGATACACAAAGGCGACCTTGAACGAGGATATGACAAGGATTGCGAAGTATGTAACTGATCCCGAAGTAAAGAAAATGCTTTTGGAAAAGGATAAGGATAAAAAAGGCGAAAACGGCTCAATCGGAACTTCCGCAACGCGAAGTACGATTATCGACAGCCTTATAACAAAAGGCTATGTTGCCGAAGACGGAAAACGGCTTATTTCAACGGAGCTTGGACGTGAACTGTACCGCATATTGCCCGATGAAATCAAGAAAGCTGATATGACGGCAAAATGGTGGGCGATACAAGAAGATATTCGTTCCGGCGATAAGACGTATAAATCGCTTACGGACAATGTGCTTGATACGATAAAAACGGTAATTTCCAATTCATATCCTGCGGTAAATCAAGCCGTTATGACAAAGGCGGTAACGGAAAAATATCACGAAGTAATCGGAACTTGTCCGCTTTGCGGCGGTAACGTTATAGAGGGAACAAGGGGATTTGGGTGCAGTAATTGGCGTGAGCCGATGAACTGTAAATTCACTGTTTGGAAAAATCAAACAAAAGGTATGTTCTCAAATGTCACAATAACTTTGCCTATGGCTAAAAAATTGCTTGCGGGTAAAAGTGTTAGAATGAAAAAACTGTTGAAGAACGACGGCACGACATTTGACGCTGATGTTGAATTAAAAGTAGATAAAGAATCGCAATATCCCGTACAATTTGTTTTTGCACCGCCGAAACCGCTCGGAAAATGTCCGAAGTGTAACGGTGATGTTGTGGAAAGTATGAAAGCATTTTCGTGCAATAATAACTGCGGATTTATTATATGGAAGAAATCCGATAGGGGATTATTTAAGAAAACAACGATAACTCAAACAATGGTCAAAAAATGGCTTGCGGGTGACAAGGTGCGATGTAATAAGCTTATGGGTAAAAACGATACGGAATTCAAAGCGGACGTAACTATGAAATATAACCCCGACAGCGTGTATAACGCACCCGATTTTACATTAGAATTTGTGAATGACGAGAAAAAAGACGTATCTCAATAAAATGAGATACGTCTTTTGTTTTAAACTAAAACAGAATGACCGCATTTTTTGATAATTCTTTGGTTAAGCTCAGTTGCAAAATTGTTCATAACATTTTTGTTTGACGCACAAACCGATGTTTTAGCACCTGATTTTAATGTTATTTCCAATTTGTGATTAGAACCGGCATATAAAAACAACAAAGGTAAAATTATTGTATAGCAAGTTAGAATTGCCAAACATATATGATACCAAGTAAATACTTTTTTGATGTGCATAGCGGCTATATCGTCATATCTGACAATAGGCATTTTGTTTGCTTTTTTAGGGAATGTCTTGACTTCCATACAATCATTCTTTGCAAGAATGGTATATTGAATGTAGGTAACAATTAAAGCGAAACGCATACCTTTTGTGGTTGAAAAAGTGTATTCGGTATAGTCGTCGCTGTTGTCAACGGCTGCGTCGGAAACTGTGGGTTGTTCATAGTTTAAATCTTGTGTGCTCATTATAAATTCCTTCTTTCATTTGTATTGAATTTATAATACCATATTTAAGGATTTTAGTAATGGACCTGTGGTGATAAAATAAACCCCATCTATAAAACAGATGGGGTTTTAGATTATTTCAATGCGTCTTCGATTGCGTTAAGTTCGTCTTGCGTGAAGTCAAGATTATTTAGTGAGTTGACATTCTCAATAATTTGAGAAGCTTTTGATGCACCAAGAAGAACACTTGTAAGTTTGCCGCCTCTCAAGTTCCATGCACAAGCCATTTGAGCAAGTGACTGACCTCTGTTTTCGGCAATCTTATTTAGCTTAACAATCTTTTCGATTTTATCGGCTGTAATGCCCTCTTTTGTAAGGAACGGAGAACTTTTTGCGGCTCTTGAGTCGGCAGGAATACCGTTTATGTATTTATTTGTAAGAAGTCCCTGTGCAAGCGGACAGAATGAGATTGAACCTATACCCTCGTCTTTTAGAACGTCCTGCAAGCCGTTTTCAATCCAGCGTTCAAACATATTGTAACGTGGTTGATGAATAACAAGCGGAGTGCCAAGTGACTTCATAATTTCAGCCATTTGCTTTGTTTGTTCTGCGTTGTAGTTTGAAATACCTACATAAAGTGCCTTACCGCTTCTTACGATATGGTCAAGTGCCGACGCTGTTTCCTCCATAGGGGTGTCAGGATCGGGACGGTGATGATAGAAAATATCAACATATTCAAGTCCCATACGCTTTAAGCTCTGATCAAGACTTGCGATAAGGTATTTTCTTGAACCGTGATCACCGTAAGGTCCGTCCCACATACTGTAGCCTGCTTTTGTTGAGATGATTAATTCATCACGATACGGCGCAAGTTCGTTTTTCAAAACCTTACCGAAATTTTCTTCGGCACTGCCCGGATACGGACCGTAATTGTTTGCAAGGTCGAAGTGAGTAATGCCAAGGTTGAAAGCTGTTGTAAGCAAATCAACCATATTGTCATAACTGTCGTTACTGCCGAAATTGTGCCACAAACCAAGCGAAAAAGCAGGGAGTAACAGACCGCTCTTTCCGCAACGGTTATATTTCATTGTTTCATATCTTTCTTTGTTTGCAATATACATTTTCAAAATCCTTTCTTATTTTATATGTTGATTTTTGCGGAGTTTCTTGCAATAATGTTTTGTTCGATTATCGAAGAAACAGCACTTTTTTTATTAATTAAATCCATCAGCATTGAAAAACAACGCTTTGCCAATTCGTCGATGTTTTGACTTACTGTAGTGACCGATGGGATAAAGTACGCAGATGAAAGCGAATCGTCAAAACCTGTGATTTGCATATCGTTTGGAATGTTAATTCCGTTTTCATGTGCAGCACTTATAATTCCTTGTGCAATTAAATCGTTGGACGTAATAATTACATCGGGGAGTGAGGTTATAATTTTCTTTGTGAACAGTCTTCTTGCGGTTTTCAGTTTGTCGCCGTGCAGGCTTTCTTCTAAAAATATCACCGAAGTTGTGTCGCTGTATTTTTTTAATGCATCGGTATATCCGTTGTATCTGTTCAAAAGATTGCTTTGACCGGTCGGAGTTTCACCAACATACATAAATTTTCTGCAACCCGATTTATAAAGTGAATCAACCATTTCTTGAACGGTTTCCCTGTTGTTGAAAGTAACAGACGGAATATTGTCGACTGTTCGGTCGCCTGTAACTATAGGAATAGATTGTGCGGCAATGCTTTGAATAAGCGGAATGTCGGAGTTGTCACCGATAAAAATAATACCGTCAATACGTCGCTCCAAAAGTGCTTTTATACTGTCCTTCTCTGCTTTTAAATTGTGTCCGCTTTCGGTAAAAAGTACGGTATAGTCAGACATACGAGCGTATTTGAGTATCGCTGACGCACACGTTGCGTAAAATTCACCTGAAATGTCGGGGAATACAACGCCTATACTTTTGCTTTTTTCACAACGCAGACTTCTTGCAGTTGTGTTGGGTGTGTAATGCAGTTCTTTTACGGCGTTTTTTACGCGTTTGCAAGTATCGTCCGAAATTGAAGGATTACCTGAAAGTACGCGTGAAACGGTTGAAGGCGATACTTTTGCGAGTTTTGCCACATCTTTTATTGTTACTTTTTGCAATATTTCACCTCCTGTGCAATCGTTTGCGTAAATAGGCGTTTAAAATGCACAGATTAAATTTTATATCTGTGCAATCGTTTGCATAAATAATATCATATGATTTCTAAATTGTCAACAGTTTTTATGAAGGTGTATATTTTTAGAATATATCGTTAATCATTTAAAATGGTTAATATTTTCACAATATTTATCAAATATTGTGAAAATGAAACAATCAGATATATTTTAAAAATAATTACAAAAATACTTGATTTAATAGAAAATGGGTGATATAATGACAACAACATTTATAAGAAAAATAATGAAAGGAAAGAAAATAATGCAAAAGGAAACTAAGAAAGAAAGATTTGACAGAATTTCAGAGGCAAGAAAAATTAAAATACTTGACGGAATTCGCCTGCTTGAAAACTGCTCAAACAAATCAAATTACGAATACACAAATGATGAAATAGAAAACATATTTGCAGACATTGAAAAAGCCTTACATTCGGCAAAAGCAAAATTTACGGCAGATACAAAGCAACAACGTATAGATATGTTTAAATCTGAGTTTGAAAGAGAATATACGTGGCTTAACGGATTTATGAGAAATGTTTACAGATTTGCAGATAAAGAGGCTATGATTTCTCCCGAAACAAAGACTGCTTGGACATATTCTGAACTTAATTCAGAAGCAAACCGTTTTTCAAATGCAATTTTGGACGCCGGAATAATAAAAGGCGGAGTAGTGATGTTCCAACTTTTGAATTGCCCGGAATTTGCGTTTGCATATATCGCTTGTCATAAAACAGGTACAGTAAGTTGTCCGATAAATTTCAGATTGTCAGCCGGTGAAATTGCAATAACTATTGAGGACAGCAGACCGACAGTATTTATATATGAATCAATCAACAAAGACGCTGTTGAACAGGCGCTAAAACTTTCAAAATTCACACCGAAAGTGATAATTATGGTGGACGAAGAAGGAGTGGCACCTATACCGGGTACGGTAAAATATTCGGATTTTGTGAAGAATGCATCGGCAGAAAATCCGAATTTGAATTGGAAACTTTCTATATATGATGAAACGACAAGACTTTATACATCGGGAACAACAGGCAGACCAAAAGGTGTTTGTATAACAAGTATAAACGAAGTTCTTTCTGCTCATGATGTTATGATACATTTCCCGTTTTCGTCAGAGGATAAGTCTATGAATACAACGCCTTGGTTCCACAGAGGCGGTTTGCATTCGGGCGGTCTTACACCGACATTTTATGCAGGTGGATGTGTTACGATAATGCGTAAATTTGACGCGGCTTTGACGCTTAAATATGTGGAAGATTATAAGCTTTCGTTCATAATCGGTGTACCGGCTGTTTTGGAACGTCTTACGGAGGCTCAGGAGAGAAACGGCAGAGATTTGAGTACACTTCACGGTATCGTTACAATGGGTTCGCCGCTTGAACGTGCGGCTTGTATGCGTTATCAGAGAGTGCTTACACCGAGAATATTCAACGGCTACGGAACAACCGAAACTTTCTGGAATACATTTCTTAGACCGAACGATTTACCTGAAATGGCGGGTACAGCGGGCAGAGCTTGTACTGATGATGACGTTCGAGTAGTAAAGGTATTTGAGGACAGACGTGCCGAACCTCACGAAATTGTTGCTAAAGATAATTGCGAAGTGGGTGAAGTGATTATCCGCTCACACGCAAAATCAGCGTATTTCTACTATAATAATGAGGGTGAAACGGAGCGTAAATTCCATAACGGATATTTGTACACAAACGACCTCGGTACTTGGGACGAAAATCATTTTATTACTATTGCCGGAAGAAAAGACGATATGATTATTTCACAGGGTGAAAATATTTATCCTACGCAGATTGAAGAAGTGCTTAATTCACATCCGAAAGTTGCGGACAGTATCGTTACCGCCGTTCCGGATAAAGCACACGGCGAAATTGTTACGGCATATGTCGTAAAAGCAGATGAATCGCTTACTGTTGACGAACTTGAAGAATTTTGTAAAAACAGTCCTATGATTTCAAACTATAAACGTCCGAGATATTATAGATTTACAGCAACTATACCGACAAACGTTACGGGTAAGAAACTTCATTATAAAATTAAGGAAATGGCAAAGAATGATCTTATAAACGGACTTTTAATTCGTGCATAAAATAAGGGTGGTGTAATACCACCTTTATTTTTTTCGGCAATTTACAATTTGTTTACAAAACATCAAACAATATTGTAATTTAGTGGTATATGTTGTATTATATAACATAGGGGGAGAAAGGACTAATATACAATATGTATACAATTTTGCAAGAAGAAAAGAATATTGAGGGAGTGGTAAAGACTACATACGGCATCAAATGTGAGGAAATGGCTGTTAATGACGTGTCACCAAATAAAAAAGAGGTGACAGAATTAATCGACAGACTGAACAAATACGAATTGTCACTCTGTCATCTGCAAGATGTAATTGAAGATTTTATCTAACAGAAAAAGCAAGTATTGTTTGTAGCAGTAGCTTGCTTTTTTTGTAACTTAGATATTAAAATCGGAGCTGTTTTTACTCAAAACACTAAAAAGTATACCGCTCATTGACGGAAACAGAAATGTATGATACAATTCAATATAGATTTCTTGTATCGCATAACGTCACATTCTGTCAGAAAAGCTAGCTGACAAATAAAACTGAGAAAGGGATTTGTTTAATGATGGATACAACTATAATTTATAACGATTACCTTTCGGGCGATGCAAAGGCTCTTGAAAGGCTTATGGAGATTTACGGTGACAAGCTGACGCTGTACATAAACGGATATATAAAAAATCTCCACGATTCGGAGGACTTGTTGATAGAAGTTTTTGCATATCTGATCAGCAAACGACCGAATATTAAAAGCAGTTTTGAAAGTTACATATATAAAGCGGCTCGAAATCATGCACTGATGTTTTTGAGAAAGGCAAAAAGACATATAATTCTTACAGAGGAGGAAATGAATTTTTGCATAGAAAATACATTTGAAGATGAAGTGTGCATTGCGGAGCGAAACAAGCGGATTTATGACTGTATGGAATATTTGCCGTCCGCTCAAAAAGAGGCTCTTTATCTTGTATACATTGAGGGGATGAGTTACAAAGAAGCCGCTGCTGTTTTAAGAAAGTCGGTAAAACAGATTGATAAGCTGTTGCAACTCGGCAAAAAGAAATTAAGACCTTTACTTGAAACGGAGGGGATAAAAAGTGCGTTCAACGACTGAAAGAATAAAACTGGCGAAAAAACAGGCTGATGAAATAAAAAAACAGCGCAATGAAAAAAGACATAGACTGGCGGTCATCTCGTGCTATTCGTTTGGCATTGCTTTAATCGTAGTTATATCGGCACTTGTATGTAATTTGAATTTTACGGGATTTGAGCAGATGCCGATGCGTGACACAGCCAGTATTTTTGCAAATAAAGGTTTTTTTGGTTATGTTGTTGTAGGAATTTTGGCATTTTTACTTGGCATTTCGGTAACTTTGATGTGTGACATTCTTCACAAAAGAAATAAAGAGAGGAATGAGGAAAATGACAGAACTGACAGATAATCTTTTACAGCTTTTCTGCGTTTTTATCTGCGGATGCTGCTCCTGTATTTCGGCAATACGAAACAGAAGTTACAATCGCCTTTTGGTATTGCTTTTTTACCTGAGTTTCGGAATGGGGCTTGCCTATTGGGTACTGTACCTTATATTGTTAGGCACTTCTCCGCTTGTGTTCTGTGTTTCGGAACTGAGCTGGACGGCATCGTATATTTTTCTTACTTTACGTCTTTATGCAGATGTACCGAAAGAAAAACATAAAAAGAAAGCGATATTTTGGATTTTACCGTTGTTTTCTCTGGGTATGGGTATTTTCTTTTGTTTACGAGGAAGTTATTTTGAGAACATCTTAATGGGCACAGCAATGGGAATATTGGGCTTTTATGCGGTAAAAGGTATATATTTTGCAAAAATTCAAAAACAGACTGGTAAGCTGTGGATTTTTGCGGCGGCTTTGATTTTTTATGCGGCAGAATATCTTTTGTGGGGGTCTTCGTATTTTATTACGGAAAACACCTTTATAAATCCATATTATTTGGTTGACATATTTATAATGAATCCGGCTCTTATTCTGATAGCCGTTGCACAGAACAGGGAGGAAAAGCTATGCCGTACAATATAGAAAATATATTTATATGCCTTGCGGCTCCGTTTTTGCTTGCCGCACTCGGTACAAATACCGGCAACAGAAAAAATTACATTTTTATAGTTCTCGGATTTGTCTGCTGTATTATATCCGCCTATTTGAATACATTTTTTTCGGTGCTTTACGGTGCACAGGAAACATCTGCTGTATTGGAAATATCACCTGTTATAGAGGAAACGGTAAAACTCATTCCTCTTTTGTTTGGTTTGATTGTTTTTGAACTTCAACCGCATGAAGGGGATAATATTATTTTTAATATTGCGGTGGGATTTGCCACCTTTGAAAATATCTGTTACCTTTTGGAACACGGAACAGGTAATTTGTTTTATTTATTAGTGCGAGGTTTTTCAACCGGAGCTATGCACATTACATGTGCCTTTATAATCGGGTACGGACTTAGAGTATTCCGCCGACCTGCTGCGTTAAAGGCATCCGGCATTTTTGCACTGTTGTGCGTCGCGATTACATTTCACGCTATGTTTAATATGATTATGAAAACTGAAGGCTTAATAAAGCAATTTGGATATGCGGTTCCGATTGTTTCTTGTCTTATTCTGTTTCTGCTGAAATACCGTTTTAGAAAAATAACTGATTTAAAATAACTCTGTTTTATTCAGACCGGAAAAAAATCCGGTCTTTTTTGTTTTTTAGGGGGAATTTTTATATTTTCAAGCACCTATATAATAAAAGGGTTGATTGAGGAGGTGTGTGAATTGAAATCTAATGCGGAAAGAATGAATTTAGTTTTCGCACGTGCGAAAAAGATAAAACATTGCAGGGAGATAAAAAAGCTGAATTTCTGCAAAGTGGCAACCGCCCTGCTTTCCGTTCTTTTGCTGTGCTGCACCGCATTATTTCCGACATCGTACAAAAGTGCGGCGGTTGCCGGTTACTGCGGTGCAATTCTGCTGATTGACGGAATGTGCGGATATGTGCTGACAGCAGTTGTGACTTTTATAATAGCAACGGTGTTTACCGTAATTTGTATCAAAATAAAAAACAGGAGGGACAGAAAATGAGCAAAAAAATAGTGTCGGTGATATTATCACTTTGCATCATAGTTTGTGCGCTGTCGATGAATATTCTTGCGGCGCCCGAGCAAAACGAAACACTTACCTTTAACGGCGGTAAAACGCTTCTTCTGCAAAACGATTATATAAGCTTTTATTTCTACGATTTGCAGTATCAAACCTGTACGGCAACGGTTCCGAGGGCAATCGCAAAGGAAACAGGCGAGGTTTTTACACAGGATATTCAAGCCCCAGACTGCCAACTTAATGTTTATACCGGCGGGGGAAATAAGAAGAAAATTCATCCGTATGTCACACTGCAAAAAGCGGAGTTTGTGTCAGAAACACCGAACGGAAAAAATACCGCAATTAAGGCAGAATACAACATGGAAATGGTTCTGAACGATATTCCCGGAACTCCGTACGGCACAATAATACCGGCAAAAGCAACGGTTTATCACGAGCTTGTATGTCTTGACAAAAAGGATAAAACGGCTTGGGGCGTTTTGACAACCGTCAGTGAAATACAAATGAGCAGAGATGATTTCCCCGAACATGATTTGTACTTTGAGTGGCGGTATGTGATGAACAATTTTACCGGAATGGGTCACAGTGAAACCGCAAACAGCTCCGGAGGCCCGGCGATTAAGATGGATCGCACAACAGTAACCGAAAGCGGCGAAAGAACGGCGAAAAGTTCGGTTGTAACAGGCAAAATCGACGATATGTCAACAAAGCACGTTCCAAAAGGGTATACCTTGTGGGGCGATGTAGACGGCGTTTATGTTAATGAAATTTACACAGATGCATATCCGTGGGCAAATCCGTTTGTCGGTCTGTCCGATTACTACGATAAGTTCGATATTGTGTACTGCGGAGATTCTCCGCTGCGTGTAAGCTTGCCACAGACAGTTACAGTGAAGCCGAACGATTTTCCTGTTCTTACATGGGTGGAAAGCAAAAGCTACTGTGGCTTTGACCTTGACGCAAATACCGAAATGTCGGTCGGTGCGCAGTATCTGTGGGGTTATCGTAATCTGAAAACACTGAGCGAGGAGCTTCCGACAAAACCTGACGAAATATCATCAAGTTTTTCCGCAAAGCGTCTTGCGGTATTTGAGTCAAACGGTGCAATTACCGTTGAATATGTCTCAGATGACGCCACACTTGAAAGTTTAAAAAAGAAATATAATGCGTCTCCTGTTGCACAAATAGCCGGCGAGTATAAAAGCACAAACGGTTCTTCTTTTGAATTTACCGGCGGAGCGGCAACGCTTTCTCCGTCTGTGACGGCAACGTGGGACGAAAATAATGGCGGAAAGTTGATTGTTTACAAAGACGGACGAATCGAACAGCACGGCGTTAATTTGAACGCTCCGTCATTTAAATTCTATCAGCCGCGAAACGGTGCGAAAGACTCTTTGAAAATTACAATGTCAAAAGAAGGTCTTTCGTTTGATATTGAACCCGACAAAAACGACGCGGTGATTTTTGTCGATATTCCGTATGCAACGACAAAGTTGGAAAAAGCAACCGCTGATGCGGACGGCAACCTTGTTTTTAACGGTGAAATCGGATTCAAAACAGTATTTGACGGTGCTGAATTTTCGGTTGAAAAGTTGGGTTACGGTTTAGAAGAAAAGACAGTAAACGGCAAAAAGAAATATGAATTTAAGGTAAACGGCGTAAAAGCAAAAGGCAGCTTTGACACCGCCAAGATGATGGCGTTGGAGCTTGCCAAGGTTGAGGGGGAAGTAAACACCTTTAAGGGCGAGGAACGGTATGCCTTCAGCCTTGAACTGAATGCCTTTGACCTGTTTGAAACCGAGGCGGCACTTGCTCTTGAACGTAGCAATAACGGCGCTCTTATCCCTGACGAGTTATGGTTTTATGTAAAATCATCACCCGGAATTGTACTTGTTCCGCCTGTTCCGATAGGACAGCTTAACGGCGGCGGTGCCGGTTTTAAGGATCTTGCCGCAACGGTAAATGGCAATTATCTTGCCATTCCTCCTATTAAATTACGCGGTGCATTGACGGGAACATATCTGCATCTTATTGAAGGAACAGGTAACATTATTATAGGACCGAGCGAGATTTCGCTAAAAGCAACCGATGTTAATCTTGTAGGTGCAGGGGCGACAACGCAGATTGTCGACAGCTTCGGCTATTCCTTAAAATTAAACGGACAGGAACGCAGTTATAAAGGTAATACATATGAAGGCATTTATTTCGGCGGCTCAAAGGAGCTTGCATTAAATCTGCCGAGTAAACAGATAGACGTTATAACGTTTGATTCTTCTATTGAATTGGGTGCTTTCGGCGGAGTGAACAACAGCAAGGATTATCTGTATCTTGCAATCGGTGCAAACGGTACGGTTGCAGGCAGAGTTCAGATTCCGAAAAGTAGTCCCGTCCTTGCCGGCAAAGGGTTTAACGTCGGAAATATTAATCTGATCGTAGGCGGTCAGACGGCATTCCCAATCAGAAACGTAACAGTTGAGGAGGGTATGAAGCAAGCCTTCCAAAATGTCGATGTGTACCTTGGCGTGGTGGCTGAGGTGGGCGGTTGGTTAGCCAGCGCGCGAGCATGGGTACTTGTGCCAAAAATCGTAGAGACCGACTTCCGCAAAGGCGGCGGCTGGGATATTGAGTTTAAGATGTTAGGCTATATGCCTGAATGGAACTGGGCGGATAAAGGTGTGTCACCGGTTGTAAGTATGCTTGCGGAAGACAGCGATGCGAATTTTGCGGCGGTGCGTGATGAGAACTTTGTGCTTGCAAACACCGGCGTGAGTCGGACGGAAATCTCAGCAAGTGCCGGTACAGACGAAGCGCCGTATATCGTACTTGCCTTTGACGGAAATCTAACCGAGGAGCAGATCAAAGACAACCTAAAGATTTTCAATGACAGAAACGCTGAGCTTAATATCGACTGGATGACTGACGACAGTCAGTTTAATCCTGACGAAGATGTCAGCGCGACAACTATTGCAGATATGGAAAAAACAAACGCTGACGGCAAAAAATATCGTCTGGCTCTTCTGCGACTTAAAGAAGGCGGCAAGTATATCGTTGATGCAGGAGGGTTGACATTTACCGATGAAAAGGCATTTTCTGTTGAGCCGTTTGAGAAGTTGGCTCTGACACTGACTGACAATCAAATTTCCGGTAAGGTGAAGTATGCCGTGGATAATACGCCTTACGTTATCCGCACTTATTTTTCAAACGAAGAAGGCGGAGCGGACTATATGATTTCAGAACAGGAAATCAGTGATACCTCAAATATTGAACTTTCCGTTCCTACATCGGGTGCGATAGCACCGACAGGTGAATATTATGTAACAGCCTTTCTTATGACGAAAAAGCAAGCAGATCTTAACGGTGACGGTAAGGAGGAAGACGCACTTATTGCTATTGATAATCAAGCGTTTAATACAAAAGTTGCATATACCAATGTAAACGAACCGTCCGCACCGACAGATGTTACTCTGCAAACGTCAGGAAATGAGGTAATGCGTGCGGAGTGGAATGCGTCAGACAATGTTGACGGTTATAATGTGAGAATTTATGAGGAAAAAGACGGCGAATGGACAGACACAGGATTTGGATATGATTTGGATAAAAACACGACAGCGGTTGATATGGCACTAACTGTCGGAGGAAACGGCGTTCGTGTAAATGAAAACGGAAATACCGCGGAGTCTGTTCCTGCCGAGAATTTGTTGCCTGATAAGACATATAAAGTCGGTGTTCGTGCATACAAAAAATCGGAAAACGGAAAGTATTACAGTAAGGAAACCGAATCTACAGGCGAATTTCTTCCTAAATATACACCGATGGATATAGCACTTTTGATGAACGGTAACGAATGCACTGCCGATGAAAACAGTGTTTATCATGCGTATATTGGCGGCGGTGACAATACTTTGTCTGTAAGCGGATCGGACGCTGATGCGACATTTAAACTGACAAGAATGGACACAAATGACCAAATACCAAACGAAAACGGTGAAAACACCTTTGCAATTCCGGAATTTGAGGGAAGTTTGATGTTCAAGATTGACGGTATTTCCGGCAAGGATGTAACAAGTGTATTCCTACTTATTAATATGGATAAAGAACCGCCTGTTCTGACGCTTTCATCTGATATATTTTATGCAGACAATGAAAGCGGCGATTATACGATAACAGGAATATCAGATGCGGGTAGCAGAATTATGTACGGCGATAATGAAGAAGTTGTTGCAGGCAGTGACGGTAAGTTTGCTGTTTCGGGAAACCTTGATGAAAGTCAAACAAGCAGTGTTATTATGCTTTGTGCACAGGATTTTGCCGAAAATACTTCAATACCACAGACTGCACTTGTTATAAAGAAAATATCGAACACCGTAACGGTAAATGACAGCTATGCGGAGAATTCGGGTAGCGGAGAGTATTCAGAGGGCGAAACGGTAACGATCAAGGCCGGCGAACGCAGCGGATATAAATTCAGCGGTTGGACGACAGACGACAGTGTACAGTTTGCGGACAGCAAGTCGGCGGAAACAACATTTACAATGCCGAGTAAAGCCGTAACCGTAACCGCTAACTGGACGAAATCAAGTGGCGGTAACGGAGGCGGAGGCGGCAATGTACGTTATACCGTTTCATTTGAAACAAACGGCGGTAATGATATTGCAAGCAAAACCGTTACGAGAAACAGTGTTATAAAAGAGCCGGAAACACCGATAAAGGACGGATTTGACTTTGAGGGCTGGTATACCGATAAGGGACTCAAAACAAAATATGATTTTACTGAAAAGGTAACAAAGAACTTCACGCTATATGCAAAATGGACGGAAAAGGATAACGGTGAATGGAAAAATCCGTTTACCGATGTTAAGGAAAAAGACTGGTTTTACGATTCGGTGAAATACGCGTATGAAAATGACTTGATGAAGGGCATATCAAACACAGAATTTGCACCGGACAGTGATGTTACCAGAGCAATGTTTGTGACGGTTATCTATCGTATGGAAAATGAGCCACAGACGGGAAAATGTGCTTTTACTGATGTTGAAAGCGGTAGCTATTACGAAAATGCAGTTGCTTGGGCGAATGAAAACGGCATTGTTTCGGGTATTTCTGAAGAGTGTTTTGCTCCGAACGAGCCAATTACACGTGAACAGATGGCGGCTATTATCTATCGTTATGCAGCGTTTAAAGGATATGACATAACTACAAGCAGCAGCACATCTTATACGGATAACGATAATATTTCGGATTATGCAAAGAATGCTGTAATATGGGCGGCTGAAAAGTCCGTTATGACAGGTAATACAGACGGAAGCTTTGCACCGAAAGCAAACACGACAAGAGCACAGGTTGCGTCAGTATTTATGCGTATGGTTGAAAACATAAAATAAAATATTGAAATTTCTCTAATAAATAATGAGAAAAAAACCGCTCGGAATATGGGTGAAATGCCTTTATTGACGAGTGGTTTTTTATTTGCAGTAAATTTACAAAGTAGTTGGATTGCCTGATACCGGAAAATCCTTATACTGAAAAAACAATAAAAAAACCGAGTGACATACAAAAACTTTAAAGTTCTGTAAGAACACTCGGTATGGTGCAGATGAAGGGACTTGAACCCCCACGTCGGTGACACTAGATCCTAAGTCTAGCGCGTCTGCCAATTCCGCCACATCTGCAAACAACATAATGAATTATATCAGATACACATACATTTGTCAACACTTTTTTTGAAAAATTTTTATAAAAATATTTTTCAGATAAAAATTTTAGTGAAATTGTAAAAAAGGACTGTACAAAATTTAATTGTTATAGTATAATTATATTATTAATGATTAGCGATCATCAAGCTAAGAGAGAGAGGAGAAAAGAAAATGGAGAAAAGAAAAAAATTGCTGTCTGCGATACTTTCTGTATCAATGATTGCAAGTGCGTTCACTGCATTGCCTTTATCAGCAAGTGCAGAGGGTGAACAAAATTCCGGTGAAGAAGTTACTGCGACTGTTTCACCGAGTACAACGGCTGGAGTTACGACAACAGGTGAACCTGTTGCAACAGCGACAACTGAAGTTGAGTCTACAGACGAACCCGCTACAGCTGCAACTCCGGAGGCGGCAGGCGTTGTTTACGAAGACCAAAAAATCAAAATTACAAATGCTAAAGCTGACAAAGTAACAATCGTAATTTCAAAGTATTACGATAACAAAACTTTAGCAGGCGTAGAACTAAAGGAAAATGTTACACTTGAAAACGGTAGCGGTGAAGTTGCTTACGATTTACAAGGTAAAGCGGCTAAAATTATGGTTTGGGATGATATAAAGACAATGACACCTTTATTTGCAACAACAAGTGTTGAAGGTACTGTTGATCCGGCACCTACTCTAAAGCCGACTGCACCTACAAGCCAGCCGGAAACAACACCGACGGCTGAGCCTACTGCAACACCGACAGTTAAGCCTACAGAAGTACCGAGAGAATATACAGAGATATATACTCAGGATTATGAAGATGTAGCAGATACAACTGCATTAAAGAATATTTGGGCATCAGCAAGCTATGCAGACGGTATTACTTTGGGTACAGATAATACTAAATATGCACAGTACACTGACGCAGATAAGAATACAAGAAGTGCAACATCGGCATTTGATGTTGATTTGTCTTCTCAAGATAAGTATGCGGTAGAATTTGACCTTGCATTAACTAAGTCAAGCAAAGATGATGTACAATTTGTTGTAGCATCAGGAACTATGCCGACTGCAAACACAGGTATGACTTCAAATTATATCTTCAAGATAAATATGGCAGGTAATTCTAATAACTGTAAGATTAATGACGTTGACGCGGCAACCGTAACTCTTACAGACGCAGCTTGGTACCACTATACAATATTGGTTGACAAGAACGAAGGCTTGGCAACTGTCAATATCACAGATAAGAGCGGCGAAAAGGTTGTAGACAAGTTGATTGTTCCTACAAACGGCGTTAATGATAAGATTACAGGTATCTTATTCTTGTCAGGACGTTATCATAGTGTTATGAAGTTGGATAACATTGTTGTTCGTACAACAGATAAGTATGATGAGTTTGGTCAAAAGGCAGAAGAAACTCTATCAAAAGTTGAATTTGCTTCTGAACTTAATACTACAATTAACCAGCCTAATGAAGGCGAGCCTGTACATAAGCCTATTGCAATTAAGGCAACAGGTATATATGGCGGCGACCTAACAAACAAGGAAGGTCTTAATGTAGAATGGACAGTTACAGGTCTTGATAACGAGGACGGCTATATTTCACTTACAAAGGCAGAAGGTACAGGTGAGGGTACTGACGGTGATAGCCCTAACGGAAATACCACTGCTTACTTTAATGTAAGAAACGGTGTTTCAAACTGGTTCGGTAAGGTTACTGCAAAGGTAACATATCTTGATGAATCATTTGAAATATCTACTCCGTTTGCCGTAATCGGTGCGAGCGGTTCAACTAATATAGCTCCGGATGCCGGTTATCCTGAAAACATGAGTTCATATGACGATTCTCTTGTAGGATACACAGCTACATCAAATGCAATCAATTCAAAGGATCTTGTTCTTAACGGCTGGTCAATATACGGTTCAAACGGTGTAAGAACTCTAACACTTAAGAAGGATGAAGATAATACAAAGTATCTTCAATTTGCATCAAACGGTGGCGGCGGTTCAACTGTCGGTGTATATCAACTTGCAGAACAAGCGTCACAATATATCGTTGATATGAAGGTTAGATTTACGGGCGGTGCAATGGCATTCGGTCACTACGGTAATACACCGAATAATGCAACTAATAATCCTAACTGGACAGTATCATACGGAAGTGGTGCTTTGACGGTTGGCACTCAGTCAATTTCAGGTGTCAACAGTGAAGATTGGTACAGAGTAATTGTTTCTGCAGATGAAAGCGTAGGAACTTACTGGGTTAAGGTATATAATGACGCAGGTACTCTTGTAGGCGAAACAACAGCTGAAGCTATGAGTTCTACATATACAGAAACACAGAAATATTTCTGTTTCCAAGGTACATATCCTGTAGATTTGGCAAGCTTCAAAATTTACACACCTACAGCCTCAACAATGACTGTAAATACTGAGGCAGAAACTATCCAGGTTCCTGAAACAGGTGCAAACAGTGCAACAGCAGAACTAACTGCTATAGTTAAGGATACAGACGGATATAATATCTCAGGTGCCGTTACTTGGTCACTTGCTGATGAATACACAGGTGTAAGCATTGCAAGCAAGGATGCTCAGACAGCAACTTTGACAGTAACAGACGAGGCGGCTGCCGGAACTGTTACAGTAGTTGCAACTTACGGTTCAAAGAGAGTTGAAAAAGAAATTTCTCTATCAACAACAGGTAATGCAATCGCATTTACAAAGTCGTCTTCAAGCATAACAATTCCGTTTGAGGGCTCTGATGCCGTAACAGGTAACTTCACGGCAGAAGTAAGAGACAAGGCAGGTCATGCTGTTGAGGGTGCAAACGTAACTCTATCACTTGTTGATGCTGCAGGCACACCGGTGACAAATGCGAAGGGAATTACATTCGATGCAACAACAGGCGTTTTGACAGTTCAGGCAGGTGCAGTATCAAAGGTTCTTTATGTTAAGGCGGTTGCAACTGTAGGTGAAGAAACTTTGACATCAAGAGTTAAGGTTAATGTACACGGTTTGTCATTCGCATTCGGAAGTAATGATCCGTCAGACGACAGCTTTACAAAGGTAACAGCCGCTGACGCATATTCAGATAAGATTGGTTACGGTTTTGATGATACATCAGTAGTAACAAATGAAGAATCAGATGTAAAGGGTACTGCGGCATACAGATTTAAGGCTAAAGTTCCTAACGGTAACTATGTTGTTAAGGTTACAACTTCATCTGCAACAATGACTTCTGAAGTAGTTGAAGGAGTTGCGGCAACAACAGGAATTACAAAGACAGGTACACAATTTAATGTAGCAGTTTGCGACGGTGTACTTGACCTTACATTTGAAAGCGGTTCAACATTGTCAGATTTGACAATTACACAAGCTGCAGCTAAGACAGCACTAGCTAAACCGGCAGTATATGCTATTGGTGACTCAACAACAAATAATAATGCATCAGGTAACATTTCATGGGGTAACCGTGTAGGTAATGGTGTAGTAGTTCCTGATACATTCTCATCATTCAGCAATAACGGTATGGCAGGACGTGATTCTGTAAACTTCTATAACCAAGGCAGAGTTGAGACAGTTCTGTTGAGCGTTTGCCCTGGTGACTATGTAACTGTTAATATGGGTATCAACTCAAAAGAGGCAGGTGAATCTGCATCATACTACACATTGCTTAATAACTACTATGTAGAAGGTATTATTCAACGTGGCGGTATTCCTGTAATTGTTACAGCTACACCGCTTGGATTCAGTAGTTCACAGTATCCGTATAATGCATCAACAGGTAAGTTTACAGTAAATCGTGGTACAGGTGCTCATAACGGTGATTTGAGAAAGATTGCTCAATCACATAATTTGAACATTATTGAATTGGGTTACTATTTTGAAGATTACTTTAATAGTCTAACAGCTGAAGATGTTGCAGCTTATAACGCTGAAAACGGAACAAGCTTTACATCACAAGTTGAACTTGTAAAGAGCTGGTATGGTGACCACAACCACTATAAACAGTATCTTGCTGATAAGATTGGTTCATATATCCTTGACAGTGTGTCGAAGATTGCAGGCGGAAGTACAGACTTCAACCAGGCAAATGATACACACATCAATGAACAATAATCAACTTAAAAGAACTTCCCGAACGGGAAGTTCTTTTTTTGTGCCTGCTTCCATATACATAAACTAAAAAGGGGATTTGGGTGTGAAAAAAATACTTTTAGTAGTTGTTATAATCATTTTTATTACGTTGATTTTGCCGCTTGCGATAGTTTGGTTAATCGGTGGCGGCGGAGACGGACAAAGTCCGATTGAGAGCGGAACGGTAAGTGTGTATGTGTCGGAAGAAGATTGTGTTAAAGATATGGATATTAATGAATATTTAAAATGTGTGGTGGCGGCGGAAATGCCTGCCGATTTTGAGGAAGAGGCATTAAAGGCACAAGCCGTTGCGGCAAGAACATATCTGTACTCACATATTGCCGAAAAAGACAAAGGCAACATTGCCGAAAGTCACAACGGTGCGGCGATATGCACCGATTCAACGCACTGTCAGGCGTATATTTCGGAGGATAAGCGGAGAAAAAGTTGGGGTGACAGTGCCGAGGAAAATTGGAACAAAATAAGCACAGCGGTTGACGAAACTACAGGACAGATAATGACATACAACGATGAAATAATATCGGCGGTATTTCATTCAACTTCGTCGGGGATAACGGAATCGGCAGTTGACGTTTGGGGGGCGGACGTGCCGTATTTGCAAAGTGTCGCAAGTACGGGAGATAAAGAATCACCGAAGTATCACAGTGAATTGACATTGAGTGAACAGGAATTTAAAAATATTGCGGAAGAAAAAATTGACGGTGTGGATTGGAATAATGGACTTGTATCGAACATTAACCGCTCAAATGCAGGCGGTATTGTAACACTTGATGTAGGCGGAGTAAATATAAAAGGAACAGAATTTAGAAATATATTTTCACTGCGTTCCGCAAATGTTGAAATATCGCAAGAAAACGGCGATATAAAAATGAGCGTAAAAGGGTTCGGTCACGGCGTCGGTATGAGCCAGTATGGTGCAGATTACCTTGCGAGGCAGGGAAAGACATATAAGGAAATTTTAAAAACATATTATACAGGTGTTGAAATAGAAAATAGGTAAAATTGCACAAAAAACAATGCAAAAATTTGTGACTTTAAAAATAATATGACTGTTTTTTATATTGAGAAATTTCGGAAAAAGTTATAAAATATTATTATAATTATTTTTGAGGGAGAGATTTAATCATGAACAGAAAAGTGATAAGTGCGGCGGTTGCAGTTGCAATGACCGCCACAATGGGCAGTTTTGCCTTACCGGCAAACGCCGCGGAAGTTAAAACTCCGCAATATCAAACAAACGCACGCCAAATGGAAAAGCTTAATCGTGGATTGATTGCTGTTAAGACAACGGCAGATACACGAGGTCAGGCAGTTAACGGTGTATATTTGAGTTGGAGATTGCTTGGTGACGAAAGCCTTGAAAATCAAGCATTCGATATTTATAAAAACGGTACAAAAATACATACAACAGGTGTACATGACGCTACAAACTGGATTGATACATCGGGTACTGCATCGGATAAATACAAGGTTGTAAAAGCGGGTGAGGACGCGTCTAAGGAAACTGAAGTTGCACCTACTTCAAACAACAACTGTGCAAAGTCAAATGAAGTCGGAAATGGAAACAGTGAGAAAAATTCATTTACATATGTAGATATTCCTATTTCACGTCCTGATCCGGTAGAAAGAATGGGTGACGGCAAGACTTCAAATTATTACACGGTTGACAAAGAACACGAAGGCGGTGCAAATGACGCGTCTGTCGGCGATCTTGACGGTGACGGCGATTATGAAATTGTATTAAAGTGGGATCCGACAGACTCAAAAGACAGTGCAGGTGCGGATTTTACAGGTAATGCATATATTGACGCATATAAGATTGATCCGAACAATGACGGTTATATGTGGCGTATTGATTTGGGTAAAAATGTTACATCGGGTGCACATTATACACAATTCTTGGTGTATGACTTTGACGGTGACGGAAAGTCAGAAGTGGCAATGAAAACAGCACCCGGTACGGTTGACGGCACAGGTCATTACGTTACGGAAGTCGGTGATACTGACGAAATCAGAAATACCGACAATACAAAATCATATATAGGCACAAGCGGAAGATTAAAGGGTAAAAATCCGTTTACGCAGTATTTAACCATATTTGACGGCGAAACAGGTGCCGCACTTTATACAACGGACTATATTCCGTATGATGCGGCAGAAGATAAATATTGGGGCGACGGCAAGGCAAAGTATAACAGAAGTGAAAGATACCTTGCGGCAGTGGCTTATCTTGACGGTGTTCATCCGAGTATCGTTATGTGCAGAGGTTATTATCACGACTCGGTAATTCGTGCATATACATGGGACGGTACTGAACTTACAATGCAGTGGGAGCATAAAGGTAAGAGGAGTGAAAGCTCAACGACACTGTACGGACAAGGAAATCATAATCTTTCTGTAGGCGATATTGACAATGACGGCAAGGACGAAATTGTTTACGGAAGTGCCGCACTTGATGATGACGGTAAAACAGTTCTCGGAAATACAGGTCTTGGACACGGTGACGCAATGCATATGAGCGACTTTAATAATGACGGCACTCAAGAAGTATTTTCGGTAAAAGAGGAGGAATTTAAAAAGTATGCCGAAGATTTAAGAGTCGCAAGCACAGGAAAGCATTTTTGGAGTTCCGGAAAACTTGTTACATCAGATGATAATGGCAGAGGCGTTATGGATAACATTGACGATGATTATGCAAAGATGCATCCAAATGCATTGGCAATAGGTTGGAGCAGCGGAATTGCGAATGCTCACGACTTAAACGGTGATGATGTTGCCGCAAAACCGGCTGGTGCGGGAAGCGGTACCTTTGATAATTTCCTTGTATATTGGGACGGCGATTTGAGCCGTGAGTTGCTTGACGCAAACATTATCCAAAAATATTATGCCGCAACAGGTACAACAAAGAGATTTTACGGTCCGTCAGACGGATACACACTTACAGGCGGTTCTACAAACAACTACTCAAAGAGAAATCCTTCGCTTGTTGCCGATATTTGGGGCGACTGGCGTGAAGAAATTATAATGCCGGTAAACAAAGGTTCAGCAACGGATCAGGCATATTTGAGAATATATACCTCTACAATGCCTACAGATTACAGAATTACAACATTAATGCACGACTGCCAATACAGATTGTCGGTAGCGTGGCAGAATGTCGGATATAACCAACCGACACACGCAAGCTATTATATAGGTTCTGTGGCACTTGCAACAGACGAAAGCGGCAATACACTTAACTATCTTGCACCGGCAGTACCTTATACAAAGGTGACATATTCGGCACCGGAGCAAGTAGCGGTTACGGGAATGACTTTGGAGAAAAAGTCAATAGAAGTTGAAAAAGGCAAGACAGAAACAATCAATGCGATTATCACACCCGAAAATGCGACAAGAAAAGCTATAACTTGGACTTCGTCCGATACAAACGTGGCAACTGTTACAAACGGTGTTGTGAAAGGTATTTCAGCCGGAACTGCAATTATAACAGCAACAACCAAAGACGGTAACTTTACAGATACTTGTGAAGTGACTGTTACGCAAAATGCAGTTACGGGCATAAGAATTTCGGAAAAACTAATTGATTTGGGAATGGGTTACAAAAAACAAATTACCGCAACGGTAATGCCTGATGACGCTACGGATAAGTCTGTAGAATGGACATCGGAAAATCCTGAAATCGCAGCGGTTTCGGACAACGGTACAATCACAGGTAAAAGCTACGGTAGAACGGTTGTAACCGCGACTACAACAGACGGCGGATATACCGCAAAGTGTGTGGTAAGAGTTAAACCGATAGACGTAGTTGACGCAACGGGTAACAATGAGTTTGTATCGGAAAATACTGATGCAAATACTGCATTTACAGGAAGTGCCAACAGTGCGGTGATTTCGCAAACAGGTGCGTCTGACGGTGCGGAGGCACATAAAGATTTTGAAGTTTATGATAGCGGTAAGGTTGAGCTTGAATACAGACTTACAACAGGCGGTGTAAAGGTTGACGGTTCAAATTGGAACTGGACAGGACATGAATATACAATGGGAATGAAACTTCTTGACAGTGAGGGCAACAACATTGTGAATGTATATCAGCCGTATACTACAAAGGCTCAAAATTTGATGGCACAAACTTCTGCCGATTCTGCGGCAGCTGCTGTAACTGCATCAGGTTCGGGTTGGTCAAACAGCGGTAACGTTGTAGGTAATATTCAAGGTAGCTCAAAGCGTTGGAAAGTAAAAGTTACATTGGATTATGATAATGATAACTGTACTGTAAAGGTTACCGGTACAGACGGAACATGGGCAAATGATGACGGCGTAATGCAAAGAACATTTGCACTAAAGGGTGCTAAATTCAAGACATTAAGTTTGTATACACAAAAAGATATTGATTCAGCTACCTTGACGGCTTCGCCGAAAATCGAAAATCTTTCATACAGTAAATCAACAACTGTTTCCGGTGCGACAGAAGAACTTTATAACAAAGGCGGAGATAGTAAGTTTACTGACAGTGATATAACAGATTGGACACAGACAGGCACAGATACGGCGACACTTACTTTAGACAGTGACAATAACCGTATTTTATACAATCCTGAAAAGCCGGGTGCTGAATACAGTGCAGAAAAGACTTTTGCCGTGAAAGATAATGCTATTGTAACTTATGATGTTGATTGGTATTTCGGAAGTGCAGTAGGCAGAGATGGTAACTTTGAATATCTTCAAATCGGTAATATCCGTCTTGGTTGGACAAACGGATATAAGGTGTTCCTAAGCGGTGACGGAGGTGCAACATGGCTTGACAGTGACAGTGACGGCACAAATGACAGCATATTCAACGGTGCAAATCAAACATACACTAAGAACGTTAAAGTGACGGTTAATACTGCTACAGGTGTAGCATCACTTTGGTTTGACGGAACGAAAGTAGGCGATTATACTACAGAAAACGTGGCAAATACTGTTAAATTCGGATTTACTCGTGCCGGTGCGGCACCTAATTGGGCTGTTCCGAACGGTATCGACAGAATTAAAGTGTCACAATTTGTTCAAGGTGAAGAACCGCTTGAATTTTCAGAAATGAAAGTGAGTGGAAAAGACGATAAGACTGCTACGGTAACATATGCGGTTGTTGATGAAGGTGTTGATGACATTTCATTGATAGGTGCATTGTATGACAAGGACGGTAAACTTGTTGAAATCAAGACAGTTCCTGTTGCCAATGTTGAAAAAGGCAAATATTTGAACAGTGAAATTGTTTTTGAAAACAGTATCAAAGAAAATAATTTGAAAGTATTTATGTGGAATTCGCTTGGCAGTATGACAGCACTTTGCGAAAATGCTCAATAACAAATTTAAAAACAAAAATCGCAGACTATAAGGTCTGCGATTTTTTTAATGTGTTATTCAGTATGTTTTCGAGTTCTATTGCTTTTGATACGACATCGGGGTCGGAAAGACAATAATTTTTTTCAATTATAAGATTATCAAAATCTGTTTTCAGTTGTTTAATGTTGTTCATTTATGTATGCTCCTTTCGATTACACGGTTATATATAAACCACTGCTTGTTGTATTTATTTTACAATATATGATAAAACTTGTCAATATATTGTGGTATAAAAGGAGCAACTTTCGTGTTGCAGAAAATGACACAATCGTTTACATTTCGCTCTCTTTCTTCGCTTTAACCTGTAAAACGACAAAAGCTGACACAGCGGCAATCATAAACAGTATTGCAACAAGCTGAGAAATGCCGAGAACATTTGGAATTACATATAATATATAATTCGGATTTCTCATACCTTCAAGAAACAGTCTGCCGAATGAATACCAGAAAATATAGAAACAAAATACCTGCCCGTCATTCTTTTTCTTGTCACGAATCAGAAGAAGTATCACAAGTCCGATAACATTCCATATCGATTCATATAAAAATAATGGGTGAACAGGTGCTGCACCGTTTATGGACATACCGAAAAGGCTGTTTGTTTCACCGCCGTACACTTCGACGTTTACAAAGTTTCCGAAACGTCCGATTGCTTGACCGATAAAAAGACCTGGTGCACATACGTCAAAGACTTTGGCGATATTCAGCTTTTTAACTTTGCAGTATATAACGGTTGAGATTATAGCACCGATAATACCGCCGTAAATAGCAAGTCCGCCGTTCCAGACTTTAAACATATCGGCTATCGAGTCAAATTCATCGAGTGCGAAAAGCACATAATATATTCTTGCGCTGATTATTCCGAAAATAAGTCCGAACAAGGCGATATCCCATACATTATCTTTTTTCACACCACGCTTTTCGCAGGTTTTATAAACGAAAAACAATCCCAAAAGAAAACCCGAAAGAATGATAAGCGCATACCAATAAATAGGCTTTGAACCTATTGAAAATGCGACAGGTGAAATGTTTAGAGAAATACCGAGTTTAGGAAAAGCAATGTTGTTCATAATCATACCTCCTTCATAGTAAGTGAAATACGTTTTTTCGGTACGTCAACTTCAAGTACACGAACTTTCACAACGTCACCGACTGAAAGTACGTCGGTTGGGTGCTTGATGTATCGGTCACATATTTGCGATATGTGTACAAGTCCGTCTTGATGAACACCTATATCGACAAATGCACCGAAATCTATAACGTTTCTCACCGTTCCCGTCAGTACCATATCCGGTTTTAAGTCCTCCATTGAGAGAATGTCGCTTCTTAAAACGGGCTGCGGCAATTCTTCGCGCGGGTCGCGACCTTTCTTTATAATACTGTCGGCAATGTCTTTTAAAGTGATTTCACCTATTCCGAGTTCTTCGGCTAATTTATGTGTATTTTCTTTCGACAGACGTTGCTTTAAATCCGCAACAGTGCCGTCTTGAACGTCTTGTTCGGTATATCCCATATGTTTAAGCAGCTGCGCGGCGGCTTTGTAGCTTTCAGGGTGGACGGAGGTGTTGTCAAGGACGTTGTCACCGTCTGTTATACGCAAGAAACCTGCGCACTGCTCAAATGCTTTTGCACCGAGTTTTGGCACTTTCAAAAGTTCTTTTCTTGTATTGAATTTACCGTTTTCTTCGCGATATGTGATTATGTTTTTTGAAACGGTTTTGTTAATTCCGGCAACATATGAAAGCAGTGACGGAGAGGCGGTGTTAAGATCGACACCGACACTGTTTACACAATTTTCAACCACTCCTCCGAGTGCCTCACCAAGTCGCTTTTGGTTCATATCGTGCTGATATTGTCCGACGCCGATTGACTTAGGGTCAATTTTTACAAGCTCTGCAAGCGGGTCTTGCACACGTCTTGCTATTGAAACGGCACTTCTGAGTGCAACGTCATACTGCGGAAATTCTTCGGTTGCAAGCTTTGACGCACTGTAAACCGACGCACCTGCCTCGTTTGTCATAATGTAAAATACTTCTCGGTCAATTTCTTTTAAAAGGTCGGAAATAAATATTTCGCTTTCCTTTGAGGCTGTTCCGTTACCGATTGAAATTAAGTTTACGTTGTTTCTTAAAATCATATCCATAAGAATTTTCTTAGCCTTGTCTTTGTCGTGGTTAGGCAATGTGCAGTAAACAACATTGGTGTCAAGGACTTTGCCTGTTTCGTCCACAACCGCGACTTTGCACCCTGTTCTGTAACCTGGGTCAAAGCCCATAACGATTTTATCCTTAATAGGCGGTTGCAATAAAAGTCCGGAAAGATTTTGATTGAATACCTTTATTGATGCCTCCTCGGCATTTTCCGTAAGCATATTGCGTATTTCTGTTGATATGGACGGTGCAATAAGTCGTTTATAACTGTCCTCGGCGGCAAGTTTGACGTATTTTGTAGACGGTGATTCGTGTTTTGGAGTAAGTCGTCTGAAAAGATAGTTTGTGATTTTTTCTTCGTCAATATCAATTTTTACCGATAAAAATCCTTCTTTTTCACCACGATTTATCGCAAGCAATCTATGGTTTGCAAGTTTTTTTATTGGTTCGGCAAAATCATAGTAAAGACGGTATACACTGTCGTCTTCTGTTAACGCTTTTGAAACTAAAAGACCGAAGTCGATTGTTTTTTGACGAATATCTTTTCTGTATTCGGGGTTATCACTGACTTCTTCGGCGATTATATCCATAGCACCGGCTATTGCGTCCTCACTGCTTTCAACATCTTTTTCGGTGTCGATAAAATCAAGCGAAATACTTTCTATATTATCATTCGGATTTTGTGCAAGGATAATTTCGGCAAGCGGTGCCAGTCCTTTCTCTTTTGCGATAGTCGCTCTTGTGCGGCGTTTCGGTCTGAACGGACGGTATATATCCTCAAGTTCCGATAATGTTACGGCATTTTCGATTGATTTTGCGATTTCATCGGTCAAATTTTCTTGCTCGTCAATCAAACGCAATATTTCTTCTTTTTTATCTTCAAGGTTACGTAAATATGACAGTCTGTCGTAAAAATCTCGTAATATTTCATCACTTAGAGAACCTGTTGCTTCTTTTCTGTAACGGGCGATGAAAGGAATTGTGTTTCCGTCATCAATCAGTTTTACTGTGTTTGTAACCTGTTCGGGACGCAGGTTAAATTCAGACGTAAGCTGATTTATAATTTTTTCTTCTGATTTTTCCATTATGTATATCCTCCAAAAAATAATGTTTTGCTTTGAAATTATTTTGTAACAATTCTGCAAATGAATTTTAAAAATTCTATTCACAAACTGAAATATTTGTGATATAATAGTAACAACCACAATATATAGTGTGCAATTATGTAAACTCAACACCAAATATATATGTGATTAAAAATGCAGTTAAGCTAATTATATCCCATTTAGCTTAATTTTACAAGCAAAACAGTAAAATGAGTTAAAATGAGATGTACAAGCTGAAAAAAATGCAAAAAACCTATTGCACTTTTGATTGATTTAGGGTAAAATGGAGTTAATGGGAGCGAATTGGAGCGTTTGGGATGACAAACGGTCAAATTGGAGAGAGTAACCCATAAATCAATAAAAAGGCAGGTGACATTGAATATGGTAAATTTTGTTGACGAATATCCGCGTCAGCTTGACGAGCGCGGAAGAATTATCTTGCCTGCCAAAGTTAGAGAAAATATGTCCGAAACAGTGTATGTTACACGTTCAATGTCAGATAAATGCCTTCAATTATACACACAAGAGGAATGGGATAAGATTTCTGAAAAGATTAATCAACTCCCAACTGCCACAGACAGAAATGCTGCGGCTTTTGTACGTTTGTTTTTCGGTAAGGCTACTTCAGCCGTTATAGACAAGCAAGGCAGAGTGCCAATCGCAAAGCGTCTGATGGAATATGCTAACCTGAAAAAAGATGTTGTGCTTGTAGGTGCAAACACACGTCTTGAAATATGGGACAGTGAAGAATGGGATAGATACCAAGATGAACTTTCAGACGATATTATGATGGACGGAATATTAAATTACGGACTTAATATTTGATTTGAGGTTGTCGATAAAGTGTTGACGGTTCAAAAAATTAATTGAAAGGGAATCAAAATGGAATTTAAACATATTTCAGTATTGTTTGGGGAAAGCATTGACGCGCTGAATATCAAACCGAACGGTATATATGCAGACGGCACACTCGGCGGCGGCGGACATTCGCACGGTATTTTGTCAACAAACGATTCGTGCCGACTTATCGGTATAGACCAAGACAAAGAGGCTATTGCGGCGGCAAAGGAACGCCTTAAAGAATTTGACGGCAGAGTGACGTTCGTAAATCGCAATTTCAGCGAGATTAAGGATATTTTATCAGAACTTGATATTGATGAAATTGACGGTGCGGTACTTGATTTGGGCGTGAGTTCATATCAGCTCGATAATGCCGAAAGAGGTTTCAGCTATATGCACGATGCCGCTCTTGACATGAGAATGAATACGTCTTCGCCGAAATCGGCATATGACGTTGTAAATTCATATTCATGTGAGGAATTGATGCGTATTTTTTATGACTACGGCGAAGAAAAGTGGTCAAAGCGTATTGCGGAATTTATTTGTGAAAAACGTAAAACAAAGCCTGTTGAAACAACATTTGAACTTGTTGAAATCATAAAGGCGGCAATACCGAAAAAAGCCCGTATGGAAGGCGGACATCCTGCAAAGAGAGTGTTCCAGGCGATAAGAATTGAAGTCAATAACGAACTCGGAATATTGGAAAATGCTATTAAAGACTTTGTGTCAAGCATAAAATCGGGCGGGAGATTGGCGATTATAACGTTCCATTCACTTGAGGACAGAATTGTCAAAAAAACATTTCAGGATTTGGCAAGGGGGTGCACTTGTCCGAAAGAATTTCCGGTATGCGTATGCGGCAAGAAACCGGAAATTAAAATTATTTCAAGAAAACCGATTTTACCGTCGGAAGAAGAGCTTGAACATAATTCACGTTCAAAAAGTGCAAAATTGAGAATTGCCGAAAAATTATAGGATAGGCTAAAGGATAATTAAGGGAGAGAATTATTGTGGAATACGGAAATTTGGCATATAAATTGCCGGAACAGTATGATGAACCGATAAAAAAGAGAAAACCACAAAAGAGAAAAGAGAAAACAGTTAATACCACAGCAGTCAGTAACAAGAGGAATCATGAACAAATGCAGTATAAGAGAACAATTTTTCGTGGAATATGCGTGACAGTGCTTTTGGCTGTATCAGCAGGATTTATGATTTCAAAATTCGTTGCTGTGAATGAAATGAACCAGCAGGTTGCGTCACTTAAAAGTCAGCTTACAACGCTTGAATCAGCAACAAGTCAGATGGTTTTTGATCTTGAACAGAGTGTTGACCTTACAGAAATTGAAAAAGAGGCAACAACAAGATTGGGTATGCAAAGACCCGAAAAGTATCAGACAATATATGTAAACGTAAAGCAAGATGATATGACAGAGAAAACTGCCGGTGAAGTAGAGGGGTTTGGACACGGTATTGTGTCTGTATTGAAAAAGATTGGTGGTAATATTGTACAATTTTTCAGCATAAAATAAAAATGGACTTCTATAATTATAAAATTATGAAAAATGTACATTTATTAAAGTATTAAAAGGAATTGATAAATTAATGAAACCATCATTAAATGAAATTAAAAAGAAAACGATATTTATGGTGTGTATCGTTGCTGCACTGCTTGCGTTGCTTGTTTTGCGAGTGGCATATTGGCAGATAATCAGAGGTGACGAGCTTTCGAGCAAGGCAAAGGCACAACAGCAGGGCAGCAGTATTGTTACAGCCTCAAGAGGAGATATTTACGACCGTAACGGTAAGGTGCTTGCGGAAAGTGCAACGGTAAACACACTTATTTGCAATCCTAAGGATATTGAGGCGGACGGTGACAGTGAAGTAATCGCCGCAAGATTGGCTCCTGTTTTGAATATGGATCAAAACGAAATCCTTAAGATTATAACAAAAAATTCAAGATACCAAGTTATAAAAAAACGTCTTACGAACGAACAGACCGAGGCGGTAAAGAAATTAAGAGATTCAGATGTTGACGCAACGATTGCAAAAGCATTTAAAGGGGTATATTTTGAAAATGATTCAAAGAGATATTATCCGTTCAACGTTGCACCGCATATTTTGGGATTTACGGGATATGACAATAACGGTTTGCAGGGAATTGAACTTACTTTCGACGATGAGCTTATGGGGCGTAACGGAAGTATAGAAACTAATCAGTCGGCAAAGGGTACAACACTTAAAGACCAACAAAATGAGTATTTGAACAGTTCTCAAAACGGTGATGACGTTGTGCTTACGATTGATGAAACAATCCAGCATTTCCTTGAAAAGCACCTTGAAGAGGCGGTTACGGAAAACAAGCTTAAAGAGGGTGCGGCAGGTATTATTATGAACCCGAAAACGGGCGAAATACTTGCAATGGCAACTAAGCCTGATTTTGACGTAAATAATCCGTATGATATTGACCAGTTTGAAAAATATGCGATAGATTTGGGATATGATACATCAGATGACACAAGTGACGATCCCGATGCAACACCGAAACCGACAGAAGATCCGAATAATTTAAGTGACGAGGCCATTGCGAAAATAAGAAATAAAATGTGGAGAAACAAGGTTATTTCGGATACATATGAACCGGGCTCGACATTTAAGATTATTACTGCGGCGGCGGCTTTGGAAGAACACGTTGTAGACCTTAATTCAACATTCTATTGTCCGGGATTTAAGATTGTTGCCGACAGAAAAATCGGTTGTGCAAACAAGAGCGGTCACGGCGCTCAAACATTTGTAGAGGGTGTAAGAAACTCTTGTAACCCTGTATTTATGGAATTGGGCGAAAGACTTGGATATGAGAAATTTATGGAATATTTCACTGCATTCGGTCTTACCGAAAAGACAAACGTCGAACTTGTCGGTGAGGCGTCAAGTATTTATTACCATAATAAAATGAGTGAAGTCGATATTGCGACAAGTTCATTCGGTCAAGGTTTCCAAATAACACCGATACAGCTTGTAACAGCCGTTTCGGCGGTTATCAACGGCGGTGAAAGAATGAAACCGCAGATTGTAAAGGAAATCAGAAACTCAAACGGAATTTTGAAAACGTATGAGCCGGAGGTTATAAGCCGAGTTATTTCGGAAGAAACATCTCAGCAAATGAGAGAAATTCTTGAATCGGTTGTATCGTTGCCGACATCAACAGGTAAAAATGCGTATGTAAAAGGCTGCCGTATCGGAGGTAAAACAGGTACTTCGGAAAAAGGTAACCGTGACGAAGAAAAACGTATTGCATCATTTATCGGTTTTGCTCCTGCAAACGATCCGGAAATAGTGTGTCTTATAATGCTTGACGAACCGCAGGTTGATAACAAGTACGGCGGTACAATAGCCGCACCTTTGGCAGGTGAAGTTATTGAAGATGTACTAAACTATCTCGGTGTTGAAAAGCAGTACACAGAAAATGAAGAACCTGACGTTAAGCAGGAAATACCTGACGTTAGAACAATGGATTTGACAGAGGCGAAGAAAGCCATTGTTGACAAAAAGTTGAATGTTCAAGTGAGAGGTGACGGTGATACGGTAGTTGACCAGCTTCCGAAACCGGGTACAATGCTTAACGAAGATTCAACGGTAATATTATATACAGAAGAAATTGACAAAACGCATACAGTAACAGTACCTAATCTTAAAGGAATGTCCGTGGATAATGCGAAATATACTCTTGAAATGAGCGGACTGAACTTTGAGATTGTCGGTGCGGGACACAGTGAAGTGTCGAGTGCGTATGCGGTAAATCAGAGCATAGCGGCAGGCGAGGAGGTTACACCTGCGACAGTAATAGGCGTGGAATTCCGCCAAGTAACTTCAGACTAATAGGACAGGGGGAAATGTCAAATGTTAGCAAGTGAATTATTAGGCAGTAAATGGCTTGATGAGCATGAAGATATAGATATAACCGGAATAGCGTACGATTCAAGAAACGTACTTCCGGGAAACATTTTTGTATGTATCAAAGGCTTTGAAACGGACGGACATAAATATGCAGAAATGGCAGTTAAAAACGGTGCGTCACTAATCGTTGCCGAAGATAAAATAGATGTAGATGTACCTGTTTGGTATGTTGAAAATTCGAGAGTTGAAATTGCGGAAATGGCTTGTAAGTATTACGGCAATCCGTCAAGCAAATTCAAACTTATCGGTATCACAGGCACAAACGGTAAGACTACAATAACATATTTAATAAAGAGTATAATCGAAACAGCCGGTATGAGAATCGGTGTTATCGGTACAAATCAAAATATTATCGGCGACAAGGTGCTTGTTACGCAAAGTACAACACCTACAACACCAAACGCACTTGAACTTCAACAGCTATTTGCGGAAATGGTTGACAGTGATGCGGAATGTGTTGTAATGGAAGTTTCGAGTCACGCACTTGAACTTGAAAGAGTACACGGTTGTCACTTTGACGTGGGTGTGTTCACAAATCTTACGCGTGACCATCTTGATTTCCATAAGACTATGGAAAATTACTTAAATGCAAAGGCTAAGCTGTTTAAAATCAGCGATAAGGGTGTTGTTAATTTCGACGATGACGGCGGTAAGAAGATTGTTGCAAACAATGACTGCGATATATTAAAAGTCGGTCTTTCGGACGGTTGCGACCTTAAAGCAAAAAATATTGAAATTTCCTCATCGGGTGCTGATTTTGATGTTGAATATGACGGTAAGACATATCGTGTTCATATAGTAATTCCGGGCAAGTTCAGCGTGTATAATGCAATATGCGCCATGGGTGCGGCATTGCAGATGGGTATTGATATGGATACCATTATCAAAGGTCTTGAAAATGCAACAGGAGTTGTCGGACGTGTTGAGGTTGTTCCTACAAATACCGATTATACGGTTATAATCGACTATGCACACACACCGGACGGTCTTGAAAATATAATTAAAACCGTTAAAGATTTTGCAAAGGGTGATGTTATAACATTGTTCGGCTGCGGCGGTGACAGAGATAATACGAAGCGACCGATTATGGGTGAAATCGCCGGAAAACTTTCGGATTACAGTATTATAACGTCAGACAATCCGCGTACGGAAGACCCTGTTTCTATTATAGAACAGATAGAAGTCGGAATGAAACGCACAGACGGGAAATATAAAGTAATAGTCGACAGACGAGAGGCTATCGCATATGCTCTTGACCACGCAAAGAAAGATGATGTAATCATTCTTGCGGGTAAGGGACAGGAAACATATCAGATAATTGGTAAAGAGAAACACGACTTTGACGAACGTGTTGTTGTATATAAACACCTTAATAAATAATTGAAAAGGGCGGCTGAAAAACTACCGCCCTTATTTTTGAGCATAGGACAAAAAGAGAGAAAGGATTTAATTTATTATGCAGGCAATGACGATTGAAGATGTATTAAAAGCAACTGGGGGAACACTTTTAAGTGGTGACATACACCAAACTTTTAACGATGTAATCAGTGATTCAAGAAAGGTTACGGCAGGTGTGCTTTTTGTGCCGCTTGTCGGTGAAAAGTTTGACGGTCACGAATTTATAAAGGCGGCTTTCGACCTTGGTGCTTCGGCTGTTTTGACACAGAGAGATACCGAGCTTTTAGTAGATAAGACAATCGTAAAGGTTGAAGATACATTAAAAGCATTCGGCGACATTGCAAAGTATTACAAGCAAAAGTATAATGTTCCGACTGTTTCCGTTACGGGCAGTGTGGGAAAAACTACTACTAAAGATATGCTTGCATCAGTCCTTTCACAGAAGTATAATACACTTAAGACAATGGGCAACTTCAATAATGAAATAGGTTTGCCTATTACGATTTTCGGACTTGAAAAAGAACATGAGGCGGCTGTTCTTGAAATGGGAATGAACCATTTCGGTGAAATCGAACATCTTGCTGATATAGGCAGACCTGATGTTGCGGTTATAACAAACATCGGTCAGTCGCATATTGAAAATCTCGGCTCACGCGAAGGCATTTTCAAGGCGAAAATGGAAATGACAAAGCTGTTTACAAAGGATAATACACTTATAGTAAACGGTGATGACGATTACCTTTCAAAAACAAAGGGTATGGGTGAATACAAGGTAGTATATTACGGTATAACAAATCCCGAAAATGATGTTTACGCAAAGGATATTGAAAATAACGGACTTAACGGAATTAAATTCACCGCAGTTGTTGACGGCGGCGAATATCCTATTGAAGTAAATGTTCCGGGTAAACATAATGTGTACAATGCACTTGCGGCAATATGCGTAGGACGTGAATTTGATGTGCCTATGGATAAGATTGCAGAGGGAATACGCAGTTTTGAACTTACAAAAATGAGATTGGCTGTTGAAGAATATAACGGTATTACGATAATCAATGACTGTTATAATGCGTCACCGGATTCGATTAAAGCGGCACTCGGAGTGCTTGCGGATACAGATAAAAACAGAAAAGTCGCAATTTTGGGCGACGTGCTTGAAATGGGCGATTTTGCAAAAGACGCACATTACAATCTCGGTAAGGCTGTCAAGGAGAACGGAGTGGACTTGCTTATAACAGCCGGTGAAAATATGAAATATCTTGCACAAGGTGCAAAGGATAACGGTGTAGAAAATATAGTGTCATTTGATAAAACTCTTGAAGTGTGCAACTATGTCAAAGACGAAATCAAGAGCGGTGACGCGGTGCTTATAAAGGCGTCAAGAGGAATGCACTTTGAAGAAGTATATAACACAATTAAAAATAAATAACGAGAGGAAAAGGATTAAAAAATGGAATTGATAAAAGAAATGTTAATGTCATCATTGCTTACACTTGTCGTTGCACTTGTTGTAACGCTTGTGTTCGGACCTGTGTTTATTCCATGGCTCAGAAAACTTAAATTCGGTCAGGAAATAAGAGAAGAAGGTCCGAAGTGGCACCAGAAAAAATCGGGTACACCGACAATGGGCGGTATTATGTTTATAGTTGCAATGGCGATTGCGATACTTGTAACAACCGTCATTTTTGCAATGAACGGTAATTTTAACACGACATACGCAAGATGTATTGTATTGTTTGTAATTTCACTCGGTTTCGGTGTTATCGGTTTTGTGGACGATTACATTAAAGTAGTAAAAAAACGTAATCTCGGACTTACAGCACCGCAGAAATTCATAATGCAAGTTGTGCTTGCGGCAATTTATATTGCAGTGCTTTACTTCATAGGCGAGCTTGATACGGCGATTAAAATACCGTTTACAAGTATTGAATGGATAATGCCGATATGGCTTTACATACCGTTCGTAATGTTCGTTGTCGTAGGTGTTGTAAATGCTGTAAATCTTACAGACGGACTTGACGGTTTGGCATCAAGTATAACGACAATAGTTGGAATATTCTTTATGCTTGTGTCATATATCGTATTTAAAGAGTATGGCGTGACTGTATTTTCAGCGGCATTAATCGGCGGTTTGATAGGATTTTTGTGGTATAATAAATATCCTGCAAAGGTGTTTATGGGTGATACAGGCTCACTTTTCTTGGGTGCGTCGGTTGCACTTATGGCGATTGACCTAAAAATGCCTATACACCTTATATTGATAGGTTTTGTATACTTTATGGAAACACTTTCTGTAATTATGCAGACTGCATATTTCAAATATACAAAGAAGAAATACGGTGAGGGAAGAAGAATATTCAAGATGAGCCCTATTCACCACCATTTTGAAATGTGCGGTTGGAAAGAAAAGAAAATCGTTGCGGTATTTACATTGGTAACGGTAATTACTTGTGCTGTTGCATATTTTGCAATTTAAGACGAATTAATCGGAAGGAGATTTAGATATGGCAGGGACTGCATATCCTAAAAGAGCTATAAAACAGAATAGACGAACAACTCGCGCTAAAATAGGAAAACCGGTTAAGCTTGCACGAATGGGAGAGATAGACTATACATTTTTGTTTATAGTAATATTGTTGCTTTCATTCGGTTTGGTAATGCTGCTCTCGGCGTCTGCACCTGCCGGAAATACTTTACATAATAATTCATACTACTTCTTTAATAAACAATTCCTTTGTGCAATATTGGGACTTATCGGAATGTGGGTTATTTCAAGGATTGATTACAACAAATATAAAAATACCGTTCCGAAGTTTATGATTGTATGTACAATACTTTTGGTCTGCGTTCTTATACCGGGTTTGGGCGTAAAATTGAACGGTTCGAGAAGATGGCTTAATACTCCGTTTCTTCAGCTTCAACCGTCGGAATTTATGAAACCTGTTATAGCGATGTATTTTGCACGACTTGTCGATTCGGGAAAATATAATTTGAAACATCTTAAGGGTAATTTGCCGTATATAGGAGTTATGCTTATAGTTGTCGGACTTATGCTTATGGAAACACACCTTAGCGGTGCGATAGTTATTGCCGGTATCGGTGTAAGCGTTATGATTGCAGGCGGTACACCGATTAAACCCGTACTTATCGGAGCGCTTATTCTTTTACCAATCGGCTTAGTCGGCGTCCGCGCACTAAGCGGTGTAAGATGGGCACGCGTAACAAGTTTTATGAATCCGTTTGCGGATATTCGTGACGAAAGTTATCAGGTTGTGCAAGGACTTTATGCGATTGGCTCGGGCGGTATTTTCGGACTTGGCTTGGGACAGAGTGTACAGAAATATTCGTATTTACCTGAACCGTATAATGACTTTATATTTGCGATTGTTTGTGAGGAACTTGGTCTTATCGGTGCGGCTGTTGTAATTTTGCTTTTTGCGGCGCTTATTATAAGAGCAATAAGAATTGCTATGAATGCACCCGATACATACGGCTCACTTGTTGCGGTGGGTATTGCGGCTCAGCTTGCTATTCAGACGATACTTAATATCGCCGTTGCAACGTCGAGCGTACCGAATACAGGTGTCGCATTGCCGTTTTTCAGTTACGGCGGTACGGCGATAATAACGCTTTTATGTGAAATGGGAGTGTTGCTTAATATATCAAGACATTCCGTAAAAGATTAATGTGGAGGAAGATTTATGAGAGTATTATTTGCGGGCGGAGGAACAGGCGGACATATTAATCCGGCTATTTCAATCGCCGATTATGCAGCTAAACAGGATAAGGATTTTAAGGCTTTGTTTGTCGGTACAAAATCGGGACTTGAAACAAAACTTGTACCGAAAGCAGGATATGATATTGAATATATCGAAATACAAGGTTTTGACAGAAAGCATATTTTCAGAAATTTTGAAACGGTAAAAAAACTTATTTCCGCAAGAAGAAAGTGCAATAAGATTATAAAGGAATTTAAACCCGACTGTATAGTTTGTACGGGCGGATATGTAAGCGGCCCTGTTACTATGGCATCAAAGAAAATGAAAGTGCCGTCGCTTATACATGAGCAAAATGTGTATCCGGGTATGACGGTAAAGGGCAGTGCAAATTATGTTACATATCTTGCACTCAGCTTTGAAGAAACAATTAATCATATGCAGCATAAGGAAAAATGTGTTGTAACAGGCAATCCGATCAGAAGTGAAATACTTCATTCCGATTACAAAAAGTCAAGAGAAAAGCTCGGTATAAAAAAGCCGTTTGTGCTTATTTTCGGCGGCAGTTTGGGTGCGGACAGAATTAATGATACGGTAATTGGTATGCTTGACAGAATATCAAAGGACAATAAAATCGAATTGCTGTTCGGAACCGGTGACAGAAATTACGATAAAATAATGAGTAAAATTAAGGAGAGCGGAATAACTCTTTCGGATAACATAAAGATTGTGTCATATATTGACAATATGGCGGAGTGTATGGCGGCGGCAGACGTTGTTGTATCAAGAGCGGGTGCGATAACCGTAAGCGAAATTGCTGCACTCGGTAAACCGTCAATACTTATTCCGTCACCGAATGTTGTGCGTAATCACCAAGAGCAGAATGCAAGAGAATTTGAAAATAAGAATGCGGCAGAATTAATTTTAGAAAAAGATTTGACGTCTGACGCATTATACGATAAAATAATGTCTATGGTAAGCGATAAGGAGAGATTGAAAGAAATGTCGGAAAATTTGAAACCGCTTGCCAAAGTAGACGCACTTGAAAAAATATATGAGCTTATGATAAAAATGGCAAAAGGAGATAGAAAATGAAAATCACAACAGTAAAAGGTACAAATGATTATCTTCCCGAAGAGGTCAGACTTAGAGATTATCTTCAAAATCAAATTTTAAATACATATCAGGACGCCGGCTTTGAACGTATTATGACGCCTGCAGTTGAAGATATTGAAAATCTTGATAAGAGTGACGGCGGTGATAATCTTAATTTGATATTTAAAATTTTAAAGCGTGGAGATAAGCTAAAGAAAGCAATGGACAGCGGTGATACAAATAAGCTTTGTGATATGGGACTTAGATATGACCTTACACTTCCGCTTTCGAGATATTATGCAAATAATCGTGAACAACTTGTTCTCCCTGCAAAGTGTATACAGATTGATAAGGTGTACAGAGCGGAAAGACCGCAAAAGGGCAGACTTCGTGAGTTTGTGCAGTGTGATATTGATATAATCGGCTCATCTTCTATAAGCTCTGAAATCGAGCTTATTCATACAACAGCCAAAGCACTTTTGTCGCTTGATATAAAGGACTTTACCGTAAAAATTAATGACAGAAGAATTTTAAGAGCATTGCTTAAAGGCGTAGGTTTTGAAGAAAGTCAGCTTGACAGCGTGTGTATTACATTTGATAAAATGGATAAAATCGGTGCTGAGGGCGTTATCGGTGAGCTTACGGATAAAGGCTTTGACGGCGGTGCTATCGCAAAATTCGGTGAAGTCATCGCAAAACCACTTACTGTTGAAAGCGTAAAAGATGTTTGCGGTGAAGAATCTGCCGAAAGTATTGAAACAATAATTAATGCCGTTGAAAAACTTTCGGACGGTGCGTATAAGATTAAGTTCGATATTTCGCTTGTAAGAGGTCAGGGATATTATACAGGTACTGTTTTTGAAATCGTAAGCGATAAGTTTAAAGGCTCTATTGCCGGCGGCGGTCGTTATGATAACTTAATCGGTAAATTTACGGGTGAAAATATTCCTGCGGTAGGTTTTTCAATAGGTTTTGAAAGAATTTTCTCACTTCTTACAGAGGCTGGATATACAATTCCCGATACTAAAAAGAGAATTGCTTTGCTTCACGATAAAGCAGACGTTGTAAATGCAATAGAAGAGGCAGAAAAACTGCGTAAGGATTATGATGTTGTAATCTATGAAAAGCCAAAGAAATTGTCTAAATTCCTTGATAAAATTCAGGCAAAGGGTTACTTTGGTTTCTGCTTCCTTGGAGAAGAAATAAGAGAATTGAAGAAATAAGAATTAAAGCAAGCTATACAACAAAATAGCTTGCTTTTGTTGCTTGAGAATGTGAGGTTGTGAAAATATGAATTTGGGATTTTATATGCCTACAAAGGTTATTGTGGGAAAGAATTGTGTCAGAGAAAACAGTGACGTTTTCAAAATAGGAAAGAAAGCACTTATCGTTAAAGGCAAAAAATCCGCAAAATTAAGCGGCGCACTTGACGATGTCAAAAATGCACTTGAAAAGAATAATATTGAATATGTAATATTCGATAAGGTTATGAGTAATCCGACAGTTGAGTGTGTGTATGACGGTGCGGAAACGGCAATGGAGGAAGAAGTTGATTTTGTTATTGCCATAGGCGGCGGCTCGCCGATGGACTCGGCAAAGGCTATTGCATTGCTGGCAGTATCGGACATTGAAAGAAAGAATTTGTTTGACGGCAACATAGGCAATAAGGCACTTCCTATGATACATATTCCGACAACTGCCGGAACCGGTTCGGAGGTTACACCGTATGCAATTTTGACAAACCACGAAAAACAGACAAAAAAGAGTATTGCGTCACCATGCCTTTTCCCAACATACGCATTGCTTGACGCAAAATACACAAAAAATCTCGGACTTGCCACTACGGTCAATACCGCAATAGATTCACTTTCACATTCGGTTGAAGGAATGATGTCAAAGAGGGCGAATATAATGGCTGATGTAATCGCTAAAGAGGCTGTTAAAATTATTGCGTCAACATTTGACGATTTGATTAGTGGTGAACTTACGGAAGACGACAGAGAAAAACTGCTTTATGCGTCAATGCTTGGAGGTGTTGTTATATCGCAAACGAAAACAACAGCGGTACACGCAATGGGCTATTCGCTTACATATTTCAAAAATATCGACCACGGCAGAGCAAACGGATTGTTGCTCGGTGAGTTTACAAAGTATATTGAAAGAAATGATAAGGACAGAGTTAAGGAAATATTGTCTTGTATGAATTTAGACAGTGCAGAAGAATTTAAAAATATTCTTGTGAAAATTTTGGGTGATAAAGAAAAGTTTGAAAAAGAAGAACTTGAATTGTATGCAGAAATTGCTCAAAATGCAGGCGGTACACTAAACAGTATGTTCGTTCCGTCAAGAGATGAAATACTTCAAATATATGTTGAGTCATTGATGTAAAAACGGCGGTCTTTGACCGCTTTTTTGTTTGGAATGTTAAAGGACCCGTACGAATATGAATGGCAGATGACCGCTTATGTTAAATAATATTGTATGTAGGGGCGACAATTGGTCGCCCTTTTTTAGATATTAAGGCAGTAGAGGACGGCACTACGACGCCCTAAGAAGCCACCCCACAGTCGGCGTTGCCGACAGCTCCCCTCAATTGGAGCCAAAAAGCATCTCCTTGAAGAGAGGCGTCACGAAGTGACGGAGTGGCAAAAATCAATCACCAGTCAAAAAATCTTTCGGCGATTTACCGGTAAGTTTTTTAAACGCTTTATAAAACGTGGAATAATCATTAAACCCACATTCATAGCAAAGTCCCATAATATCCGCACCTTCGGAAAGCATCTGTTTCGCCTTAGTGATTTTTCTTGTATTCATAAATTCTTTTATTGTAATACCCGTCTGCTTTTTAAATGTATGGCACATATAATATTTATTAATAAAAAATTTCTCTGCTAAAAAATCCAGTGTTATATCTGCGGAAATATTATCGGTAAGGTAAACTATTATATCGTCAATACGGTTACTATTTGTCGGTTTTATCGGCAAAAGGGTGTTGTCAAGTGCATGATTTACCGCGACAAGAAACTGTAAAAAATACGATTTTATCATAGCGTCACTTTCGGGTACTCTGTTTAAAATGTAATGTTCAACATTTTTAAAATAATCGTAAAGTCCGAAAGACTGAACAATGTCTGACGGTATTCTGTTATCTTCGCCCATAGGTGAAGAATTTATTTTATCAAACAAATCAAATTCGGGGATAAAGTCGGGATGTATCTGCATAAAAATACGCTCATACGGCTTTTCTGACTGAAAGAAAATCGTATGAAGTTCTCCTGGTCTTGTAAGCAAAATATCGCCGGGGTGAATTTTATATAGATTATCCTCGACTATGTACGTTGCATCACCCGATATAAAATACAGAAATTCATAATATTTATGAAGGTGCAAGTTAAGCTCCGGAGGCTTTGAACGGAAATAACTGTAAAGATATTCTTTCTGTTTATATGAAATTGCATCCATAAAATACACCTCCTACACAATTATTATAGCATAAAAGGACAATATTTGCAATATTTTGGACAACAAATGCAATGGAATAAATTTAATTATTGTGTTATTATATAACCGTAAAATAAATCTCTCTCTCAGACAATCGTATTCTTATATAGATACGGTTGTTTTTTTATAATAAAATAGGTCGAAAAATATTTACTTGATACATTTTTTGTGATAGAATATTTATACCGATAATTTATAAAAAGGTTGAGGCAGTTGTAATGTTGAAAAAATATTTTAAGGACGAAAGCTATAATATAATGCCATGTGGCGTTGTTGCGTTTCAAAATGACAGTACGCTTAAAATTATTTCGGCGAATGATTATTATTATTCGACTTATGCGAACGAAAATTTTGAAAGTCTTAATATTTGCGAAGAAGACAAAAATATTATAGCTGATTTGAAAGATAAAAATGAAGTGGTATACAAATGTATTGTTTCGGACGGGACGATACGTTATATTTGTATGCATTTGACTAAATATAATGAAAATGATATTCTCGGTATTCTTATTGATGTTACGGAACAGCATACGAATCTTGTCAGGATGAAAGATGAGAGAAGATGTTTTACATTTGCTCTTAAAAGTTCAAAAAACATTGTTTTTGAACATAACGTAGCGGACGATAATATGACTTTATATATTCCGGTGAAAGGTCAAACCGAACTGAAAAAACTGTCTATCCCCAATAATACGGAAGATGCTGTTTATGAGCTTGCGGATAAAAGAGATTACGGTTATCTTAAAGAAAACATATACAATGAAAAAGTAGAAAATATAAGTGTCAGAATGAAGTTGCCGGGTAATAAGAATTATGAATGGCACCGCATTTTCAGAAATTTTGAACATGATGAAAAGGGTAATCTTAAAAGAATTTTCGGAACAATAACGAATATCGAGGACGAAAAACATCATGAAAAAGAATTAAAAGAAAAAATCGAGATTGATCCGGTACTTCATGTCTATAACAGAAATGCAGGCGTCGAGAGGATTAATGAGTATATAAAATCCAATCCCGAAAGCAGAGATTACGCACTGTTTGTTATTGATATTGATGATTTTAAAAATATAAATGACACATACGGACATTTATACGGTGATACCGTTATTGCCATGGTTGCGGAAATGCTGAACAAGGCAACCGATGATGACGCTATTGTCGGAAGATACGGCGGTGATGAATTTTTCGTGTTTTTGAAAAGTAGCAGAATAGCAGAGAATGCCGACAGAGTTGTTGACAATGTATGTAAGATTAATATTTCAGACGATAAGAGAATAACGTGCAGTGTTGGAGTGGCAGACGGCAGAATATTTGAAGAAGTGCCTAATTATAAGGCGTTGTTCTCAAAAGCAGATAAGGCACTGTACAGTACAAAAAAGAATGGCAAGGCTCATTGGGAGATATACAATGAAAATATTGTGTACGACAATTCAAGTCATGCGATTGATTATGAAGTTGATGACGCCGAAAACAGTATGGAATTATTTAAGACACGCGATATGATGAAAGTGTTCCTTGAACTTTCTTCAAGTGCGAAAAACAGCGATGACGCAATGTATAAGATTATTCGGTATGTGGCTGAAAAGTTCGGTGTTGACTGGTTTCAGATAATGAAGGTCAATACTAAGGAAGACTTAATCACAATAAGCTATGAATGGTGCAATGACCCGAAATTTCAGAACAATGCGGGGAAAAGAGGATATTATTCTCATTCTGACATTGAGCATTTCAAAGAATTCTTTGAAAAATATCCTGTATTTATTCTTGCAAATGAAAAAATAAATGGATTTTCGTTAAAGTTTCAACGTGAATTTGAAAAGAATAAAAAGAACGGTGAAGTGGTATATAATGCAAATATTACAACAGGAGATTTGTTCTTTATGTTTGTTTGTACGAGGTTCGGATATGAAAATCCTTGGCAGATAGAAGAATGCGTTGAATTGAATATGGCGACTAAGCTTATGACGATGTACATTTCTCAAAGCGATAAGGAAACGGAAAATGAGAAAAAGCTTAGAAAAATAATTGATTATGACCGCAAAACAGGTTGTTATACTATTGCAAAGTTTTATGAACAGATAGGCAGACTGAGAAAAGTTGCGGAGGAAAAAGACGAACAGGTTGCTCTGTTGCATACCGATTTTTCGGGAATGCTTGATTTCAACGAACGGTTTGGTCAGATTGAGGGAGATAAGGTCTTTACAGAGTTTGCAAACTGTATTTTGTCAAGTGATAATGATTATAATATTGTAACTCACATTGACGGTGCAGATATTTTTTACAGTGCGTTCAGATTTAAAAATTTAGAAAGCTTTGATAAGATAGAAACGGTAAATAAACAATTTAGTAAAATGATTAATAAAAAATATCCAGGTGCGCATATTATTGTTAAAACAGGAATTTATGTGCTTAAAACAAATGAAGTTGTGGGAGTGGGGTTGGATAAGGCTTTGAAAGCTAAAAAGACTGTAAAAAATCCTACAGAATCATTTTGCATTGTCTATGACAAAGATAAACATGAAAATAGCTGTTGCTAATTGCAACAGCTATTTTTTATTGAGTTTTCAATTTGTATAATCGGTCATAACTGTATTCATCGACAAGTTCGTAATTATTGTTGATTATATTCATAAACTGCTTACTGTTTACAATGTCGATATTGTGTATAACGACCCACTTAGGTTGTTTTTCAAGCATCATTTGATTAATTTGACGACCAAACTCGGGATACATTTCCGACCACCATTCTTGAAGAATAAATATCTTAAAGCAAGGCATAATGTCGGCTTGCAAAAGCCAAGTTGCCGAAATGTCGTAGCAGTATACACTGTCTTTGTCTTCATCGGGAATTTGCGAGCTAAGCTGTTTTGCACTGTAATAAATATCCGAATATACGTCGCTTGTTTTGGCAGGGTGACTTTGCGAATACAACTTCTTTGAGTAATGCACTATATTTGATTCTGATTGAACAAAGTAATTTGCCAACGGAAATGCCATTATTACGCAAAGTATTACTGCAAGAATGTTTATTTTATTTGATGTAATATAGAAGAATACAGCACAATAAATCGGTATTAAAGGTATAAGCGTTGTGTAATAATGCGTGTAACTGAAACCGAGTAATATAGGTATCAGTGCGAATATGGATATTGTTGTGATAAATGACGCAACCTTTGGACCAAGTCGTTTTGCGAAAAATGACGATATGAATATCATCATCAAGACAGGTGCAACCCATCGCAGAAGCAGTAATATGGCTGATGATGTCTTTTCTGATGAGCCTTCCGACGCGTATAGAAAGTTGAATACGAAAGTAGAAAACAACATATCCGACAGCGTCCCTTTAATAAGGAAGAAAAGACATACAGGCACTGCAACTATCAATACACCGACTATAAAATACAGTATATTTTTAAATATTTCTTTGATATGCTCGTTTATAAAGTCGGTCATAATCGTAACGAATACAATACCGCAGATAATCAGTCCGTTGTTTACGCGGATAAATGCACAAATTCCAAAACATATTCCGTAAATAACCATATTTTTGTGAGGGTGAGGTGCTTTTGGGTGCTTTGTGATGAATTTTAATGCGGTGTAAATCGCTATCATACAGTAGAGAATACAGTATTCTTCCGTTAAGTTGCCGTCACTGATTGTCGCACCGAATGCGAGAATGGTGATTATAACACAAATTACCGAGCGTATCGGTTTTGTGAAAAAACGTGCCGTTTTGTACATAAATATCGAAGATATTGAAAGGGATATACATTGTAGTATGAATACGCCTACTTTTGATTTTGTCAGGAAATATCCCAGTGCATTTATGTAAAATAAAATCGGACCTTTGTGGTCAAAATAATCTCTGTATGCGTCCTTGCCGAGTGTTATCGCTTTTCCGAAGAATATGAAAATGCTTGAATCACCGTCGCATAAGTCTTTGTATAGCGGACTTGTGGACGCAGATAAAAGTAACAGAAATGCTATGCAGAATAATGTTAAAAATGCATAGATTATTAGATTTTTGCGTGTTTTTTTACTTTTTAAACTCACTGATATTTTTGTACCGATTTTTTTCGGATTGAGTTTTTCTTGTATATTGTCTTTTGTATTTTGTAAGAATTGCTTAAATTCAATTTTGTTCATTATATACTCCAATGTTTTGTGTATTGTTTATAATACTATTATAAACAATATGATTATATTTGTAAAGCGAATTTACAGTTGAAAAAAATAAAAATGTGATATAATAAAATTATGGTGTTATATATTATGGGGGTGTTGTGACATGAAATGGATAAAAAACTTAGAAAGTATAGCAATAACAAAAACAAGCGGAAAATGCCCACATTGCGGGAGTGATAATACCGATTATACTTTTGTGGGGAATCTCGGAGAGTATGGATACGGTGAAATTTTGTGTTGTGATTGTAAATCGGCATATCATTTGTCAAGGGTGCAAATTACAAAAGAGTATAATTTGAATAAAGAAATTCCTAAAAATATCATATATAGATAAATATACAATAAAAAGAATAACCGGTCTCCTAACAGAGCAGGGTTCACTATAAAAACCCGCTATCTAAAGGTTCTTCTAAAATAAGTATACCGAATTTATTGTAATACTAATATAAACCGTATAAATACTTGATATTCAAGTATTTATACGGTTTATACGTTTTGGCGGAGTATCAAATTCCTTCTATAAAATAGAGAATACTGCCATAGGTTTGGCTGTATTACTTTAAAATTGATAAAAATGATTTATTTCAGCATTCCGCCGACGATACTGCCAACTAAACTGTCAGAACCTGACTTTGCAGTTGTTTGTTCAGGACCGTTTGATGATGGATTAACTGTACCGTTCATGGTTGGAGCAACAAGAACTTTACCTGTACCACGATAGACATTTACTACACCTTCACCTGAAAGAGTAGAGCCGACTATGGACTTGCTTGCATTTTCTGTTGTAAATTGCAATGATGATGACCATGCTATTGCCATATTACCGTCTATTTTTAAGACATCATTATCTAATTCAAATTCAACTAATTCTTCTCTCGGAACAGGTGATTCAAGCACACAAAAACCGTTACCCGAAAGTGTAAGGTTGAAAATACCTTCTCCTGATAATAATGCTGTGGCAACATCACTTCTTTTATTAATTGACTCTTGTATATTACCTTCACAAGCAAGGAATAAGCCGTCATCTAATACAATACCTTTTCCCCAAGAAGCAACATCTTCAATAAGAAGGAAGTTATAAGTCGGCTCTAACATAACACAACCTGTACCTGTGTAAAGCGGTTTAACGGCTGATTCACCTGTTACGGCACCTTTTACCAATTTACCGAAAAAGTCTTTAGCACCTGATACACCTGAATTCATTTCAACATCGCCTGTTATCCATTGCATTGCTCCTGCTTGTAATTTGACTGTACTATTATCAAGCTTACATAGCACTTGACGTTTCTTTACATTCATCTGCTCCATAAAATAAGAATTCATTGCAGTATTGCTATCAACGCTTAAATCATGTTGATGTTCATAAATTGAGAATACACCGCCTTCAGCAATGCACTTCACATTAGAGTTATCAAAGAAATTATTAATTTTTATCATAAGTTTCATCTCCTAATCATATATTTATTGTATGTTGACTTAAAATAAGCTGTCTAATTCGTCAAATGCATCGTTTAAAGCATTTTCTGCTGCTCTTAATGGGTCTATGTAGAACATCATAAAACAGCTGATTAAGAGTACAATAGGGAATAATGCTAAGATAATTGCAAATATGTCATTTGAAAGAAATGTAGCTTTTGTAGTGTTACACACAGTATTTTTCGTGTATGATATAAGTGCAGATACGGAATGTCTGTTTTCTTTATCAATAGATAAGAAAGAGATTACAACAGCAAATAAATACAGAATTAACCCCAATAAACCGCTTGTTGCAATCATTACAATAACAGCAATTATTGCAATGATAAAAGTTATTATACCTCTTGTTTTTGATGTTTTCTCCATTTAAAAATACCTCCTTTATTTCTTTTTTGTACTTTCTTTGATTATTCGCCTAACTGACTTTTCGGAATAATCATATTTTTTCGCTAATGTTTTGACATTAGTACCGTCATACTCTTTAATTATCATCTCCTTTACACATTGTGTATCAAAAAATCGCACAGGGAAGTTTACCTGTGTACCTTTGAACATTTGATGAATGGTTAAAGCTGTTTCAATTCCAAGCTGTTCACTGATTTCTCTGTACACCTTGTGGAATAAATTTTTGTCGTATTCGCTCATTTCCATCACCCCATGAGTGTATTGTAGCACACCTTTCGGAACGGTACAAATCTCAATGTCCTTGACTTTTTCTGTATGTTTGTCCATTTTTACCTCCATAAGTATAAGATAGCTATCAAGGTAAGAATATATATTTATATAACGAGTAAATTCAGATAGGGTAGTATAGATTAATATAAATTAAAATAATATAAAATTAAGTTGTAAAAAAATAGTGAACTGTTGCGTAAAAAATAATACAAAAAAACACTACAAATCTTATGGTTTATAGTGTTTCCGTGTCCCAACGTTGTGGGAATTGTTGGCGGAGAAGGAGGGATTTGAACCCCATAACTTTCCCACAATACACGCATTTATAAGTATTGTGACTAATGCTTGACTAAAAATTATAGCTGTTTAATTTTTTTACGGTTTCTTCAAAATGGTTTGCACGAATATGTGTATAGATATTTGTTGTGACAGATATATCACTATGACCTAATAAATGTTGAGCGTCTTTAACGTCTATTCCTGCCTCAAACAATATTGTAGCGTATGTATGGCGCAGTTGATGTGCCGTTATGTTAAGCCCTGTTTCTTCTTTATACTTTCTCCAATGTCTTTCAAAAGTAGAACGTCCCATAGGACTTATACCGTTATCCATAGAAAATACATAATCGTTCGGTTTGCCTTTTTTTAAATTTTCCGCAAGTACATCAAGTAATACAACTTTTCTTACACCGTTTTCGGTTTTTGTTCCTTTTATATGAGGCTTATTATTTTCGTAGTATATTGATTTATATACACTGATTTCTTTACTTTTAAAGTCAATATCCTTGTACTGCAATGCAAGTGCTTCACCGCGTCTTAATCCGGTATACAGTAAAAAGAAAGGGAATAGTCCGTACTCGGTATTCACGCTGTTTTTGACTATCTTAACTTCTTCTTCGGTTAATGCTTGACGTTTGACGGAGGCTTTCCCTTTTGGTGGTGTTATGTATCTTGTAGGGTCAGTTGTAATATAGTCCTTAATGCAGGCGTATTTACATACTAATCTTAACACAGACAAAGTATCTTTTATCGACTTCGAGGAATAATTACGACTGACAAAGTAGTTTAGATATTGTTCAACGTCAATCGGCTGAATATCTTTGATATAAACGCCTTCAAATTCTTCGATTGCATAATTCAACAAAACCTTGTAGCGTCTTGCGGTGTTATATTCAATCTTTGGGAAATGTTCTTCTTCCCATTCTTCTGCTACATCGCCAAATAGCTTGCCTTTTTCCTCTTGCTTTGTGTAAGAAAGTATTTGACGATTTATATCACGTTCGGCTTGCTGTTCTGTTGTCTTGCTACTATAAAAGTATAACCGTTTACCATTTATTGTGACGACTTTTAAGTATCTTCCGTCTTTTCTCTTTTTCATTTTAATACACTCCTTTTAAAATTAGGTATTGCAAAAACAGAGTGTATATGATACAATAATTTTGCGAATATGTGTATCATATGCAATACACTCTATATCTTATTCTCCGACTGTTGGTAGCGGTCGGAGAATTTTTTATTTCTTTTTCGGTGCAAAATGACCGACAAGTAATTTGCCGTCGGGTTCTTCTGACATCACTTGATAAAATTGCTTATCAGGTAATTTTTCAAAATCTTCTTTTGATATGCACCTGATATTATCAAATACAGGTATTCTTACGCCTTTAACTTCTTCATACATTTTAACTTCCTCCTATAATTCAATATCTTCTTTTGAGTTACATTTAGGGCAAATAACAGATAAATTCGGTATTGTTGTTTGACCTTTTGGCATATTATATTTTACTTTAAATGTTTTGCCACAGTGAGAGCAAGTGTGATTGAAAAGTAATTGCTTTTGGTTTTCTTGAAATGACGATAACATTATATCGAATAATTCTTTTGTTATAAATTCATAGCGCGGAGTATCGTTTTCTGATAATTCATAGCAATAAATACCATTAGTTTTTTTATCTAATTCTTTATTTAATAGCTCTCTATTTTCGGGAGTTACTTTTATAACGTCTTGTATATAACCTTTGCTGAGCGACAATATATGAAATGTTACATATTCATCATCGTTTGAATTAACAGTGTTTGATGTTGCGTTATTCTCATTGGTATATTCAGCATTTTTTGTAGATTGACGTTTTAGCATAATCAATAGACAAATTGGAACTGATGTAGTCAGCAAAAATTGTATTATAGCAAGTGTAACATTGATTTGCTCTATTTCAAACGATATTTTATCAAGACCTTCTTTATGATGTTCATAGTTTTTAATTTTGTCAATGCCAGTCCAACTGCGTTCAAGAACAACAGAATGCGGTACATTTTGAGCTGATACATATGTTTTAATTCTTGTGTATGGTGTAAAAAAGCAAAGTTGAATAACAATAAGAATTACATATAATATCGCTATATAGATAATCTTTATCTTTTTCATATAATTTTCCCCCTGTATATGTGCGACTATTTATTCAAGAGAATCATTATGTCACAAATAACATTCAACAAAAGCCATTCAAAACATAATATAAGTTTAATTGTATTGAAAATCGGAAGTTTAAATATAACAGCTATTACAATACCGATTATACAAGATATTATGTGTATGATAATAGTAAATAGGCTTAGGTGTTTAAAAAATGTACTTCCTATAATAAAAAGGAATGATATATTTAATAACCAATATGCTGGAGCGAAATATCCGACAATACCCAATATAGGAAGTATAATATCCAAACCGAAAGTTAATAAAATTATTACAAATTCCATTTTTATTCTCCTTGTATAACAATCGTAGCAATAGAAATATTATAATTAAAATCCGACTTTACATTCAACAACTTTTCCTACTATTTCAATACTATCTTGCTTTAAGTCGTAAATTTGTGTTTGATGTTCAGGATTGTAGGATTGTGGCATAAGCATTACAATATTTTTTTCTTGCTTAAAACGCTTTACTGTAAAAGTGTCGTGATTAACACGAACAGCGGCAATCTCACCGTTCTCGACAGTTGGTTGTACGCGAACAGTTACAAGACTTCCATCGGGAATATTTGCGGCAGTCATACTATCGCCTTTTACCTTTAATGCGAAATATTTGCCGCCGTGATTTAATTCCGTATAAGTGTATCCTTCGATATTCTCTTCTGAGAATATCGGCAGACCTGCCGCAATATCTCCTAAGATAGGTATTCTGTGCATTATAGGATTATAAGGGATTGCTCCTTCTGGTAATGGCGAAACATCTTTCATAGGAACATCTTCCCCCATTAGCCAAGGTATAGAAACGTTTAGAATATTTGCATAAGCATCTAATCGTTTCTGCTTTGCTACATATTTACCCGACTTATATTGGCTCATTACACTTTCGGGAGTGTCCGTAAGCCTGCATAGTTCGGCGGCACTCATACCATTATATTTTAAAGCCTCTTTTAAACGTTCAGCAAATGTAGATTTCATTTCATTTCACCTCTCTTACAAGTATTATACAATAAACTTTGCAAAAACGCAATGTTTTTTTTGAAAAAAATAAAAAAACTTTGCAAAACCTATTGACTTTGCAAAAACAAAGTGCTATAATAACTTTGCAAACACAAAGTAAGGAGGTGTTAAGGTGTATAATTACAGTAAGCTTTTAGGTAGAATTAAAGAAAAAGGTTTTACTTTAGAAGCATTAGCGAAGAAGATAGGTCTTAATGTATCTACTTTAAGCAAGAAACTCAACAATAAAAGCGAATTTCATCAAGATGAAATCAAAAAAATATGCAGAGTGATTGATATAGAAATGTGTGATATAGGAACCTATTTTTTTTGTCAAGATACTTTGGTTTTGCAAAGTAAAAACTAAATAGGGAGGTAGAAAATATGGATAGTAAAAAACATAAACGTTTTTTATGGATACAAACAATTACATCATTAGTGGCTTTGATAATAGCTATCATTTCATTATTGATACGATTAAAGCAATAATAGCTGTAATTAATGCTAATCCAGAGATTATAGTGTTTATCCATTCGTGAATATTGTGCGATTTCTTTTCAGTTTCTGATGTAAGAAGATTTTCGATATAAGCTATACCTTGTTCAGTAAGATATATGAGTTTAGGTTGGTATAGTTGGGAAGAGTCAATAAAAATTAACTTGTTTTTTAACAAGGCTTGAATAACTTTATCCTCAATGTTTACATTGAAATGTTTGTATAGCTCATTTTCATTAATTCTTTTATCGGGATAAAGATATTTCAATATACATACTTGTCGATTGCTTAACATAAATATCACTCCTTAAAACTTGTAAAAGCAGATATAGAAAATTATAGCACAATGTGGATAGCAAAACAAGAACAGAAAGTAAAAACTAAATAAGGAGCAGAAAAATGGCTTATGACTACAATAAGTATTTCCTTGATGATGGTTTTCCACCAGAGGAAAGAGAGGAAATATACAGGCAGGCGGCTTTAAGAGAAAAAAGAAAACAAAAAATCATAAGAAATATAGCATTAATCATACAATGTGTGCTTTCAATCACTGCGTTAACGATTGCAACGATAGTAATAATGCAAGTATTGATACAATTATCGCAGCGATAGAAATGCCAGACGATATTACAATAGGTATCCAAAAGCGGAATAAGTTATCTCTTAAATCAGGGATATATGAAAATGCCTTTTGTTCTATTTTTATCCAAGGCAAAGAATTGATTGGACTTGGTGGTATTATCTTAATCAATTTTTTATCTTCAAGGGCGTTGAGAATTTGAGTTACTTCTGATTTTGACAATTTAAAAAGAAGATAGAAAGTCTTGTCTAACAAAAAGCCACCATTATATGAGGTGTTCGTATTAAGCAATTTTTTCAAAAATTTAATTTGCTGTCTGTTGCTTGGCAATTTATATTTCATAATATAATCAACTCCTTTGAGATGATTATAACATAAAATCAAAATATCGTAAAGGGAGGAATGAAAAAAATGGTTGATAAAGAAACATTAGGTCAATACACAAAAATAGTAGTAGAAACAGATGAAGAAAACCCTGTAACCATTGCAGTTATACAATCTAATTCCGTAGATACCGTCAAAGGTTACAGAGTAAGATTAACACCTAAATATAATTAGTAAAGGAGTGAAAAGAATGATAGTAATGATAGCGATTGCTTGCGGCACTCTCGCTGCTATAGCGTTTCCAGTGTCGGTTGTAATGTTGGTAAAGAGTTTCTTGCAGGAGCGGAGGTGAACGAAATGGCACTTGAAAAACCGTCATACAGAGATAATCTCGAAAGAATAAAAGAGGTTTATCCTAATAAAGAAATGCTGAATGTCAAAAACGTCGCGACGTTCTGCGGATTGAATAGAAAAACAGTATTAGAGCTATTTGGCTTTAATAAAGGTTACATCTCCGTTGCCAAGTTAGCAAGAGAAATGTCGTAAATATTGGCAGTGAAAGAGAGGTAAAACATATGTACATTATAGGTGTAGCTTTGTTTAGTTTCGGTATCGGACTATTCGGTGGTTGGAAGTTAATGAGAGAGGAAGATAAGAAATGAATTTGATAATGAGGATATGGAACAGTCTAAATGAGAAAGGTCGTAGAGCGTGGGTTGATACCGGTAAAGCAATGGCTGATATGAAAGGCGGTATATATGCCGCAGAGGAACAACCACAAACACGTAGTCACAAGTTTGACGAAAAGACCAACAGACAGATAGACCAGGTGATTGCATTGGTGAATGGCAAATGAAAAATACGGAATATATCATTGCGGTAACAATGTTTTCAATGTTGCTGATAGCATTTGAAATAATCGTGATGATGAATATAGGAGGATAACAAATGACAGCAGGTCAGATAAGTAAGCTACATAATTTATGCTTACAGATTAATTTGTTGGCGGCAAAACGTGACGACGCACCTGTCGTGATATATACAATGGTAGGTGACAATAAGTTTGCACCGGTTATATGTATAAGCGTGTATGAGGGTAAGCCGTTTAAAGAAATTATGTCGTTGTGTATTCCGACTGACAAAACAGTCGATAAGAAATACAGATTACAATTAAAAATGTTGGATGACATCAAGAAAAAGTTGGAGGTAAAAGAGAATGAATGACGAAGTAGAAAACTACAATAATGAAGAATTTATCACGATATTAACTGCACTTGGCAGTAACACAAAAATATTGATTAATGGTAGTGCCGATTTTGAAATACGCCATTCGTGGAATAATGGTGAGCCGTATATCAATATTGTTACAAAAGAAAAAGACCGTTAGAGCTGGCACTCGTAAACGGTCAAAAGGTAATTACATAGATTAATCTATGTTTTACATATATTATACCACAAAAAAATAAAAAATCAAGAAAGGAATGATAAAAAGTGGGTAATGCAAATTTATTAGAGGTCTCTCGTGGCGCAATCGGTGAAATATTGGATTATGAGCTAAGCAAGGTCGTTGATAATATCGCCGACCTAAACACCAAGGCGGACGCAGTAAGAAAGATAACATTGACGTTATCACTAAAGCCGGACAGCGAAAGACAGAACATCAAAATGTCAACACAGGTAAAATCAACACTTGTACCGACAAACAACATCGAAAGTGCGTTGTACTTGACGGAATCAGACGAGGGCAAAGCATTAGTCGAAATGTTGCCACAAGTACCGGGACAAATGGCATTAGACGGCTCGGAGCAAGAAGAGCCGAAGATTATAGCAATTAAAAAAGCAATGTAATTCAAGGAGGATAAAGAAATGATTGATAGAACTTTTATTGAAAAAATCGAAGAAATGACAGGACCAAAGGTGATTGAAACAGTGCAAGGCACTTTTTCGGACAAGCGCTTGCACAGAATAGAAGACAAGATTGTTGATACAATAGCCCTTTCAAGTTTAAGTGGCTTAGCTACGATGATAAAGCAAGAAATGAATGATTTTAATATTCCGCTATTTGTAAGAGTATCGTCACCGGAAAAAGTTGATGTATTGGGAGCTGTCAGAGATGATATGCAACGTGAAATGCCATATACAGCAATAGCAAAATTCATAGGATTTGACTATGACAGATATATGAGCATTGAAAATATGATTATTGGCTTAAAATCACGCTTTGCACCGACAGAGGATAGAGATTATCTTGTGAAACTACTCGGCAATATTACTGACCAACAAAGCGTACAGACCAAAGACGACGGTATAACACAATCAGCAACCATTAAGAGTGGTATTCAGTTGGTTGGCGAACAGAGAATAAAACCGATTGTTTCGCTAAAGCCATACAGAACGTTTTTAGAGGTAGAACAACCAGAAAGCGACTTCCTAATTAGATTAAAAGACGGAAGTGCGGCACTGTTCGAGGCAGACGGCGGAGCTTGGGAACGTGAGGCAGTAAAAAATATTGCGGACAAGCTAAGAGAACTACTTGCCGATGTTCAAAATGTACATATAATCGAATAATAAAAAACGGGGGAATTCAATTTCCCCCGCAATACCGTTCAACGGCATATATTATAACACAACAATATTTTAGCATAGAAAAGGAGAAAAGTCAAATGGAATGGATTAAAAAGAACACAAGAATTAACACGAGCAATACCGATGTGAGCATTAGTATAACATCGTTCGGGAAAAATAAAAGAGGTGCAACAAAATACGGAACAGCGATAATGTTTCGTAATAAATGTTTCAGAAGTATCTTAAAAGACAGTGATTATATGATTTTTGCCGTAGACCGCAAGAGAATATATTTCAAAAAATCTGATAGTGTGAACGGCTTTAAAGTGTATTACACAAACAAAGAAAAAAATAACTGCAGAATTAAATATGTAGAGCCACTTGATAGATTTTGCGGTGACTATACCCTAAGATACGACAGCAAAGAAAATTTGTATTTTATAGATGCTGATTTCAAGCTTTAAGGAGTGTATAAAATGTTTGGATATGTAGATATAGACAGAGAAATAACAGGCAACTATGGTGAGGATAGTTGCGGTGAAGATGTTGTCGCCTGCACCTGTGATGAATGTGGCGAGCCTATATATGTAGGTGAAAAATATTACGATATTGAAGATACGGTTATCTGCGAAGATTGTATAGATAATTTTGCAAAGGAGGCAGAAATATGAAACAAGATTTACCGACAACGAATATAAAAGGCAAAGAATATGTTCTTGTAAACGACAGAATAAAGGCGTTTAGAGAGAACTTCCCTCAATACAGCCTTACAAGTGAGATAGTGGAATTGACGGATAAAAGGGTTGTTATGGTTGCGAAAATAATAAACCCCGACGGCGTAATCGTTGCGACAGGACACGCATACGAGGATGCGAATGGCAGTTTTATAAATAAGACAAGCTACATAGAAAATTGTGAAACCTCGGCTTGGGGCAGAGCATTGGCAAATTTGGGTGTGGGTATTGACGGAAGTATGTGCAGTGCAGACGAATTGGCAAACGCACTTATAAATCAACAGAACCAACCGCAACCGCCACAGGAACAGCCCCAACAAGAAGTATACATCAATGAAACACAGATAAAAAAAATACAAAATATCTTGCGTGTGTTCCCAAAAGCAAATAGAGAAACAACGCTCAACATTTTATTAAATGAATTCGGCGCAAAAGAATTAACCGAATTACCGCAAGGAAAGTATGTGTTGTTTTTTAATAGATTGGTTGACAGTGCTAACGTCGTTATAAAAAAATCGTTGCAAGGTTTTGTAAAGAACTTTGCAAGCCGAGCAGGCAAGACAGAGGAAGAGATAAGAGAGTTGCTAAAAACTGCATTAGGCAAGGATATTGACGAAGTAGAACTTGCCGAATATCCTCAATACGCAAAGAACGCAAAACAAATGGCAGAAGATTATAAGGTAGAAAATAATGAACAAACAGATATTCAATAAAGAGAGCGGTATTAAGGCGGTAGCGTGGCTATCGTCATTAATATCAGCTTTAGAGGATGGCAAAGAATATGTTGTCGAGGTCAAACAGTACAGGAAAAAGAGGTCACTTGACGCAAATGCTTACTGTTGGGTACTGATAGATAAATTGGCAGAAAAGCTAAATGTCAGTAAAACAGAGGTATACCGCCGAGAGATAAAAGAAATAGGTGGTAACAGTGAGATAGTATGTGCGCCTACAAAAGCCGTCAACAAACTATGCGAGGGCTGGAAACATAGTGGCTTAGGGTGGCAGGTAGAAACGCTTGAAAGCAAACTTAAAGGTTGCACAAACGTTGTTCTATACTATGGTTCATCATCATACGACACAAAGCAAATGTCGATGTTAATTGATAATATCGTGCAGGACTGCAAGGCACTGGGTATCGAAACAATGACGCCGAGAGAATTACAGGTGTTAAAGGACGGGTGGAAGCAATGAAGAAGTGTTTTCTATGTGGTAGAAACGGAAACGGTGACAGATTAGAACGACACCATATATTCGGAGGAAGTAACCGAAAATACTCTGAAAAATACGGATTGGTAGTTTACCTATGTGGCGAACGTTGTCACCGTAACGGTGAATACAGCGCACACAGAAACAGTGATATAGCTGATTATTTGCACCGATATGGTCAAGAAAAAGCTATGAAAGAGAATAATTGGACTGAAGAACAGTTCAGAGAAATTTTTGGAAGGAGTTATTTATGAAAGTAGTAGTTTACGAAAATGAAAAAGTAGTGAATACATTCGAGGGTAATGATATTTATGTTGCTTGCGGTCGACAATTATTTGTGACCTATGATATGAACTGCAGGTATTATACTTGTACAGACAATATAAAACTTCGGAAATGTATGCTGAAAACGACATTAAGGGACATAAAGGGAATATTAAGAAATTTAAAATAGAGGGAGTGCAAGTATGAATAAAGTTATATTAATGGGACGTCTTACAAAAGACCCAGAATTAAGGCAATCACAAAACGGCATTTCAGTTGCAAGATTTACAATCGCCGTAAACCGTAGATTTGCAAAAGACGGTCAGCAACAAGCCGATTTTATTAACTGCGTTGCTTGGCGTCAGACAGGCGAATTTATCGCAAAATACTTTGAAAAAGGTAGTATGATTGCAGTAACCGGAAGTATTCAAACGAGAACTTGGGACGGTAATGACGGCAAAAAGCAATATGCAACGGAAGTAAACGTAAACGAGGCATACTTCACAAGCAGTAAGTCAGAAAGCGGTACAAAGGGGAATAACACCGATTTTTCAGATAGTGATATTAATGAGTTAAATAATCAATATGGTGATGATTTCGCTACTATCGGTGGTGATGAGGACGACGATTTACCGTTTTAATTAAAATGAAAGGGAGCAGACAGTATGACATATATTGAAATACTTAATGCGTTTTGGAATTGGCGTAGGTTTAATGTAATTCCACATTCGGCGGCGGACTTGTTTTTTTGTCTTTTGGACTTTGCAAACGCTACTAAATGGGAAGATAAAATTACGATACCCAATTCACGCATAACGGGTAAGATAGATATTTCAGAAAAAAGCCTTTTCAATGCAAGAAACATATTAATTCAATGTGAATTGATAGATTACAAAAACGGCAAAAAAGGACAAGCCGGAACATATCAAATAAACCTAACCACCCTACATAATTTCATCAATAGGGGAAGTAATGTAGGGAGTAATCAAGGGAGCAATAGCGGAGTAATCAAGGGAGCAATAGCGGAGCAATCAGGGGAACATAATAAAGAGAAAGATAAAGAGAAAGATAAAGACAAGATAAAGACAGTATCCCCCGTAGCCCCCTTATGCAAAAAAATCAAATATGCTGACTTTGTAACGCTGACAGAAAAAGAATACAACACATTAGTCAAGAAATATGGAATAGCTGATACAAAGCGAATGATTGAAATTTTAGACAACTACAAAAATTCAAAGGGCAAGAAATATGCGTCTGATTATGGAGCAATAAATAAATGGGTTGTAACTGCACTTGCTGAAGAAAAGCAACGCACTGGTGCAAATATTTCGGTATATGACGACAGCAGTCTTGACTATGACGAGATGGAAAAATTAATGAGGGAGAGAATGTAATGGTTATATTGGCAATAGACCCCGGCAATGTACAAAGCGGTTGGTGTGTTATTGACGGGGAAACAATGAAACCGCAAGATTTTGGAAAGACCGATAACAACGAATTGTTAGACAGTTTTGAACGTCTGATAAGAGTATATCAAGTAGACGTTGTTGTTATCGAAATGGTGGCGTGTTACGGTATGCCGGTTGGGCGTGAAGTGTTTGAAACGTGTGTTTGGATAGGCAGATTTACCGAGAAAGCAAAGCAACTGCAAAAGGATGTTCAATACATAACACGCAAAGATGAAAAAATGAATATCTGTCACAGTATGAAAGCCAACGACGCAACTATTCGCAGGGCTTTGATAGACAGATTTGCAAAGCACGACCTAAAGAACGGAAAAGGGACAAAGAAATGTCCCGATTGGTTTTATGGATTTAAGAGTGACATTTGGGCGGCTTATGCAGTGGGTATAACGTGGATTGATATGGAGGAAAACGATGATAATTAAACAAGACAGAGAAAATTTTTATATGTTGAATTTTTTGGACAAGTTTATGATGGGACATAAAGGATACATAGCGGGCGGCTGTTTTAAAAACATTTTCAACGGTGAAAAAATAAAGGACATAGATATATTTTTTGATAACGAGGAAGAATTTTATTGCGCCGTGGAATACTTCGACAGTCAGACAGAAGGATATACAGGCGATAACGCATTGACAGTGCAATATAATTTTTACTACGAAAACGACAATGTCAAGGCATATAAGCATATAGACAGTGGGTTGGTATTGGAGTTATGTCGTAAAAATTTCAATGACGCAAAGTCGATGTTAGAAAATTTTGATTTTACTATATCAAAGTTTGCATATTTCAAAGAAGAAGTAACGGAGGACGACGGAAAACATATTGAATATAAAGTAATGTACGACGATAAGTTTTTTGAACACCTACATACAAAACGATTGGTAGTCGATGACAAAATACTGTTCCCAATGTCAACATTTGAGCGAATGATACGATATATCAAATATGGATATATGCCGTGCAGAGAAACAAAATTGAAGATAGCAACAGCAATACACGAAACAAATATTGAGGATATTTCGGTCAGCAAAAGTTTGTATGAGGGTATGGATTAATTTATTTTTAGGAGGAATAAGAAAATGAACGAAAAAAAAGAAATAACAAAGATATTAATGGAATTAGGTACACCATGTCATTTGGCAGGCTATGACCTAATCAGACAAGCCGTTGTGATAATGTTAAACAACGAAAAAATAAAGCAAACGGATATATATAGACAGTTGGCTGAAAATGTTGGCAAAACACAAAGTCAGGTGGAACGAAATATTCGCCACACAATAGAGGTGACGTTTTATAATATTCGCCCCGAAATGGCTAAAAAATACTTTGGCAACAGTGTTGGTTACAACAAAGTTAAGCCGTGCAACGCGCAGTTCCTCGCTACAATCGCGGAACACACGAAGAACAAAGAGTTATACACAGAATAGGGGGATAGAAAATGACTATTAAATTACCAATGGGCGTGGAAATAGAAATGAATACGCGTTTGCCATATGATTTTGATGATATTATTCGCAAGACATTTAAAGAATATTTAGACGAAGCAAAAACAGAAAATTTAGATTTTAATAAATTAAAATTTATAGACCTTTGCATTGCTTCAATTCGCAACTCGAAAGACGCAAAAGAGGCAGTTCAAGATATAATGCTCGAGCAAGCAGAAATCAGATTAAAAATGTTTAATCAATTTCCAGAAAAAAATTCGTTTTTTAACATGAATTTTATGGCTCATTACTATGAAATGGGTAGAGCAAGCGCATTACTGCATACTGGATATAGCAGTAATTGCACAGAAAATGAAACTATTATGAAAGTGGTTATAAGAATTATAAAAGTGGTTAGTGATTTTGAGGAGGAAGAAAATGGCGAAGAAAAAGAGAATTAAAATCGGTGCTATGTATCGAGAATACGGCGAAATGGAAGGAGTGTTATGCCGTGATTGCTGTAACTTCATAACAATAGCAGTTGACGGAAAACATCACTGCAAATGCAAGGCGTATGGTATAACGAGAGAGGCTAATACAAACTGGCGTAGCCAATATGAGGCGTGCGGATTGTATAACACACCGATAGATGAAAAGTATAAACCAATATTCAAAGGAGCGAATGAGTAATGAATACACCGATAATTAGACCGAGTTTGATTTATTTAATTAATTTATGCGACAATTTCAAAACTGCATTGTTTATAGTTATGCTTGTAGCGGGATTTGTTGTAGTTGTTAGTCTTTATGAATATCTTAACGAAGAAAAGGAACGACGATACTTTAGTAAGCAGTTTAAAATACTCATTGTCGCATTGATAAGTAGCTTAGCGATGAATATCGCATTACCAAGCAAAAAGACTTGTTACACAATGCTTGTCGGTTCACAACTGACACCGCAGAACATTCAAAGCGTCGGTAATGATTTGAAGTCTGCGGTAGATTACATATTTGAGAAGATAGACGAATTGGAGGAATAGAAGAATGAGATACAGAACAAAACCGTGTGAAATTGAGGCAGTGCAATGGGAAGGACATAACCTTGAGGAAATTATAAAATTTGCAAATGGATTAGAAAAACATATTATCCGTGTAGAGGGCTTGGAGCCTGTTATATTTATATCAACATTAGAAGGTGATATGAAAGCAAGTGTTGGCGATTATATTATTAAAGGATTGCGTGGGGAATATTATCCTTGCAAACCCGATGTATTCCACAAGAAGTATGAGCCGTGTGAGCAGGATTTCTAAATGATAAAGGAGAACGGTCGATATGATGAATTCAATAATTAACACAGTGGTGGCGTTAAGAGAAAATCGTAAAGAAGATGGTGAGAGAAACGAAGATGAGAGAAGTGAGGAAGAAATAATGAATTTGATAAAGAGGTTTAAGAAAAGAAAACAAGAAGAATTAAAAAACGAG